>Ga0208879_1001617_pt1 | contig 20957 bp, 11 predicted proteins | sample Knorr_S15_td_Bot_FD_185605 | JGI IMG/M metagenome (GOLD analysis project Ga0208879, IMG submission 185605) | Marine microbial communities from Southern Atlantic Ocean transect - Knorr_S15_td_Bottom_ad_5009_LV_A (SPAdes) (version 2) | ecosystem: Environmental > Aquatic > Marine > Oceanic | place... | reverse complement strand
CCAGCGCGCAGGCTTGGGTCTATATCACGATGATATACCTTCAGACGCGCAAATTGGCCTAAGTGCGGTATGTTTTCGCTTTTTCAAACAGGCTCTAAGAGAAAAGCATATACGCCCCGCCGCAAGCGGCTGCGGTGAAGACCAAGACCAGCACCCCGAACACGATGACCTTGACGGTGAAACTTTTTTCGACCGCTGCGCCGCCCTTGTCGGAGACGATTAGCGGCATCTCGCCGTCGCGCAGCACCCAGCCGTCGCCGATCCGCGAGGCGTCGCCGAAGACGTAGACTTCCTCGTCGAGTTCCAGCGTGCTCTCGGTGTACTTGAGCGTTTTGTTGAACATCCACCCCTCGGTCTTTTTGTTGTAGCGCGTCTCGAGCAGTTGCTGCAAATCCGTGTCGGCATCGTCCATGATGCCGGAGCGGGAAAACTTGTCCTGATTGATCACAAACTTGATCTTGCTGGAATCCACTACGGCTTGGCCGGTGTCGTCCCTCACCAAAAACGGCAGCGTTTTCTCGTCCTTGATATACGTCACCCAGTGGTGGGTCGTGTGGCCCTTGCTGTTCGTGCTGCTGCGCCGCCGCTGAACGTGAAAGCAGTAGTGTACGCACGGTTGCTTGCGCCACGGGCTGGTCAGCGGTTCTTCGGAGGTGGCCGTGCGGCCGCGGATTTCCGCCGGCCCCTCGGTCAGTTGCCCGATCGGGCTGGTCTCCGTTGCGGTCATGAGGTCACGGGTTCGCTTCGTCTTGCGCCACAGGTAAAAAAACAACAGGGCAAGCAGCGGCCCGGCGATCAACAGGATGTATGCGACGATGTTCGCTCCAGATTCAGCAAGCAGAATAAACGGGCTGGGAAGGTTCATTTGTTATTGGTCGTTTGAAGGGCTACACTTTCAGGAAAATCTTTTTGCGGAAGAGATAATATAGCAGGCCCCACTTGAGGGACAGCAGCGTGACGGCGAGCAGCAGCGTCCGGTAATCGCCGGCGAGTGAGACGATTCCGCCGAACAGGCTCTCGTTTGTGTAGTCGAAATTCAAAAACCGGGGAGCCATGTAAATCAGAATCGAGTTGGCCCCGATCACGGTGAAAAACAGCGTGCCCCTGCGGAATTTCCAGACGTCGATCACGAGGTAAAACAGGCTCAACAGCAGCAGGCTCCACCCGGCGCAGTTCAGCACGAACGAGCTAGACCACAGGTTTTTGTTGATGGGGAACTCCATGTTCCACAACCACGCAAGGCCAAGGCACACAACGCCGGCGCCGGCCATGTAGCCTGTTTTTTTGAGCCCGTCGATATCGTTGCGTTTGAGCAACTGGCCGGTGAGGCATCCCAGCAGTGCTGTGGCGATCGCGGGGATGACGGCGAAGAGCCCTTCGGGGTCGCGGACGTCCTTGTATAGTTTCCCCGGCACGATATGCCGGTCGATATAGTCTGTCAGTGTGTGGCCGGGTTCGAGGTCCCACGCGCCGAACTCCGGTACGGGAATTAATCGCAGTGCCGCCCAGTAGCCGACTAGCAATCCCACCACCCAGATCAACTGGCCGCGCCACTGGGCGTTCGCGGCGATCAACGCGGCGAACATATAGGCCAAGCCAATGCGACCAAGCACGCTGGCGTAGCGCATCTCCCCCCAGCCCTCCGCGCTGGCAAGGTCGCGACTCAACAGCCCGTTATAGAGGACGCCCAGCAGCACGAGCGTCAGCCCACGCTGGACGAAGTGGCGGTGAAGACTCGCCCGGCTCTCGCCCTTGGCCAAGCGGTTGTCGATCGAGTACACCGTGGAGACCCCGGCGATGAATAGGAACAGCGGGAAGATCAGGTCGTAAGGCTCGAAGCCGTGCCACTCCGGATGATGCAGCCGGTGCCCCAGCCACTTGCTCGACTCCACCGAAAACAGCGCGAGCAGTCCCAAGATCACCGGCTTGCCGCCGATGATCCAAAACATGTCAAACCCCCGCAGCACATCCAGGCTTCTCAGCCGCTCGGGAGTCCCCTTGGTTTCCGGTCCGTTATTTTCGGGCACGGCGAAAACGTGGCAACCTTGGCCAACGCACGCAAGCGCAATGCGCTGTATCATGCCCCGAGAACGCCCCCGCTTGGCCAAGCGGCCGGTGGGCGGAACGGAGGAGGCGACAAAAGTTGTTGCGCTTGAGACACAGTCTCGTTAGGTTCGCCTTCGATTTGATGGCGTTTTTAAGCAGTCCTTTGTCCGGCATGAGCGCGGGCTCCAGTGGTATGATCGAAAGCCTTCACTTTGCAAGTGACGATTCGTTTCGGCTTCGGGAGATGGGCTTTCTGCCGGGGGCGCGGTTGCGCTTGGTTCGGCGCGCGTCGTTGGGTGACCCGATCGAGGTGGAGATCGGCGGCGCACATTTGGCGTTGCGCCACAAAGACGCGGCGTTGATTCAAGTAAAGGTCACCCCCGATGCCTGACGCCCAAGCCGTCGCTCAGTCGCCGCTCATCGCACTCGTCGGCAATCCGAACACCGGCAAGACGACGCTGTTCAACGCTCTCTCCGGTCTCTCCCAAAAAGTCGCCAACTACGCCGGAGTGACGGTCGAGAAAAAGGAGGGCATCTGCCACGATCAGCACGGCAAGCCGGTTCGATTGCTCGACCTTCCCGGCGCGTACAGCTTGAACGCCAGCACGCCGGACGAAGCCATCCCAAGGGATGTGCTGCTCGGTCGCCGCGCCGACACGCCCAAGCCGGATCGCGTCATCTGCGTGGTCGATGCCAGCAACCTCGAGCGCAATCTTTACCTCACGATGCAAGTACTCGACTTGGGCATCCCGGCGATCGTGGTGCTGAACATGATGGACATTGCCGGGGCGCGAGGGATGAAAATCTCGGCGGCGAGTTTGCAGGAGCAACTCGGTGTGCCGGTGATCCCGATGCAGGCCAACACGCGCCAAGGCATCGAGCGTCTGCGCGTGGCGATGAGCCAAGCGGAGCTGCCCTTGGCCAAGCGGGGCGAGTATCCGGCGTCGCTGCGGGAGGCCTTGGCCAAGGCGCACGAGTTGCTGGACGCGGGGGAAACGAATCCCGACGGCAACGCTCTCGCCGGGACGGTCAGCTTGATTTGCAGCCGGGAGAGGGACGCCGCCGCCGCGCCCGGCATCGAGGCTGCCCGGTCGCTCATGGAGCGCGACTGCACGGGCTGGGAGGAGAACCTTGTCGCGAGCCAGTACAAACGAATCGGCGAGTTAACCCGGAACGCGATCGAGCAACCCCGGAGCAGCGACCCGACCGCCACGGACAAAATCGACGGCGTGCTGCTGCATCCGGTTCTTGGCTGGGTGATTCTCGGGGGGCTGATGACGGCGTTGTTCGCCATGATCTTCAGCGTGGCGGCGGTCCCGATGGAGTGGATCGATGCCGGCTTCAGCTCGATCGCCGACTGGATCAAAACTTGGATGGCGGAGGGCGATTTGCGTGATTTGCTGACCGACGGCGTGCTGGCCGGGGTGGGGAGCGTGCTGATGTTTTTGCCGCAAATCCTGCTCCTGTTTTTCTTCATCGGACTGCTGGAGGACACCGGCTACATGGCGCGGGTGGCGTTCATCATGGATCGCCTGATGGGCCTCGTCGGGCTGAACGGCCGCGCCTTCATCCCGCTGCTCAGCTCGTACGCCTGCGCGATCCCGGGGATCATGGCCACGCGCACCATCGCGAATCCGCGCGAGCGGCTCATCACCATCCTCGTCGCGCCGCTGGCCAGTTGCTCGGCGCGGCTGCCGGTGTACGTGATGATGATCGGCGTGATGCTGCCAAGCGGTGTCGCCGGCGTGTGGGTGAAGGTCGCCTTCATGCTGGGGCTGTACGCGCTTGGCACGGTGGGGATGTTTTTGTTCGCGTGGCTGTTCCACCGCCGGCTGCGCTCCGGCAACGGCTCGACGATGATCCTCGAGCTGCCGCCGTACAAGGTTCCGGTGCTGCGTACGGTGTTGCTCCGGCTGTGGTCACGGGCGCGGGTGTTCATCACCCAAGCCGGCACGGTCATTCTCGTGATCTCCATTTTGCTTTGGGCCGCCACGAGCTACCCGAAGCCGGACGCCGGCGACGACACCGACCGCCTCACCCAAAGCATCGCCGGGCAACTGGGCAAACAGATCGAGCCGCTCATCGAGCCGCTGGGTTACGATTGGAAAATGGGCATCGGCCTGATTGCCTCGTTCGCTGCGCGGGAGGTGTTCGTCAGCACCATGTCGATCCTGTACCGCGCCGACGACCCCGGCGAGGAGGGCACGCGGCCTTTGCAAGCCATCTTGCGCGAACAAAAGCGCGCCGACGGCAGCCCGTTGTTCAACGCCAAGACCTGCCTGAGCATGCTGGTGTTTTACGTGTTCGCCATGCAGTGCATGGCCACGCTCGCGATCACGCGACGAGAGACCAACAGTTGGAAATGGCCGCTGTTCCAGTTCGGCTACTTGACAGTGACCGCTTACGTGGCAGCGTTGCTCGTCTATCAGGGAGCGGGCCTCCTTGGTTATTGAGAGACATGGACGGAGAATGGCAAACTTGGATCGCGCTCGGCATCGTCGCGCTCGCCGCCGCGTGGATGGCGCGCCGCTTCCTCGGCAAGTCCAAGGGCGCATGCGGCGGAGGCTGCGACTGCCCGGCCAAAACCATCACCCCCAAGCCGGAGGAGTGAGGCGAGCCTTTAGGCTCATTGCCCTGTTCGGGCGCGGCTCCCGAGCCAAGCGATTGTGTGGTTGAACGGGGGCGTGGCGGACTTTATGGTGCGGGACACGTGATGCGTTTTTTTCGATCGCTAAACTTGGCTTGGACGGGGAGGGGTTCGCTCGCGGTTGCGCTTGGCTTGGCCGCCCTTGGCCAAGCGGCTGGGGCAGCGGCCAAGCGGCCGAACATTTTGTTCATCATGGCCGACGACCTCGGCTGGATGGACTTGGCCTGCCAAGGCAACCCACTGGTTGAGACGCCGAACATCGACCGCTTGGCCCGGCAAGGAATGCGCTTCACCAGCGCCTACGCGGCAGCGCCGGTTTGCTCGCCGACGCGCGCGGCGGTGCTCACCGGTCAGGCCCCGGCGCGCCTGCACATGACATCGCACCTGCCGGGGCAATTTTTCCCAAAAGACAACCGGCCGCAGCCGGCGGACATGGTGCCGGCGATTGGCCCCGAACACATCACGATCGCCGAGCGGCTGAAGGAGGCCGGTTACGCCAACGCCTTCCTCGGCAAGTGGCACATCGCGCCGAGCGCCGGGCCGCAGGGCAAGGTGGCGCCGGAGCATTCGCCGCTGGGGCAGGGGTTCGAGATCAACATCGGCGGCACGTCTTACGGTGGCCCGCCGAGTTTCTTCTCGCCGTACCGCAACGCGACGCTGCCGGACGGCGAGCCGGGCGAGTACCTGCCGGACCGGCTGGTTGACGAGACGATCAGTTTCATCCGCGAGCACAAGGCCGGGCCGTGGATGGTGCACCTCTGGTTTTACACCGTGCACTGGCCGATGCAGGCACCGAAGGCGCTGCTCAAAAAGTATGCCGATCGCACCGGCCCCGGGCTGAACGACACGCGTTACGGCGCGATGATCGAGGCGATGGACCTGGCCGTTGGCCGGTTGCTGGCGTCGCTCAAGGCGCTGGGTTTGGACGACGAGACGCTGGTGGTGTTCACGAGTGACAACGGCGGCTTCGCGGGGGTGTCCGACTGCCGGCCGTTGCGCGAGTCGAAAGGGCACCTGTACGAGGGCGGCATTCGCGTGCCGATGATCGTGCGCTGGCCGGGGCGGGTGAAACCGGGCACACTCTCCGGCGTGCCGGTGGTGAGCATGGATTTTTATCCGACATTCCTCGAGGTCGCCGGCCTGAAGCCGACAGCCGGCAAACCGCTCGACGGAGAGAGTCTGGTGTCGTTGTTCCAGCAAACCGGCAAGCCTCGGCGCGAGGCGTTGTTTTTTCATTTCCCGAACTACGCCTGGCACATGGACAACCGGCTGGGCGGCGCGGTGCGCGCGGGCGACTATAAGTTGATCCGCAACTACGACGACGGCTCTGTGGAATTGTACAACCTGAAATCAGACCTCAGCGAGACGGCCAACTTGGCCAAGCGGCGTCCAAAAGTCGCCGCCCGCCTCAATCGCCAGCTTGGCCAATGGCTCGCCGACACCGGCGCGTGGATGCCGAAGCCCCCCAATCCAAGGCCGTGAAACATCGGTTGACCCGCCATCGATTGATCTGTCTCGTCGCGCTTGGCTTGTCGGTCGCGCTTGGCCAAGCGGCGGCCAAGCGGCCGAACGTGCTCTTCATCGCGATCGACGACTTGAACGACTGGGTCGGCTGCCTCGGCGGCCACCCGCAGGTGCGCACGCCGAACATCGACCGCTTGGCCGCGCGCGGCGTGTTGTTCAGCAACGCCCATTGCCAAGCGCCGATCTGCAATCCGTCCCGCGTGAGCCTGCTCACCGGCGTGCGGCCCTCGACCTCCGGCGTGTACGAGTTGAACCAGCCGCACCACTTGTCGCCGGTGTTGAAAAATGCGGTGACACTCCCGGCGCAATTCAAGGCTGGCGGCTATCACGTGCTCGGGCGCGGCAAGATTTATCACGGGCGTTACAACTATCCCGGCGACTGGCACGATTTCAAGACCACTGGCGCCGCCCGCAACCAGCAGTGGCGCACCAAGCCGGTGTCGTCCGTCCCCGGCATTGGCGTGCGCGACTTTGGGCCGATCGATCTGCCGGAGGAAAAGTTCACCGACTTGGTCAACTCCCGCTGGGCCGCCAAGCAGCTCGAGCGCGATTTCGGCAAGCCGTTCTTTTTAGCGGTCGGGATTCGTCTGCCGCACGTGCCGCTCTACGCGCCGCGCCGTTTTTTTGAGCGGCATCCGGAGAAAGGGGTGACACTCCCGGCGGTGCGCGATGACGACCTCGGCGACCTGCCGCCGGCCGGAATCGAGATCACGCGGTACATGAACGGCACGCCGATGAATCACAAGTCGATGCTCGCGTCCGGCAACTGGCGCAACGCTGTCGCCGCGTACCTCGCCTGCACCGAGTTTGTCGACCACTGCGTCGGCGTGATGCTCGACGCGCTCGACGCCAGCGCCCACGCCGGGGACACGCTCGTCGTGTTGTGGTCCGATCACGGCTGGCATCTCGGCGAGAAACAGCACTGGGCCAAGCGCTCGCTTTGGGGGGAGTCCACCCGCGTGCCGATGATCCTCGCCGGCCCCGGCTTGGCCAAGGGCAACTGCTCGCGGCCGGTTGGCTTGATCGATCTGTACCCGACGCTCACCGAGCTTTGCGGCTTGGGCGCGCCGCCGCAAACACTCGAGGGCCATTCGCTCGTGCCGCTGCTGCGGAAGCCAAGCGCGGCTTGGGCGCATCCGGCGATCACGACATTTCATCAAAACGACCACACGATCCGCACCGAGCGCTGGCGCTACATCCGCTACGCCAACGGCGACGAGGAACTGTACGACTGCGCCGCCGACCCGCACGAGTGGATCAACCTCGCGGCCAAGCCGGAGTATCGTGAAACTCTCGCCAAGCTTCGGCGGCAACTCCCCAAGGTGAACGCCGCCGATGCCCCGGTGCGAGCATCGGGTCACTGATTGCAACTGCGCGGTTGGCACACCGGATGAGTGGGCAGGGCGCGTGATTCCCGGAAAACGGTTTTCAATTCCTGAAAACCGGCTACAAATGCCCCCGGCACAACGGTTGCTGCATTTTTTGTCCATCACCGAAACTTGTTTTGTTTCGGCCGTGTAAAGGGAGTGGGTTTTATCAAGCAGCCGATCAAAAAGTGGCTTTTACAAAAAAATATTCAGAATTTCACCCTCATCCGGCCTACGGCCACCTTCTCCCAGCGGGAGAGGGCCGGGGTGAGGGAGAAAACTAAAGAACTGTCTAGAGATGCAGATTACTATTTTTCAAAAGTTAATAATGAACAAGATTTTATTTGGAGCAACAATCGCTTGGGCTGTGTTGGCGGCGGGCGGCGTGAGGGCGGAGCAGGTTGTGATCAACGAGGTCATGTACAATCCGCGCGGCGATGCGCCGGAGTGGATCGAGCTGTCCAACATCACGGCCACGCCGTTCGACATCGCCGACTGGAAACTGCGCGGCGATGTCGAGCTGGATTTCCCGGCATTCGACGGCAACAACGCGGACGACGCCTTCCTCGGCCATTGGCAGAAAATTATTTTAACCAGCATCGAGCCGGGGCGGTTCCGCGAAATGTACCGTCCCCCGTCGGGCGTGAAGGTGTTCGGCCCGTGGTCGGGCAGCCTGCCAAACGACGGCGGCCGCTTCACGGTGAAGGACAAGAACGGTGTGCCGGTTTGCACGCTCGGCTACAACGATCGCGGCAAGTGGCCGGTCGCCGCGGACGGCACGGGGCACACGCTGGTGTTGCAAAATCCGGATCTCGTCGTGGACGACTGGCGCAACTGGTCGTTCAGCAAACGCCCCGGCGGTACGCCGGGCGGCGACCCGGTGCTGGGCGTCGAGACGCCGGTGGCCAGCCCGGAGGTGAACCTCTCCTCCGGAATCGTGCTGGTCGATTACGGCGACCGCTGGAAGTACAACGACAAAAACAAGAACCTCGGCACGGCGTGGCGCAGGACGACTTACAACGATGCGTCGTGGAGCTCCGGTCCCGGGCTGTTGGGGGTGGAAAGCTCCGCGCTACCCGCTCCCGGGATCAAGACCGGCATCAACAAGGGCAGCCAGCTTTGTTACTATTTTCGGAAGCAGTTCACGTACAGCGGCGACCCCAGCGAGGTCACGTTGACGATCGACCAGATCGTCGATGACGGCGCGGTGTATTACCTCAACGGCACGGAGGTCGGCCGCTCGCGCATGCCGGGCGGGACGGTGAGCTTCACCACCCGGACGTCCGCGACGGTCACCAATGCTGCCGAGGAAAAGGGCGTCGTGACGATCGCCCCCGGCATCCTGAAAAAGGGCTCGAATGTTTTGGCGGTCGAGGTGCACCAGACGAACCCGACCAGCTCGGACATCGTTTTCGGCTGCCGCCTGAGCGCGTCGGTTCCGGCGGCCAAGGGGGTTGTCATCAACGAGATACATCCCGCCGCCGGCAAGGAGGCCTACATCGAGTTTTACAATCCGACCGACAAAGCCATCGACCTGCGCGGCTATTATCTCAGCGACGATCCCGGCGATCTCGCCAAGCGGAAGATCTCGCGCTCGCTGAAAATCAGCGCTCGCTCGCTGGTCTCGATTTCGTTTGCGGTCGCGCGGCTCAGCGTTCAGTTGCCGGTGACGGTTTACTTGACCCAGCCGGACGGCAAAACCGTGGTGACGGCGGTCCGGGCCGATGTGCCGATGGACGGGCGGGCGATCGGCCGCAAGCCGACCGGCGGCTCCGAGTGGTATTTGTTCAGCGACGCCACGCCGGGCGCGGCGAACATGAGCCGCGCGTCGCTTGGCCAAGCGCTTGGCCTGAACGAGGTGCACTTCACGGCCGAAGGTAAAATCGACTGGGTGGAGGTTTACAACGGCGGCGACGGTGCGGTGGACTTGGCCGGCTTGTCGGTGGCCACGCGGCGCGATTTCTCAGACCGCACGCCGCTGCTTGGCCAAGCGCCAAGCCGGGGCACGGTGGTCGTCCCGGTCGATTTTTCGCCGAGAGGGCAGATGCCGCTTTACCTGCTCAACGGCGACACGGTGTTGCAGGCGTTGCTGCCCGAGCGGCCAAGCGGCGGCGGCTCCGCGCAGGCTTTCCCGGATGGTGGCAGCGAGTGGTTCGCCGTGGCCAACGACACGAGGGGGCGCGGCAACAACCCGGCGCGGCACGAGAACGTGGTCATCAACGAGGTGATGTTCAACCCGCCGGGCGACCATCGCAGCGGCGAGTACGTCGAGTTGTTCAACCGCGACACCGAGGCGGTCGATTTGTCGGGTTGGCGTTTTGTCGATGGGGTCAATTTTACTTTTCCATCCGGCACAACCGTCGCAGCGGGCGGTTATTTGGTGATCGCGGCGGACGCCGGTTACGTGCGGCGGGTTTACAAGCTGTCCAACGTGCTCGGGAACTACGGCGGGGAACTGAGTAACCCGGGCGAGTTGCTGCGACTCGTGGACGGCCACGGCAATCTCGCCGATGAGGTCGATTACCGAAACCACGGCGACTGGCCGGGCTGGACTCGGGGCGGCGGCAGCAGCATGGAACTGGTCAGCCCGTGGGCGGACAACCGCCTGCCGTCGGCGTGGCGCGACAGCGACGAGTCGGCCAAGGCGAGTTTTCGGCAGTACACGTTCTCCGGGCGGTATCGGCAGTTGAAAACGATGGGCGGCGCGGCGGACTACCGGGAGTTGCACATGCACTTGGTGGGCGACTCGGAGATCGTTTTGACGGAGATCGATGCCATCAGTTCGCGAACAAAAAAGAACGTCCTCAAAAACGCGAACAAGTTATCAACGAGCAACTCCAGCGCCACCGGGTGGCTGGTGCAGGGCAATCACTGGGCGACATACGCGGACGGCCGGGAATTGCACCTCATCTCGGATGGCCACGGGGACAACAGGCCGAACCGGATGGAGATCGACATGAGCGCCGACGTCCGCCGTAACGACGACCTCACGGTTAGTTTCGGCGCGCGCTGGGTTCGGGGCAATCCGAGGCTGATCGTGTGGACGTGGGACAAGAGCGTCGCCGGGAGTTTCCTAGTCGAGATCCCGGAGAACCTCGGCACGCCCGGCAAGCGCAACTCGACGTTTGCCGCCAGCACGCCGCCGCAGGTCGATCAACTGCGGCACAGCCCGGCGGTGCCGACGTCAAGCCAGTCGGTGCGTGTCACGGCGCGGATCACGTCGGCCGAGTCGCTGGCCACGGTGAGTGTGCGTCACCGCGCCGATTCCTCGAGCAACACCGGCGCGTGGAAAACCAAGGCGATGTACGACGACGGCCGGCGGGGAGGCGACGAGGTCGCCGGCGATGGCGTTTTCACCGGCACGCTGACCGAGTACCGCAGCAACGGCCGGCGCGTGCAGTTTTACGTGGAGGCCAAGACCCACGAGGGCGCGAGTGCCGTGCAGCCGAAGTGGGGACCGGATCGACCGGCGTTGTACATTGTCGATAATCGCAAACCGAAGACGGACCTGCGCACGGTGCGACTGGTGGTTTCCGCCTACGACATGGGGGCGGTCAGCAACGGCGGCAGCTCGAAGTACAAGTACAAGTTCCCGCGCCTGTCGAACCACTATTTCAACGCCACGTTCATCTCCGGCGAGAAGGATATCCGGTACAACTGCGAGATGCGAAACAGCGGCAGCCCGTGGACGCGCGGCAATAACCTGAACCGCGGCAAGTGGAAAATGCCCAACGACCGGCGGTTCCGGGGCAAGTACAAGCTCTCGTGGGACGACGACGCCAACGGCCGTGTCAGCCGCAACCGCCTGACGCGCTACATGCTCTATTTGATGGGGCACGTGGTGAACGAGAACGAGATGATTTGGTTCACGATGAACAACAGTTCGCCGCAAATGCGCGAGGAGGTCGAGCCGGTGGCGAACGATTTCCTGAAGCGCAACTTCACTGACGGCGTCAAGGGCAACCTGTACCGCATCGACGACGAGTGGTGGTTCACCGACGGCTGGTCGCGCCAAAACCGCAACGCCGACTGGCGCTACAAAAGCTCCGACAACCCGGGCCGCTATCGCTCCGAGTGGATGAAGCGCACCAACGAGTGGGAGGACGACTACAGCTCGCTCATCAACCTGTTCCGCACCGTCAGCAAGAGCTACAAGCAGGAGCAGATCGAGCGGCTGGTCGACCCGCACCAAACGATGATCATGTCGATGGTGCGCGGCTACATCGACGACTGGGACTCCTTCTCGCTGCGCCGAGGCAAGAACGGCTATTTTTACCAGCGCCACGACGACGGCAAGTTCCAGTTTTTGCACTGGGACAGCGACCTCGCCTTCGGCAATCCCTCGGCCAAGCTGTACCAAGGCATGCCCGGCTTCAGCAGCTACATCGTCAAGTGGTACAACAAGCGGCTCTTCTATTCCTACCTCGCCGAGTTCACCGAGAAGTACACTTACGACTCGCCGCGCATGAACGCATGGCTCGCCGCCGAGGAGCGGGTGAGCAGCTCCTTCTCGTCGCGGGCGAGCGAGTACCAATCCTTCTTTTCCCGGCGCCGCAACACGGTCAAGAGCGAGCTGGGCATCAACTACTCGCGTAAGAAATTCGAGATCACCACCAACAAGGGCGCGGATATGGACATCACCGCCGACCGCGTCAGCCTCAGGGGCACCTCGCCCTACGGTGTGATTCACGTGAAAGTCGAGGGGCATCCCGAGGCCGAGCCGAAGTGGACCGGCCTCATCGGTTGGTCGGTCAGCGGCATCCAGCTCCGCGAAGGCGAGCAGACGGTCAGGGTGCTCGGCACCGACCAATGGGGGAACATCCGCAGCGAGGACGAAATCACGATCAACAAGTCCGGCAACGCCGCGCCGGTGGCGGTTCTCAAATCGCGACCAGCCTCGTGGAACGTCTCGGTGGACAACGTGCTGCGGCTCGACGCCCGCGACTCACACGACCCCGAAGGCCAAGCGCTGGTGTTCGACTGGTCGGCGAGCCACCTCGACGAGATCGAGTTGCGGCCGCTTGGCCAAGCGCGCGCCGAGGCGGTGTTCACCCGGCCCGGCCTGTACGGCTTCACGGTCAAGGTGACCGACGAGGCGGGCAAAATCTCGCTCGTGAACCGCGAGGCTGCCGTGTACGGCACGACCGGTTTCAGCGGGTTCGCCGAGCCGATGCTCGAGGAATACTGGGCCGCCGCCAACGTCGCGCCGCGCGGCAATTTCTCGCCGAACACGTGGTACTCGCTCGACGACGTGCCCGGCTGGCTCGAGTTGCAGGTGCTCGACACCGCGGCCAAGCCGTTGGCCAAGCCGATGCCGCAGTACCCGTTCATCAACCGCTCGTTGCCGGCCAAGTCCGACTGGGCGCTGCAAACCAAGCTGCGTTTGGTTTCGCGGCAGTTCGGCGACTACGATGCCGGCCTGATGGCGGTGCTCGGCGAGGGGGCAGACACGACACGCTACACCGTCGGCTTCAACGACGGCACCAAGTTGATGGTTCGCAAAGTGAGCCTCAGCGGCACTGCCACCACGCTCAAGACGAAGACCATCGCGCTCGACGAGATCGCCGTGCGCATCGTTCGCGAAGGCGGCACGCTGGTGTTCGAGTGGAAGGTCGGCGACGCATGGGAGGAACTGCACCGCGAGAGCATCGGCGACGGGACACCGGCAGTCACCGGCGGCCTGTTCCTCGCGACGGAAAAGCCGCAGTCGATCCGGGTCGCCTTCGACTACGCCATCCTGATCGATCCGTCCGCCGTGTCGCCGCTCAAGGGCAATTTGCGCCTGAGCGAAATCATGTACAACCCTCCCGGCGGCGACGCGTACGAATACGTCGAGTTGGTCAACGCTGGGAGCAGTGCGGTGAACCTGCGCGACGCCCAATTCGATCGCGGCATCACATACCGCTTCGGCAACGTGACCCTCGCGGCGGGCGAGCGGATTGTCGTGGCGAGGAACCGCAGGTCGTTCCTGTTGCGTTACGGCACGGAGGGCATCCGGCTGGCCGCCGGGCAGTTCGAGGGCCGGTTGAAAAACGGCGGCGAGACCATCGCGCTGATCGACGCCAACGGCGACTCGGTGTTTGCGGTGAAGTACGCCGACGGCGGCGCTTGGCCCGGCCGCGCCGACGGCAACGGCAGTTCGCTCGAGGTGATCGATCCGCGCCTCGACTTGAACAACCCGGCCAACTGGAACTCAAGCATCCGCTACAACGGCACGCCGGGCGGCGGCGTTGGCCAAGCGCCGACAGTCGTTATCAACGAAGTGCTCGCGCACTCCGACGCGCCGCTCGAGGATGCGATCGAGCTGCACAACCTTGGCCAGGCGCCGGTCGATCTCGGCGGTTGGTTCCTCAGCGACAGCGCGAACAACCTGCGGAAGTATCGCATCCCGGACGGCACCACCATCGCGCCCGGCGGCTATCTTGTTTTTTACGAAAAAGCGTTCCGGCTCGACAACGTCGACAACGGTTTCTCTCTGAGTTCCGCGCGCGGCGACGAGGTCTGGCTCACTGAGACCAAGGCGGACGGAGCGATCACGCGCTTCGCGGACAAGATCGATTTTGGCCCGTCGGCCAACGGCGTGTCGCTTGGCCGTTACCCGAACGGCACCGGGCCAATCGTCGCGATGGACGATCTCTCGCTTGGTTCGCCGGTTCGCGCCGGGCAGGACGCTGCGTTGCTGGCGTCGTTCCGTACCGGCAAGGGCGCGCCGAACACCGGCCCGCTGGTTGGCCCGATCGTCATCAGTGAAATCCTGTACGCGCCGGCCGAGGGCTTGGCCGAGTACGTGGTGCTTAAAAATATTTCCGATGTGCCCGTGCCATTCTTCGACCCGGCAAATCCCGGCAACGCGTGGGTACTTGACAACGCGGTTGTATTCACATTCCCGGCCGGCTTCGTTCTGCCGGCCGGCGAGTCGCTTTACGTGGGTGGCGGCGAGCCGTCGCAGTTGCGCGGGCAGTACGAACTCAACGAGGCAACGCGGGTGCTGGGGCCGTTCGATGGCAGGCTGAACAACGCCGGAGAAAGCGTGCAGTTGCTTCGGCCTGATCCGCCGCAGACGCTCCCGCCGGACATCGGCTTGGTACCGTACATACTTGTCGAGAAGGTAAAGTACAGCGGCACCGATCCCTGGCCAGTTATGCCAGAGCATGGAGGCGTGCCTATCCAGCGCGTCAATTTATCGGCCTACGGAAACACCGCGAGGAACTGGGCCAAGCTAGGTGACGAGAAGGACAGCGACCTCGACGGCATGCCGGATAGTTGGGAGACGGCTCAAGGGCTTGACCCGCAGGACGAGGGCGATGCGTTGCTCGATGCTGACTCGGATGGCTTGACCAACGCGCAAGAGTACGCCGCCGAAACCGATCCGCACGATGCAGACAGCGGTTTGACGCTCGAGGTCACGCGCTTGGCCAACGGCATGTTGCGGGTGAGTTTTGCGGGAGTGCAGGGGAGGAGTTATTCGCTGCAAGCCAGCCTGGCCCTTGATCAGGAATGGCAACCTTTGACCACTTTCTTTCCAGAAACTAGTGGGAAGGTATCACGCACGATCTCTCCGCGGGTTAGTCTTGAGCGGTTCTTTAAGCTGGTGACTCCGGCCAACCCATAGTGCGCCGATGAGTTATTTTCGGCTTCGAACCATTGTCGCGTTTGGGTTCACATGGCCAGGCGCGGTTTTGGGTGATGTGGTCATCAATGAGATTCATTACGATGCCAATCCAAAAACGGATGCGGTCGAGTTTGTCGAACTCCACAATGCCGGAGGAAAGGACGTCGACCTGTCCGGTTGGCGTTTTTCCAACGGCATTCAATACACCTTTCCGGCGAACACGACCCTTGAGCCGGACGGCCAACTGGTTGTCGCCGAGAACCCGACGGAGCTGCGGCGCAAGTTTAAGCTAAGCGCGTCGGTTGTGTTCGGGCCGTACATCAACCGGCTCTCGAACGGCGAAGTGCTGACGCTGCGCGACGCGGCGGATCAGCGCGTTGACCGGGTGGACTACGGCTCCGGTTTTCCCTGGCCAACGGCGGCGAGTGGCGCGGGCAGTTCGATGGAGCTGATTCATCCCTTGCTCGACAACGACCTGGCTGGTTCGTGGCGTTCGTCAGGGATGCAAGTTGTTGCCGGTGAGGTTGTTACATTCATAGCTGCTGGCCGCTCAGGCTGGCGGTATCGCGAAGGCACCAGCGAGGCCTCCTCGCCGCGATCTGCCTGGCGCACGCTTGGTTTCAACGAGGACAACAGTTGGAAAAATGGACGCGCACCCATCGGCTACGGCGATGGAGACGACCGGACGACGATCTCGATGCAGGGCAAGTTTTCGTCGGTGTACCTGCGGCGCGTGTTCGATGTGAAAGCGAACGAGATCCCGGCGCGGCTGGCGTTGCGAGTGTACGCGGACGACGGCGCGGTGGTTTGGATCAACGGCAAAGAGGTCGCGCGCGTGAGCGTCCCCGGCGGGACGTTGAGATACAACTCGTTCGCGAACAACCACGAGGCTGTGTGGGAGGAGGTCGTGATCTCGAATCCGGGCGAACTCCTGAATCCGGGCAAAAATATCATCGCGATCCACGCGTTGAACACCACGCTGAGCAGCAGCGATTTCTCGATCGATGCCGAGTTGCGCACGCCGGACACTGGCGGCGTCTCGGGAATCCCGACACCGGCGGCGGCGAATTCCGTGTTTGCCGCCAATGCGCCGCCGCAAACGCGACAAGTAAAACATGAGCCGAAGCAACCAAGCGCGAACGTGCCGGTGCGCGTGTCTGCGAAGGTGAGCGACCCGGACGAAATCGCCTCGGTGACGTTGTTTTATCAGGCGATCCGGCCCGGGAACTACATCCGAAAAACAGACAGCGCGTTCGAGCAAGGTTGGACGGAGTTGCCGATGGCCGATAGTGCGGCGAATGATTCGGTTTTCTCGGCGATGATTCCGCGGAGTGTGCAGGGCCATCGCACCCTCGTGCGGTACCGGATTCGTGTCGAGGACAAGCTCGGCAACGCGGTGACTTTGCCTTACGCCGACGACGAGCAACCGAACTTCGCCTACTTCTGCTACAACGGCGTGCCGGCTTGGACCGGCTCGAATCGGGTCAACGGCAAAAAGGAGACGTTCCCCTCCAGCGTGATGTCGTCGCTGCCGACGTACCACCTGATCGCCAACAGCACCGATGTCACCAATTCACAATACAACAGCTCTTTTGACACGGTGCATTTCAATGGGACACTCGTTTATGACGGCACGGTTTACGACCACATCGAGTTCCGTAATCGCGGCGAGTTTTCAACGTATGTTTCCGGCAAGAACAAGTGGCGATTGTATTTCAACCGGACACGCGGTTTGCAGGCGCGCGACAATCACGGCAGGAAGTACGCGCAGCCTAAAAAGACGATCAACCTCAATGGGTGCGCCTCGCCGTGGATGCCGGTCAACCGGGGCATGGCCGGCATGGAGGAGGCGATCGGCTTCAAGCTGTACAGTCTGGCTGGCGGCTTGGCGCCTGCGACGCACTTTGTGCATTTTCGCGTGATTGATGATGCCGAGGAGGCGCCGACCGGCTCGCGCAACGCGCAATACAACGGAGATCTGTGGGGCCTGTACCTGTACGTCGAGCACACTGACAGCCGGTTTCTCGATGAACGCGGCTTGCCGGATGGCAACGTGTACAAGATCGAGCGAAGCAACGGCGACAAGCGCAACCAAGGACCGACTCAATCCATCACCCCGTCGGACTGGAACAGTTTTCGCAGTGGCTACGGCCGCTCGCAGCCGCTCCAGTGGTGGCGCGACAATCTCGATCTGCCGACGTATTACACGTTTCGCTGTGTGAACCGGATCATCAGCAACGTCGATATCCGCGAAGGCTGGAACAAGGTGTTTTATCATCATCCTGACGGCCATTGGCATCCGGTGCCGTGGGATCTGGACATGTTGATCATCCCGGAGACGCACTGGCAGGGCTCGATCAACATTGAACGCTGCCTGAACCAGCACAGAGCGCTGAAAATCGAGTTTAAGAACCGCGCGCGTGAACTGCTCGATTTGTTGCTCGATGACGCCTCGCCGACTGGCGGCCAAATCGGCCAGTTCATCGACGAGCACGCGCGCTTCATCAATCCGCCGGGCGATCTGCTGACGTTTGTCGACGTCGACCAGTTCATGTGGAATTACCACCCGCGGACCGCCGGGAGTCATCGCGGGCAGTTTTACGTTTCGCCCAAGAGCCAGGGCAACCGTGGCGGCACGTGGACACGGCGGCTCAAGAGCAAGGATCACGAGGGCATGATGCAGCACATGCTCGATTTCATGACTGACACCGATCCCGGACGATGGAGCATTGGCGACGGCGACCCGCGCGGTTACGGCTACAACTACCTCGAGTACGAGGCCAAGTTCACCGACATCCCCAACACGCCGATGATCACTTACGACGGGCCGGGCGGTTTTGCGCTGAACGAGCTGCGCTTCAAGACCAGTTCGTTCGAGCCGGGCCGGTCGACTAACAACAAAAAGTTCACCGGCATCCAGTGGCGGCTGGGGGAGGTGTCCCATCCCAAGACGCCGTTTTTCGAGCCTGGCCAACCGTGGAAATACGAGGTGAACGCGATTTGGGAACTGCAGTCCGACAAGTTCGCCGGGACGGTGGCTGTCCCGCAAAGCGTCATCCGCAAGGGCGGCACGTACCGCGCGCGCGTCCGGATACGCAACGGCACGATGGCGTGGAGCCACTGGTCAGCGCCGGTGGAGTTCGTCGCCGGCGAACCGGACTTGGCCGGCCTCCGCACGAATCTGGCGTTCAACGAGATCATGTACAACCCGCTTGGCCAAGCGGGCGTTAGCGCCGGCGAGTTCGAGTTTCTCGAGTTGAAAAACAATGGCGAATCGACGCTGGACTTGAGTGGCCTGTTTTTTAGCAGCGGCATCAGTTTTGTTTTTCCCGAGGGGAGCATGCTCGCAAGCGGCGAACTTTTTCTGCTCGGCAGAAACCGGGCGGCGCTGCAGAGCCGTTATTCCGGTCTGGTTGTGAACGGAATCTTCGAGGGAAAGCTGGCCAACGAGGGGGAGGCGATCACGTTGTCGGCCGGGATTGGCGCGCCGGTGCTCAGCGTGGCGTACGATGACGCCGCACCGTGGCCGGAGCAGGCCGACGGCCAAGGTTTTTCACTGGTCGCCGACAAAAGGAGCGAGCTTGGTTTTCGGGTCAGTGTTACTCCCGGAGGCAGCCCCGGCAGCGACAATTCCGACTTCAAACCGGCGGACGATTTAGTCCTGACCTTGACGCGCTTGGCCAACGGCATGCTGCGGGTGGGCTTTACGGGATTGCAGGGGCGGAGTTATTCGCTGGAAACCAGCCCGGCGCTTGCTCAAGCGTGGAAGCCGTTGATCAATTTTTATCCAGAAAAGAGCGGGACGGTATCACGCACGATCTCTCCCCGGGTTAGTCGTGAGCGGTTCTTTAGGCTGGTGACACCGGCCAACCCGTAACGCGGCGGGCGGCTTACAGCTCGTCTTTCGACTTAATGATTTTCCCGACGAGCCCGTACTCCTTGGCCTCCTCCGGCGTCATCCAAAAGTTGCGGTCGGTGTCCTTGGCGATGGTCTCGATCGATTGGCCGGTTTGGTCGGCGAAAATCTGGTTGAGGCGTTCGCGCATCTTGACGATTTGCTCCGCCTCAATGCTGATGTCCGACGCTTGGCCGCCGACGCCGCCGCTGGGTTGGTGCAGCATGAAGCGGGTGTTGGGCAGGCAGAAGCGATCCTCGACCGGCGGGGCGGCGTAAATAAGCGCCCCGGCGCTGGCGACCCAGCCGGTGCCGACCATTTTCACGCGCGGCTTCACAAACCGGATCATGTCGTGAATGCTGTCGCCCGATTCCACATGGCCGCCGGGTGAGTTGACGAACACCGTGATGTCGTCGTCCGACTCGGAGGCGAGCAGTTGCAGCTTGGTGCAGAATTCGCGCGCCACTTTCTGGTTGATCTCGCCGTACAGCATGATGGTTCGCGACTTGAGAAACAGCTCCTCAAGTTTTCCCATTGAATTCTTTTCGTCTTTTTTGTCCTTGCTCATCGTGGAGGCACGCGGTGTTCCCGCGCGAGGCGGGGAGAGTGATTGCAAGCCGCCCCGGTGTAAAGCGGGAATCAATTTACGCCGCCCGGCAGCAGCTCGGCGGGAAGCTCCGGCGTGGCGCCCCTGCGCGAGGCGACGAATGCCCCGAGCCGGTTGGCCAAGTCGGCGGTCTGCTGGAGCGGCCAGCGGCGCACCGCCCCGTGCAGGATCGCCGCGCTGCACGCATCGCCCGCGCCGACCGAGTCGGCGTCCGGCTCCGGGGCGAACTGCGCCATTTGGCCAAGCGTGACTGAGTCGGCGGTGTGCAGTTCAGTCCCGAGTTTGCCGCGTGTCAGCACGAACAAATCGAGGTCGAAATGCTCAATCAACTGCCGGATTTCCGCCGCTTGGGCAAGGCCGAGCAGCGGGGCGACGGTGGCCAGTTCGGCCTCGTTCATCTTGACAATCGAGGCGGCGCGGCAGCCGACCTCGAGCAGTTCGGCGGAGAAATAATCCTGCCGCAAATTCACGTCGAACAGCCGCACCGCTTGGCTGGCGGCGGCGGCGAATTGCTGGATCGTCGAGCGCGCCGGCTCGAGCCGCTGGCCAAGCGTGCCAAGACAAACGGCGTCACAGCGCTTGGCCAAGCCGGCGAGCGACTCGTCCCAGGCGAGCCGGTCCCAAGCCGTGTCGCCGATGATTTCGTACTCCGGCTCCCCGTCGCGCAGGGTGATTTCGACCGTGCCTGTCGGGGCGTCGGAGTCGCGCTGGATGAAGCTCGTGTCCATGCCGCGCTTGGCCAAGTCGCCGAGCAGCGCTTGGCCAAGCGCGTCGCCGCCGATGCGGCTGGCCACGACGGCGTTGTTGCCGAGTTGGTGCGACTGGACGGCGGCGTTGAGCGGCGCGCCGCCGAGCGCCGGGCCGGCGGGGAGCAAATCGTAAAGCGCCTCGCCCAAGCCGACGATGAGTGGAGGCGTTTCGGTCATCGCAGCGTCGAGGCTTGCAGCAGCACCGGGCGTGGCTTGGCGGTCCAAAACGAAAACCCCTTGAGCCGCAGCGTGTAGTCCGGGCGGATATCGCGCAGCCATGCGATCATTCGCTCGGCGTGGTCGTCGACGTGATACGTCGTGATGGCAAGTTGCGGTGCGCCGTTGCGAATCTGTTCCTCGGCACCGAGCAACACGTCGAGGTCAGCGCCCTCGGCGTCGGCCTTGATGAGGTCGCCCGGGCCAAGCGCAAGTTGGTGGCTGCGGCAGTAGTCGTCGATGCTCGTGAGCGGCACGGCATCGGCGTGCGACTCGCCGCCTGGCAGGTACTCG
>Ga0208879_1001615_pt1 | contig 20967 bp, 21 predicted proteins | sample Knorr_S15_td_Bot_FD_185605 | JGI IMG/M metagenome (GOLD analysis project Ga0208879, IMG submission 185605) | Marine microbial communities from Southern Atlantic Ocean transect - Knorr_S15_td_Bottom_ad_5009_LV_A (SPAdes) (version 2) | ecosystem: Environmental > Aquatic > Marine > Oceanic | place... | reverse complement strand
CGACAGTCGCCGGCGACGAAGACGCCCTCGAGGTTGGTCGTAAATTCGCCGTGCTCGCCGATGAAGGTCTGCCAATTGCCGCGCGGGTTTTGGGTTTCGAGCCCGAGCATTTTGCCGACTTCGAGTTCGGGGCCGACGAAGCCGGTGGCGAGCAGCACGAGGTCGGCCGGCCATTCTTTTTCGGAGCCTTCCACTTCGCTGAACGGCGCGCCACCTTCGACCGGTTTGCTCCAATCGACCTCGACGGTTTTCACGGAGACAATGTGGCCGCTTTCGTTGCCGATAAATTCCTTGGCGAGCACGTGGTACGCGCGCGGGTCGTTGCCGTGTTTGGCTTTGTTCTCGGCGTGCGAATAGTCGAGGCGATAGACGCGCGGCCATTGCGGCCACGGATTGTTCGCGGCGCGCTCGGCGGGTGGTTGGTCGAGTAGCTCAAAATTCACTACGCTCTTGCAACCGTGCCGCAGCGAGGTGCCGATGCAATCCGCGCCGGTGTCGCCCCCGCCGATGACGATGACGTTTTTGTCCGTGGCCGAGGTGTACGTTTTGTCTTCGAGTTTGGAATCGAGCAAACTCTTGGTGTTGCGCGTGAGAAAATCCATCGCGAACTGAATGCCATCAAGATCGCGCCCGGGGTTGCGGCCGGTGGGGTCGAACGGCTTGGTCGCGCCGGTGGCCATCAGCAGCGCGTCGTTTTCTTTCAGCAAATCGTTGGGGTCGATGAACTGCATTTTGCAGCCGCGCTCTTCCATGATTTGCGTCATGTGGCCGGAGGCGAAGTCTTCCTTTTTGCCGACGTGCGCGCAGGTGACGAACTCAACGCCCTCCTCGCGCAACAAGTTTACGCGGCGCTCGACGACGTCCTTGTCGAGTTTCATGTTCGGGATGCCGTACATCAGCAAACCGCCGATGCGATCGGCGCGCTCGTAAATGGTGACTGTGTGGCCGACTTTATTGAGTTGATCCGCCGCTGCCAAACCGGCGGGGCCGGAGCCGACGATGGCGATTTTTTTGCCGGTGCGCTCGGTGGGCGGTTCGGCGGTCACCCAGCCTTCCTCGAAGGCGCGATCGATGATTGTGTTCTCGATATTCTTGATCGTCACCGGCGGATTGGTGATGCCGAGCACGCACGCGCCTTCGCACGGCGCGGGGCACACGCGGCCAGTGAACTCGGGGAAATTATTGGTCTTGTGCAGCCGATCAATCGCCTCGCGCCAGCGGTTTTGGTAGACGAGATGGTTCCACTCGGGGATGAGATTATCGACGGGGCAACCGGGGCCGGACTGGCAAAACGGCACGCCGCAATCCATGCAGCGCGCGCCCTGAGTTCGCAGATGTTCCTCGCTGGGATTGGTGTTGATCTCGGCGTAGTCGTTGATGCGCTCGAGCGGATCGCGATACGGAACCGCCTCGCGATCGAACTCCATAAATCCTGTTGGCTTACCCATTGAATAAAAGTTTGGTTATGCGACCAATTCCTGCTCGCGTTGTTTGCGTTCGTTGAGGACGCGTTTGTAATCGGTGGGCATCACTTTCACGAATTGGCCAAGCGCGGTGCTCCAGTTATCGAGCACCTCGGCGGCCACGGTGGAGCCGGTGCGCTCGGCGTGTTCCTCGATGAGGCTTTGCAGTTCGGCGATGTCCTCGGCGTCCTCCACCGATTCGAGTTCCACCATCTCCATGTTGCAGTTGGGCGCGAAGGCGTTGTCCGGATCCCAAATGTACGCCACGCCACCGGACATTCCCGCAGCGAAATTGCGGCCGGTGGGGCCGAGAATGATCACGCAGCCGCCGGTCATATATTCGCACCCGTGATCGCCCACGCCTTCGATGACCGCCGCCGCGCCGCTGTTGCGCACGCAGAACCGCTCGGCGGCGCGTCCACGGAAAAACGCCTTGCCGCTGGTCGCGCCGTATAGGCAAACGTTGCCGACGAGAATATTTTCCTCCGGCGCGAAGGTGGAAACCTTGGGCGGATAAATCGTGAGCTGACCGCCGGACAAGCCTTTGCCGACGTAATCGTTGGCGTCGCCTTCCAACTCGATGCTCACGCCCTTGGCCAAGAACGCGCCGAGACTTTGACCGGCGGAACCGGTGAACTTAATTTTCACCGTGTCGTCGGGCAGCAATTCCGCGCCATGCGCCTTGGCGATTTCGTTGCTTAAAATCGTGCCGACCGTGCGGTTGGTGTTGATGATCGGCAAGTCAATCTCCACCGGCTCGCCGGATTCAAGAGCGCGCTTGGCCAAGCGGAGCAACTCGTTATCGAGCGCAAATTCCAAGCCGTGATCCTGCGCTTGGGTGCAGTATGTGCCGACGCCCGCGTGCGGTTTTTCGATGGGCGTGAGGATGGCGCTGAGGTCGATGCCGTCAGCTTTCCAGTGGTCGATGGCCTGTTGCATCTCGAGCGCGTCGACGCGGCCGACCATTTCGTCGATGGTGCGGAAGCCAAGGTTGGCCATGATTTGGCGCGCTTCCTCGGCGACCATAAACAGATAATTGACGACGTGCTCGGGCTTGCCGGTGAATTGCTTTCGCAGCGCGGGATCCTGCGTGGCGATGCCGACGGGACAAGTGTTGAGGTGGCACTTGCGCATCATGATGCAGCCCATCGTGATGAGCGGCGCGGTGGAGAAACCCATCTCCTCGGCCCCGAGCAACGCGGCGATGACCACGTCGCGGCCGGTCTTGAGACCGCCATCGGTTTGCAAAACCACGCGGCTGCGGAGGTCGTTGAGCACGAGCGTTTGATGCGTCTCGGCGATGCCAAGTTCCCACGGCAAGCCGGCGTGTTTGATGCTCGTGAGCGGCGACGCGCCGGTGCCGCCGGTTTCGCCGGAAATCAAAATGTGATCCGCGTGCGCCTTGGCCACGCCGGAGGCGATGGTGCCCACGCCCACTTCGGACACGAGCTTCACGCTGACACGCGCGGCGCGGTTGGCGTTTTTGAGATCGTGAATGAGCTGCGCCAAATCCTCGATGGAATAAATATCGTGATGCGGCGGCGGGCTGATGAGCCCCACGCCGGGTGTGCTGTGGCGGATGCGCGCGATGGTGTCGTCGACCTTGCGCCCGGGCAGCTCGCCGCCTTCGCCTGGTTTTGCGCCTTGGGAAATTTTGATCTGCAACTCGTCGGCGTTGGTGAGGTACCAAATGGTGACGCCGAATCGGCCGGAGGCAACTTGCTTAATCGCCGAGCGTTTGGAGTCGCCGTTGGGCAGCGGGTTGAACCGCTCGGAATCTTCGCCGCCTTCGCCGGTGTTGCTCTTGCCGCCGAGGCGGTTCATCGCGATGGCCAAGCTCTCGTGGGCCTCGGCGGAGATGGAGCCGAAACTCATCGCGCCGGTGCAAAAACGCTTCACGATTTCGGTGGCGGGCTGGACGTCGTCGATGGGGATTGGGCCGCCGTTGACGCCTTCCTTGAATTCCATCAACCCGCGAAGCGCGCAGCGCGCTTTGGTGTCGCCGTTGATGTGATTGGAAAATTGTTGGTACGAATCGAAATTATTCGTGCGCGCAGCAGATTGCAGCGCGGCAATGGATTCCGGATTCCACATGTGTTTTTCGCCCTCGGCGCGCCAGTGGAATTCGCCGGGATTGGGCAAGCTCTCCGTCTCGTCCTCGGCACGCTCGGGAAAACCCAGTGCGTGGCGGCGGAGCATTTCCTCGGCAAGCTCGTCGAGGTTCACGCCTTGCACGCGGCTGGCGGTGCCGACGAAACAGCGGTCAATGACATCGTCCCGCAAGCCAACGGCTTCGAAAATCTGCGCCCCTTTATAAGAGTGCAACGTCGAGATGCCCATTTTGGCCATCACTTTGAGCATGCCCTTGGCCACGCCTTTGCGATAGGCGGCGACGATGGATTCGTCGTCGGAAAATTTCTCGGCATCGGCCAACCCTTCGTGGCGCGCTTGCCACAGCGACTCGAACGCGAGATACGGGTTGATGGCATCCGCGCCGTAACCAACGAGCAAACAATGATGATGCACCTCGCGCGCCTCGCCGGTTTCGAGCACGAGACCAATTTGCGTGCGGAGCGCGTTTTTCACCAAATGATGATGCACCGCGCCGGTGGCCATCAACGTGCTGAGCGGAATGCGGTCGGCGGAGATGGCGCGGTCGGAAAGAATCGCGAGGCTGAAGCCATCGGCGATGGCGGCCTCGGCCTCGGCGCAAATGCGATCGAGCGCGGCGGCCACTCCGGCGGTGCCTTCGGATTTCGGAAACGTGATGTCGATTTCCTTGGAGCGCCAGCCGCGATAATCCATGCCCTTGAGCGCGTGCAATTCCTCGTTGGTGAGAATGGGATGCGGCAGGCGCAGGCGTTGGCAGTGGGCCTCGGTGGTCTCGAGCAGATTTTTCTCGGGGCCGATGTAGCACTCGAGCGACATGATGACCTCCTCGCGAATGGAATCGATGGCGGGATTGGTCACCTGCGCGAAAAGTTGGCGGAAGTAATCGTAGAGCATTCGCGGCTGGTCGCTGAGACAGGCGAGCGAGGCGTCGTTGCCCATTGAGCCAACGGGATCGCGCAGCTCGTGGATGAGCGGCAGCAGCATGAACTGCATCGTCTCGGTGGTGAACCCGAAGGCTTGCATCCGCTGGCGGAGCGTATCCGCGACCAAGCCGTGGGCGGTGCCGGTGGCGGCGAGGTCGTCCAGCTCGATGCGTTGGTTGCGAAGCCATTCGCCGTACGGCCGGCGCGTCGAGAAATCGGCCTTGATTTCCTCATCGGGAACCAGCGTGCCTTTTTCGAAATCGACAAGGAACATCCGCCCCGGCTGCAATCGTCCCTTGGCTTTTACGTTGGCGGGATCGATGGGGATCACACCCACTTCGCTGGCCATGATCACGCGGTCGTCGTGCGTGAGATAATAGCGGCTGGGACGGAGGCCGTTGCGGTCGAGCACGGCGCCGATGTATTTGCCGTCCGTGAATGCGATGGACGCAGGGCCGTCCCACGGCTCCATGAGACAGGAATTGTACTCGTAAAAATCGCGCTTGGCCTGCGGCATTTGGCGGTGTTTTTGCCACGCCTCGGGCACCATCAGCAGCACCGATTCCTGCAATGACCGGCCGCTCATCAGCAGAAACTCCAGCGCGTTGTCGAAGTTGCCCGAGTCGGAACATTCCGGCTCCATGATGGGGTAAAGTTTTTGCAGGTCGTCGCTGAGCAGCTCGCTCCGCAACGTACCTTCGCGTGCGCGCATCCAGTTGATGTTGCCGCGCATCGTGTTGATTTCGCCGTTGTGGCTCATGAACCGAAACGGCTGCGCGCGGTCCCAACTTGGGAACGTGTTGGTCGAGAAGCGCGAGTGCACCATCGCGAGGTGCGTTTGGAAATCGGGATTCGAAAGGTCGGGGAAATAGGCCAGCAACTGATCCGTCGTGAGCATGCCCTTGTAAATCATCACCTTGGTGGACAGGCTGCAAATGTAAAAAAGCAACGCCTGTTCCATCGAGGCATCCGTGCGCAGCTGATGACTGGCGCGTTTGCGGATGATGTAAAGCTGGCGCTCAAAGTCATCGCCCTCCACGCCCGCCGCCGCGCCGATGAAAAGCTGCATGATGCACGGCTCGGCCGCGCGCGCGCTGGGCCCGACGTCGGCCTTGTCCGCTTGCACCGGCACGGCGCGCCAACCGAGGCAGGTTTGGCCCTGCTCGGCGATGATCGTCTCCACGGCAGCGATGCACTTGGCGCGTTCGGCCTCGATGCGCGGCAGGAAAACCAGCCCAGCGCCGAAGCGGCCCTTGGCGGGCAACTCCACGCCCATCTCATCGCGGGCGACCTTTTCGAGAAAGCCCCACGGCAAGCCGGTAAGGATTCCGCTGCCATCGCCGGTGTTCGCCTCGCAGCCGCACGCGCCGCGATGGTCCATATTTTTGAGCATCTGAATGGCATCGAGCACAATCTGATGGCTCGGCACGCCCTTCACATTCGCCACAAAACCGACACCGCAGCTATCCTTCTCATTGGCGGGATCGTAAAGACCCTGCTTTTTGGGAAACCCGAATTGTGGTTTGTTGCTCATTCCATTCAAACCTTAAAAAAGCCGGAGAAACATTAAAACGGACTAAATCCGCCTCCTTTTCCGGCACATCGGCCACGCAAGCGACCACCGGCTCAGACCGACCTCTGCAAAGGGACGGACAGCATCCCACAGTCAAAACGCTTGAGCAACATTTAAATATCTAATGACCTTCATTAGTTTTGCTTATGTACATGGCAGCCAACAAGGTCATTTGATCAATCTTTCAAGCTTCGTGCTAATCCGTGAAATCCGTGTCTCGGCTCAAACTCCCCTCTCGCTTGGCCAAGCGCTCGAGCTGCGGCGCTGCGTTGGCCATGGCCTCCGGCTCGCTTGCCAAGTCCGGCACGATCGCGGCCAAGCGCCAAAAAAGTCGCTCCCCCGGATCGACCTCCGCTTGGCCAAGCGCCAACTGACCGGCCAAGCCGATGCACGGCTTGCCGAGTCGCCGGCAAAGCGCCGCGACCTGCCCTGTCCCCTTCCCCATCAGCGTCTGCTCGTCGATTGCCCCCTCCGCCGTCACCACAAAATCTGCCTCGGCAATTTTCGTTTCCAAGCCGGTTGCCTTGGCAAACACCTCGAAGCCGGACTCAATCGCCGCGCCGGCAAACGCCATCAACCCGAAGCCCAGCCCTCCCGCCGCCCCGGCGCCGGGCGTCACCGAAAAATCACTGCCCAGCGTCTCGGCGGTGACCTTGGCCAAGCGGCCGAGGCAGGCGTCCGCCTTGGCAAAATCCTCCGGGCGCATGCCCTTTTGCGGCCCGTAAACCCGCGTCGCACCCTCCACGCCCAGCAGCGGATTTCGAACATCACTCGCCACCGTCACGCTTGGCCAAGCGCGGCTCGCCGGCGACTCGATCGCAGCCAAGCCGTCGAGTTCAGTCCATTGCTCAATCTCCTTGCCCGACTCGTCGCGGAACACCCAGCCGAGCGCCCGCGCCATTCCGAATCCGCCGTCGTTTGTCGCGCTGCCGCCGATGCCCGTGAGGCAGTGCGACGCCCCCGCTTGGCCGGCGGCGAGCAGCAGTTGCCCCACCCCGCGCGTGTCCAAGTCAAACGGATGAAACCGCCCCCCCGGCAACTGGGCCAAGCCGTTCGACAGCGCCGTCTCCACCACCGCTTGGCCACGCCCGGAATCGAGCCACCAAGCTGCCCGCCGCGCCCGGCCAGCCGCGTCAATTCCCTCGAAAACCCGCTCCTCCAAGCCAAGCGCGGACGCCATCACCGGCCCGAAGCCGTCCCCGCCGTCGCTCATCGGCAAGAGTGCCAGCGTGTCACCTGGGCAGGCCGCCGCCCAGCCGCGGGCAATCGCCCCGGCAGCCTCCTGCGCCGAGAGCGACCCCTTGAATTTGTCCGGAACGATGAGAATTCGGCGTGCCATGCTGCGGAAAAAGGTTGCCACGGAAATTGTTTATGGCAATCTGTTTTCGCATTTGAGGATATCAAAATGGAAAAACCAAATATAATCGCCTACATGAAGCCTTCCTGCGGATGGAGCAATGGCGTCCGCGCCGTGATGCAAAAGTACGACCTGCCGTTTCAGGATCGCGACATCATCAACGACCCGGCCCAACGGCAGGAGATGATCCAGAAAACCGGCCAGATGCTGCAACCGTGCGTCGAGGTCAACGGCAACATGCTGTCCGACGTCAGCGGCGAAGAGGTCGAGGCGTACTTGCTGGCCAACAGTCTGGTGGCCAACACCGACCGCGAAGCCGGTGCGCCGACCAACCAGCCGTGCGAAAATGAAATGAGCGAAAGCGAAATCAAATTCCGCTAAGCCAAGCCGGACAAACCAATTCCAGGGCGGCCTTCAGCCGCCCTTTTTTTGTGCCTTAATCACCGAACGAATTGAGACGCTGTTCCGCCAACTGTCTCTGCTCCGGTGGCAACTCAGTTTGGGAAAGCCGTTCCGCTAAAACCGAAATCTCAATCATTTCATTCGTAAGCAGTTCACGAATGAAAGTGACATCCTTTTCCCGGCCAGCCACCAGCTTGCTCACCGCCAAGTCGTGAACTTCCAAACAAAGTCCGGCTGCTCCACCCGTGTTTTCGTTTTGGATTCGTATCAACCGATCCTTCCAACCACTTGGCAATGTGGCCGTCTCTTCGGCTACGCCATGCGCGTAGTAACCAAACGATTGATGGAACAATGACCGCTCGCCGATGCTGCCATCAATCAGGTCTGAATCTTTCGGATCGCGGAAGGTGAACACATCCGCCTCGACGGAAACGAGCAGTGATTCGGGTGAGCATGGGAATAACCCAAGCACTGCCTGACTGCCGATGATGACAACCTCGGTGGCTCCAGTCACTCCACAGGCAGCCTTGATGACATGCTCGAGTTCACTGCGGCGCATGGGAGAACTGTTCTTTTATTGAAGCGACTTCATCCGGCGAAAGGATGCCAACGAACGGGCTGTTTTGCCGCAAACGCCGGGCCTCTTCCCCATCGGCCTCCAGCAGTTGGATGACCTCTTCAACCGTGGAATTTTCAAGAATCGCCAACCACTCGCGGTGGCATCGTTCAAGTGATGGAGCCAAACCCGGGCGATCCAGCCAGCGCAGCAGATTTTCCCGAGCCGTTTTGATCAAACCGGGATCACAGCGCAGCCGTTGGGCAATTTCCCGGTCAAACTCCAGACTCCGTTGATCCAACAATTCGTGGCTCATCGGGAAAAACTAGATTCTTTTCCGCCCATTTACAAACTCCGAATCACGACTTCGAACCCTCGTAACGAAGAAATGCCGCGACGAGGCCGGAGCCGATGAGGAAGGCGATGAGTGTCCACATCGTGTTGGCGTCGGTGGGGGGGGCGATCCAGTCGAGATCCACCCGCGCGAAGCCGACGTTGGCATCGCCGACAGTTTCAAATTTCCGGAACGGCCAAAGTGCCACGAGCGACCCCGCCATCAACCCGGCCAGCCAAGCCACCGTCGGGTCGTGCCAGCGCGACAACACCCACTTCAGCAGCCGCGTGAACAGCAGCAACCCAGCGGCGCAACCGGCCATGAACACCAGCACCACGAGCGCGTCCCGATCGTTCACCGCCTGCAGCACTTCAAAGTAAGCGCCCAACAAAATCATGATGAACGACCCGCTCACCCCCGGCAGCACCATCGCCGAGATGGCCACCGCGCCGCACAGAAAATAAAACGCGATCCGCTTCGCGTCCGCTTGGCCAAGCGACGACTGCGCTTGGGCGGTTTGCGGCGTGGCGGTCTGCTCGACTTGGGCTTGTTTCATTTCGACTTTGCGCTTGGCATCGGTGAGTTGCTGTTCCGAATCGGCCGAGAAAGTCAACGCCAGCACCAGCCCCAAGCCGACCACAGCGCTCAAGCCTTCCGCCGCTCCGAACCGGCGAATCATTTTCAGCGGCATCCAGATCGACACCAGAATCAGCCCACTGAAAAAGCCGTAAGTCGGGTCGTGCCACTGCTCGAGCAGCCACACCATCACCCGCGAAAAGACGACCACCGCCACCGCGCCGCCGGTGGCAATCCAACTCAAAAACGCTCCGTCAACACGCCGCCACTCCGCGAGAAACCGCGCCCTCGCCCCGTCCCGGAAGCCCGCGATGCCAAGCGCGGCGGTGAGTGTGCCGGGGCCGACGTTGCCGATGGCGGCGATGAGGCGCTCGTAGATGCCAAGCGCAAGCGCCATGCTCCCGCCGCTCACGCCGGGAATGATGTTCGCGATCCCGATCAGGAACCCGTGCAGAATCGTTTTGAATACAGCCGCCATCGCTCGCGCGGATTCCAACCCAGCCAGACGCAAATGGCCAAACAAAAACGGCAGCCGTTTTGCCGACTGCCGCTTGTCAAATGGGTCTGCTGCTTATTGCAGCTTGGCCAAGGTCTCTTTGATCGCGTCGAAGTTCGGCAGATCCTTCGGGGTCGGTGTCTGCTCGCTGTATTGCACCACGCCGTCCTTGTCGATGACGAACGCCGCACGCGCCGCAACCGAGCCGAAGCCCATCAAGTCGTCGAGCAACACGCCGTAATCGGCGGAGACCGACTTGTTCAAGTCGCTCGCCAGCGTGATGCCGATGCTCTCCTTCTGCGCCCAAGCTTCCTGCGCGAACGGGCTGTCCACGCTGATGCCGATGACGTCCGCGTTCAGGTCGGTGTACGCGCCGAGACCGGCGGTGATGTCGCACAACTCGCCGGTGCAAACGCCCGTGAACGCGAGTGGGACGAACAACAATACCGTGTTCTTGCTGCCAAAGTTGCTGCTGAGGGTGACGTCAACGACGTCGCCGCTGGTCTTGGATTTCAAGGTGAAATCCGGTGCCTTGGTTCCTACTTCAATTGCCATGATTTTTTCTTGGTAAGTGGCCGAATGGCCGAACCCCTTTTACAGCACACTTGGCCAATGTCAACAGCGCTTGCGGTTGTCGAATCGTGGTTGACCGGTTTTGGGTTTGTCCTCAACATCCCGCGCATGAATACCCCACACACGGTTTCGATGTTCATCGCGGTGCTGTTGGTTGGCTGCGGCCAAGGCGAACAGAAAACGATCCATCAAGTCCCCGCCGTCCCTGTGACCGGTTCGCCTCCCACCACGGCTTCGCCGGAGGATGATTTGATCGGCGGCTTGTTTGAACTTGGCACATCGCTGGTCAAGACGGCCGACGAGCTTGGCCAAGCGGTGTTCGGCCTGACGCCAAGCGAGCAAAAGGAAATCGGCGAACGCCTGCACACGCAACTCAAGGCCAAGCACGGCCTGCACCGCGATCGCAAGCAGTTGACCCGCATCGAGAGGCTGGCGGCTCCGTTGCAAAAACAGATGAAGCGTGACGACGTGACCCTGTCGTTTCATCTTCTCGACTTGGACGAGGTCAACGCCTTCTCCCACGTCGGCGGCCACATTTATTTCAACCGCGGCCTGCTGGAAATCATCGAGGCCGACGCGGAACTGCAATTCGTCATCGGCCACGAGATCGCCCACTTGGAACTGGGCCATTGCGAGAAGCTGCTCACCTACGCCGTGCGGGCCGGTGGCCTCGGCAATGAACTGGGCGGCACGCTCGGGGCGGAGGCTGCCGAGGCCATCGCCGGTGTGGCGTATCAGGCGCTCTCGGCCGGGTATAGCGCCGAACAGGAACTGGCTTGTGACGAGTGGGCCTACCGGGCCATGCGCAAAGACGGCTGCTCCCACGCCGAGTGCATCGCCATGGCCAAATATTCGTGGAACGCGAGGAGGAGTCGCCCGGAGAAAAGCCGGAGGATGCCGCAGAGCGGTTGGCCCGCGAGGTGGACAACCACTTCCGCACCCACCCCCCGGCGAGCAAACGGCTGAGAGCGCTGGAAAAACTCAAGTGAAGGGAATTAAACGCAGAGGGCACAGAGACGCGGAGGGCCGCAGAGGAGGTCGAACAATCGTACTCGTCCTCGCACGTCGTCCCTCGTCATCGTAAACGGTTCTTCGACAGAAGCAGTGGAATTGGGGTGGTGACAATAGCAAATGACAACTGTTTCAAGTCAATCCAGAGCAGCGTTCCGTGCTGCTCTGAAGCCGGAGGCTTCAAAGATAGTAGCCGGTGGTAAGCGCAGCACCACCACCGGATGAGCAGAACAACAAAACCCACCCCGTGCGGGGTGGCAGAATCCTCTCCATGAACGCCTCTTTCTGGCACTCCTCCGGAGAGCAAACTGTTTTGCGAACGCAGACCGGTGGTATCGCTGGCGCTCAACCTCCGGCTACTGTCTGCCACGCCTCCGGCGTGATCTTTGGCCGATTTAGCCGGTAAACGGCAAATCCCTCCGCCTCCCCACCTACTGAAAGTATCGAAGAACCTAAAAAACTCACGCATCGCCGCGACGGCGCGAAAGAAAAAAGGGCACGGATTACCTGGATTTCAGTGGATTGAATGACAAAAAGCACACACAGAGGTGTTGACATTCGGCACACATGGCTTAAGTTGGCCCGGTGTTCGATTGGTCGGATGAAAAAGACGCCAAGCTGCGCCGGGAGCGCGGAGTGGGCTTCCAAGATGTGGTGTTTCACATTGACCAAGGCGACGTGCTGGAGGTGGCCGACCATCCGAACCAGAAAAAGTACCCGCGCCAGAAAATTTTATATGTCCGGATCGAAGACTACGTTTACATGGTGCCCTGCGTTGAGGTAGGCGGGAAGACTTTCCTGAAAACGATCATCCCCAGCCGTGTGGCGACACGGCGGCTATTGAAAGGTGAAGACAATGAAACTGGATAACTACGAAAAGGAGTTGCTGCAACTCGAGGAGGAGGGCGTGCTGGAGAGCCGCCCGCCCAGCGCACGCGAGAAGCGCAAGCTGCAGGAGGCGGCGCGCAACACGCTCAACAAGGACAAGCGAATCAACATCCGCATCTCCGCACGCGACCTGGCCGCCCTTCAGCGCCGCGCCAACCGCGTTGGGATGCCTTACCAGACGTTGATTTCCAGCGTGTTGCACCGTTTTGTCTCAGGCGACTTGGGAGAACAAGCTACTCGCGGCAAAGCAGGGAAAATATAAAAGCCCTGGGGAGGAACCCCAACGACACGGGTTTTTTGGGCAACCGCGAATGGACGCCAATGGACGCGAACAACTTTTTTATCCGCAGATGACGCCGATGAGCGCAGATTTTTTATCTGCGAAAATCCGCGTCATCTTCGGATGCTTCCCTCCGCTGCTCATCTGAATTCACCGACGAACCAGACGTTCCCCAGTATCCCGAACGACACGACCTCCTCTTCATTCCTCAAGACAGAGCATACCCCGTAATTGCCGTACTGAAACATCGAGGCTCCAATTCCCTCGATGAATTGGTTCAGGGCACCGATCAGGATGGCTTCAGGGGATTCCATCGCCTCTTCCCGGAAGGCGTTGTCGATGGCGGCCTTGTGATCGTCCACGGACGGATTGGTCACAGCCAGCGCGATCAATATCAGGATAGCCGGGAATTGCACATAGGCGACTCCCTTTCCCTTCTTCGCGGTGCTGTCTTCTGCTGGCGTTTCCATCGGTGTCCCAAATAAATCTGTAAGCCGCTTTTGTTGCCACAAAAAAATGCGTTTCAAGTTTTTTCAGCGCAGCAAGCCACGCCGATTCAGCCCAAAACAACCCTATCCGGCGACCGGCGTCAGCGAGTACACCTTGGCCATCCGCGAGATCGATTCCACGGCGCCTTTTCGCAACGCCTCGCGCACGGTATCGAGCTTATCCGCGTCTTCCGGCGAAAGATACGGCGCCCAGCCGTTGTCGTCTGAAATCAAATCCACCGACACTTCAGCCATGTAATCGCCTTCGTGCACTAGTTTTGTCTGTCGTTTCGTCGTCATGATTTTCTTCGCATAAAATCCCCCGTCCATTGTTGCGGATCAGGCTGGTACGCCGTCACAAGCACCGCCGGCTTGGCCAAGTCCGACTCGGAGAGGCTGGCCAAGCGGAGGCGCCCGGCGAGCACGAGATTTTCCTCCACCGTCAGCGCCGGGTACACGAGGTCCTCCTGCATCACCGTGCCCTGCCGAGAGCGGTACTCCTCCTCGTTGCCGGACACCGGCTTTTCGCCGTCGAAATAAACCGCGCCCCAAGTTGGCTCCCAAGTGCTGTTCAGCAAGGCCACCGTCAAGCTCTTGCCCGCGCCGCTTGGCCCCAGCACGCCGACGAACGACCCCGGGTGAATCGTGAGGCTCAACCCCTCGAGGAGTTTTTTGCCGTTGCGCTCGAGGCCGACATTTTCGAGGCGCACCTCCATCCCCTCGCCCTCATCCTGAAGCAGCAGTTGGCCATGCTCGCAGAGGTACGGCGGGCTGTTGGCGAACTTGAGCACATCGCCGTCCAGCAGGGGCGACGTCTTGACGCGCGCGCCGTTGACGAAGGTGCCGTAGCGGCTGTCCAAATTCGTCACCTCCAGTGATCCGCCCTGAATTCGCAGGGAGAAATGCGTGCCGGAAACCGCCACGTGCTTGATGGTGACATCGCATTTGCCGGAGCGCCCCACCGTGATGCGGGCGCTGCCGGCCGGGAGAATCTCGCTTGGCCAAGGGCTGTTCATTTTGGAACGGCAATTGTCGGCTACAACAATTGATGGTTCGAGCTTCAAATGGCCAAGCGGCTTGTTTCTGCGGCGGCGCGGCGGTAGCTTGGCGGCGTTCTTCGATCCTGGGAGGGCGGAGGGTCGCCTCCGGCTTGCCGGGGGAGGAAAGTCCGAACTCCGCAGGGCACGATGCCGCGTAACCCGCTCCTTGAGGGTGGGATACACGCGGGAGACGGCGCTTCAAGGCGTCGCCGACGGCCAGTGCAACAGAAAATAAACCGCCCGGTTCGCCGGGTAAGGGTGAAAAGGTGGGGTAAGAGCCCACCGCCCCAAGAGTAATCGAGGGGGCACGGTAAACCCCATTGGGAGCAAGACCAAATAGGGAGTCCGGGATTGCCCGTCCCGTAGAGGCTCCGGGTTGGGTCGCATTAGATAAATGGCCCTCTCCGCGTCCGGCTTGTCCGGCTCGCGCAGACAAAATTCGGCTTACAGCCTGACCGGGATCGGAGACACTTTTTTTGAGTTACGAGTTCTCGGTTCTCGGTTTTCGAGTTGGGACACGGATTTCGCCGATTACTGCGGGTGTTCATGCTTATTTTTTAAGCGTTTGACACGGCGGCGGCGTTTCCATAGAGTTTGTGGCCTTTTGAATTTCTGAACGATGTCTGAAGAAACCACACAACCCCCTGCCGCTGGCGGTTCGCAAGAGTCCAAGAAACAGACGGTGCGCATCAGCCTGCCGCCCAAGCCGGCGGCCTCGCCGACGATCAAGATTTCCGTGCCGCCTGTCGGTGCTGCCAAGGCAGCCTCCACCATCAAGATTCCTGTCCCGCCCAAGACGTCGACGCCGAGCGTGGGGATTTCCAGGCCGGCAACCACCAAGCCGGCAACCACCAAGCCGGCGGCGCCTCCGCCAAGGCAGGAAGCACCCGTCGCCGCTCCTGTTGAAGAGGAGGCCGTTGCCACGGCAGCGCCCATGCGGAAGAAGGCCCGCGTCAAGAAGTCGGCCCCGGCCGACAACCCGTTCGACATCGCCGTGGCAGCCGTCACGGCGTTTGGCGCGATTGGCTTGGCGGCGTATCTGGCCAACCTCGGTGATTTGTTTTAATCCCGGCATCACGCGATTTCAAAAATGGCCTCCGACAAAGTCGTTACATTAACTGCGGACAACTTCGACGCCGAAGTGATTCAGTCCGCCTCTCCCGTGCTGGTTGATTTCTGGGCCGAATGGTGCGGCCCCTGCAAGATGATCGGCCCGATGATTGATCAACTCGCCGACGAGAACGACGGCAAGGCGACGATCGGCAAGGTCAACATCGACGAGCATCAACAGTTGGCTGTGCAGTACAACGTGCAGTCCATCCCCACCCTGCTCATCTTCAAGGGCGGCCAAGTCGTGGAGCAAGCCGTGGGCGCCCGCAGCAAGGCTGACTTGCAGGGGATGCTCGACAGCCACGCTTAATCACGCTCTGCTGTCCGGGAGGATATGGCCTCCCTGATCGAGACCCCCAACAGCTATCGGCGGCGCTCCGAGTTTTATCACCAGCTCAGCGTGATGCTGCAGGCGGGTGTCAGCTTGACCCAGTCGCTGGGGCAAATCGCCCCCCCGAGCCAGCGTGACGGCCAGCACATTCGTGAATCCATCGACCGGCTCAACGCCGGCGAGACCTTCTCCGAGACGCTCATCGGCCGCGAAGATTGGCTGCCCGCTTTTGACCGGATGATGATCGAGGCCGGCGAGGCCGGCGGGCGGCTTGACGACACCCTTCGCATTCTCTCTGACCATTATCACCAGCGCTCGGCGCTCATCCGTGACGTGCTGATGAAGCTGGCCTACCCGTTGTTCATCCTGCACTTCATCATCCTGATGCCGGGCGTCATCTCGTACGGGAGCAGCCTTCTTGGCGGCGGGAGCAGCAGTCTCCTCGGCGCGTTTTTCCCGTCGCTGCTCACGCTGGGTGTGCTGTATGCCGCTGTGTTTTTTATCCTCTACCTTGGCCAAGCCAATCGCGGGTTTGCGATCCGCCACGGGATCGAGCGCATTTGGCATCGCACGCCGATGTTTGGCCGTGCGGTAAAGGAGCTCAAGCTCTCACGGCTGTCGTTCGCGCTGTACGCGCTGCTCAACGCCGGGGTCAACATCCGCGAGGCGTGGGAGAGCGCCGCCAGCGCATCCGGCTCGCCTTGGCTGGCGACCAGTGTCCGCGCTTGGCTACCGGAGCTGGACAGCGGCTCGCTGCCTTCGGAGGCTCTTCAACGGCGGGAAGATTTCCCCAAGACCTTCCGCGACCTCTACACCACCGGCGAGCTATCCGGCCAGCTCGACGAGTCGCTGCAACGCTTGGCCAAGCTGTATCACGAGGAAGGTACGCGCCGCCTCAAGAGCGCGGCCGGAATGGCAACGGGACTGGTTTACGGCGCGGTGGTGCTCGCGGTGGCCTTCATTGTTATCCGGTTTTGGACGAACTACTACGGCTCCATTTTTAACGCCAACTGATATTCGCGCATGGCCAAGCGCTTGGCCAAGCGGTATCGTCCCGGCCATGGATGCGCTGCTTAAGTTGCTTCGGGAAAACGCCGCCCTGTCCACCGGGGATTTGGCCGGCATGCTGGAACTGTCCGAGGACGAGATTCGTGAAAAAATCCGCCAAGCCCAAGCCGACGGGGATATCCTCGGCTATCAGGCGATCCTCAGCGACGAGGCCAACGGCGGGGACGGCATGCAGGCGGTTATCGAGGTCAAGCTGACGCCGGAGCGCGGCGGGGGGTTCGACCGCCTGGCCGAGCGCATCTCCAAGTACAACGAGGTCAAATCCTGCTATCTCATGTCCGGCGGTTACGACGTGCTGGTCATCATCGACGGCAACAGCCTGCACGAGGTCGCCTCGTTCGTGGCGGAGAAACTGGCCACCATCCAGGGCGTCACCTCCACCGCCACGCATTTTTTGCTCAAGCGTTACAAGGAAAACGGCGTGATGATCGGCGGCGCAGAGGAGGTCGAGCGACTGGCCGTCAGCCCGTGAGGCCAAGCGCGCATCACAGCCGCGCCTTGACGATCTCCATGTAGTTGCGCTTGCGCTTGTTGAACTGTTCCTCGTTGTACGTCTGCGCGAACAGCCAGCGCAACCCCACCTCCAACTCGTCCACCGACATCCCCTTCGGCTTGTAGTTCACGTCGAAGAGTGTGCATCGATCCCAGTAGCGTTCCTGCAGCAAGCGCCTCTCGCCGTGGAGCCGGTGATACAGCGGCGTCCCCGGGAACGGCGTCATCACGGTGAGTTGAACTTCCAGCAGACCGGAGCGCTCGACGAACGCGCTGACCTCCTCGAAAATATCCGGCGTGTGCCCGTCCAGCCCGAGGATGAAGCAGCCGTTGACCGAGACACCGCGCGACTGAATCTTGTCGATTGCCTCGAGGTAACGGTCGCTCCGGCTTTGCTTCCAGTTGCGGGGATCGACTTGGCCAAGGTCGCTTCCCGACGGACTCTCAAGGCCGATGAGAATTTGCCGGCAACCACTCTCGGCGAGCAGATCCAAAAGCTCGTCGTCATCCGCCACGGAAATGTCGGTCTCGGTAAACCAGTTCAGCCCAAGCGGCGTGATGGCCCGGAGGAATTCCCTGCCCCATTTCTTGTTGATGAAAGTGTTGTCGTCGGCCAACTCGAGGAACGGCTGGTCGGTGACGCTCACCGCCGCCTTGATTTCGGCGATGACAAATTCGATCGGTTTCTGCTGGAACGCCGAGGTGATCCGCAGGCTGGCGGCGCAAAACTCGCAGTTCAGCGGACAGCCGCGCGAGGTCTGCACCGTAACACGGTTGTACGGCCGGCCGCGCAGCAGATCGAACCGCGGGTGGACATAGCTGGGCGGCTTGAACACGCCCGACCGAAGCCCCTCGTAGCGTGGCTGGAGGTCGCCCCGCCGGAAGTCCTCGACCAAGCTTGGCCAAGCGCCTTCCGCGCCGTTAAGCACCACGGCATCAGCGTGTTGCGATGCCTCGTCCGGCATGAGACTAACATGCAATCCGCCCAAGACGACCGGCACACCCGCCGCGCGATAGCGATCCGCCAACCCGTACGCCTCGTCGATCTGCGCCGAAAAAGAGGAGATGCCGACGAGGTCAAACAGCTCGAGTTCGTCCTCCGGGTTCACGTCCTGAATTTCCCGGTAAACCACCTCCACGTCATCCGGCGTCAGCGCCGCCACGGTCAGCAGACCAAGGCTTGGCAGCGAGGCGATCACTTTCCCGCGATTGACAAACTGCGGCAGCGTGACGCCCAACTCGGCCAGTTCCGGCGTCCGGACGCGGATACCACTCATCGCGATCAGTCCAATTTTCATAATGCTTCCTCCTGTGCGGTTGAAATAAAATCGACCAGTTTTTGCAGCGTCCGGTACTCGCCCAGCAAGTGGTCCGGGAAACGGATGTCGAAGCGTTTCTCAACCACCGCCAGCAGTCGCAAGCTTGCCATGCTGTCGAGTTCCAGTTCGTGTACGAGGTCGTCCTCAAGGCCGATGGGGACCAGTTCCTTTTGGCAGGCCTCCGTGAGCGCCTGTCGTAGTTCCTGTTCAATTGTCGTCGCGTTCATTCTTCGGCTTTCTTGTTGTTAAATTGTTTCGCCAAAAAGCGGCGGCGAACTTTTCCTGTCAGCGTGCGCGGTAGTGGCTGCTCAAGGCAAATCACAGCGTCCGCCCGCAGTCGTGGCGGTGCGTTGTTTCTCAATTCAACGAATGCCTTATCCACCGCACTGCCGTTTTGGACACCCTCCGCCGGCACGACAAAGAGCGTTGGTAGATCGTTCCCATCCGCGCTAACCCTGGGCGCGACGCACCATTCCGCGAACAGCGGGCTGGCGTAACATGGTTCTATTTCCTCCGGATAGATCGTCTCTCCCGCGGTAGTCACCATCGCCTCTTTGATGCGGCCGGTGATGTACAAAAAACCGTTCTCGTCAACTCGGCCTCGATCACCGGTTCGCAGCCAGCCATCCGCGAACGATTCCTCTGTCGCGGCGGTGTCTCCGTAATAACCTCGAGTCACCATTGGGCCGCGAAGCAGCAGTTCCTCGCCGGCACCGATTCGCACCTCGACCGTCGGCAGCAATTGCCCGACCGACCCCGGCGGACATTCCTCAGCGTAACCCGTGCTCACGACCGGCGATGCCTCGGTCAGGCCGTAACCCACCTCGGCCCGGATGCCGATCGCCTGCAGTATCGGCGGCCAGTCGGGATTCAGCGCCGCGCCCCCCAGCGCCAGCGTCTGCAGCGAGCCGCCGATGCGCGCCCGCACCCCTTCGCGGATCTGCGCCAGGACGCCGGGGCGAATCTCCTCCCGCAGCCGACGCGCCGTTTCGCTGACCGATTGTCCGCGCCGCTCCGGCTCGATCACCCCGGCGGCGATCAACTCGTCCAGCAGTTCGTCGTACAGGCAGTGCAGCAGCGCCGGGACGCAACAGGCGTGTGTGATGCGATCCTCGCGCAACGATTCCACCAACCGGTTCGGCAGGCGCGTGCCTGGGTAAACCACCTTGGCCCCGCAGGCCAGCGGGCCGATTTGGCCGACCATGAATTCAAACAGGTGCGCTGGTGGCAGGATCGACAGAAACGCATCGCCGGGCTTGGCGTCGCGAACCTCGAGCAGCGCGGCGAGATCCGCCAGCAGATTGCCGTGCGTCAACACCACCGCCCGTGGCTGCTGCGTGCTCCCGGAGGTGAACGCCAACAGGGCCACGTCGTCGCGAGCCGATGTCACTCCGCTCTGCGCCTGGCCACCGGGAGCCAGCAGTTCGTCCGCAGTGAAACGAAACTCGATGCTGCCCACTACTGGCAACTCGGAATGGGCATTCCGCCCCCCGACCAAGCCGCGCGCCCCGGCGTGAGTCGCGATGGCGGTCACCATCTCCGGCGGCATGCCCTGCACCACCGGCACGGCGACCAGCCCCGCGTACATGATGGCGAACAGCGCCGCCGGCCACTCCGGCCGCGCCTCGAGGCAAAGCATCACGCGATCCCCCTTGGCCAAGCCGGTGTCGGCGAGTCGGGCGGCCCCGCGCTGGACGCCCTCCCAAAGTTCGCGGTACGACAGGCTGGCTTGGCCGGAGTTGTGCGCCTGGCCAAGCGCGCAACGGTCGCCGTGGCGCTTGGCCAAGCCGGCGATCAACCCCGGCAGCGATTGCGATTCACGGACAAGTTTCATCACGACCTCCGCCACGACTTGGCCGCGCCAAGTGCCGCAATTGCCATGGCGACAAAAACAGAGATCGCCGGCAGCGGCATGGTGTATTTCAGGGGATGCCACGCGGCAGCGGCGAACAGGGTGAGCGGCAAAAAAATGTTGCCGAAATTCATCGTCCAAGCGGCGACCCGCCGTTGGCCTTGGTCAAGGTCGAGATTGGAGAGGTCGCGGGCGAGCAGGAGGTTCAGGATCCCCAGCCCAAAAAACGCAATGTGCCCCAGCCGGGCCAGGCGACGGGGCACGTCACTGTACTCCCCAAGCATATCCGGCACCGGCACCGGCCCGGCGAACGACCACATCCCCATCACCAATCCGGTGGCCACGCCAAGCGCCATGCTGCTCCAGCCGATGGCGCGATTTATGTTCCAGTCTTGTTGCATCTTGTGTTCCTTTCAGTCGGCATTTTGCCGCTTGAGGTAAACCTAACACAGGAACCCACGGGTGAACCATTGAAAAAATCGATGGAACCATCGACTGAGTCGATACACAAAAAAAGCCCGCGACACTCGCTGGGTCTTTCTTTTTAGGTTGGTGTGAGAAGTGGATCTACGCCTTGCCGAGCAGGTGTTTGTCCATTCGGTCGTGGACGTCTTTCATCCGGTCGCGGTTGCCGCCACCGACCTCCGCCGTGGACCAGCCGGTGAAGCCGATCTCCGCAAGCGCACGGCGCACGTCCGGCCAGTCGACGTCACCGTCGCCGAT
>Ga0208879_1001614_pt1 | contig 20968 bp, 27 predicted proteins | sample Knorr_S15_td_Bot_FD_185605 | JGI IMG/M metagenome (GOLD analysis project Ga0208879, IMG submission 185605) | Marine microbial communities from Southern Atlantic Ocean transect - Knorr_S15_td_Bottom_ad_5009_LV_A (SPAdes) (version 2) | ecosystem: Environmental > Aquatic > Marine > Oceanic | place... | reverse complement strand
AATAGAAGCAAAGATTCTTAATGGGAAGGATATTTCAAATATGCAAAAGGCAATTCAAGGGAAGACGTTTAAAGGTACTCTTATTTCTTGATATAAAACTGACTTTATATGAAGCCGGATTCAAGGCATACAAAGGGCGACTAAATGACGTCCATTATATGAAGTCGGACTCAAGTATATAAAGGAGGACTCAAAATCGCCAAACAAGCGATTCTTTGCTAGTATTGCGCCATGGCATTATCACTAGGCATTGTAGGACTACCAAACGTGGGGAAATCCACGTTGTTTTCTGCGCTAACAAAAAAAGATGTAGAGATTGCAAACTATCCATTTGCAACAATTGATCCTAATGTGGGAATGGTTGAGGTTCCAGATGAAAGACTAGAAAAGCTTGCCTCATTGTTTTTCTCAAAGAAGATTATCCCTACGGTAGTTGAGTTTGTAGATATTGCAGGATTGGTAAAGGGAGCGAATAAAGGGGAGGGACTAGGAAATCAGTTCCTAGCTTCTATCCGTGAAGTAGACGCTATATGCCAGGTAGTTAGAGTATTTGAAGGTACAGATATTATGCACGTTGAGGACACTGTAGATCCATTACGAGATATTGATACTATTGTAACGGAATTATCTTTAAAGGACTTGGAGACCGTTGAGAAGCGCTTGGGGAGCGTTGAGAAAGAGGCACGATCTCAAGTGAAGGAAGCTATAGCAGAAAAGGAAGTATTAGTGCAATTACAGAAACTTCTATCTGATGGAAAGTCTGTGTTTTCGTTTATCCAAGAGAATCCTGAATCCTCAAAGCTCATTTCGCATCTGCAGCTCTTAACCGCAAAGCCAATGCTATACCTTTTAAATACTATAGGAGATGTTCCTCCTACGTTATTAGCAAAGCTTAAAGAATTAAATACTCCTTTCGTTGCAATGAATATTAAAGAAGAAGCTGAGCTTGCTGGACCCTTAAAAGATGAACTTCTGGAGCTTGGAGTTAAACCACGTCTCCCAGAACTTATTCTAAAGTCATATGAGCTTTTAAACTTAATTACGTTCTTTACCACAGGGGAAGATGAAACAAGAGCGTGGACCATACACAAGGGAGACAAGGCGCCAGATGCTGGAGGAGCAATTCATAGCGACTTAAAAGAGAAATTCATACGTGCTCAAGTAATCTCAACAGAGAAGCTCCTTGAGGCAGGGGGATATACTCAAGCTTCAGCAAAAGGGTTACTTAGAATGGAAGGGAAGGACTACCTCATGGAAGATGGGGACGTTGTTGAGATAAAGCATGGGTAGTCTTGACATATTCTATATTTAGTGGTAGAAGTAACTTAATCTAAAAAGTGTATGGAGGATGATGATGAAAGCCGTAATATATCTTGAGGAGTTTCCTATAACTCCAAATAACTCCGTTTGTAAGTGCACAGATCGCCACATAGTGGTTCAGGCGGAAGGCGGTGGACTTTTCCATGCTGGATGTGGGAAGTTCATCCCCTCAGGAAAAAAATAGCAGAGACCATCTTTGCTATAGCGAAAGCGATCGTGTTGTTAGACCGGTCGCTTTTTTATTTGCGGAAAATTTATTGAAATAAAGCATGGAGAAGAGTAGAATTGGTAAAGATATATTCAGCACTTACTATTGGGAGGAATAAGATAGTTACGAAAGTTTTCATACCAAATCGTGGGGTATGCGCTGTCAGGTTGCTTAAAACCTTAAAGAGACTTGGCATTCCTGCTGTGGTTGCATTTACCCCCGAGGACGAAGATTGCTTTCATGTAAAATTTGCAAAGGAGTCGGCAGAAGTAATTGCTTACGACGATGTATCTTCAATTATGAAAGCCGCTTCTCTTTGTGGAGCAGATGCAATTCTTCCTGGATGGGGGTTTAAATCTGAGGACCCAAAACTCGCAAAGGCATGCCAAAAGGCAGGCATAACGTTTATCGGTCCAGCCGAAGACGTTATGAAAGTTTGTGGGAAAAAGGAACTCACAAAGGACTTGGCAGTTAAGGCATGTGTACCTATTATCCCCGGAACACCAAAGAGCATGAAGAAGGGAGGCCTTGAAAAATGGGCAATAGCAAATGGTCTTTCTAATGAGGAAGATAGTGTTACCTTTATGCTCAAAGCAACTGCAGGAGGTGGTGGGAATGGCAATGAGATTATATCTTGCCTAAGTGAAATGAATGCGGCGCTTGATAGGATAGGAGGGCGAGCTAAAAGATATTGGGATAGTCGAAAACTCCTCTTGGAGTTATACATTGAGAATGCACGACACATTGAAGTGCAATTCGTGCGGGATCAGCATGAGAATTTCCTTGACCTTGGAACGCGTGAGTGCTCCTTGCAGGTGCGCTACCAAAAGTTAATAGAAATTTCTCCCGCATGGATGCTCACGCAAGGTCAAGAGGAAGCTCTCTCGCGCTACACAAAAGATTTAGCAGAGCTTGTAAATTACTGTGGTGTGGGAACGGTGGAGTTTCTGCTTACAGAAAAAGGGGAAATCTATTTTCTGGAGATAAATCCAAGGCTTCAGGTGGAGCACGGGATTACAGAACTCATTACCGAAATTGATCTTGTGGAAATGCAAATTCTAATTGCGCAAGGTAAGGAATTGTCAATTTCGCAAGAGGACGTGATCTTTGATGGCTCTGCAGTAGAAGTTCGCGTTAACACACAGATACGTGATCCACAAAACCTTAAAACGCTTATTGGCGTAGCGGGAATAGTGGAGGAACTTAAACTTCCAAAAATAAAGCACGTGCGTCTTGAACATGCTTTGTCTATTGGAGAGGAAATTGGACCAAACTTCAACTCAACTCAAATGCAAGCCATGGCATGGGCTCCAACTCGTGAAAAAGCTCTAAGTAAATTAAAGGGTGCACTGGAAAAAATGGAGATCGGAATAGGGAATAATATCTCTCTTCTCTGTGAAATTCTTGAGCACCCCAAAGTAAAGGAAGGTGACTATGGAATAGATTTCCTTGAAGAATTCTTAAAAGACTCGGCAAAGAAATTTAATGAAAAGGAAGTGGCGGCGGCCGTTGCTGTTGCACTAGCTACTGCGCTTGGAAATAAGCAATCTTATCCAAAGGTTCCTCCTCAAAGTTACTGGAGGCTTGCTGGGCGACACGCTCAACTAAATGGCTTTCCAGGAGGGAGAGGATGGTAATCAAAAACCCCGTTACACAATAAGTGACGGGGTTTTATATATAAAGATAGCAATACAGAGAGTATTCTATAGCATCTCTCTTTGATCTATTAGGAGACCATTTGTATCATAAAGCTTTAAAAGATCGTATCTTGGATCTATAAAATCTGTATTCATGTATATATGCCATTCGTTCTTTGTGAAGTTTGATTCATTTTGATTTTTTTCAAAACAAGCATGGTAGGTAAAGTTTTCTTGAAGATATGCGGCGCATTCACCAGTTATTTCTTCAAGAATGGTGATGCTATCTGGATATTGAGGTACGCGGCAGGAAGAAAAACCTATCCTCTTTAGGATAAAGTCTTGGCATTGTCCTGGAAGAAAGAGAATTTCTCGCGCTAAGGGCTTTTGGAAACTACAGGAAGTAGAAAAGGAAAGATCAAAATCATAGGTATCTTTAAGGTATCCCATACAGATATTGGGGCGAAAGTTTCTCTTAAACCCAAAAGGACTTTTTTCACTTGAAAGTTTTACAGTATCAGCTTTTGTAAGAACAATGCGATTTATTGGAGTATCGCGAAGACCAGGTTCAAACCTCTCTATTCCAAGAGGCACGGTAAATGATCCGTTTCTTCCTTGAATCTTCCATCCTGTAATATCTAATGTTTCGCCAGTATCAATTTTTGGCTTAAGAGTAATGAGAGAAGAGCGGCTTGTGGAAGAAGCTCTGGCGCTTGAAATATCTACTTTTCCAAAGAAAGGAGAGACTGCAAGCTTGAACGTGCTTTGAGCTGGGGTTGTATCTACTATATTATCAAGCTTTGCACGCACCAAAAAGATATATTCACTTTGCTGCGTAGGAAGTGTTATTGTTCTTTGTTTACTTGAGGTTGTCTTCCAGTCAGAATCAATTCCATTAATTTTTGTTTCAAAGGTAATGCGTCCTGTAGTATGTTTTGGAGTAACAGACCCCTCAAACTCAAATGTCACTATATTAGTATCGGTAATTTCTGTATCTTTTGTTGGTCCCTTTGTAATGATGGTATCGAGCAGGAATGACGCAGATATTGTAGAGGTAGAGGGAACTCTTTTGGTAGCGCTTGGCTGGGGAGAGACAATTGTTGGAGCTGGTTTTTCAGTGCGCTCTTTTGGTGCAAATTGAAAACCGGAGAAGGGGATATCTATATTCTTTAAAATATCGCCCCCCGCAGAGACGACAAAGATTCCAATTATGATGAGAATGGGAATAAGGAAGATCGGCATAAGTTCTTTTATTCTATGATATAATCCAAAGATATGAAAGTGAGGACTATTAAAACAAAAAAGATTACCCCAAAGGATACCGATATTTTTAAGATTTTAGACAAGTATCTTTTGCGCTTAGAAGACAAGAGCGTGGTTGCTGTTACTTCAAAAATTGTGTCTATATGTGAAGGAAACGTAGTGCCAGAACATGAAGTAGATAAAGACACTCTTATAATCAAGGAGGCAGAGTACTATCTTCCTCGTTCTTCAAGTAGGTATAATGTTTTGCTGACTATAAAGGGGAATGCTCTGAGCTTTTCCTCAGGAGTGGATGAGTCAAATAATGAGGGATACTATACGCTATGGCCCAAGGATTCACAAAAGTCAGCAAATAATATAAGGGAATATTTAGTTAAGAAGCATAAAAAAAAGAACATTGGAGTAATTATTACTGATACTGCATCTGTTCCCTTAAGGTGGGGTCAACGAGGAGTATTTGTATTGGCCCACAGTGGGTTTTCTGCTCTTAACTCATATATTGGAAAACCAGATATCTTTGGCAGAAAGTTAAAAATGACCTCAGCTTCAATATCTGATGCATTGGGAACTTCAGCGGTTCTCGTAATGGGAGAAGGAGCAGAGCAAACTCCTTTGGCCGTTATTGAAGATGTGCCATTTGTGAAGTTTCAGCAAAGAAATCCAACAAAAAGGGAGCTTAATGCATTGAAGATGCCTCTTTCAGACGATCTGTATGCACCTTTGCTTCGAGCAGTAAAATGGAAAAAGGGTGGTTTTGCATGAAAAAAAGAGTTGTAGTATTTGGAATATTTGATGGTATTCATGAGGGCCATAGGAGTCTCTTTTTGCAAGCTAAAGAATACGGGGATGAACTTGCTGTAATTGTGGGACGAGACTCGGCTTCTTTGCGGTTAAAAGAGAAAAAGCCAAAGCATGGCGAAGAGGAGAGACTGAGGCTTGTATTACAAGAAGAAGGTGTTGATGTAGCAATACTTGGAGATGAGGAGCAATCAAGCTATCAGATGCTAAAAGATCTTAATCCGGATGTTATTTGTCTTGGATATGATCAGAATGCTTTAAGGCAGGATCTTGATGCCTCGCTCGTGAAAGAAGGCAGAAAGATTCCCCTTATTATGCTTAATCCTCACAAGGAGCACGAACACCATAATTCCCTCTATCAATAGCCCATATCCTTGCTGAGGAATTTTAAAGGTATTTACAGATATGCTTTTTGATGGTAATATATCCTGACGTATTTGATTTATGCATATAAGTTTACAAGCTGAAACCATAGGTTTATTATTCGGATTTCCCATTACCAATAGTTTGGTACTTTCACTTTTAACCGCTTTCCTTTTAGTGGGAGGAGGTTTTTTGGTTGTGCGTTCCTTAAGAGTGGTACCAAACAGGGCACAGGGAGCAGTTGAAGTTATTGTAGATGGCCTTCTTTCCTTTATGGCGCAAACCCTGGGAAATTACGAACAAGCAAAAAAGTTCTTTCCTTTAGTAGCAACGATTTTTCTTTTTATCCTGGTGAACAATTGGATTGGGGTTTTGCCTGGAATAGGATCTATTGGGTTTTTTGAAACGATTCATGGAAAAGAAGTGCTTGTGCCATTTTTTCGCTCTGCAAACAGTGATTTAAATATGACGTTTGCCTTAGCTCTCATAGCTATGGGTGCAATACACATGTATGGGGTTTTGAAGTTTGGTCCTTGGGGGCATCTTTCAAAGTTTCTCATTTTAACGAAAGGACCTGTATACTTTTTTGTTGGATTATTGGAAGGAGTAGGGGAAATTGCCAAAGTACTTTCTTTTTCTTTTCGTCTTTTTGGGAATATTTTTGCAGGAGAAGTGCTCTTGGTTATTGTTATGACTCTAGTGCCCGTGCTTGCTCCTTTCCCCTTTTTGCTACTTGAATTTTTTGTGGGCTTTATTCAAGCCTTAGTTTTTGCTATGCTAACGTTGATTTTCTTAAAGATGGCTACCGCACAAGTTGAGCATTAAAAAAAGGTCAGATAATATAATTAAGTAAGGATAATAAAACAACATGGAATTAGAGGCAGTAAAATCAATCGCCGCCGCCATTGCTATTGGTCTTGGGGCTTTGGGCCCTGGGTTAGCCATTGGAATTTTGGCAGGAAAGGCGATGGAAGCAATTGGGAGAAATCCTGAAGCAGCACAAAAGATACAAACAGCAATGATTCTTGCAATCGCATTTGCAGAAGCCATTGCTATTTACGCTTTGGTCGTAGCTCTGATTATTAAATTTGTGTAATGATAGAGCTTTTCTCCAACTTAGGTCTTGACCTTAAACTCCTTTTTGCCCAGGCGGTGAATTTTCTTTTGGTAATATGGCTTTTAAATCGCTTTGTTTTCAAAAAACTTCTTTTGTTTTTAGAAGAGCGAAAAAAAGGTATTGAAGAGGGAGTGGAGTTAACAGAAAAAGCTAAAATTGAAATAGAGAGAATTTCAGAAATGCGCCATCGCGCCATGGAAAAAGCAAAAGAGCTTGCAGGGAACATGATTGCAAAAGCCAAGGCAATGGGAGTGGAGCAGGAAAAAGAGATTGTTAGGGCGGCGCGAGAGGGAGCTGAAGGGATTTTAGCAAAGGCAGAAATTGAATCTGAGCGAAAAAAGCAAGATGCACTGCGTGAAGCTAAAGCTGAAGTACAAGAGCGAGCATTTATGCTCACAGAAAAAATACTCATGCGCTCTTTGAGTAGCGAAGATGAAAAGCGTATGGGAGAAGATTTAATCAACGAACTTAAGGGACATGGCAAAGAAAACTAGTCTATACGCAAGAGCTCTGGTTGAATCTTTAAAAGATGCTTCCGCAAACGAGCAAAAGAAAAGGATTATGCGATTTAAAAATCTTTTAAAAAAGAGAGGAGATCTCAGATTACTGAGCGCAATACTTGGTGAGTTTTCAAAACTATGGGGAAAAAGAGATGGGAAGATTGCAAAGGTGATATCTGCACAAAAATCTTCTGCATCATTTTTAGACTTAGTGAAAAAGACATTGAAAAAAGAGGGATACGTGATAAAAGATGAGGTACATGAGGATCTCATAGGAGGCGCTGCCGTATTTCTCTCAAACGAGTATTTGATAGATAATAGTATTAAAGGAAAATTACATAAGCTTCGCTTACTTATGAAAGCGTAGATATATATCAATGGCAAAGGATCATATTTTCGACATTATAAAAAAAGAACTTGAAGGGAGTGATCTTGCTCCTGCAAAGGAGGAAATTGGAAAAGTCGTCTCAGTTGGAGATGGAGTGGTTCAGATTGAAGGACTGCCTAACGTGGTGTTTTCAGAAATGGTAGAGATCACCAGGTGGCCCGCAAAGACCGATGATAAGGTAGTTCCAGCTCTGGTATTAAACTTAGAAGAGTACACCATAGGCGCGGTAGTGCTTGGTGAAGATAAAGATATTCAAGAGGGAGATTTAGTAAAAAGAACAAAAAATATTCTCTCAGTTCCCGTGGGGGAAGCGCTACTTGGAAGGGTAGTAAATGCTTTAGGTGAACCCATTGATGGAAAGGGGAGTATTGATGCAACAGAAAAGTTTCCTATTGAGCGCCCTGCCCCTGGCGTACTTGATAGACAAGCTGTGAGTACGTCACTTGCTACTGGTATTAAGGTGGTTGACGCTGCAATTCCTATTGGGCGTGGCCAGCGTGAACTTATAATCGGAGATAGGCAGATTGGAAAAACTGCACTTGTTCAAGACACTATTTTAAATCAACTCAATGAACCAGAGGAAACGCGTCCTATTTGTATCTACGTTGCTATTGGACAAAAAGCTTCCAAGGTAGCGCAAATGGTAGGAGAGCTTGAGAGCAGGGGAGCTATGGCATACACCATTGTAGTTACAGCCACAGCTTCAGACCCTGCATCTTTGTGGTATATTGCGCCTTACGCTGGCTGCAGCATGGCAGAATATTTTCGAGACAAAGGCAAGGATGTTCTCATAATCTATGATGACCTGTCAAAGCATGCATGGGCATGGCGTCAGATTGCGCTTTTAATGCGCCGCCCTCCTGGAAGAGAAGCATATCCAGGAGATGTGTTCTATCTGCACTCTCGTTTACTTGAGCGAGCAGCACGACTCTCAAAGGAAAAAGGTGGTGGTTCGCTCACTGCTCTTCCTATTGTGGAAACACAACTTGGAGATGTTTCTTCCTATATCCCTACAAATGTTATCTCTATTACTGATGGGCAGATTTATCTTGAAACTGATTTATTTGGAAAAGGACAGCGTCCCGCGGTAAACATTGGATTGTCAGTGTCGCGTGTGGGAAGTGCTGCGCAAACCAAAGCAATGAAAAAGGTAGCTTCACAATTAAAACTTGATCTTGCTCAGTATCAGGAGCTTGCTGCGTTTGTACAGTTTGCCCAAGACTTGGATGAAGCAACAAGAAAGAGAATTGATAGAGGTGCTCGCTTAGTTGAAATTTTAAAGCAAGGTCAGTTTGAGGTATTGCCCATGGCGCAGCAAGTATGTATTTTGTTTGCGGCAAATGAGGGATTTCTTGATGAAGTTGCGCTCGAGGAGGTAGGTGCATTTGAAAAGAGACTTTTGGAATATATGAGAAATGAGGGGAAAGATGTACTAAAAGATATTGAGGAAACTAAAGATATGTCAGAGGAAACCCAAGAGAAATTAAAGAAATTACTCCATGGCTTCAAGTAGACAACTTAAGAGTAAAATACGTACGGTAGGAAACATCAAGCAGATAACACGAGCAATGCAAATGGTATCTGCTACCAAGATGAGAAAAGCGCAAGAGGTTGCGCTGCGAGCGCGTCCCTTTGCAAAGAAAACTCTCTCGCTACTTTCTGCAATTTCAGTAATTGCAAGCGAAGATAAAGAGCAGAGTATATTTTTAAAAGAGCGCACCCAAGGAAAAGTTTGTTTAATTGTGGTAACTTCAGATAAAGGACTCGCAGGGAGTTTTAATGGTCAGGTCTTGCGCTTGGCTGGGCAGTGGATAGATGCAAAAGAGGAAGAAATAGATATTGTAGCGGTAGGGAAAAAAGGGAGAGATTTCTTTTTGCGAAGAGGAGTAACACCAGTAGCAGAGTTTTTTGCATTCTCAGATATTGTTACCCTGCATGACGTTGCTCCTGTTTCAGATTGGATTATAGATGCATATGAAAAAGGGATGTACAGAAAAGTAATGATTGCCTCCACTGCATTTATTTCTTCATTAGTGCAAAAGCCAGGTGTTCATAAGATTTTGCCTTTGGACTTACAAGAGTTAAAAGAGATGGTAGAAAATATTGTTCCAAAAACTGGAAAGTATTCTGAATGGAAAGAAAAGGAAGGCATGGAAAGCAATGCCTCGCTTCAGATTTTGGAGCCAAACCCAATGGCTATCATGGAAACTTTGGTGCGAGGTCTTTTGCAGGTTGAGATGCTTCACTTTATCTTGGAATCCAATGCTTCTGAGCATTCCTCGCGAATGATTGCGATGAAAAATGCAACGGAGAATGCAACTTCTGTTCAAGAAGAACTTGGATTGAAGCTTAACAAGGAGAGGCAGGCTACCATTACTCAGGAGTTAACAGAAATATCAACAGCAAAAGAAGCGCTTAACGCACAATAATATGAATAGTAAAGGAACAATTGTACAGATTACAGGTCCTGTGGTTGATTGCGAATTTGAGGAAAACCTTCCTGCTTTGCAAACTGCTCTAGTTGTTAAAAGAGAAGGAGGAGATCTTACGCTTGAGGTAGCTTCGCACTTGGGAGGAAATAGGGTTCGGACCATTGCCATGAACTCTACTGATGGGTTGGCTCGAAAGATGGAGGTTATAAATACGGGAGAGCCTATCTTAGTTCCTGTGGGAGAAGAGGTCCTTGGGAGAATGTTCAACGTACTTGGTGAACCTATTGATGGAGGAGAAGCTGTTGTGGGAAAGAAATTATCTATTCATCAAAAGCCTCCAAAGCTTGAAGATCAAAAAACAGAGCCTGAAATATTTGAGACGGGGATTAAGGTTGTAGATTTGCTCGCACCGTTCTTAAAGGGTGGAAAGGTGGGATTATTTGGAGGAGCTGGTGTGGGAAAAACTGTGCTCTTGCAAGAATTAATTCACAACACCGCAAAAGAACATGGAGGATATTCAGTGTTTGCTGGTGTGGGAGAGCGAACACGAGAGGGAAATGATTTGTACAATGAAATGAAAGAATCTGGAGTGTTAAAAAACACTGCCTTGGTATTTGGACAAATGAATGAGGTTCCAGGTGCCAGATTCAGAGTCGCGTTAACAGGACTTACCATGGCAGAGGATTTTCGAGACAGCAAAGGAAAGGATGTGTTGCTGTTCATAGATAATATCTTTCGCTTTGTGCAAGCAGGGTCTGAGGTTTCAGTTTTACTTGGAAGAATGCCAAGTGCTGTTGGATATCAGCCAACGCTTGCAACAGACATGGGGAATTTACAAGAAAGAATTGCCTCAACAAAGAATGGCTCCATTACTTCGGTGCAGGCTATTTATGTTCCAGCAGATGATATTACAGACCCTGCTCCAGCAACAACGTTCTCGCACTTAGATTCTACTGTGGTGCTGTCCCGTGAATTAGCATCATTGGGTATTTACCCTGCGGTGGATCCCTTAGATTCTCGTTCTATTGCATTGGATCCTCGTATTGTGGGTCAAGAGCACTATGATGTAGCGCGGGGGGTACAAAAGATCTTGCAGCGTTACAAAGAACTGCAAGATATCATTGCAATTCTTGGAATGGAAGAACTTTCAGATGAAGATAAGCTTATCGTTGCGCGAGCAAGGAGAGTTCAAAGATTTCTTTCCCAACCCTTCTCAGTTGCTTCCCAATTTACAGGAAGAGATGGAAAATATGTTACGCGCAAGGAAACTATTCGCGGATTTAAAGAAATTATTGAAGGGAAGCACGATGGAAAAGATGAAAATGATTTCTACCTAAAAGGTAGTATTGATGAGGTTTAAGCTAAACTAAATCGGATGTAGGTAGAATATGACATTTCCACTCTTAGTATTTGCAGTAGATAGAGAGATTTTTGTAGGGCAGGTAGAATCTGTAACTGTTCCTTCGCAAGACGGAGAGCTTCAAATTTTAGCTGAACATACTCCACTTATCTCTCAATTAAAAGAAGGTGATCTTGTTATTACAACAGAAGATGGGATGGTAAAAAAACTCCCCATTTCAGGAGGTGTGCTCGAGGTAAAGGAAACCGAGGTGGTAATATTAGCTAATTTTTAATTTAATGTTAGATCAAAATTCAGTAGCGCATAATTGTGAAGCGGTAGTGCTGCATTGCATTGATTTTCGTTTTAACGAAGAAGTAGATAACTATTTTGACAAGCGTTTTCCTGAAGGGTACGACGTCATTTCTATAGCTGGAAGCTGCAAGGGATTGCTTAATGACGAGGAACATAGAAAGTTTTTGCTGGAGCAGTTTCAGATTTCCTATCGTTTGCATCATCCTAAAACCATTGCTTTGGTTCAGCACGAGGACTGTGGAGCATACGGAGGGAGCAAAAATTTTTCTGATACAGATGCCGAGCAGAAGTTTCATCAGGAAGAATTTCAAAAAGCAGGGAAGCTTCTTTCTGGCGATTTTCCCGAGATGGACATTAAGGGTTACTATGCAAAGCTCTCGCGGGAAATAGCAACGCTGCAATAGAGAAGACCGTAGGAAGCCCTCATGGTTTTTAGTGGGAAGAGTGGGGGGATTGATGAGGTTGTTGGATCTGTGATAAGGTTTAAATAGTTATAAAAACGTTTAATTATAGTATATGAACGAGAAACTCTTTATTCCAATTATTTTGGCAACAAACAAAAAAGATAGGAAGACAGAGAATGTTGCCAAGCTCTTGCTTGAGGAAATGGAAGAGCGAAAAGGCATTGAAACAATGCTATTTGATGTTAAAGACTTCAAATTCCCACAAGACAATTACGGGCAAAGCATAAAAGATCAGTTTCCAGAATGGAGAGACGCTATTGTGAAAGCAGATGGCCTGGTGATTGTGACACCAGAATATAATCATGGGTATCCTGGTCCTTTAAAATCTGCACTGGATCTTTTATTGCCAGAATACAAACATAAGGCAGTAGGCCTGGTAGGAGTATCTATGAGTCCCTGGGGTGGGACAAGAGTCATAGAGAACTTACTTCCTGTTATGCGAGAACTGGGACTTGTGACAAGTTCTGCTAGTTTGAATGTACCACGGGTACAGGAGTTGTTTGACGAGCAGGGCAACCTGAACGATGAAGCATATAAAGAGAGAATTTCAAGCTTCCTTGATGAGTTAGCATGGATGGCGCAAGCTTTAAGATGGGGGAGGGAAAATAATAAGAGCGAAAAATAATATGCTTGAAGCAAAAGAACTGCAAAAAGTACAAAAATCGTTTTCTGAAATGAAGGATCGTTTAGCTTTTGTGTTTGAGGCGCTGGGAGATCCTACAAGATTAAATATATTTAGACTTCTTTCCAAAGAAAAAAAGAATTTGTGTGTAACAGATATAGCGAATGTGTTTATGGTTTCTGTACCTGCTGCTTCTTATCAATTAAAGATATTGGAAATGGTAGGATTAATTGAACGCGAGCGTATGGGGCAGATGATCTGTTATACATTGCGAGAGAAGGATCCATTAGTAAGAAATGTTTTAAAGATAATTCAATAAAAAAGGAAAGTCGATACATTAAGAAATTTAAACGTAACAAATATATGGCAGATGTAACTATTTATAGCACTCCAACTTGTGTGTACTGCAGCGCCGCAAAGGATTTCTTCAAAGAGCATAATATAGAGTATGTAGAGAAGAATGTGGCTGAGGATGAGCAGGCACGCAATGATATGGTAGAGAAGTCAGGACAAATGGGTGTTCCCGTTATTGATATTAAGGGGAATATCGTTGTTGGTTTTGACGAAGCAAAACTTTCAGAACTCTTGGAAATAAAATAGGAATATGAGGCAATGCGTCATCATTTTTTTAGTGTTGGGTGCCGGTGCAATTTTAGGAGTGGTTCTGTTGCGTCAGCAACTCTCTTCTTTGGACTTTCCAGTGGGTCAAGAGAGCACTAAGGAAGTTATTTTAGTGGAGGATGAGAATGGAGAAATCATGAAAGAAAAAGAGATTTTTGTGACAGACGGAGTAAGACATAGTATTCCTTTAGAAGAGATTTTAAGTGGAGGGCCACCACAAGATGGTATTTCTCCTATTGATAATCCAAAGTTTATTTCTTCAAATGAAGCAGATGAATGGCTGACAGATGAGGAGCCAGGCATCGCTTTTTCAAGGGGAGATACGCATCGCTTCTATCCCTATCAAATTATGGTGTGGCACGAGATTGTGAACGATACCATAGAAGGGGAAAGGGTTTTAGTAACCTATTGCCCCCTGTGTCTTACAGGTTTTGTACTAGATCCTGTAGTTAAGGGAGAACGTGTAGAGTTTGGAGTTTCAGGAAAATTATGGAAGTCTAATCTTGTGCTATACGACAGAAAAACTGACAGCTTGTGGTCCCAGGTCTTAGCTGAAGGCATTGTAGGTGAAATGACAGGAACAAAACTTACCATTCTTTCTTCAGATCAGATACGCTATGGCAACTGGAAAAAGAAATTTCCTCAAGGAGAAGTGCTGTCTCGTAATACAGGTTCATTCAAGCCATATGGAGACAGTCCGTATGGTGGGTATTTTGATGCCATACCATTTGTTCTTTCTTTGGCTGACACGAATGACGATAGATTGGCTCCTGAGGCATTCGTGTTTGGGATTGTGGTTAACGGAATGCCAAAAGCATATTCTACAGAGACTGTGAAGGCACAGGGAACAATTGAAGATTCCTTTGAGGGAATGGATTTTATCCTACGCTACGATCCAGAACTTGATGTGGTGCGAATATATAAAAAAGATGCTGAAGGAAAGGAAGAGCGAATAAATCCTATTAGTGGGTTCTGGTTTTCTTGGACTGCTGTCCATCCTGATACAGAGTTGTATAATGAGCAATAGAAAGGGTATAGAGGATATAAGTTAATTACAGCAAAACAGTATGTTCAAAAACGAAGATATGCCTAGCACTTGTGCGGGCTGTGGACATGAGCATAAAGGAGAGGACGGAAAGTGTGAGTGTGGATGCGGATAAGTAATTGATGTTTTAGTAGCGAGGCCAGGAATTCCTGGCCTCGCTAAGAATCTCCTAATACATTTTATGTCAAAGTTTATTATTAGCGGAATTGTTGTACTCGCTATTGCTGGCGGGGGAATCTTGCTCTTAGGGCAAGGAGGAAAGGATCAAGGAACTACGTCAACAAAAACCAAAAGCCAATTTCAAGATCTTACATTTGTTGATTATAAAGGCGATACTGTTGCATTGGCTGATTTTGCGAGAAAACCTTTAGTGGTAAATGTCTGGGCTACATGGTGCCCTTTTTGTATAAAAGAGCTTTCTGATCTTGTCTTGCTTCAAAAGGAGTTTCCTGAAGTGGTAGTTATTGCCATTGACCGCGCAGAATCCCTTAACACTGCAAAGTCATATACCGATGCTCTTGGCGTTAGCGAAGATTTGATATTTTTGCTCGATCGTAAAGATTCCTTTTACGAGTCTATTGGTGGGTTTACCATGCCAGAGACCATTTTTGTTGACGCAGAAGGAGTGATCCAAGATCACAAGCGAGGTATCATGAATTTAGACGAGATGAAACTAAAAGTAAAGAATATCTTGTAATGATGGTAGATGTTAATGCACAGGGTGAATACGTTTGTGGTGCGTGTGGATATAGGTATAAAGAGCGCGAGATTGCAGAACGTTGTGAAAAATGGTGTCCCAATTGCAAGCGCGATATGCCAAGGCTTAATGCTTGGTATCAGGAGTATAAAGATAAAGTAGAAGTTACTGGAATTAATTTACAAGAGTCAAGTGGAACAGCGCAACGATTTGTTGATTCCCGATCCATCACATTCCCTATTGCTTTGGATCCGCAACGCATAGCTTCGCCTGCGTTTTAGATTCAATATACGAACACACATATACTAATTAGCAAGGAAGGACAAGTAATTCGGGTTATTCCAGGAGATATCCAGGAGTCTGATATTACTTCCCTTTTTAATTAACGCATTGTATGGAAGCAATAGCATTTATTTTTCCAGCTTTCATTGCAGGTATCCTGACCTTTTTGGCTCCGTGTACGTTGCCCTTAGTCCCAGCCTACCTGAGCTTTATCTCAGGAGCCTCAGCCGCTGATTTACGAGACCCAAAAAAGGCATTGAAAGCGCGAGCAAAGGTATTTATGAACGGTGTGTTCTATGTTTTGGGATTTAGCCTTGTCTTTATTATTCTAGGGAGTTTGTTTGGACTTGGAGGCGGAGCTTTTTTGCAGTATCGATTTTTGATTACAAAGATTGGAGGAATACTCGTTATTTTCTTTGGACTATTTTTGCTGCTTCCTGCTTTAAATATTTTATTTGGTGGAAAGATTCCTCTTTCTCGTTTTCCTTTGTTTAGATTTTTTTTCCAAGACCATCAATTATCTATTGGAAAAAAATTAAAACCAGGAAATCCTTTAAGTTCTTTTCTATTGGGGGTAACCTTTGCTTTTGGATGGACGCCTTGTGTGGGACCCATTTTGGCCGTCATTTTGACCTTTGCTGCCTCCTCCGCTACCGTGGGGACTGGTACGCTTCTTCTTATTGTATTTTCAGCGGGACTTGCTATTCCTTTCTTGCTCGTAGCTCTTGGTATTGGATGGGCTTTAAAGAATTTAGCAAAAGCAAGCAAATACTTAAATTGGGTATCTATTATTAGTGGGTTGTTCTTGATTTTAATGGGAATCTTTATGGTAACTGACAACTTTGCTCTATGGATTGCTGTGACGTATCAGGCACTTGAATTTATTAACTACGATGCATTGCTAGATTATTTGTAATTGCTCAACAAAAAAAGATATTTTGTATGGGGGAAACAAAACAAAAAACTGATTCTCAAAATACACTGCCTACTATTTTTATCATCTTGGGAGCAACGGGGGATTTAATGCGCCAAAAACTCATCCCTGCCTTGTTCCATTTGTATAAAGCAGGGAGTCTTCCAAATCTCTTTTTGGTGGTTGGTTTTGCCAAAGATAACTTAGACAAAGAAGAGTTTCAAAAGATGGTTCGTAAAATGACTCAGGCAAAAGTACAAGCAACGAAAGAGGAGATTGAGTCTTTTTCAAAGTTTTTTGTATATGAGCAAGGAACTTTTGAAAAAAAGGAAGGGTATGAAAAATTAGCTAAGTTTTTAGGATATAAAGACAAAGCTTGGCAGGTATGTGCAAATAAGCTTTTTTATCTTGCTGTTCCTCCCCAGCACTACAAAACTATTTTTGAAAATCTTCATGCAACAAAGCTCACAGAGCCTTGCAGTTCCGAGGAGGGATGGACTCGTGTTATCGTAGAAAAACCCTTTGGAAAAGATTTAAAGACTGCTCAAGAGCTTGATAGATTACTAGGAAAGCTATTCTACGAAGAACAGATTTATCGCGTAGATCATTACCTTGGCAAGGAAACTGTACAGAATATTTTAGCTTTTCGTTTTTCAAATTCCTTTTTAGAGCCTGCGTGGAACAAAGATTGGATTGAAAGTATTACCATTCGCTTGCGCTACCCAGAAGATATTGAGGGAAGAGGTGCTTTCTATGATGGCATTGGAGCTTTGCGCGATGTAGGGCAGAGTCACATGTTGCAGCTTCTTGCCCTTTTCCTCATGGAAAACCCTGTCACGTTTGAGGGAGATGCAGTACGTAAAGCTCGAGCTGAGGTTCTTGGTTCTCTTGTTATTCCTGAGGCAAAAGAGTTAGCTTCAAAAACTCTTCGTGGACAGTATGAAGGTTACACACAAGAGTCTAATGTTGCAAAGGATTCAGCGACTGAAACCTACTTTCGTATTGAAACTACTTTAAAAAATCCCCGTTGGAAGGGGATAAAAGTTATTTTGGAAAATGGGAAAGCAATGGCAGAAGAAGATGGGAGTGTGGAGGTGGTGTTTCGCCATCGTTCGTCTTGTTTATGTCCGGATCCTTTAAATCATCAAAAAAATGTTTTGCGCTATGAAATTCAGCCTACCGAACAAATCATACTAAAATTCTGGGTAAAACATCCAGGTTCCACAATGCAGATTGAAGAGCGCAATTTTACATTTGACTATAAAGAGGCATTTTTAGGTGAGAAATTTGCTGATGCATATGAGAGACTTTTATATAATATTATTCAAGGAGATCAGACTCTATTTGTGAGCACAAAGGAAATTATGGCAAGTTGGGAATTTGTCGATTCCATTTTGCGAAGTTGGGAAAAAGAAAAGACACCCTTGATAATATATCCCAAGGGAGCTTCAATAATAGAAAGCAAGAATAAAGCATAGAAAGAATATGAAAAAGGAAATTGGATTTGTAGGTTTAGGGAAAATGGGAATGGCAATGGTATATCGTCTTTTAAAAAAGAAATGGTGCGTTGTGGCATATGATATTAATCCTCAGGCCTCTTTGAATGCAAAAAGAAAGGGAGCAGTAGAGGCTACCAGCCCAAAAGAACTTGCAGAAAGCCTTTTTCCACAAAAAATAGTGTTTTTAATGGTTCCGGCAGGAAAGCCAGTGGATCAAGCTTTGTTTGGAAAACAAGGATTAATCCACGTGCTCAAGAAGGGAGATATTGTGATTGATGGGGGAAATTCCTTTTTTAAGGATTCTTACAGAAGAGCTGCTCGGTTAAAAAAGAAGGGGATTTACTATTTGGACATAGGAATTTCAGGAGGACCTGTATCTATCAAGCAAGGTAAATTTGCGATTATGGTGGGTGGTGAAAAAAGAGTGTTTGAAAAGATACAACCACTATTTCGTGCTCTTTCAGATACCATTCCTGGATATATGGGAAAATCTGGAGCAGGGCATTTTGCCAAAATGATACACAATGGCATTGAATATGGCATGATGCAGGCTTTAGCTGAGGGATTTTCAATATTGAAGAAATCTTCTTTTAACTTTCACCTGCAAGATGTAGCTCAGGTATATAGTCAAAACAGTATTATCACCTCAAGATTGGTAAACTGGTTAAAAGAAGGATTTGAAGAATATGGTGAAGATTTAAAAAAAGCTTCTTTTGATGTAGCGCATACTGGAGAAGGAGAGTGGACCGTGAAAACCGCAAAGGAATTAAAAATTCCAGTCCCTGTTATCAAGAGTGCATTCAATTTTAGAATACAATCAAAAAAGAACCCCAGTTTCACTGGCAGAATTCTTTCTACATTGCGAGCGGTATTTGGTGGGCATAAAATATGATGATAGAAGTTATCCGAATAAAGAATAGCGCTGAAGCCATAGAAAAGGCATCTTTGCGTTTAAATGAAATATTGGATGCACATGCGCATGTTCCAATTTTGTTCTTGTCATCCGGGGGCTCTTCTTTTAAATTGTTAGATAACATTACTGTTTTCCCTCCAAATTTCACAGTTGGCATGACCGATGAGCGATTTTCACAAGACCTTACTATAAATAATTTTGCTCAAATGATTGAAACTTCATTTTTCACAAAGGCTCAAAATAAAGGATCCTATTTTATTGATACGAGAGTGCAACCTGGAGAATATGTGGAGATTTTTGCTAAGAGATTTGAGGACACGCTTTTATCGTGGAGAAAAGAGCATCCCGGAGGAAGAATTGTTATTACTCAGGGTGTGGGGTCTGATGGTCATACTGTAGGGATTATGCCGTATGCAAAAGAGCAAAGTATATTTGAAGAATTATTTGAGAGAAAAAGCTTGGTTGTGGGGTATGATGCACAGAATAAGAGTGAGTATCCACTGCGAGCTACAATAACACTGTCCTTTTTGCGTATGGTAGATCATTCTGTGCTGTACATGGTAGGCAAAGAAAAGAAAAAGGCTCTCTCTTTAATGCTGAGCATGAAAGGAATGCTGCGCGAAACACCAGCTCGCATTATTCATGAAATGAAAGAAGTACATATATTTACTGATATTTACGAATGAAACCAGAAACTCTTAAAACTAAGATATTTTTAGATAGTGGAGATCCCAAGGATACAGAATCTATACTCTTTTTGCTTGGGTTTTTGGATGGTCAAACCACAAATCCTAGCCTTATTGCAGTAAGTCCTGGCGCAAAGGAGCGTCTTTTAAAGGGAGAGAAATTTAGCAAAAAAGAGCTCTTTGATTTTTATAAAGAAACGGTGCAGCAAATTTCGTCTTTGATTCCTGAAGGCTCAGTTTCCGTGGAAGTATATGCTGATAAAGATACTGGAGCAAATGAAATGTATGAACAAGGAAAAGAAATATTTTCCTGGATTAAAAATGCACATATTAAATATCCAACAAACAAAGAAGGATTAAAGGCGACAGAAAGATCAATTAAAGAAGGAATGCGAGTGAACATGACCTTGTGTTTTACTCAAGAGCAGGCAGCAGCAGTGTATAGCGCAACTATGGGAGCAAAAAAGGGAGATGTCTTTATTTCGCCTTTTGTTGGAAGATTGGATGATAGAGGAGAAAATGGTATGCAGCTTATTGAGAATATCCTAAAAATGTATACAAAAGGAGATGGGCATGTTGAGGTACTTACTGCAAGCGTGAGAAACTTAAATCATTTTATGGCAGCGATAAACTTGGGTTCTGATATTATTACAGCGCCAATGAAAATCTTAATAGAATGGCAAGAAGTAGGATCTCTTATTCCTACAAAAGAATATATGTATGAAAAGGGAGAACTTACAGACATTCCATATAAAGAGCTAAATCTCAAGGAACCTTGGCAGGAGTTTAATATCCGCCATGAGCTTACAGATAAAGGTATTGAAAGATTTGCTGAAGATTGGAATAATTTGATTCAATAGTATGTATTTACTTTTTGACATTGGGGGAACAAATATGCGTCTGGCTATATCTAAAGATGGAAAGAACATTGGCAAAATAAAAATAGTACCTACGCCGCAGGATTTCATAAAAGGCATGAAACTCTTTGAAGAGTCAGCAAGGGAGCTTTCTTGCCCGCTTCTTTTTGGCTGGTTGATGCTTTAATTTTTGCTGGTGAGATAAAAAGAGTAAAGCTCTATCTTACTAGTTTAATGAAACTTGCAAATCATGTGGGCTTGTATGCAGAAGAGATAAATCCAAAAACCACAGAGTTTCTGGGAAGCTTTCCTCAAGCGTATACACACATTGGATTAATCAATTCTGCGTACTATCTTGCAAAGAACGGTGATAGTAATTATAATATAAAAGGTATATGAAACACGACCTCATCATTATTGGTTCGGGAGCAGCAGGACTTTCTGCTGCACTCTACGCAAGACGCTATAAAATGGAGACTTTGGTTATTGAGGGAGAGTTTGGGGGGGAAACTGCAACAGCAGGGACCATTGAAAACTATCCTGGTATTTTATCCATTGATGGCTTGGAGTTAATGCAGGCAATGAAAAATCAGGCAAAGGAGTATGGCGCGATATTTGAAAAGGGGAAGGCAGAAAAGATTACTTCAGATGGAAATTGTTTTGTTGTTAAAGTCGGCGTGAAAGAATTT
>Ga0208879_1001611_pt1 | contig 21038 bp, 17 predicted proteins | sample Knorr_S15_td_Bot_FD_185605 | JGI IMG/M metagenome (GOLD analysis project Ga0208879, IMG submission 185605) | Marine microbial communities from Southern Atlantic Ocean transect - Knorr_S15_td_Bottom_ad_5009_LV_A (SPAdes) (version 2) | ecosystem: Environmental > Aquatic > Marine > Oceanic | place... | reverse complement strand
ATCTATCACCACCAGCGCACCGAAGTGCGCGAAGCCCGGCACGGGGCGGTGGAGGGGCCGGCCGATAACATCCCCTACAAGCTCATCTATGAAGTGCTACGCTGGAACATGGAGCATGGATGCGAATCGGTGGAGGGCCTTAACCGCATCATGGAGGACGGCCACTATGCCGAGCTGCAGTGCATCATCCCGTTCATTAGCAACGTCGATTTCCTGGTTAACAGCGCCATGCCGTATGAGTTTACGGTGCTCAAGAACAGGCTTTTCTACCTCTTCCCGGAAGCGACTACGTTTATTAATCCAGGCTTAGGTCGCCGTGGATTCGCAGGTGGTGCCGTTCCTGACTGACGGTCAGCGCTTTTCCGAAAAAGGCCGCGGGTAGTTTTTCAAGCAGCATGGCTTGGACGCAGTCGCGCAGTTCCTGCTGGAGGGGTTTAGGAACCTTTTGGAGGGTTGCCAAGCGGATATCCACGACGTAGCCGGGACCGAAATGCGAGCCAAACCCTGCGGAGTAGGCGGCCCCCACATTGAAGAGCCCATCCATTTCGCGGCTGGCCGTGCGGCCGTGTTCCGCCCGCGCCGGATGGAGTGTGAAGCGCTCGCCAAACTGGTGCTCCAGTTCAACGTCGATTTCGTCGAAAACACATTTGAGTTTTCGTTCCCATTCCATGGCCTTGCGATGTCTCATAATCGGAAGGGGCATCATCCCGAAAATAAATTCAAACGCAAGCCGATAGGTTTGTTTCTAAAATGGATGTGCGATCGTGTCGCCGGCGCTTGTTACGGGGGCGGAACAAAAAAAGAACCACCCGCAACGGATGGTTCTTTCGAAAGGCTGAAGCCGGCGGTTATTTAAATTTCTTCAGGTAGGCTTGGTCTGCTTTCGAGAGCCTGTTGATCGGGAAGGGCCTGGTGATGCCGCGTTTTTGTTCCTTCAGGAACACCTTGCTACCGGCCTGTTTGATGTAGATCGCCGTGAAGGTCTGCTGTTTTGAGCCCGACCGGATGGTCCATTCGCGGTATTCCGGCTGCAGGTCTTCGGCCGCGTCCGCGATCGGGATTGCCTTTTCGGCGGCCTGTTTATCGGCTGCGGCCTTTTCGTTTTTCACGAACTTGGAGGGGATGCCGTCAATCGTGACCTTATCGTTTGGCCCCTTGATCGTGAGGCGGATCTTGAAGAAGGATTCACCATCGCCGGAATCGAGCAGGACGGCGCCTTCTTCATAGTCGGTCGGTTCCAGCTCCGTTTCATAGTAGCCCAGGTAGCGCGGGGTATTGTCGAAGATGATCACGCGGTATTTTTCGTTGGCGTAGCCGCTGTAGACATGGAAGTAGGTTTCCTCGCCGCTTTTCCGGTCCTTCACCTTAACCGAGCCGACATCGTCGACTTTCATTTTTTCAATGAAGTGGATTCCGCCCAGCGCCTCCAGGATTTCTTCCGGATCGTCCGGCTCGTTTTTCTTGCCCGCTGTTGCGTTCAGTGCCGATGCCGTAAACAGTACCGCGATTGCGAATACCAAAAATTGGCCTTTTCTTTTCATGTTAACTACCCCTTCTCTGATAACTGTGATTCTAAACTTACAATGATTCCTCCATGGATACCATGCGGGAAGACTCCTGTGCAAGCCATGAAGCGTGGTCAATCGGGCGCGGTAGGCGTTAATTTTGGCCGGAAAGAGCTCGAAAAACCACTTGGCAGAATAGGGCGCATTCGGCATAATGCGCGACCGTTTTTAAGCTTACAACGAAAGGCCAAACCAGTATGTACAGTGCATCCGACCTGAAAAAAGGACTAAAAATCGAGATCGACGGCGATCCGTGCATGATTACCAATTTCGAGTTTTCCAAGCCGGGGAAAGGGCAGGCGCTCTACCGTTGCAAGATCAAGAATCTGGTTACCGGTAACACGTTCGATAAAACCTACCGTTCGGTTGAAAAAATAAAACGGTGCGCGTTGCTGTCCCGCGATTTTACCTTTTCCTACCTCGACGGCGGGAACTATGTCTTCTCCGACAATGCAACCTATGAAGAGGCCAGTTTGACCGACGAACTGCTCGGCGATCTGAAAAATTTCATTGTCGACGACATGCAGGTGGAGATCCTCTTTCACAACGACCGGGCGCTCGACATCACCTTGCCGAACTTTGTGGAAATGGTCATTGCGGAAACCGAGCCGGGCGCCCGCGGCGATACTGCCACCAACGTCATGAAGCCCGCCAAGCTTGAAAACGGCTATGAAATCAACGTGCCGATCTTCATCAATGAAGGCGATACCATCCGGATCGACACGCGCACCGGCACCTATGCCGACCGCGTCTCCAAGGGATAGGCATGGACTTTGACAGCATAGTGCTGAGAGACGCCCTGATGCGCCGCATCCGGGCGTTTTTTTATGAGTGCGGCTTTACTGAGGTCGAAACCCCGCTCCGGATCGAAACGCCCTGCCTGGAATTGCATATCGACGCCGAACCCAGCGGGGATCACTTTCTGCGGACTTCGCCGGAAATGTTCCATAAGCAGCTGCTCGCCGCCGGCCATGAAAAGATCTTCGAGGTGGGGAAGTGTTTTCGCCAAGGCGAGTTCGGCCCGCTGCACCATCCCGAATACACCATGCTCGAATGGTACCGTGCCAACGCCGACTACATGGATATGCTCGAAGAGACCACGGCCTTGGTTGCGAGGGTCTGGCCGGAAGCTTCCACGTCCTGGCGCGTGCTGGCCGTTTCGGACGCTTTTCGAGAATTCGCCGGATGGGATCCCGCCGGGAGCTACGACGCAGACCGGTTTGATATCGACCTCGTCGAAAAAGTCGAGCCCGCCTTGAAGGAGCTGGGCGGGCCGGTGGTGTTGATCGACTATCCCATTGAAGCCGCCGCGCTTGCGCGCCGCAAGCCGGACCACCCGCTTGTGGCCGAACGGTGGGAGCTCTACATCGACGGCATCGAGCTGGCCAATGCCTATTCGGAATTGACCGATCCCGTGGAGCAACGTCGCCGCTTCGAGGAATGCGCCGACCAGCGCAAGGCGCTCGGCAAAGAGGTTTATCCCATCGATGAAGGCTTTCTCCAGGCCCTGGCACGCATGCCGCCTTCCGGCGGGGTGGCTCTGGGCGTGGACCGTTTGCTGATGCTCGCCGCCGGGGAAAACTCGCTCGATGCAATGATTCCATTTCGCTCCCCGGCCGGTCGTTAAAAGGGAACACGTCTAGGGGGTGTCCTCTTCTTCCGCGTGATATTTCTCGACGGTGTTTTCCAGATGCCGCAGCTGTTTGGCCACGTCGTTGAGGCGGTATTCGATCGAGTTGAGGATCCAGAACTGGAAATGCTCCATCTTGGTTGACTTGTGCATCATCCAGATGATCTTGATGGAGACGAGCAGGATGGCAATGCCGAGGGAAAAGTCCGCGGGGATCGGGGTGTGTATGCCGACAATGTGATGGAGGATGTCGTTGATGGCAACGAGGACGATGAGTGTGATGAAGACCCAGTTGATCCGCCGGTCGATCTTTTGCTGATCCTTGCCGCCAATTTGGCCCATCAGCTGCCGGATCTTTTCCTTCTCTTCCTTGAACTGGTCGAGTTCGGCTTTCAATTTGATTGGGTCGAGAATTTCCATCACCCACACTCCGTCTTGAACGAGTTGAGGTTATACGCCCGCGGGTGCTTTATCAATAAATTTACGTGTCAATTCAAGGGGCCCGTGCTACAACCTGCACCAAATGTACGGAACGGGAATGGATGGGCAAACAGCTTAAAATAGCGATCGCGTGCGGCGGTACGGGCGGACATATTTTTCCGGGCTTGGCGACGGCGTACGAGCTGCGCGAACGCGGGCATGAGATCACGCTTTGGATGGCCGGCAAGGATATTGAAGGCGATGCCGTCAAGGGCTGGCCGGGAAACATCATCACCATTCCTTCCGAAGGATTTCAGTTTGGCGTATCCTTCCGCAGCCTGCTAACCATTGCCCGGCTCTATAAAGCCTGCCGTCTGTCCCGGGCGCCGATGCAGGAGAACCAGCCGGATGTGGTCCTGGCCATGGGGAGCTACGCCTCCTTCGGCCCGGTAACGGCGGCCTGGAAACTGAAGATTCCCTACGTCCTTCACGAAGCCAATTTGCTGCCCGGCCGCGCCGTTACACTTTTGTCGCGCAAGGCGCATACGGTGGCGGTCAGCTTCGAAAAATCGAGTTTCTATATCAAGCACGGCCACATTGCCACCACCGGCATGCCGTTGCGCCAGGAGCTGGAAGCGGCGTCCGACCGGCCGCGCCGGGAACGCAAGGAGGGCGATCCCCTTCGGATTCTGGTCATGGGCGGCAGCCGCGGTGCGCAGGCGCTCAATGAAGTCGTTCCCCGCGCCCTATCGACGGTCGTCGCGAAGGGAGTCGCCTTGGAAGTGGAGCATATCGCCGGGCGCCAGGATGGCGACGCGATCAAAGCCATCTATGCCGCCGCCGGCGTTAAAGCCAATGTGCATCACTTTGTGCAGCAGATGGACACCATCTATCGCAACGTCGACCTGGCCATTTGCCGGTCCGGCGCGGCCACGTGCGCCGAGCTGGCGGTCTTCGGTGTCCCCGCGCTACTGGTGCCCTATCCTTTTGCCTCGCGCAACCACCAGATGGGCAATGCCCGCGCCATGCAGGATTCCGGCGCCGCCGACGTGGTGGCCCAGGAAGACCTGAGCGCCACTTGGCTGCGCGACTATCTCATCAATGTTTCCCAAAAGCCCAAGCGCCTGGAGCGGATGTCGGCCGCCATGAAAAAACGGGCGCAGCGCCACGCGGCCCACCGGCTGGCGGATCTATTGGAAACGGTCGCCGGGGAATAGCCGTGAATCCCGTTGATGTTGCCGAGGCACGGATTAAAGAGGGCGGGCAGGTCCACCTCATGGGGATCGGCGGCATCGGCATGGCCGGCATCGCCTTCCTGCTGCAGGAGCGGGGCTTCACCGTAACCGGCTGCGATCTGCAGGCAAACCGGCAAACCGAATGGCTGCGCAACCAAGGGGTTGAAATTGTGGTCGGCCACCATGAATCGCACATCACCCACGCAACCGATTGGTTGATCCGTTCCACGGCCGTGCCGGACGCGCACCCCGAGGTGATGCATGCCGCAAAGCAGGGCATTCCTGTTTCGCGGCGCGGCGAGGTTTTGCCGGCCCTGATGCGCGACCGCATCTGCATCGCGGTCAGTGGCACGCATGGAAAAACCACCACCACCGCCATGATTGCACAGGTGCTGGGGTGCGGGTATTGCGTCGGCGGCGAAATCGTCGGGGAAGCCGGCGTTGCCCGCGATGGCGCGGTGATGGTGGTCGAGGCGGATGAAAGCGACGGCACCGTGGCGGGCTATACGCCGGACTATGCGATCATCACCAATATCGAATACGACCACATGGAGCACCACCACTCGGAAGCCGCCTTCATCGGCTGCTTTGAACAGCTGATCGAGCACACCAAAAAGAAGGTCTACTTCTGCGCCGACGATCCCATTTCGCGCCGGGTGTGCTCGGCCCATCCCAAATGCGAGCCCTTCACGTATCCAAACCCCAGCCTCCCGATCGCCCTGCCGGGGGCACACAACCAATGGAACGCCGCCGCCGCACTGGCGGTAGCCCGGCATTGGAAATCCGCGGAGGATGCGCTTCAGGCGTTGAAGCACCTCCGGCCGATTCGCCGGCGGTTTGAAACGGTTTTTAATGACAAGGGCATTCAGATCGTTTCCGACTATGCCCACCACCCAACGGAAATTGCAGCGGTCATCCAAACGGCGGCCGAGCTTAAACCCACGCGGTTGCTCGGCGTATTCCAGCCGCACCGCTACACTCGCACGCTGGCGTTGGGGCCTGATTTTCCGTCCAGCTTCGACGGGTTGGAAAAGCTGTGGCTGCTGCCGGTCTACGCCGCCTCGGAACAACCGCTCCCCGGCGGCACCACGGAAGATTTGATCCAACGCTTTCCGGCGGAGTGGGCCGATAAGATTCAACATTGCCCGGACCTGGAACAGGCCTGGGCCTGCATTCAATCCGACCTGCGCGAAGGCGACCTGCTGCTCATCATGGGCGCCGGCGACATCGAGCAACTCGCCGAATGGGCCCGGTTGCTGTAGGACGAGGCCCGAAGCCGGGTCTACATTCCGGAGCGGAGTTGCTGCTCCTTCTGGGCGGCGTAGCGCTTGGCATCCATGGGCAGCTGCTGGCTGAGCTTGGCCTTCTTGTAGATTTCGATGGCTTCGCCGCGGCGGCCTTCGCGCTGATAGTTGGCGGCGAGCATGAAGTAGGCATCGGCCGGTGCGCGGTTGGAGGCGATGGCATGGATGAGCACGGCCTCGACTTCGCCCGCCCGGTTGGCCTGGTTCAGGAAGTAGAGGTGCGACGAGAGATAGGTCCAGTTTTCCGGCACCTCTTTGCAGGCCGAGTCCAGCCACTTGAATCCTTCTGGATCGTTTTTCCGGTAGAGCAAGATGCCGAGGTTGTAGGCGGCTTGGGCCATGCGGGGCTCGGTCTTGAGTGCGGTGCGCAAGCGGGTTTCGCTCGCCGCCAACTGGCCAAACTCGGCTTCGAGCAGGGCGAGGTTAAAGTTGACCATCGGGTTGCCCGGCTCGATTTGGAGCGCCTTCTGCAGCATTTCATAGGCATTGGTGCTGTTGCCGGCACGGGCGTATACCATGGAGGCGTTGATCATCGGTTGGATCACGTCGCTGCGCAGCTCCATTGATTTATGGTATGCGGCCAGCGCCTGTTCCGGTTCGCCTTTGCGGTCGTGGTAGATGCCCTGGTTGTAGTGGGTGGCCCAGCGGTCGGGCCAGATGATCAGCGAGTTCCAGTATTCGGCATGGGCGGCGGCGTAGGCGGTGCGTTCGGCTTCGCCATAGCCGGCCAGGTTGCGCGTGAGCAACGAAGCCGCGGCATGGATGCGTACGGTGCGGAACGGGTCGGCTGCGGCCTTGAGCAACAGCTGGGTGGTTTGCGGAGCGTCGTCGTATTGCAGCGACGAAGCGGCGGCCTGGCGCACCCACTCCTGTTCGGAACCGAGCTGCTGGCGGATGGCGGGCCATTTTTCGGGGTGGGAGCAGTTGGCGAGCAGGCGCAGGATCCCGACCTGGGCGGCTGGGTCGCACTGGGGGCTTTTGAGGAAGGCGAGGATTTCGGGCAGCTGGTCCCAGTCGCCATCGCGGCAGGCCTGGACGATATGGCCCAGCTCGAGGAGTTCGGCTCCCGAATCTTCACCATGCCATTGTTTCACATGCCGGTCGGCCCATTCGATGTCTTCCTGCTTATGGCCGAAGAAATCGCCTTGGATGGCTTCGGGGTTGTGGTGGCACAGGTTGCAGGCGTTGGGGGAGCCAAATTCCAGCGAGGCCGCCGGGGAGGGCGGGCGAAAGGTGTGGTCGGAGCGGTGCATGTGGGCCTGGGCGGTCATCGGCATATGGCAGTCGATGCAGGCCACGTTGGCCTCGGCGGGGTGGTGGGAATGTTCGAGAATGTTTGCCACGCGTTTTTCATGGCAGGGCAGGCAAGCCTTGTTGGGTGCGTCCTGGAAGCGGAAGCGCCCGCTCGAGGTGTGGCAGTGGATGCATTCGAGCGCCTGGGCGTTGGCGCAGGGATTGGCCAGCCAGCCGGTTTGCGTATAGTTTTCGCCGAGGTCGCGCCCGTCGGCATAGAAGTCGGCCGATTCGTAGGAGATCAGGTCGTAGTGGTCGAAGAAGAGCTCGCCGGGGGTGAAGTTGCGCGAGAGGGGGACCATCTTGGCATGGCAGGGGGCGCAGGTGGCATCGCGCTGGGCAGCATTGAGGTCGCCGTGGAAGCTCAGCAGCTTGAGGTCGGTCAGCTTTTCGCCCTTGGCGGCGGCGGCTTCGGCGGCTTGGATATGGGCCTCGGCCGGGCCGTGGCAGACTTCGCAGTTGATGCCTTCTTCTTGCCAGGTGGTGGTGTAGCTGTCGTCGGCCGGATTATAGTTTTTGCGCATCTGGCTGATGTGGCAGTCGTGGCAGCCGGTGTTAAAGGTCAGCTGGCGGTCGGTCCAGTCGAGGGCCGAGTCGACGAGGCTTTCGTCGTTGTTGAAGTGGCGCACCATGCTGCTGGTGGCGTTGTACCAGATCTTCTGGTGGACATGGTAGGCCATCGGGGCCACCTGCAGTTTGCCCTTTTCGAGCGGCACCAGGAAGAAGAAGACGTTCTTTCCGCCGAGCGCGTGGAGGATCGGGTAGGTTTTTTGGGTGCCGTCGGGATTGGTCTGGTGCATGACGCCGCCGCTGGCATTGAGTTCGGCGATGAATTGGACGCCGCCGATCTCCAGCGCCTCTTCCATGGGAAGCAGGGTGCGGGCGAACGACCCGCTGAAGGCCTGCATGGCTTTGCCGTGGTGCGAGGTGCTCCACAGTTCGTAGAAGCGTTCGTGGCAGGCGCGACAGTCGGACGAGCCCACATAGTCGCCGTGATCGGTGAAGTCCAGGGCAGGGGCGGTCGGCGCCGCAAAAAGCACGGCGAGCAGGGCGAAAGGTTTTAAAATTTGGTTGATCATAGCCGAATATAAATAGGTGGATTTGCCGGGAATGTACAGTGTATTACCTGCATCGCCGACCGCGCCCGCCCCGCTTTGGACAGGGGCATCACCGATGTGGGTCTTTTACTTGCTGGATCCATGCCAGCAGGGCGGCCTGTTCCTCTTGTGTAAGATTTCCATTCCAATGGAGCAGCAGGTAGGGGGTGATTGGCATCGTGCTGTTTTCGATGACGTGCTTGATGCGGTCATACGCCCATGGGTCGGGGCTCGTGCCGTCGAGCAGGGCCTGCAGGTTCATCATGCGGGAGCCGTGCTTGACATGTTTTTTAATCAAGCCGCCGGCCAGGGGCACCTTGGCATAGAAGGGTAAAATCGGATCTTTGCTATGGCACATGATGCATTTATCGCCGAGGATTTGCTTGGCCGCCTTCATTTCCGGCGTCGCGGTGGCAATGGCGGCGAAGCTTTCGGAGGGCCCGGCCGGGGCCAGCAGGTTGTACACCCCCAGCGCGAGGTAGATGCCCGCCCCGGCGGCGCAGATCAAAACAGTTTTTTTCATGAAGGGCTCCTTGGTTCAACCGGCATATGATTGCAAGATGATGCCGATGGACAACCCTAAACCCATGATACTTTTCGATTTCGATGGAACCCTAGCCGATACCTTGGAGCTGGTGCACGAAATCTACAACCGCCTGTCGTCCGTCTATGGCTACCGCCATCTTTCGGCGGTGGAGCTACAGGCGTTTCGCCACCTGACCCTGCACGAGTTTATTGAGCAGGCGGGAATCCCCATTTGGAAGGTGCCCCTGATCGCGATGCATGCGCGGCACTTGATGCACCAGGACATCGATGCAATGCATCCGCCGGCCGGCTTGGTTGAGGTGTTGACGAAAATCCATGACAGCCGCCGCTACGACATGGGCATTCTGACGTCCAACCGCCGGAAAAATGTCCTCAAGTTCATGGACAAACACGCGATGGGCTGGTTCGACGAAATCCATACCACCCGCAGTGTGCTGAGCAAAAAACGCCGGATTGAAAAGTTCATTGCGCAAAAGGGGCTCGATCCAAAGCGGCTCTACTATGTGGGCGATACTTCGGTCGACGTCGAGAGCGCCCGTCATGCCGGCGCGCAGTCCGTGGCGGTGGCGTGGGGGTTCAATACGCGCGCCGTGCTGGAACGCGCCGCGCCGGCATTTCTAATCGATCAGCCGCATGAACTGGCCGACGTGTTTGCGGTGGCGTAGCCTTATGGCTCCAGTTCCTGGCGGATCTCCTGCAGGCCGCCGGCGTTGACCACGTTCGTGTAGCCCGCCTGGTGGAGCGATTTTTTGGCCGCCGCCGAGCGGCCGCCGCTGAGGCAATAGAGAATGATCGGATTGCCCCGGGCGGATGCATGGTGCCCGATTTCGCGGGCCACCATGCTGTGGGGAATGTTGATCGCGCCCGCGATATGGCCGGTGGCATATTCGCCCGTGCTGCGCACATCGACCACCAGCGCACCTTGCTTCACCAGCTGCGACAGGTCGGATCCACCGTTCGCTTTCCCGAAAAAATGTTGCCAGAGGAATCCCATAATAAGTACCGTCCATATGAATTTTGCGATCGGTTTCATCCGTACTTCGCTAGGTGGGGTTTATAGTTCGATCTGCAGTTCCAGGTTCTTGAGGGTCGGGAAGTTGAGTTCCTTTCCGTCCATTTCTAGAACGACCGTTGAACCACTGGAACGTAATACCATCGTTGCATCCGGATGCCGGTTACGCCTGATGGTGGCCAGGGCAATGGCGCGTTCGAGGCCGTCGCCGCGCTGGAAGTTCCACACTTCGTCGGGCTGGGCCACGCGGGGGCCGTCGTAGATCGACTCGTTCGGCAGTTCGGCGAAATGCGCGATCAATTCTTCGTCCGTCAAATCCGTGGTGGCGGTGATGCAGACGGGATTGCGCTCCAGCGCGGCCTTCATGAAGGGCTGCCAGGCGGTTACGGAAAGGTCGCGGCTGGCATAGAAGGCGAGGTCGGCCACCGGGTGGGCGGCGCGCAGTCCTGCCAAATAGCCGATGATTTCTTCGCGTTGCATGCCGGATTTAATCTCAATGGGGCCCGGCCCGCTAAACTGCTTGTTGGCCGTTTCCGGCAACTCGGGTTCCAGATGGACAAAATCCACGAGGCCTTCAATCACCGACATCTTGCGGGCCATGTCGGCGGTGCAATCGATCTTTTCGGCCAAGCCCCGCATGTTTTCCGCATCGAAGTAGGAGATGGGGTTGTTCTTGAGGTAGTCCGATAGTTTGTTGAGCTGGATGCGGCCTTCGATGGGGGCGGTGTAGAAGTCGTATTCGTCGATCTGCTCGAGCAGCTTGTCGCGCGTGGCCGCATCGGACACCTTGTAGGGCGATCCGTGCTCATAGGCGTAGGCGCGCTCGATGGGTAGATATTGTTCCTTGCCGTGCCGGAGATATTTGAGCTGGAAACATTTTTGGTATTCGGAACGCTCGCGCAGGAAGTTGGCCAGGGTTTCGAAGGTGATTTCCGTGGTGGTGAAGGCTTTGAGCTTTTCCTGGAAGAGCGCCAGACTTTCGCTGGAGATGGTGGCTTCGGGATACACCGTGTGGATGAAGCCGGTGTTGTTGGCAATGATCGTGACCTGCTCGTTGCGCAGGGCGCGCTGCGACTTGGCCGTGAGGTCGGTGCCGTTGAACCACATGTTCTTGGTGACCAACCGGCGGTTGTTGGTCAGCACGCCGTCGTTGACGTTGATGAAGTTTTGCGAATGCAGCGGGGTGGCGATCAGGAAGATATCCTCCAGCGGAATGTCGCAAACAATAAAGAGGGCGGCGGCATACAAGGTGGAGAGCGACACGCACTCGCCGGCGCCCACGCGGTAGTTGTCCTTGTATTTAAAGGCGTCCATCGCCTCGATCGTTTCGGTCTTCCAGAAGGGGATGATGTTGCTGTTGTATGTATCGAGCCCGAAGTGCTTGCGGATATCGAGCGTGAAATAGTGCTTGTCGCCCTCGTAGCCGAACAAGGCATTGCTCTGGCTAATGGTTTTTTCATCCATGAAAGGCGCGAACCGCTCCAGTTCGGTTTCCTTGGTGGTCAGGCCCCAGGTGTCGAGGTCGAGGTTGAACTCATAGTTATCGATGATGAACTGCTTGAGCCGCTGGATCTTCTTGTAGGGTTTCATCGTGTCGAGCTTGCGGAACCAATCGTGGTTCTTCCATTCCCAGATGCGCGGCGACATGATGTTGGCCAGCACCAGGCTGTAGAGCAGCTCCGGAAACACAAAAATCTCCATGTCGGAGAGCGAAATGGCGGAGGAATATTTTTCAAGCTGGTCGGCGGGAATATCCGGATATGTATTCATGGCGCGTATTCTAGGGTTCCGCTTCGTATTTAAAAGCAAAACGAGGGGTGTTTTTTGCGCTGTGGACGTTGACGCTCCCCAACCGCCGTGCTACGTTTCGCCCTCAATTTTTCAAATTGAAGTTCGGGGCGTGGCTCAGCCTGGTAGAGCGCTACACTGGGGGTGTAGAGGCCGCTGGTTCAAATCCAGTCGCCCCGACCATTTTAACCGCCGCAAGGCGGTTTTTTTGTGTCCGGACTGGGTGCCGAACCTGCGGAGCGGTTCACGCGAGTCCGCGAGCGAGACTTGAGCCTGCGAAAGTCCCCGCAGGGGCACGCCCACCGGGCGCAACAAATCCTGTCGCCCCGACCATACTTTCTTACGGCGAACTCATCACGAGTTCGCCTTTTTGTTTTCACACGCATTTTTCCCAGTAAATGCGGTATTTCCGGTTTCTCCCTTCATGCCTAATCCCCAGTCCCTAATGCTTGTTGCAGCTTTCATACCGGCCTCCTTTCTTGAGCCCGAAGAAAAGCTTGCCGTTCCAGCGGGTGCCGGTTATTGCCCGAGCGGCGGCGGACAACGATTTGAAATGTTGCCCGTTCCATTCGAAGCCCTTTCGTCAAATATGAAGCTGTTTTAACGGCAGGACACTGGCACCCGCTTCACTTTGTTAAACCCGCTTCTATAAATTCGTTGTCGGTTCGGACGCATGATGTATTCTGCGGATCATGGCTTTCGTTTTCAGCAATGCCGCCGTTGGCGAAGCCGGCAAGCTGATGCTCTCCGGCAAGGCCGGTCCCGTTGCGCTGGTAGCCGCCAATCTATACGTTGTATTTTTCAATTTCTCGTGGGGCCCTGTCATGTGGGTGATGCTCGGCGAAATGTTCCCGAACCAGATCCGCGGCTCGGCGCTGGCAATCAGTGGTTTTGCGCAGTGGTTTGCAAACTTCGGCATCACGATAACCTTCCCGATGATGCTGGGGAGCGTCGGCCTCGGTGGCGCCTATTCGTTCTATGCGGTCTGTGCGCTGATATCGATCGGCTTCATTATCAAGTGCGTACATGAAACCAAGGGCATCGAACTCGAAGAAATGCAGGGGTAATCATGAAAGAAGTGAATATGAATAAGTTGTATACCAAAAAGAACCGGAGCGGCCTGATTATGGCCTTTGCGCTGGCCGGAAGCATGCTGAGCCTCACACCCCGATACGCGTTGGGGGCAGGGTTCATTTCCGGATACCGTCCTGTCGCATTGAACTATGTCGATCTGTCGGATGACGCGGTGGTCACAGCCCAGCCCATTCAGACGCAGGAGCTGACTAAAAAACGGCCCGCAAGCACGAATACTGCGATTGTCGTCGCGTTGGATCATGTTATTACCGCTGACCTGAAAGGGATTGGTGGTGCTTTCAACGAACAGGGCGGGGAGGCCTTCATGAGTCTTCCCGAAGCAGCGCGCAAGGTGGTCGTGAAGGCTCTTTTCCATCCCCAAGCCGGCGCCGGCCTTACGCTTTGCCGTACGGCGGTCGGCGCTTCGGATTTCGGGCTGGATGCATACAGCTACAGTGAAACTGCCGATGACTATGACATGCAGCATTTCTCGGTTGAGCGGGATACCCAATCAGTCCTTCCTTTCATCCGTGCAGCCAAAGCCGAAAATCCGGAGCTTCGCATTTTCGCGTCTCCCTGGAGTCCGCCGGGATGGATGAAGGTTTCCGGAAAAATGGAGGGCGGGAATGAAACCCCCGCGGCCAATGTCCTCAAGAATTCCCCGCAAATCTACAAAGCATATGCCCTCTATTTTTCTAAATATGTGCAGGCCTACGCGGAACATGGTGTGATCATTGATCGTCTGCTTATTCAGAATGAACCCGACATGAACCCGAAATATCCCGGTTGCGACATGTCTCCAGAGCAGATGTCCGTATTGATCGCCGATTATGTTCGGCCCCGATTCATCCAAAACGGCCTTAGAACAGAGATATGGGCCGGCACCTTTAGGGGAAAACGCAGCGACGCAAAAGCCTTTATGGCAGCCAAGCAGGCCGACAAGGCCTACGGAGTGGGATTACAATACTGCCCCCCCAGGCAAGTAAGGGAATTGCGCTCCAGCAACCCGGACCTGAAAATAATGCATACTGAAGGGAAGTGCTTCAATAGCAGCAATACGGTTCAACAAGCCCGTTCCCGTTTTGCAGAAATATCCAACTGGCTGAATGCCGGATGCGAAAACTTTTGCTACTGGAACATGGTGCTTAACGAGAACAGTGAGAGCGGTTGGGGCTGGAAGCAGAACAGCTTAATAAAGATCGACCGGCAGGCAGGTACTGTAACCTATAACCCGGACTTCGCACCGGTTGCCTTGTTAAGCCGATTTATCCGTCCCGGCGATGAGCTTCTTCGGGTAAAAACACCGAAGGGAACAAAGGCGATCGCCGTGCGAAACAACTGTCAACTGGTTGTGTTCCTTCAGAATGACACCACCGCTCCTGTGTCCCAAAGCATCGATATTTCCGGTCGGGAACACACCGTGGAACTGCCTGCGCAGAGTCTCTGTGCAATTACCTTCAAACGTTAATTTAAATCGTAATACGGGAACAGATGATGAGTATTGTAACAGGAAATACGGAATATTTTCCGGGCATTGGTAAGATCGCCTACGAAGGGCGCGACAGCGACAACCCGCTGGCATTTAAATGGTATGACGAAAACGCCGTGGTCGGCAGCAAGACAATGAAGGAAACCCTACGTTTCGCCATCGCCTACTGGCACACGTTCTGCGGAACCGGCGGCGACCCGTTCGGCGGCGGCACGCACGCCTTCCCGTGGTTCGCCGGCGACGCGGAAACCCGCGCCAAGAACAAAATGGACGCCGCGTTCGAGTTCATTACCAAGATCGGTGCACCGTACTACTGCTTCCACGACTATGATTTCGTTGAAGAGGGCGAAACAATGGGGGACCACTCCAGCAGAAACCGCCCTATACGAATGGAATGCCCGCAGTCTCATTACCCTGTGGGGGCCAAAGGCTTCACCTTTGCATGATTATGCACAAAAACAGTGGGCAGGAATAATGAAGGATTTCTATTATCCTCGCTGGAAGGTGATGATTGACCAAGTCGTTATCAACCTGGAATCCGACACGGAATTTGATCAAAAAAGATTCAATAAAAGAGCTGCCGCCTTCGAAGAAGGATGGACCAGACAATCAAAACCGTATTCTGCCACACCGGAGGGTAATCCGGTCACTCAAGCGAAAAGAATTTCCCAAAAATATTTCGAAGAGCGAAAGCTCTGACACTATGAGGATGAATATCGAACAATAGAATGCACTCGATTCTGAAAAGTCCGCGCTTTTCAGAACGAGTGATTCATGATGTTCGCTAGAAAAACAAAGAGGAAATATGAAAGTGAACATTCGAAAAACGGTTATAGCGGGGATGGCTATTGTCACTCCCTTTTTCTGCTTTTCCAGTACAACACCGGCATTGGATCAATACGAGGCGATTGCAAAACGCAAAGCGGCTGTCGTTCCGGGGCTGGTAGCGAATCCGGCACCTCGTCTTTCATCAACTAAGCTGGATTGGGACACGAATCTACAGGCTGGATTTGAAGCTGGAATTAAAATAACAACACAGGCGCAGCTGGATGATGAGTTAGAGCGAATGAGAACCCTGTATGCCCCTTTCATGCAGGATCTTGCACCCGCTGTTCAACCAAGAAAACGAGTTGAACTGGATCAGTTTGACTGGAGGCTGGCCGGTAAAGAGGAATGGAGTGCCCCCTCATCTGCCATCACGGGCAGCGGCAGCTGGGAAGAAGTTGCCGTTCCTCATTATTCAGGACCGATTGGCAAAGCCTATTCCTTTTATCGAAAAGAGATCGTGCTGGATCAGGAAATGCTGTCTGAACCGTTTCTGTTTATCCATTTTCAGGGGGTCGATTATTATGCCGATCTTTATGTGAATGGAATCAAAGTAGGGTCTCATGAAGGTCTTTTCGATGCGTTTGAGTTTGATATCAAACCTTTTGTCCAGCCTGGAAAAAATACTATTTTACTGCAGGTTGGTAATGACGGTTTTCCGATTGGATCTACACCGCTGTACGGCGGGAAAATATATAATTACGGACCGAAATTAGCCGCAAACGGGGGGCCTGGCTGGGATGATCCCAATCATGGATGGGTCAATACGGCTGTTGGATTTGGCCTTTGGCAGCGCGTCTGGCTGGAAGCCAGAAGTGATGTTTATATTCATGATGTTTTTGTCAGACCGCTCTTGGATGAGCAGAAGGCAGAGGTTTGGGTTGAGCTTGGCGCTTCATCTTTATCTGACATAAAGAACGTAACCGCTTCCTATTCTCTCTTCGGTCAGAATTTTAAGGCATCTCCCGTTTTGGAGAAGACGGTCGATTTTCAAATTGAGTCTGATGAGGTTAACCTTTTTCAGTTCCCTCAACCTGAGGATGCTCAGGCTGAAAATGTGCCGGTTCACCGCTTTAAATTCATCGTTTCAATGCAGGATGCAAAGATATGGACCCCCGAACAACCCTGGCTCTATCAACTCCAGGTGAAACTCAGTCGGGAGGGCAGGCGGCTGGATGTGAAAAAACGACAATTCGGGATGCGATCCTTTGTTCAGTCATCAGACTCCGTTCCCAAGGGGCGTTTTTATCTGAATGGAGAACAGGTCCGCCTGCGGGGTGCTAATATGATGGGGAATCTCATGCAGTGCGTTATGCGCCGGGATTTCGATCAACTGAGAGATGATATTCTGCTAGCAAAGTTTGCGAATATGAATTTCTGGCGAATGACACAGCAACCCTGTCAATCTGAAGTATACGATTATTTTGATCGTCTTGGTTTAATGGCACAAAGTGATCTCCCTAATTTTGGTTCTCTCCCAGCTTCAAAAGGAGCCGAAGTGGTTCGGCAGGCCGGCGCGCTCCACCGGTTGGTTCGAGGACACGCCAGTAACATTATGATTTCTTATATGAATGAACCGATGCGAAAAAATTGGGAGCAGCCCACATTATCAATGGATGAAATAAAGGAAGTCTTTGAGCAGTGTGATCTGTTGATCGAAAATTCCAATCCGGATCAGGTTGTCAAATGGGTGGATGGAGATTATGCAAATCTCAGTCAGGGCTATTCGGATCATCATTGCTACAATTTATGGTACTTTAGGAAGCGCGGTCTTACCTTTTCAAAATTGTATTCAGGCGAGTGGAGCAAAACCAGAGCCGGCTGGATGCATGGCTGCGGTGAATATGGCGCAGAAGGTCTGGATAGTGTCGCTCTCATGAAAAAATACTTCCCTAAAGAGTGGCTTGGATATGGTGAAGATGGTTCTTGGACGAATAAGAAAATACCCTGTCAGTCAAATCGTCCTCGTTTTAAACGGTGGGTCGGTGAACCTGATACGCTGGAAGAGTTTTCCAGGGTCAGTCGGGAACATCAGCGCCGTGCAACTCGTCTGTATGTAGAGGCTCTGCGCCGGGATCCAAAAATGAATTCAACAGCCATTCATCTGTTAATTGATGCCTGGCCTGCAGGCTGGATGAAAACCATTGTGGATTATGATCGTCAGGCAAAACCTGCGTATTTTGAATTTCGTGATGCACAGACGCCTCTTGCTGTTAATCTGCGTCCCGAGGCCTTTTACGGATTTTCAGGCCTTAAAATGAAAGTAGGGACCTGGATCTGCAATGATACAACCGATGTTCTAGCCGGAGCTCAGCTGAAGTATCAGTTGGAAATGAATGGTGAAGTGATTAAAACCGGTCGGAATGATGCAAATATGGTTTCCTGCGAGCCGGAATTTCAGGGTTGGGTTGAATTTAAAGCACCCGAAGTGAATAAAAGAACCAACATGATTTTACGTGTCGGGCTGTTTGATTCTTCCGGGAAACTGTTACATGACAAATCTGTTGAACTGGAGATTCTTCCTTCAGAAATGAGATTTACCGAACCCAACCTCCCTGGAGGTCGATGGCAGTTTTTGATTGAGTCGTAGGACCTAACTTTGGGTGCAGATTTACCATTCTCGACGTGGCGGCAGTCGACCACCCAATCAGTTGGCCAGAGAAACAAAAAAGGAAATGTGGAAATGAATAACAGCACTGTTTTTACATTTATCGCGCTGGGGAAATCTCCCGCTCATATTCAAATTCGAAGCAGGAGAACATCCTGGGTAATGGGTGCCCTGATCTTTCTTGCTGCTTCATTGACCGCTCAGGCGAGCCCCGACAGTAAGCCCGATTTCGCAATTCGCGTGAATGATCATCAGTTGTCTTTGCAAGCTGAGACACCGTCTATTATCCGGGTGCGCTATGGCAGTTTTATGGATGATGCCCGCCCGATGTACCATCTGGTTTCGAACAATCCAAAGGTAGATGTAAAAAAAGAAGAGACCGCGGAGGCTGTTACGCTGGTTACTGAACAGTTGAAGGTTTCCTATTCAAAAAGCACCGGACTCCTGAGTTTTGTAGATCGCACCTCGGGCAAGACTTTGCTCGTAGAGAACGTGCGCGAACTTAAGCCGGTTGAGCGTTTTGGCGAAAAGACAAATGAACTGACCCTGGGCTTCGAGACTCAGCCAGATGAGTTTATCTCCGGCACGGGTTGGCAGCAGGATGACCTGGTTGATTTCAATGGCCGTTATGCTTATCTTTGCCAGGCGAATACCGCCTCTTTTGTGCCGTTCATTCAATCCAGCCGTGGCTGGGCAATCCTTTGGAATAATACGTCTCTAACGGAACTGAATCCCGACCCTTCATTTCTGCCGCTCCAGCCGACTGCCGGCCAAGAGGCCACCTGCGATTTTACCGCACCCGAGACGGGGCGTTATGTTTTTTCACTTCACCGTAAAATCGACGAGAAGTTCGGAAAACTTCACTTCGCCGTAGGCGATCAGATTCTTATGAGCAAGCGTCCCGCTTGGGACCCCATGGTGTTCAGTTGTGCTGCCGAGCTTAAAAAAGGAGAAGTCTATAAGGTTCGGGCGACCGGCAACTTTAAAGTCTCCTACAATCCACCTTCGGCCCGCGAGCAGCTGGTCTTGCGTTCGGAGATGGGGCGGAATCTGGATTATCACTTCATCGCCGGTAGGACAGCGGACGATCGTATTGACGGCTACCGTACCCTGACCGGCGCGGCGCCCATGTTCCCGCAGTGGGCTTACGGATTTTTCCAGTGCCGGGAACGCTACCGCAATGCGAAGGAGTTGATGGGGGTAGCCAAAACCTTCCGCGATAAGAAGTATCCTATGGATTGCATGGTGCAGGATTGGCAATACTGGGGAAAGCATGGCTGGAACGCGATCCGCTTCGATAAGAATAAGTTTCCGGATATCAAGGCCACCATTGATGAGTTGCACAGCATGAATGCCCGGCTGATGATTTCGGTCTGGCCGAACTTCGGCGACGAGAAGAAGGGCAGCGCAGAGCGCCAGAAGGAGTTCGGCGAAAAAGGGTGGCTGCTGAAACGGACGCCGGAGACGGCTGCCGGTGCGCCGGCGGAACGTCATAGACAGTACTATTCCTCCTATGTTGATGTCATGAATCCCGAAGCCGGCAAGGCGTTTTGGGGCTTGATGAATGAGGTCATGTTTCAGGTGGGCATGGATGCCTGGTGGCTGGATGCCACCGAACCGAACCTCGATGGTTATCAGGGGGGATTGCGTTATTATCAAACCGCTCAGGGGCCGGGCGCCTATTGGCTGAACCTCTACCCGATGATGCATTCAAAGCATGTGCATGATGGGCAGGTCGAAGCCAGTAAGGATAAACGGGTCTTTATTCTCGGGCGTACCGGTTTTGCCGGCATTCAACGCTATGGAACCTGCGTATGGTCCGGAGATACCTGGGCGGACTGGGACAATCTCAGGCGTCAGATCGCCGGCGGCATTACCACCTCCTATTCGGGAATCCCATACTGGTGTTCAGATATCGGCGGCTTTGCGGGTCTGAATAATAAAAGTCAGAGCCATCGTGAAATGTACACCCGCTGGTTTCAGTTCGGAGCTTTCAGTCCTATTTTCCGTGCTCATGGAAGTACTTCTCCTCGGGAACCCTGGCATTTTGGCAAGGAATCGGAAGCCATTCAGGCTAGATACCTAAACCTGCGCTACCGCCTGCTTCCCTATATCTATTCCGAAGCCGCACAGATCACCCGCAATAACAGCACGCTGATGCGCGGCCTGATGATGGATTTTCCCGAAGACCGGAAGGCGTGCGCATCCAAAGAGGCCTTCATGTTCGGCCCGGCATTTCTCGTGACGCCGGTCACGCGTCCGATGACAGGTTCGGCGAAGCCCGGCGAATTGATTCCAGCCACCGCATTGTATGACCTGGAGAAAGACGCCGGCGGCCTTTCCTCAACCTATTACAACGGGATGGCATTCGATAAACTGGTGGCACGCGGAAACGATACCCGGATCGATTTCCAGTGGAATATGGTCGACGACTCCAAGCTAGAAGAAAAGCTTGATGGCGGGGTCAAAGGACTGAACAAAACCAAGTTCTCAGCACGCTGGGAAGGGTTCATCAATATCACCGAACCCGGCGACTATACCTTCATCACTGCGGCGGATGACGGCGTGCGCTTGTGGCTCGATGGTCAGAAGGTTGTGGACGACTGGAAGACACACCCCGAAGAAGTGCATCAAGCTAAAATCGCCTTCTCTAAGTCCGGCCTGGTTCCGGTCAAGCTCGAGTATTTCCAAAATGCCGGCGGCGGGACTCTGCAACTGCGATGGGGAAAGCCCGGCGATTCCAGGAAGGGATCAACATGGGATGTCTATCTGCCGGAAGGTGCGGACTGGTTCAATTTCTGGACCGGTCAGTATTTTGAGGGCGGTCGCACCGTCGCCACGCCTGCTCCGCTCGAGACACTTCCGCTATACGTTCGTGCGGGGTCTATTGTGCCATTGGGGCCGGAGATGGAGTGGACGGGTCAGAAGTCAGCCGACCCGATTGAACTGCGCATCTACCCCGGCGCTGACGCTGCTTTCACCCACTACGAAGATGAAGGTGATAATTACAACTATGAGAAGGGCAGTTTTTCCTCCATCGACTTTAACTGGAGCGATACCGAAAAGAAACTGACGATAGGCGATCGCCGAGGTAAGTTCCCCGGAATGCAGGAAAACCGTACCTTCAAGATTGTCCTGGTTGGCAAAGGGGA
>Ga0208879_1001609_pt1 | contig 21050 bp, 20 predicted proteins | sample Knorr_S15_td_Bot_FD_185605 | JGI IMG/M metagenome (GOLD analysis project Ga0208879, IMG submission 185605) | Marine microbial communities from Southern Atlantic Ocean transect - Knorr_S15_td_Bottom_ad_5009_LV_A (SPAdes) (version 2) | ecosystem: Environmental > Aquatic > Marine > Oceanic | place... | reverse complement strand
GAGTTGGCCAACCTCGACGCCGGTTACCGTTTTGGGAACGAGGAGAATCGCTGGGAGGGTCGCATCCCCGTCGCCTGCCGCGAGCGTTACGGCGACGCGACGGTGCCGGGCTATCTCGACGCCGGCCTGCCGCTGCGTTACGGCGCGGGTGCCGGGCAGGTCGTGGCGGCGATGCATGCGAATCCCGCCGACAAGGGCAACTGGGTGACGGATCTGCTGGGCGCGGGCGACATCGATCGCGCGCTGATCGAGTGGCGCAGTTTGCTGCGGCAGATCACGCACTCACCGGAACTGGACTGGGCGCGCTGGGTGGAGTTGCAAAAACACGCCGGAACCATTCTTGCCGAGACCGAGTCGCCGACGCTCTCCGGGTTGCCGCCGCTTGAGCATCACCAGCGGGGCAGGGTGGATCATTATTTGCGGTTGAAGTCGTATTGAACGCCGCCTAGTCGCAGACTTTGTTGTCGCAAACGCCGCTCTTTTTCAGCTTGTCGCAAGTGGCGGAGAGTTGCAGCTTCTGCGACTTCACGGTGAACCCCAGCTTCTGCCCAATCTCGTTCTCGATGGAGTCGATCTGTTCGCTGTCGAACTCCACGATCTTTTCGCAATCCTCGCAGATAAGGTGGTTGTGGTTGGGGTGGTCGGAGTAGTTCGGATCGTAAAACTTGTACGGCTTCCCGAAGTCCATCTCGTGGACGAGATTGCTCTCGGTGAGCAGTGGCAGGGTGCGATAGACCGTGGCACGGGAGACGTGGGGATCTCTCTGTCGCGCCCACGCGAGCAGTTGATCGGCGGTGAAATGCTCCTCGGTATCGAACACCGTGTTGATGATGATGCGCCGCTGATCCGTGATGCGAAGATTCTTCTTCTCCAGGAAATCGATAAATTTCCTCTTCGCCTCTTCTCTCACTTCCATCTGCACGGCGGCGATTGTTAACCGGATTCTTGGCCAAGTCAATGAGACTAGTCTCAAAAACTTGCCAACAATCGCCGATTGTCGCGCCGCCGCCTTTCAGGCATCGTGTGCCGAACAGCTTGGCCAAGCGCTTGGCCAAGCGCGACTTATGCCCGGGCAACCGACCAGAGATTCACCCGAAGTCAGCGTGGTGATGCCGTGCCTCAACGAGGCCGAGACGCTCGCCGTCTGCATCCGAAAAGCCCGCGCTTGCCTCGCCGACAACGGCGTCTCCGGCGAGATCATCATCGCCGACAACGGCAGCACAGACGGCTCGCAATCCATCGCCGAGGCCGGAGGTGCGCGCGTCGTGCCGGTCGAGGCCAAGGGCTACGGCAGCGCGTTGATGGGCGGCATCGCGGCGGCGCGCGGGCGGTTCGTCGTCATGGGGGATGCCGATGACAGCTACGATTTCTCCGCGCTCATGCCGTTCATCGAAAAGTTGCGCGACGGTTGCGACCTTGTCATGGGCAACCGATTCAAAGGTGGCATCGCGTCCGGCGCCATGCCGCCGCTGCATCGCTACTTCGGCAATCCGGTGCTCAGTGGCCTAGGGCGGTTGTTTTTCCGCTGCCCGGCCGGGGACTTTCACTGTGGTCTGCGCGGGTTCAGTCGTGCGGCGTACGACCGAATGAAATTACAGACGACCGGCATGGAGTTTGCCGGCGAGATGGTCATCAAGTCGACGCTGCTTGGTCTGCAAATTGCCGAGGTGCCAACGACGCTCTCACCGGATGGTCGCAGCCGGCCGCCACACTTGCGAAGTTGGCGTGATGGCTGGCGGAACCTGCGGTTCATGCTGCTGTTCAGTCCGCGTTGGCTGTTTCTGTATCCTGGCCTTTTGTTGATGTTGATTGGTCTGGGCGTCGGCGGATGGCTGTTGCCCGAGGCGCGGCAGCTTGGCCAAGCGAAACTCGATGTGCACACACTGGCCTATTCGGCATTGGCCGTGCTGCTCGGTTTTCAATCGGTGCTGTTCGCGTTATACACTCGGACGTTCGCCATTAAGCAGGGGCTCCTTCACGAGAGCCCAACGCTCAATAAACCGTCCCGCTACATCACCCTCGAGACTGGCTTGGCGGTCGGTGGAGTTCTGATGCTGGTTGGCTTTGGCGGGTCGGTGTCAGCGACGCTCGGTTGGAGCGAAAAAGACTTTGGCCAACTCAACCCTTCGGTGGTGCTTCGCCAAGTGATCCCATCGATTTTGGCCTTGGCCCTTGGTTTTCAAATCGTGCTTGGCAGTTTCTTTCTCAGTGTGCTTGGCCTGGAGAGCAAGGGAGGTGAGGGGTGAAATGGTTCGATCGCGTCATTCGAAACTGGCGCATTCGTAAGGCACTTCCTCACTTGGACAAGGCCAGGCGAGTACTCGACGTTGGCTGCGGCGACGGCACACTCATGTGCCGCCTCGCTGGCGATGATTTCACCGGCGTGGGTATTGATCCGCGCTTTGCCAAGCCACAGGACGTGCCCGGCGTGCAGTTTGTGAGAGGAAATTTCTCCGACGACCTGCCGGCTTGCGAATCGTTCGAGGCGATTGCGATGTTGGCTGTGATTGAGCATGTTCCCGAGGGTGCCAAGGCGGCTTGGGCAAGCGCGTGCCACCGGCTGCTCGCCGACAACGGCCGCGTGGTGCTGACCGTGCCGTCGCCGAGGGTCGATGCCATTTTGGCTGTGCTGCGATTCTTCCGCTTGGCTGACGGGATGGCGCTGGAGGAACATCACGGCTTCGATCCGAGCGGGGTGACGCCGCTGTTTGAGTCGGCCGGTTTCCGCTTGGCCACCCACAAAACATTTCAACTTGGTTTGAACAATCTGTTCGTCTTCACGAAAAACGTCTAGTTCATTTTGTCGTCCCAAAAAAAAGAGAGAGCCGTCGAGTTGTCCGAGTCGAAATTGCGCTTTTGGCTGCGGATGGCCTGGGTGGTGGCGTACGCGCTGATGCTGGTGTCGATGCTGAACAATATGCAGCAGATGAACACCGATGCCATCGCTTACATGCGCGTCGCCGAATATTGGTCGAACGGCAACCTTGGCTTCGCGGTGAACGGCTACTGGGGGCCGCTGCTGAGTTGGTTGATGGTGCCGTTTCTGTGGCTGGGCGTTGAGCCGTTGCTCGCCGGCAAACTGGCGATGCTGGTTTCCGGCGCGATTTTTTTTCACGGGAGCCTGTTTCTCGTTCGCTCGGTGGGGCTGCGGTTGGTCGACGAGTTGATCGTGGCCTGGGTGCTGGCGCTGACGATTCCCGGCTGGATGTCGAACCACGTGACGCCGGACTTATTGGTCGCGGGGTTGATGGCGTTTGCGCTTGGCCAAGCGGTGTCACGGGATTGGCTGGCGAACCGGCGGCGGGCGTTTGGCACCGGCGCGACTTGGGGCTTGGCTTACTTGGCCAAGGCGGTGGCACTACCTGTGGGCGTGGTGGTGAGTGTGTTGCTGGCGCTGTGCTGGCGGCTTGGCCAAGCGGAAAACCGGCAGGCGGCTTGGCGGCAATTGGGCGTGTCGCTTGGCCTGTTGGCGCTGGTGGCCGCGCCGTGGATCACGGTGTTGTCGCTGAAATACGACAAGCCGACGTTCTCGACTTCCGGCCCGATCGCCCATGCGATCGTCGGCCCGGGTTACGACAAGCCGGCGCATCCGTTCGGCAGCACGATTTACAAACCGGAGCCGGGGCGGGTGACGGCATGGGAAGACCCGAGCCGGATGGGCTACGACTACTGGTCGCCGTTCGCGAGCGGCGAAAATTTCTCGCATCAACTCGCGCTCATCGGCCGCAACGCCAAAACCGTCATTCAACTCTTGGCGGCCTTCGACGGAGTCGGGGCATTGTTCGGATGGATCGGGGTCGGGACGCTGGTTTTCGGCTTGGCGCTGTTCGCAAAACGGCCGTGGGCGAATAACTGGCTGGCCGATCGCTGGCGATGGATGGTCATCCCGCTGATCTGCCTCAGCGGCATATACCTGCCGGTTTACGTCCTGTCGGTGGATCAGCGTTACTTCTATTTGTTCCTGCCGCTGGTCATGATTCTCACGCTTGGCCTCGTTTCACAATTCTTCGCGAACAACTGGCTGACTGGCTTTGTTTTGTCGTCGCTTTTCCTGTTGCCGCTATTGTGGCGTTCGCCATCAAGATTACCTGTTGGTTCATTCGCGCAAGACTTGGCCAAGCGGATGGAAAGTGCCGGAATGATTGGGCCAATCGTCGGCTCGACGTTTTTGGAGGGCCATCGGCTTGGTTTGTACGTTGCTTGGTATCTTGGCCAACCTTGGCACGGCGATGTCAGGCCAGCTTCGCTAGAGGCGTACAAACATTCCGGAGCCAGGTTTGCAATTGCCATCGGCGGCTCGCCGTTGGCGAAGCAGTTGGATGCAGATCCGGCTTTCAAACACGTGAGTACCAAGTTGGGTGAAAAAGGATGCCTTCAGGTTTATGAGGTTCAGGCGAGCCAGCCGTAGTTCATTTTCCTTTCCTAGCGGGAGGGGTGGTTTTATCTTCGGCGAACCGTGAACGGTTTGATTGGAAATGTGTTTGCCTGCGCTGGGTTGCTGATGGTCTCGGTTGGTTTGGTGCAAGCCGGGTTGACGGCGGAGCAGACGGCCAAGCTGCCGCCGCCGGCCAAGCACGAGGTCAGTTTTGCCAGGGAGATTTCGCCGTTGCTGGAAAAGAGCTGCACCAAGTGCCACGGCAAAGGCAAAGCCAAGGGAGGCTTCAGCATCGAGACGCGTGAAAAACTGCTCGCCGGCGGTGACTCTGGAGCGACGGTAGTGATCGGCAAGAGCGCCGACAGCTACTTGGTTGAGTTGATTTCCGGCATTGACCCCGACGATGTCATGCCGAAAAAGGGCTCGAGGTTGACGACGGAGCAAGTCGGTCTGGTGCGCGCTTGGATAGACCAGGGGCTTCCGTGGGAGGAGGGGGCGACGTTTGCCAAGGCACCGGTGCTGAATCTCACGCCGCGCCGGCCGGAGTTGCCCGGTGACGAGGGCGGCCATCCGGTCGATCGCATCTTGGCCCCGTACTTCGCCAAGCATGGGGTGACGACTGTCGAGGTGGTTTCGGACCGGCTTTTTGCACGGCGCGTTTATCTCGACACCATCGGCCTGTTGCCGCCGGTGGCGGAACTGGACGCGTTCGTCGCCAGCAACGCGAAGGACAAACGCCGGGCGCTGATCCGCCGGTTGCTCGATGACCGCAAGTCGTACGCGGAACATTGGTTGGTGTTTTGGAACGACATCCTGCGCAACGACTACGCCGGCACCGGCTTCATCGACGGCGGCCGCAAGCAGATCACCGGCTGGCTTTACGGCTCGCTTTACAGCAACAAACCGTACGACAAGTTTGTGTACGAACTGATCAACCCGACGGAATACTCGCGGGGCTTCACCAAGGGCATCGTCTGGCGCGGCGTGGTGAACGCCAGCCAGAAACCGCCGATGCAGGCGGCGCAACACATCTCGCAGATTTTCATGGGCGTGAACCTCAAGTGCGCCTCCTGCCACGACAGTTTCATCAACGACTGGTCGCTGTCCGATGCCTACGCGCTGGCCAGCGTCTATGCCGACAAGCCGCTGGAGTTGGTACGGTGCGACAAGCCGACCGGCGAGATTTCCGGCGTGCGGTTCATCCATCCGGAGTTGGGCGCAATCGACCCGAAGGCGGATCGGGCCAAGCGCATCGAGCAGTTGGCCAAGGCGGTGACGAGTCCGGGGAACGGCCGCCTCAGCCGCACGATGGTGAACCGGCTTTGGGCGCGATTCCTCGGCCGCGGCTTGGTCGAGCCGGTCGATGAAATGGAAAACGAGTCGTGGCACACCGACCTGCTCGACCTGCTGGCCAGCGACCTCGCCGACAACGGCTACAATCTCAAGTTCACCATGGAGCAAATCATGACGTCGCACGCGTATCAGTTGCGAGCCGTGAACGGCGCCGAGCAGGCGGAAAAGGATTATGTTTTTCGGGGGCCGACCGTGCGGCGGATGACCGCCGAGCAGTTTGTCGATGCTGTGGCGACACTCACCGGCAACTGGAAGCCGTCGCCGGCGAAGAAGATCGAGTTCGATGGAGCGAATCTCGCGGGAGTAACGGGCGGAGTTGAGCAGAACGATTTGCCGAAGGGCAAATGGATTTGGAGCACGGCCAAGGCGGCCGAGGGCGTCGAGCCGGGCACGTCGTTTTTTCGCAAACGCATCGAGTTGCCGGACAAGCCCACGACGGCGGATGTGATCGCCGTGGTGGACAATTCGTTCGTCCTGCTGGTGAACCAACGCAACGGGACCGCCGGTAAAAACTGGGAGGAACCGAAATTCCGGAACCTGGCCAAGCGATTCAAGCAAGGCGAAAACCTCGTCACGGTCTCGGCCACGAACGAGGGTAACGGAAAAAATCCCGCCGGGCTTTGGCTGGGTATCCGGTTTCAGTTTGCGGACGGCTCGACGATGGACGTCGTCTCCGACAAGTCGTGGAAGGTCAGCACCGACGGTTCCGATGGCTGGAACAAGCCGGAGTTCGACGACACCACATGGCGTTCGGCCTCGGAGCTGGGCGGGGCGGACATGGCTCCGTGGGGCTTGGCCAAGCGAATGAAAATCAGCGGCTCGGTGCTGGCGTTTGGCGGACGGTTTCGCGAGTCGATGCAAAACAAGACGGCGCTGACCACTGCGCTTGGCCGGCCGAACCGCGAGCAGGTAACCACCGAGCGCCCGTCCGCCGCCACCACGCTGCAGGCGCTCGCGCTGACCAACGGCGAGGTGCTGTCGAAATTGATCAAGGACGGAGCCGCCGTCCTGGCCGACGAGGGCGGTGGGCAACAGCACTTGGCCAAGCGGGTGTTCCGGGCGGCGCTTGGCCGTCCGCCGAACCAAGCGGAGTCGGCGATGTTGGCCGAGTTGATCCGCGGCGACAATGCGGCCGAGTCGGTCGAGGACGTGCTGTGGGCCGTGACGATGCTGCCGGAGTTTCAATTGATTTACTAATCGCAAACGATGCAAATTCAGGTAGGAATCATTTCGGTGTCGGATCGCGCGACGCAGGGCGTCTACGACGATGCCGGTGGGCCGGCGTTGAAGGAGGCCGCGGCCGGCTACGGGTGGGAGATCGCCGCCGAGGCGGTTGTGCCGGATGAGGTTCGCGACATCCAGCGTGCGCTGCGCGAGCAGGTGAACAAAGGCTGCCACATGATTTTGACCACCGGCGGCACCGGTGTCGCCCCGCGCGACGTGACCCCAGAGGCGGTGCGGGAAATGGCGGTGCGCGAACTGCCCGGCTTCGGCGAGGTGATGCGCATCGAGTCGATGAAAATCACGCCCAACGCGATCCTCTCACGCAACCTGGCCGCCGTGATCGACTCGGCACTGGTGATCTGCCTGCCCGGCAAACCCAAGGGCGCCGTCGAGTGCCTCGGCTTCGTCGAGGGCGCCATCCCCCATTGCATCAAGGTGCTGCAGGAAGTGCCGACGAGCTGCTAGCCGCCGCGCTTGGCCAAGCGCTTGGTTATTTCGGGATGCGGACGATGCGACGGATGTTGCCGCTGAAAAGCTTGTCCTGGATTTTCGTGTGCGGGATCAGCCGGCGGATGATGCCAATCGTCCGTGCGCCGATGCAGCTTGGCCCGCGCCCAATGATGTCGTTGCAGTCGCTGCCGAAAAGCAACTTATCCTGGTGCCGCTTGATGAACTCGACCGCTTGCGCCTCGTCGCGGATGAGTGCGTTTTGCCCGGAGCCGGCCGACATGTCACCGAACATGTTCGGATAGTCGCTGAGCAGCCGATCGCTGATGCCGGACGGCGTGACTTTGCCCTTGGGGTACATGACCGTCTGGTCGTGGTTCTTGTCGATGTTGCCCCACCAAGTTTGCGCGTGGCCGATGAAGTTCACCTTGGGGAATTTCTTGAGGATGGTGTGGAACCGCTCAATGCCGGTGTTGTAGTTGCCGTGCTCAAAATGCATCAGCACCGGCACGTCGTATTCCTGCGCCAACTCGGCGATGCGCTGGATGTGTTTTGAGTCGCACTCGACCTTGAACTTCTGTTCACCAATACCGACTGCGCCTTTTTTCAAAAACGACTCGATCGTCGCGATGCACTCGGGGTGGTCGGCGATCTCGTTGGCGAAGTGGACGTAGTTGCGCGGGTTTTTGACGGCGATCCTGCGGACTGACTTGTTGCCGCCGCAGTTGGCGGCGAGTCCGTACAGGCGGCCGGCCGGGAGCAGCACGGTCCACTTCACGCCCAGCGCGCGTTGGTGGCCGAGCATGCGCTCGTCGTTTCGGCCGCTGTAATTGGTGTGCTGATGCAGGTCGATGATTTCCTGTTTGGGCTTGCGGCCAAGCGCTTGGCCGGGCAGGGCGGCGGCCGCGGCGGTTGCGGCGATAAACTTGCGGCGAGTCAATGGTTTCATGTTCGTGAACTGGCTGGGGTGAGGTTAGTTTTCCCGCCTAGCCAAGGCGACTTTTTTCTTGGCATTGTGAAAACCGGCCCGGCCGCCTATGCTGCGCAAGCCTGTGAGGGCACGTGGCAATGGACAAACTTTTGCTCATCGATGACGAGGATGATGTGCGCTACTCGTTCAAGCGCATTTTTGAATCGCCCGATCTCGACCTCGAAACCGCCGCCAGCGGCGAGGAGGGGCTTGAGGTTATCAAAAGTTTTCAGCCGGATCTCGTGCTGATGGACGTTCGCATGGGCGGCATCACCGGGCTGGAGACGCTGCGGCGCATCCGGCAGGACGACGCTAAGCTGCCGGTGATCATGATGACCGCATTTGGCACGACGCAGACCGCGATCGAGGCGATGAAACTCGGTGCATACGACTATCTGCTCAAGCCGTTTGACGTGCCCAAGCTCAAGCAGATCGTCGCCGACGCACTCAAGGCGGCTCGCGACATGAAACAGGTTGTCGCATGCGAGCCGCTGCTCGAGTCGGAGGATTACGACTTGGGCATTGTCGGCCGCAGCCAGCCGATGCAGGAGGTGTTCAAGATGATCGGCCAACTGGCCGGCTCGGATGCCACGGCGTTGATCACCGGCGAGAGCGGCACCGGCAAGGAACTGGTTGCTCGCGCCATTTACCAAAACAGCCAGCGCAACGATAAATCGTATCTGCCGATCAACTGCGCAGCGATCCCGGAGAGCTTGCTCGAGAGCGAGTTGTTCGGCCACGAAAAGGGCTCGTTCACAGGGGCGAGTTCGCAACGCATCGGCAAGTTTGAGCAGTGCGACAAGGGCACGCTGTTCCTCGACGAGATCGGCGACATGACGCTGGCGACGCAGGCCAAGATTTTGCGTGTGCTGCAAAACGGCACCATCGAGCGCGTCGGCGGCAATAATCCGATCACGGTGGATGTTCGCATCATTGCCGCGACGAACAAGCGGCTCGAAGAGGCGGTCGCCGCCAGGGAGTTTCGCGAGGATTTGTTTTACCGGCTCAACGTCGTGCGGGTCAGTTTGCCGGCGCTGCGCGAACGCCTCGAGGACATCCCGCTGTTGATCGATTATTTCCTCAAGACCATCGCCCATGCCGAGAGCCGCAAGCCCAAGTCGATCCTCGGGGAGACGCAGGAATTGCTCATGCAATACGATTGGCCCGGCAACGTGCGCGAGTTGGAAAATATCATTCGCCGCGCCATCGTCATGGCCAAGGGCGAGGCGATCCGCCCCGATGATTTGCCGGCGGAAATGCGGTCGGCCGGCGGTGTCCCCGTTGCAGCGGCAGCAGGCCAAGCGCCTGGCCAAGCGCCGCCGCCTGCCGATGCCAACGACATTGGCACTGTCGCCGCGACCCTGTTTCACTGGGCCAAGGAGCAGCCGGATTTGGCCGTGCTGCCGGCGGTGGAGCGCGAGTTGATCGCTCATGCGCTGCGCGAGACCAACGGCAACCAAGTGCGGGCGGCCAAGCTGCTGGGCATCACGCGCGCCACGCTGCGCAAACGCATCGAGAAGTTCGTCATCAAGCAGGCCGTCTCGGTGGAGTAGGTGTTCCGCAGCGAACCCGCAGCCGTTATTTGGCGAAGAGATTTCGTTTTCGCTGGCCGAAGGTGCTTAAGCCGTCCTGCACGTTGAGGTGGGTCAGGTGCCAAAACCGCCAAATCAACAGGATCACCATGGCGAGGTTCACGATTTGCGACACGCCGTGCCACACGGCGAACTTCCGTTCGGCGTTCTGAACGACGTCCGCCTCGAGTTCAATCGTCGTCAGCCCGCCATCGCTCTTCAGTTGGACCTGATGTTTTTGCTGATGCCAAACAGTGAGTTTCGGGCTGATGAATTTGCCGCCGAACAGCGCGAGGCCAAGCAGCACACAAACGAGGGCAATGGCTCGCTTGGGGAATCCGCCGCCGCTGTGCAGCCACTCGATCAACAGGTGCAGCGAGGCGATCGTCCCGCAGATGATGTGCAGCATGAAGTAGCGGCCAAGCACCGCCTGGGCAACCAAGCCGTTGGCAGGCTTTGGAGCGAAGGCCGTCACTTCAGGGGTGAAAAACACCGGGGCGGCGAGAAACGAAAAGAAGACCGAGCCGCCCACCCATACGGCGGCGTTGAACAAACCCATGAATCTCAGGAATCCCGGCACACCTCAATCTAACGGCACCGATGGCGCCATGCCAAGGTTGGTTTGCCCTCCACCTGGCTGGGGATTGTTTTTCCGTTGACCAAGTTTCGCAGCACACATAGGTTCCTCCGCGATGACCTCACGTATCTTTTTAACAGTGGTGGCAGGGCTTTTGACGCTTGGCCAAGCGCTCAACGCCGCCGAGGAAGGCCCGTTCACCATCAGGAAAAACGGCGAAAACTATCGCGTCGAGATCGATGGCAAGCTGTTCACCGAGTACATCCCCACGGGATACAACAAGCCGGTGCTCTACCCGGTCATCGGCCCGCACGGCATCGGCATGACGCGCAACTATCCGTTCAAGGAGGTTGAGGGCGAAGCCAAGGATCACGTGCACCATGCGTCGCTGTGGTTCACGCACGGCGAGGTCAACGGCATCAGCTTTTGGCACAACGCCAAAAACACGGGGAAGATTATTCCGGCTGAGTTGGTGCGCGCCAAGGGCGGCCGCCGCGGCTCGATCGTCTCGAAAAACAACTGGGTCGGCCCGGACGGCAAGGTCATCTGCACCGACCGGACATCGATCAGTTTTTACAAGGCGTTCGGCGGCACGTTTGTGTCGTACACTGTGACCGTTCACGCATCGGAAGGCGACGTGACTTTTGGCGACACCAAGGAGGGCAGCATGGGTATCCGCACGCATCCGAATCTCCGCCTGACCAACGGCAAGGGCGTCACAACCGCCAACGGCCATGCGCTCAACAGTGCCGGTCACAAGGACAAGGAACTCTGGGGCAAACGCGCCAAGTGGGTCGATTACTGGGGCAAGATCGGCGATCACATGGTCGGCGTTGCCATCTTCGATCACCCAGACAACCTGCGCCACCCGACCTGGTGGCACGCCCGCGACTACGGCCTCATCGCCGCCAACCCGTTCGGCATCCACAACTTCGAGGGCAAGAAAAAGGGCGTCGGCGACTTTAAGCTCAAGAAGGGCGAAGAGCAGCAGTTTCGCTACGGCATTCTTTTCCACGAGGGCGACGCCCAGGCCGCTGACATCGTCGGCTCATACGCCAAGTGGGTCGAGGCCGTCGCTGCCTACAAGGCCAGGGCTGCGGAGCAATCGGGGGAAAAGTAGCTTGGCCAAGTGCGGGTTCATATCTCGTAGTTGTCGGCCTTTTTCATCACCTTGACGCTGACGTCCTCGGCGATGACGAGGGAGTTGGCCGGCACGCTGTGGATCAGGAACACATTGCCGCCGACCGTGCTGTTCGCGCCGATGACCGTTTCGCCGCCGAGGATGGTCGCGCCGGGATAAATAGTGACGTTGTCCTCGATGGTGGGATGCCGCTTGGCCCCGCGCAGTTCCTCGACGCGTGAGGTGGACTTCGCGCCCAGCGTTACGCCGTGATAAATCTTCACGTGATTGCCGATAATGGTCGTCTCGCCCACGACCGTGCCGGTGCCGTGGTCGATGAAAAAGTGCGAGCCAATGTTCGCGCCGGGATGGAGGTCGATGCCGGTCCGGCCGTGCGCCCACTCGGCCATGATGCGTGGGATCAGCGCCACGCCACGCCGGTAAAGCTGATGCGCCATCCGTTGCACCGCGATCGTCTCGACAAACGGATAGGCCACCACAACCTCCTCATGGCTGAGTGCGGCGGGGTCGCCGGCGTAAGCGGCCTCGACGTCGGTCTTGAGCATTTCACGGATCGCGGGGAAGCTGCCGAGAAACTCAGCCGTAATCTCGCGGGCCAACGGCCGTGGCTTGGCCGCACTTTCGCCGGGCGGCCTGTACTCGATGCTCTTCGTAATCTCGTCCTCGAGCCGGCCGCTGACGCTGTCCATCAGCGTCGAAATCTCGACTCTCAACTCGGAGGTCTGAATCGGTTTCTCGTCAAAAAAACCGGGCAGCAGCAGCCGCAACAAGTCGGTGGCGATCGATGCGATGGCGAACTTGGACGGCAGGTTGCCGCCGTCCAAATGGTTGATGCCGCCCACCTTCGCGTAGGAGGCGATCAGGTCATTGGTCAACTGGGTGATGCTTTCGCTCACGCCCGAAGTATCGGCAAATCCGCCAAAATGGCAAGAGGTCGCGAGTCGTCACCGATCCAAGCTAACAACGCGCTCCAAAGTCAGGCACGAACTTGGCTTCCAGCCAAGGCTGCCGTAAGTTGCGCGCCGCGCCGATGGTCAAGTCGAGTCGAGAACATGTGTACGGATTGAACCCCGCCTTTGAGGTGTTGAGGGCGGGGAAGCGCCGCGTGTACACGGCTCACTTGAACGAAGGCATGCGCGACAACACGCGCGTGAAAAAGTTGCTCGGCGTTTTGGAGCGCGGCAACGTCGAGATCGAGTGGACGGACAAGGGCCGCCTGATGCAGATCTCCGGCAGCCGGGATCATCAGGGCGTCGTGCTCAAGACATCGCTTTATCCGTACGCCGAGTTTGACGAGTTGCTCGGCGTGCCGCGCATGCTGATGCTCGACAACGTCGAGGATCCTCACAACGTAGGCGCGATCCTGCGCAGCGCCGAGGTTTTCGGCTTCACCTCCGTTTGCCTGCCGAAAAAGGGTGTGCCGGAAATCTACCCGTCGGTGGTCAAGGTCAGCGCCGGTGCGACGGAGTTCATGAAAATCTGCCGCAGCGACTCCGCCAACGGCTACGCCCGCAAAGCCGCCGAGGCCGGCTACCGCATCGCCGCACTGGACATGGCCGGCAAATCGTCGCTGGAGGCGCTCGCCGCGGCCAAGCCGGAAAAACTGCTGCTCGTGATCGGCGGGGAGGATCGCTCCGTCGGCCAGTTCATCCTCAACATGGCCGACGACGTGGTGGGCATCACCCAGCGCGGCCGCATCAATTCACTCAACGCCTCCGTCGCCGCCGGCATCGCCATGTTCGCCCTTGGCCAACCGGAGTAGCTCACTATAATCCGGCCGTGGTTCATACTGGAATTGGATACGATGTGCATCGCCTCCTGGAGGGGCGGCCGCTTTGGCTTGGTGGCGTGGAGATCGAGCATGACATGGGGCTCGACGGTCACTCCGATGCCGACGTGCTGATGCACGCGATCTGTGACGCGGTGCTTGGGGCGCTTGGCCAAGGCGACATCGGCAGTTTTTTCCCACCCAGCGAACCGCAGTGGAAGGATGCGCCGAGCCGGATTTTTCTCGAGAAAGCCGCTGAGCTGGTGGCGGAAGCCGACGGCAAGATCGTAAACATCGACGCCACGCTGATCGCCGAGGCTCCGAAAATCCTGCCGCATGTGCCGGCGATGAAAGTTGCGGTCGCCCAAGCGCTGTACATTTCGCCGGACCAAGTTGGCATCAAGGCGACGACGAACGAGCTGCTTGGGTTCCTCGGGCGCGGGGAGGGCATGGCGGCGGTGGCGGTCGCGGGCGTGAACCTGCCGGACTGACATGGGGGCCAAGGGGGAGATCAACTGGAAGCGGCGCGACGAGTACGGCGAGCGGATTGAGTGCTACGCCCGCAACGAGCGCGGCGTGTGGAAATTTTTCCGGCGCGAACGGCGCTTTGAAAACTGGGAGGAGTATCCCGACCCGGCGTTCGAGGACTGGATGGAACTGCTCGACAGCGTCCGGCGGCGCATCCCGAGGCGCAAGATGGAGCCGGCTGACGAGAGCCGGTTGGTTCGCACGATCAAGGAGAAGTTTCCGGATCAAAAAAACCAGGTTTGATCCGACATCAAATATCGACATCCTCGGGGCGAACCTCGAGACATTCGTCCTGATCCTCCCACGCCACCGCCGGGTAAATCTCGAGCAGCGCCGTGGCCAGTTGGGTACCCGCCTGGGCCAGCAGTTTTTCCGCGGATTGTGCCGCCAACTCGAACAGCGTGTCGTAGTCGAGCGGCAGTTTTTTACCGTCCTCCTCCCAGTGCGCGACGGAGTGCGCCTTGTCGTAACAAGCCGACCATGTGTCGAGTTCCTGCCTTATTTCATCCGGCAGATCATCGAGTTTCACGCACGTTTCGCCGCAGTGTTTGCAGACCAAGCCGACGTCGTACACGTCCCGGGAGAGCGTCGGCAACAGCGGTGCCCGGCAACACTCGGAGGCGGTGTAGTCTGCGGGGATGATCGCCATGCCCTTGAGCCAGATTTGGCGGTCGTGCGCCGCGTGCGCCGCCAACTCGTAGGCCAGCATCAGCGGATGGGAGAGCCGCCAGGCTTGGCCGGAGAATTGCCCCAGCGTCTGCGCCATCCAGCGCGCGAGCGTCAGGTCGTCCATCTCCATGAACACTTGGCTGTATCCCTTCCACAACTGGTCGTGATTGTCTGTCAACTCGCGAGCCATCGGTCGCGGACTCTACGGCTTGGCTTGGCCCAGCGAAAGGCAAACCGACAGCCGGCTTGGCCAAGCGCGAGGTTGCCGGTACAACTGCCGCAGTGTCCGAGTTTGCGACAGATCCCCTTGGCCAACAGGTGGCGGCGCTGCCCGGTGTCGGCGCTGAGCGCGCGACGCGCCTGGCCAAGCTCGGCATCCGCACCGTCGCCGACCTGTTGTGGCACGGGCCAAGGCGCTACGAGGACCGCAACCAGCCGCACGAGGTCAAGGCCTTGGCCAAGGGCGACGATGCCACCGTCGCCGGGCCGATCGTCGCGGCGGGCGTCAAGCGGATGCGTTTTGGCAAGAGCCTGTTCGAGTTCATCATCGACGACGGCACGGCGCGGCTGCATTGCCGCTGGTGGAACATGCCGTACATGGAGCGCTACTACAAAACCGGCGACTTCGTCCACGTCCACGGCAAACTCAAGGCGGAGAAACCGCGTACGATGGATCACCCCGAGGCGGAGGTATCCGAGGAGGGCGAGGAGTTCATCCACCTCAAGCGCATCGTGCCGGTGTACCGGTTGACCGACGGCATCAAGCAACGCTGGCTGCGCGGCGCGATGTGGCGCGTCGTTGAGCAGTTCGCCGACGACGTACCCAACACTAACGCCGAACTGTTGGCCGGCGACGACAGTCATTGGCTGCCGCTGGCGGAGGCGTTCAAGGCGGTGCATTTTCCCGGCGACCTCGGGCAAACCGAGCTGGCTCGCGAGCGGTTGGCGCTGGAGGAGTTTATCCGGTTTCAGCGGCAGATCCGCGAGAGGCGAAAGACATTTCAGGCCAAGGTCAAGGCGTTGGAATGCTCCGGCGATGACCGGTTGGTGAAGCCTTTTTTGGCCGGCTTGGGCTTTGAGTTTACCGGTGCGCAGCAGCGCGCGTGGGACGAGATCGCCCGCGACATGGCCGGCTCGTACCCGATGCGCCGGCTGCTGCAGGGCGACGTCGGCTCCGGCAAAACCGCCGTCGCCGCCTGCGCCGCGCTGCGAGCCGTCGAGAGCGGTTTCAGCGTGGTCGTGCTCGCGCCGACGGAGATTTTGGCCGAGCAACATTATCGTGTTTTCGGCAAATGGCTTGAGCCGCTGGGCATCCCCGTGCACCTGCACACCGGCGCCAGGAAAACAATGAGCGACCCCGGCCAGGCCGAGTTGAGCATGGGAAACAACGAGTTGCCGCCGCTCGTCATCGGCACGCACGCGCTCGTCGAGGAGAAGTTTGCGCTCGAGAACATCGGGCTGGCGATCATCGACGAGCAACACAAGTTCGGTGTCGAGCAGCGAAAAAAGCTCGTTCGCAAGGGGCAGTATCCGCACGTGCTCGTGATGACCGCCACGCCGATACCGCGCACGCTTGGCCTGACCGTTTACGGCGACCTCGACATCTCGCTGATCGACGAGTTGCCGCCGGGCCGCGGCCCGGTGCGCACGCACGTCCGCAAGCCGGAGAGCCTGCCCAAGGTGTGGGGCTTCATCCGCGACAAACTGGCCGAGGGCAGGCAGGCGTACGTCGTTTATCCGCGCGTCGATGACGAGGGCGGCGGCAGCCTCAAGGCGGTCAACCAGGAACTCGAGACCGTGCGGGAACAACTCGCACCGCACGCCGTTGGCCTGCTGCACGGCCGGCTGAAGTCCACCGAGAAAGAGCAGGTCATCACCGGTTTTCTCGCCGGGAAAATCAAGGTGCTGCTGGCGACGAGCGTGATCGAGGTCGGCGTCGATATTCCCAACGCGACGATCATGCTCATCGAGAACGCCGACCGCTTCGGCTTGGCGCAGTTGCACCAGTTGCGCGGTCGGATCGGCCGGGGCGCGCACGAGTCGCACTGCATCCTCGTCGCCGATGAAGTGACCGACGACGGCCGGCGGCGGCTCGACGTGATGGAAAAAGGCGGCGACGGATTCGAGCTGGCCGAGGAGGATTTGCGGCAGCGCGGCCCGGGCGAGCTGCTCGGCCAGGCGCAGAGCGGCCTGCCGGATTTCAAGTTCGGCAACCTCATCGACGACTGGCGCTTGATCCAAAAAGCCCGCGACCTCGTCGCCCGCGAACCCGCCGATTAACCGCCGAAAAGGCGGACGAAATTTTCCTCCACGCGCTTGGCCAAGTCGTCGGGCGCTTGGCCAAGCAACTCGGCGGTGGCCTCGTACACGGCGGCGATGTTGGCCGGATGGTTGACCGCCTGGCCAAGCGGGTGGGTGACTCGGTTCTCCGGCGGCGCTTGGTTGGGGGCGTCGGTTTCGATGAGCAGTCGGTCGGGCGGCACTTGGCGGAAGGCGTCGCGCTGGCGGGTTTTGCGCTCGTGCGCGAAGGCACCGGGGAAGCTGAAGTACGCGCCGAGCTGGGCCAACGGCTCAACCATTTCCGCCGGGCCACCGTAGCTGTGCAGCAGAAAACCGCGCTTGGGCAGCGGGCCGTCGCGGAGCAACTCATGCAGCCGTCCCCACGTTTTTAGGCAGTGAATGCTCGCCGGGAGATCGCGCTCGGCGGCGAGGCAAAGTTGGGCGGTGAAAACTTCCTCCTGCCCGTCGTAGCCCAAGCCGGGCTTCCAGCGGTCGAGCCCAAACTCGCCAACGGCGGCGGGGCAGTCGTCGAGTTGCTGCCCGAGCTTGGCCAGCCATTCCGGCAAGCGCTCGTGAACAAACCACGGATGCAGCCCGAAGCTCGGCAGCACGCAGTCGTGGCGCTTGGCCAAGGCGGCGACCGCCGGCCAGTCGCTTTCGCAAGTGCCGTTGACGACCATTCGTGACAGGCTAACGGCGGCGCAATCGGCTATCAACTCGTCCTGCTGCCCGCCAAACCGCGCGTCCTGCAAATGGTTGTGCGCGTCGAACAATCGCATCGGGGTCGGTGGCTAGTCGTTGAAGCGGAGCCGGAAGAATTGCGCATGGCCCAGCTTGGTTGCGATGGGGAATTCCAGCAACGCGGTGTTGCTCGGCACGCGCTCAGCCAAGCTCCACGACAGCAGGTCGTTGGTTGTCTCGACGATGGCCGTCGAGCCGTTTGGCAACTCAGTGGTCAGCGTGAACTGGCTTTCGTCTAAACCAATCTTGAGCCGGATGGCGGCTTGTTTGCGCTTTTGCCGGTACTTGCCATCGGGGAGTCGGGTGGAGAGGTGGTACTTTGGATCGGTGAGAATCTTGACAATGGCCTTGTCCTTGGCACGGAGTTTTTCCGGCGTGTTGAGTTTCCACTCGTGCTCAATGTTTTCGCCTCGGCCCTTGAAAGCCTGTCCGTCGAGCAGGCTGGTGAGCGCCCAGTAAACGTACTCGGTGATTTGGCAGCCGTAGTCGCAGGTGCGGTCGTCGTAGGAGTACCAGGCACCGGCGGGGTAGTGGCGCGGCACGGTGCGGAAGTAGCCGCCGCGCGCGATGTCCATCGCGTTGGCAAGCTCGGAGCCACGGCGCTCGCCGAACACGTTTGGGTACGCGCCCGCGTAGCCGACGGAGGTGATGATGTGCAGAATCTCCTCAACGGAGGCGTCGAACTCGGACGACTTGGGGTTGTGCGGCCCGGCGTTGGGCAGCGTCTCGGTGGCGAACAGGCCCTGCACCGAGTAGTCGTCGAACATCTCGCCGTAACGGTCATGGAGCCGTTCGAGTTCACGCTCATCGTAGCCCATGACGATCGCCGACAGCTCGTTCCAGAGTTCGTCGTTTACTTTTGGGTTGTCCGGTTTGCCATCGCGATCGTTGTCGAGGAAATCCGCGGTGATGTCGGCGGCGTGCAGCAGTTTGGCATCCGGCACGCGGTCGGTCGCTTGGATGAACAGTCCGAACACTTGAACGTGCTTGGGCAACGCCGACTTGAGCCCGGGCAGGCGTTCGTTTTTGCCGCTTAGGATCTTGAAATCCGGCTCGGCGGCCTGGTTTGCTTGGCCAGGCGGCGTGATAATGTAAAAAAGTAAGGCCGCTCCGGTGATAGCGGCGGCCCTGTTGAGATTTGTTTTTGCAGCGCTCATTGGTTGCTGCCAAGCGCTTGGCCGGTTTGTTACTTCAACTCGGCAGTAGTGAATGGCGAAGCGGGTAGCCCGGCAGCATTGGCCAAGTTCGGTTCAGCTTCCTGATGGTAGCCGAAGCGTACGAACTTGGGTTTCTTCACTGTGTCACTTCTAGCGACCACGGTGTTACCTTTTATTTCCGCCTGGGCGGCGGCGAATTTTTCATCCTCCCCGGCAACCTCCCAATGGCTAAGGGGTTGGCCGTTGGTTGATTTCAAACCATCGGCGTGAGTGAAGCGAGCAATTGCAGTACCCTTGCGGAATCTGGCAGACTTGAACAAGGGACCTGAGTACTCGATCCCTTTTTTGCCGTAATCCTTGGTGAGTGCCCACAAGGCGAGGCGGCGGCCCACTTCCTGTTTGTTGCGTGGATGAATGTCGCGGATATTGCCGATGTCGGTGGTGACCGCCATGCCGGTGTGCGGAACCTTCAGAGTTTCCAACTGCGCCTGCCAGATTCCGGCCAGTCGGGTCGGTTCACCGCCGTATTTGTAGGGCGCCAGTTGCACGAAGTAGAACGGCATTTTTTTGTTGTTCCAGATATCACGCCAACCGTTGATCAGAGCCTTCTTTTTCTCGTAGTAGAGCATCCCTTCCCCGTTGTTGCTCTCGCCTTGATACCAGAGCGCGCCCCGGATGCCGTATGGGTTGATCGGCGAAATCATGCCATTATGCAGTGCAAGTGCGGACTGGTGATTTATCGAGCCGTTGTCGCGTTTCTGCGGGAATGTGTCGAGCTTGTCGGCGATATCCTTCAGGGCTGGCACGGACCTAAAACCGCTCGGTGTGGTCCACGGTTCGATGCGGGTGCCGCCCCAGTTGCAGCCGAGGAGCCCAATCGGCACACCAATTTCGCCCTGAAGATGGCGCGCAAAAAAGTACCCAACGGCGGTGAAGTTGCCCACCGTTTTCGGGCTGCAAACCAGCCAACCGTCGGTGGTGACATCTCGCTCTTCCTTGTCGCTCGGCCGGTGCGGAATCTTGATGTGACGAATCAACGGATGCTTGGCATTAGCGATTTCCTTGTCGGCATTGTCTGAGGAGCGCACGGACCATTCCATGTTTGACTGGCCGGAACAAAGCCAGACCTCGCCGACAAGCACGTCCTTGAAATCGATGGTATTGCTCCCTTTGACGGTGAAGGCGACCGGCGACTTGGAGGCTTTAAGGGTTTTTTTTAGTCGCAGACTCCATGCACCATTCTTATCAGCCTCGGTCGTGTACGACTGGCCTGCGACGGAGACGGTCACCGCCTCGCCGGGATCGGCCCAGCCCCAGATGGGGAGTTTTTGGCCCTGCTGCAAAACCATGTGATCTCCGAAGACAGACGGCAGCTTAACTTCAGCGTGGACAGCGGCTTGGCCAAGCGCAAATGCGCCGGCGACGAAGACAAAACGACGAAGATAAGAAATGGAGTAAGCCATGCCCGAAATTGAGCAGGACGGATCTCTGCCGTCAACGAAAACTTGGGATTTTTTCCGGCAAAGGTTATTCGCCGGTGATGTGGACGTGGATTTGGCGGGTGTGGGGGTGGGTGCGGTGTTCCCAGAGGTAGATGCCCTGCCAGGTGCCGAGTACCATTGAGCCGCCGGCGATGGGGATGCTGAGGTTGACGTTGGTCAGCGCGGTGCGGACGTGGGCGGCCATGTCGTCGTCGCCCTCTTGGTTGTGTTCGTAGACCGGGTCGGCGTCGGGAGCCAGGCGGGCGAAGATCGACTCGAGGTCGGTGCGCACGCTGGGGTCGGCGTTTTCCTGGATGAGCAGTGAGGCGGAGGTGTGCCGGACGTGCAGCGTGGCCAAGCCGGTTGTAAAGCCGCTGGCCGTAACCAACGCGGCCACCTCACGGGTGATCTCGTAGAGCGCGCGGCCGCGAGTGGAGACGCTCAGTTCCTCGGCGTACTGCCCGAGCATGACGGTTTAATTGCCGCGATTGAGGATTTTTTCCAGGTCGGCGTTCTTTTTGTGGCCGCCGTCGATGGCCTTGTCGTAGTGGAACTTGGCCAAGGCAATGAAGGGCGGATTCTGAGTGGCGTAAACCACAGCGAGGTTGTGGTGGGCCTCGGAATATCCCGGCTTGATTTGGACCGCTTTGCGCAGCGCCGTCTCGGCAGCTTTGCGTTGGCCAAGGTTGTTGAGTGCCGAGCCGAGGAAGTGCTGTGCGCGGGAATCCTCCGGATTCAGTTTGACCGCCTTGGCCAGATAGTCGCGGG
>Ga0208879_1001607_pt1 | contig 21069 bp, 17 predicted proteins | sample Knorr_S15_td_Bot_FD_185605 | JGI IMG/M metagenome (GOLD analysis project Ga0208879, IMG submission 185605) | Marine microbial communities from Southern Atlantic Ocean transect - Knorr_S15_td_Bottom_ad_5009_LV_A (SPAdes) (version 2) | ecosystem: Environmental > Aquatic > Marine > Oceanic | place... | reverse complement strand
CAGGAATCAAAAACCCAATCCCGGATTTCATGTCATTAACCATGTTGAAACTCCAAACATACCTCGAATTAAGTTAAAAGTTGCCAGTTGTACTCCATAAATGCAAGATTTTTTCATCTCAATTCACGATTCAAATTCTACCGTGCAAACTCTATCATCAATGCTGTAACTTTTGCACTTATTATGAGAAATGATTCTGTAAAAGTTGGGGTGATTGGCGTTGGCCACTTGGGACAACACCATGTCAAACATTATGCGGGACTGCCCAACGCAGACCTTGTTGGGATTTATGATTCAGATAGAGAACGCGCGGAATCCATCGCCAATAAAACCCAATCTAAAGTATTCAATGATTTGGAGACTCTTCTCGATGCGGTAGAAGCAGTGTCTATTGTTACGCCAACTCGATTTCATTCAGATGTTGCTGAACGGTGTATCAGTGAGGGAAAACATGTTTTTATAGAAAAACCCATCACCAAAACTTTAGAGGAAGCTGATAAACTTTTGCTCATTGCAAAAGAAAAGGGCGTACTGATCCAAGTGGGGCATATTGAGAGGTTAAATCCTGCTCTATTGGCACTGAAACCCTACACACTTAATCCAAAATTTATTGAAATTCAAAGATTGGCACCCTTTACATCTCGAGGGACGGATGTGCCTGTTGTTCTTGACCTCATGATTCATGATATTGATATTTTATTATCTCTTGTAGATTCACCCGTCAAAACGATTCGCGCAACTGGATTATCAATTCTTACAGATTCTGTTGATATTGCTCATGCCAGAATTCGCTTTGGTAACGGAACGGTAGCCAGCATTATGTCAAGTCGAGTGGCAAAAGACAAGGTACGAAAAGTAAAAATATTTCAGCGAGACCTTTATGCAACGATTGATCTGCTTTTAGGATTGACCGAGGTCTATAAAGTGGTGAATAATCCAGATGATAATCCGGATGCCCTTATTACTGCTCCCTTCGATTATGGGGGCTCAGAAAGATTTATTGCCTATGAAAAACCTGCAACTACTTCGGGAGATGCCCTTAAAATGGAATTGGATAATTTTATTAAATCCGTTCAAGGAAAAGAAACACCTATTGTAACAGGAAAGGCCGGCAGGGATGCTTTAAAAGTAGCTATGGATATTCAACGAATGATCATTCAGGATATTCATTGATGGATTTAAGAAATTTATTATTTACCTATCGTAGCTTTACACCCGTTCCAATCGTTCTTGCAATTCTATATTTTTCTGATCCATCTGTTCCTTTCATTTATTTTGGATTGGGATTAGTTTCAATAGGCGAATTCATTAGAATTAATGCAGTGCAATATGCAGGTGGAGCAACAAGAACTACAAAAGTTGGCGCACCCTCTCTATGTACAGCAGGCCCCTATGCAATAACGCGTAACCCTTTATATTTGGGTAATATGATTATTTATTGTGGAATATCTCTCGTTGCTGGTGGACAATTTATGTGGGAATTACTATTGATAGTTTTTGCGGTTTTTTCATTTCAATATTCCATGATTATTTCTTTGGAAGAAGACACTCTCATTGACCTCTTTGGCAATGAATATGAATTATATCGAAATAATGTTCCTCGATTATTCCCAAGATTGTCACCTTGGCATAACCAAGATTTTAGAAAGCCAACTCCCTTTTTGAAAACACTCAAGATAGAAAAACGAACTCTACAAAATATTAGCCTGATGTTATTCATTCTATTTGCCCGTTATTATTGGGGATTGTCAGCCTAATCGATTGATTCATTCAAAACATGAATCCTGATCCACTAAAAATATTTATTGTTGCTGGCGAACCATCTGGCGATCTCCATGGTGGTAAACTCATCCGTGCTATTCAATCCATAGAACCCAATTCATCATTCATGGGTCACGGGGGAGATTCAATGAAAAATACAGGGATGCAAATTCTCGAGCACGTAGATACCCTAACTATGATGGGGTTTTCTGAAGTAATTCGACATCTTCCAAAAATGATACGAATTATGACAAAAACTATAGAAACTATTAATCGGGTCAAGCCTGATCGTATAATTTTAATTGACTATCCTGGGTTCAATTTGCGATTAGCAAAAAAAATACAAAATCTCAATATTCCCATTACCTATTTTATTCTCCCTCAAGCATGGGCATGGAAAGAAAAACGTGTTGAGATTATGAAAACTGTATTGGACCAAGCACTGTCCATTATCCCTTTTGAAGAAGATTGGTATGAATCACGGGGGTTACCTACACATTATGTAGGACACCCATTCGCAGAGCAAGAACATCTAGACGAAACATCAAAAGACTTTTATCAAAGGCATAATCTAACTATTGAGTACCCGATACTAGTATTGCTACCTGGAAGTCGTCAACAGGAGGTAGATAAACATTGGCCAGTATTTTTAAAAACGGTTGAAAAACTAAGATGTCACATTAAAAAACTTCAAATTATTGTTGGACTAGCGCCTCATGTGTCTATTTCACCGTTACCTAATGATTTTAAAATTGAAATAAATGCAAGAAAAGCTATGATCTCGGGGACAGCTGCGCTGGTATCTTCTGGGACAGCCACTCTTGAATGTGCTGTAGAAGACACCCCAATGGTTGTATGTTACAAATTATCTGGCATTTCATGGATAATGGCCCAAACAATGACAAAAATAGAATATGCGTCTATGGTAAACTTAATTGCAGATGAAAAAATTGTACCTGAATTTCTTCAAAAGGAAATGACGCCACATCGCCTAGTGGAAGCAGTATTGCCCTTATTAAACATAAAATCTAAAAAGAGGAAAATAATGTTAGCAGGATTTGATAAAGTTCGACGAACCTTGGGTATCCCCGGCGTGTATCAACGAGCAGCTGAAGCGATTCTTTCTAAAACCAAAAATCACAATGGCTAATTCTTTCAAGGCTGCTCTAAAAGTTTCCCTAGCCAGTGGATTACTCAAATTATTTTATTGGACCAATAGCTGGGTTGTTCATGGTCGGAGCAATTATCAAGACCTGCTAAGCAAGGGACACTCTATCATTTTCTGTGCATGGCATGGACAGTTATTGTCTATTACATTTGACTTAGCAAAAGAGAACTTTCATGCGATTGCAGGGACTCATAAAGATGCAGAACTAATTTCTCAAATTGCAACACGGTGGGGCTGGTCCATGCTCCGAGGGTCCAGTAAAGAGAAGGGCGATGTCGCCTATAAAGACATGCTACGTATATTGAGGAAAAGAAATGGAGCTGTTTTTATTACTCCCGACGGTCCAACAGGTCCCGCCAGGATTCCAAAACCAGGTGTGATTCGTGCAGCGCAAGTAACAGGGGCAGCTATTATCCCCATAAGTGTACATTCTACAAGACGATGGGGATTTACGAATTGGGATACCTTCTTTGTAGAGAAACCTTTTGGAAAGATCTTTGTAGAATATGGAACGCCTCTATTTTTTAAAAAAGATGATGATTTTGACGCGTGTAGTAAAATGTTAATTAACAGTATTGAAAAACTAGAGCGTAATAAATTGTATGATACAAATAAAGAGACCCCTTAAAGATTATCTCGTATATTTTCTGTTTCCCTTGGCAATATTTTATTGGGGAGTGATGTATTGGCGCAATTTATTTTATCGATATGGGTTCTTTGTATCCAGGAGACTCCCCTGTAATGTTATTAGTGTAGGGAATATTACGGTAGGAGGTACTGGAAAAACGCCTACTGTAATCTTCCTTGCTCAGTATTTTAATCGAATGGGTAAGAAGGTTGCAATATTGAGCCGGGGTTATGGCAGAACAACAAAAGGGACTGTTTTGGTCTCTGATGGCAAAGAGATAAAAGTGCATTGGAAGGAATCAGGTGACGAAGCATTCCTAATTTCAAAAAAATTAAGTCGTGTCCCTGTAGTGGTGGATGAAGACCGTTTTCGGGGTGGTATGTTTATCATACAACAATTTAATCCAGAAATTATTTTGTTAGATGACGGATTTCAACACCGTGGATTAGAAAGAGACTTAGACCTTGTATTGGTCAATAGCGGCGATACTATTCCTGATCACAAATTATTGCCTTATGGTTTGTTGCGAGAGCCCTGGATTAACATTAAGCGTGGAAGTGCTATATTGCTCACAAAAACAAACCTTATTAAACCAAAACCATACCTTTTGAGGAAAGTCAAAGAAACGGGGCTGCCGATTTTGCGCTCAGTGGTGCGATCATCCATCTCTTCTTTTTCACCGGATACTCCGGAAAACTTAAATGGACAGACTGTATTTCTCGTCTCAGCCATTGGGGATTCATTTGGCTTTAAACGGACTGTTGAGAAAATGGGTTGCCAGATCGTGGGAGAAAAAATATTTCCCGACCATTTTAATTATTCTCAATCAGCCTGGAAAAACGTGGAATCCCTTTTATCTTCCACAGATTATATCATTACAACAGAAAAAGATTGGGTGAAGATAGAAAGTTTAAATATTAAAAAACCAGTAATAGTAGTTGGTATAGATGTCGAAATACAACCGTTAAAGAAACTGGATTATTTATTAAAGAGTTGTTTGTAAAAAGGAAAAGGATTCCAAATAAGCATCCCTATTTAGTAAAAGAACAGGAATTAAATCTGCGCCATACCCCAGGCAAAAACGACACCTACAAAGGTAAGCATTAACGGCCAGCCAGTGTTTACCAATTGCTGTGAGCTTGGATCATGAAAAACATGAACTTGAAAATCGTGCGTGGATGTTGCACCATGTTCATCAACAGCCATTAAAATAAAATCATTCATCCCAATTTGATTTTTTCTTGGTGTCCACTCTATTGTGGCTTTCTTTTTATTAAAGCGAGCATATTTGGGGAGCCGCACGGCGCGATAGGCAACCTTATCACCATTCAAATCTTCTGTAATCATTTTGTAACGCCAGGTATGTCCCGTTAACCCAACCGGTTTTGGCGTGGATATAACGATGGGAGCATTATTAATAAAGATCTTGCCCTTCTGCACATCAGTGCCATACCCATCGCTTACGGCAACTTCAAAAGTATTATAATTGATCTGTGCCGCTTTTGGGACCCAGAGAATCTTTCCGTGCCTGTCCATTTGCATACCATGGGGTCCTTTTAGTAATGTGAATTCCAGGGTGGCATTTTCATTTTTATCATCTACCCGGAGCTGATATTTAAATAATTCACCCACCAAACCCATATGGGGAGGATTGGATACAATGGTTGGTACGTGATTAGAATACACCTCAAAAGTTTGTTCATCTTTTGTGTATCCATCTGACACTACAACCGTGATGCGGTGGGTATCTGTCTGGTTGGTTTTAGGTGTCCAACGTAATGTACCTGAACTCTCTTCCACCACCATTCCTTCCGGGAAATCCAAAAGAGAAAATTTTATATCATTCGATCGCTCAACAATAACCCGAGGAGGTTTTCCTCTACTACCCTGAAAAAACTCCCAAAGGAAATCCTTAATCTTTATGGTGCGCCCATCAACGGTTTCTAACAGTACCCAAAGCCGATTATCTTCAAAAAATACGGAATGGGTATATTTTTTCATGTTCAGCCGTGCAACCAATGAATCAGCTGGATATTTCGGATCTACATAATAAATAGCGTCGGCATTGTGCCAATCACCTAAATATCGATCCACATTGTTCAATGCCACATCATCTGTAATATTCACAGAATAAATCCTGACAGCTGAGATATTCGATACCTTTACAACTCGATTAAATGGGAGAAGTGCTCCCTTATTTTTATCATTCGTCATAATTCGATATGCGTATTCATCACCAATCGTTGCAGACATGGATGGAACCGAAATTATTTGGATGGGAGCATTCACAAAATATTCAGATTCGATCATGCGTGATTCATGACCATCTGAGACTTCAATCTTTAAGGTATGAAAATCCAATTCACCCATAGTTGGTTCCCATCTTAAACGGCCCGTATGGGGATCCATTCGCATTCCCGGGGGTAGTTTATGTGCTGTATAAACCAAAATATCTTTCTCATTTGGATCATCGATATCCAAATCAAAATCCCAAATACCACCCACATTGATCTTATTCATAGGAATGGGTGCAGCTTTAATAATGGGCGGATGGTTTACAAACAGGTTCACAAATTGTGTATCCGTAGCTACCCCGTGTGTTACAACTACTGCATATTTCATCGTGTCAACCTGAACGGGGTTTGGAGTCCAAGAAATTGTGCCATCCTTAGCAATGTTCATGTTGTCGGGGCCATAAAATAATTTGTAATTGATTTTCTCATCGGGGCGTTGGCGCCAAACTTTTACAGGGTAGTTGTAGGGGTTGCCAACGCTAGCATTCAAGGGTGCATTGGATAATATTTTTACCCCAGCTTGAGAAAATAATTGAAACTCCTGAGTAGTTCTTTCGAACCCGTCAGTCACAACCAATCGAACATCATAAACTTCTACCTTTGTACTATCGGTCTTCCAAGTTAGGACGCCATTTTCAAATGTCATCCCATCTGGAGAAACTTCCAAATCAAACTGAAGAGCCGCATCTTTATTTCGGTCTTGGACGATAGGCTCATACCGAAAAACAGAACCTGCAATAAATTCCGTTACTTCAGGTTGGGTTAAAAATCGTGGCGAGTCATTAACATAAACCCATAAGCTTTCATCGCGACTTTCCAAAACAGGAACTGATTTAAATACCTGCTCATCTTCTATAGAGCTAGTGGTTGGCTCCATCATTTCATCTACTTTCATTCGAACATTATAGGATAGAGGGAATGCATCAAACTGCTTTTCCGTTGGAACCCAATTGATTGATTTTGATTCGTAAAGAAAATACATGCCCTTAGGTGGGGTAGCGTCCCATCGAAAGCTATAAAACGATTCTTTTGCTGTTTTTGGAATTTCATATAAGAACGGTTGCCCTGGTGCTAATACATATCTGGGCAATACATGTTTTGGGAGGCGCTGCCCAACAGTTTCTTTGGGTCTAGGTTTTTTTGGTTGTTCTAATGTTCGTGCAATTTTTTTAGGAACCGTTACCTTGGGCTGTTCCTTAAGAGCTTTTCCTTCCAATTGATTAGGATCTAAAGTCCCAGGAATAAATTTAGTGGGGGATTGCCCAAGGTCTGTAATAATTTTCTCTTCTCGTTGTGGTTCAAGGGTCGATGTTTCATTAAGCGGTACTTCAATATACACTTCAGGAATTATGGGAGTTTCATCCCCTATATTGGCAAGAAGGTTAGGCATTTGGTTTTTAATAAATTCAGTAGTGATTAAGTATCCTTGATCAAATGAGTCTGACTTTTTACCCAATTCAATTACATAGGTTGAATTTGTCATTCCATTCCAACCTGATACTAAAACATTCCCTGTATACATCCCTGATTTCGTCATTGGAACCATGGCGAACACCTGCATTTCTGGTGGTACATGTGACATAGCGTTTTGCACACCGGCGATACCACCATCCTTCCCAGAAATCAATGTGAGCGCATTAATATCGGATGATAACATTAAAATATCTTCATAAGTATCCTGATTAAAATCTGCCAAAGCAACTTGAGTCAAGGGGCCAGGATTTATAGGAACGTCTTCTATAACTAACGTTGCAGGGGTCAGGGTAAATGCGATTACATCACCAGAATTGAATGATGCTAAAACATCAAAGAAACCATCGGCATCCCAATCTGTTAATGCGAATGAATGATGCAAGATGCCGCTAAGACCTTCAAAACTCTTTTTCACTAAATGACCCGAATCAAATACACCACCAATATTATAAAAGGGTTGGGCCTTAATTGTATTGCCGTCGGGACTAATAGCTATAACATCTTCATAGCCGTCTCCATCATAATCAACCACGCCTACATAGATAAGTCCAGAACCGATGAGGAACTCATTCGAGCGCACTTTCTTTGTAATGGATAATCCAGATTCAGTGGCATCCACGATAACAAAGCCACGAAACGGGCTACCTAAGGATAAAACAAGTTCCTGGTTGCCATCTGCATCTTGATCAATTAATAGAAAATTGTTGCATCGAAGCGATTTGTTTTCTTCTCCCACATCTAAGGTGTTGGCCGGACGATCAGAAAATGATGACCCTTCCCACGTATAGGTTGCTATATAAACGTGAGGAGTTGAATTGTTGCCAGACCTAGATATATTCATGACCAAAATCAATTCGGGAGCACCATTGCCATCCATATCACCAACCAAGGCATCTACAAAGCTCCCATCCATATCTTCAGGGGCTGTATATTCCCAAATCAGATTTTGGTATCCATCTAAATCAATTTCGTAATAACGGGCAACGGTTGGAAAAACATCTGTGGACGGATCCAATTCAAGTGCGATGAATTCTAATAGATTATCACCATCCAAATCATAGGTACCATTCATGTGGACAATTTTCTGGCTAAAAACAGTCCCTATCATAAATGATATAAAAAGTATTAAAAAGCGAGTGGTCCTAACGCACGTCATATTTATTCTTATTTTTCGTCCCCAGGATTATTATTGTCATCTTTATTTGGGGGGGCTTGGGCAGGTTCTGAAGATTCGTCTACACTATCAGTCGATCCCGCATTCGTCTCGATTGCCTTAGAATCAATTTCGGTCGGTTTAATCTCCTCCAGTTTTAAAGAATCAATTTCGGACGGTTTAATCTCCTCCAGTTTTAAAGAATCAATTTCGGACGATTTAATCTCATCTAGTTTTAAAGAATCAATTTCGGACGATTTAATCTCATCTAGTTTTAAAGAATCAATTTCGGACGGTTCTAATTCCTGCTGTTCATCATCTACGTTTGGAATTTCTTGTGTTTCATTTTCATCTTTTGACAAATTAGATATTGAATGAATAGAGTCCAGCTTAATGGGGTTTTCGGATACATCGTTTTGTTCATTGGGAATTATACTTTGTTTCGGCTCCACAGGAATGGGTGGGTTACCTTGATCAGACTGAGCATCTGGGATGCGATGTTTTCGTGTTATTTTTGGCAATTTCCCATTTGGGCCAAATAAAGGTTCCGCCAGTGTAGTCCCCTGCAATAATTTTATTTTTAGGTCATCATGAAATGATTCTTGGATTAGCCTGGAAAACATGACTGACGGCTCCACAAAACCAGTTAAATCAAATTCGGTTGTAATTTTTTTAGACCCATTTGCTCGAACGACTACCTCACCCCTAATAGCTTGTAAAACTCCCTCATCTAAAAATACAGCAAGCGATTGAGATGGGTCTGTAGGCGTGGTAGTGGACAAATAAATTCCTTTAAAGACGGAATCTGCTTCGCCGTCAAATGAAAAGCGAATGAGTTTATCCGTAAAATCCATATCCAAAGATGTAGGGAATCCCTCAAAGAAATAGTCGGGGAATTCAAATAGTTTTGGATCAAAGGCTTCAGGTTGATAGGACTGAGATAATGAATCTTGTTGGGGAGATATTGACATAAAAACAACATTGGTTTGCATATCATGAACCATAGTCAATGTTGTGATACTATCCAATTGTGCATCTCGCAATGAATATGCAAAATCGAAAGTATCCCCACGGCGTAGATTAGCTAAGTTTGCAGAGATTCCATGCTGAAAATGAGTGGGTTCTCCCATAGCCGGAACTTGATTTACCGCAATACCAAAAGGGACTTCTCCATCAAAAACATACCTGTCTTTTACATCTCTGGCAGGCGTCATCGCCAACACATAATAAAGATCTATCCCTTCATCATTCACTACAGCAGTATCTGGTGTTTCAACTATGGGCTCAATACTTTTCCTGACTGTTTCAGTAAATGTTGATACGCCTGAATCTGTTACTGGAATGGGAGATACAGTACTATTATCATCAGATTCATTGTGTATATATTCTCCCAAGTCTACCTTGATAAACCCAGCTTCGTCAGCCCAGTCTACACTGACCATTTCATTATTCATATCCGGGACTGCAACCCTTTCGGTGTCTTGCTCCAATTTATTATTATCCTTTTTCACAGATGCAAGAAAGTCACCCAGAGTAGGAGATAAAGAATCTAATTCACTCCTCTTTTGTTGAATCTTATTTTGTCTTTTATAAAAAACGTCTTTCTCATTGGACAAACTTGGAGCATTGTCAGATTCAGGAACAGAATTTGATTTTAATGTTAAAGTCGCATCATCTGCGGGAGGGGCAGGTGGTGGAATTTTATTTTTTTCTTTTTCAATTTTCAAATAATCCTCAATAGCCGGTGTTGAAGGATAAATTTCAGCCTCAATCCGTGTGTTTATAATTTCAACAATCATTGAGTTGTTTCCATCTATAGATGCCGGAAAAGCTCCTTTTCCAGAGAGATTCGTATTGGATAATGAGATCTCATTATTTGTCATTTCCAATAGAAAAACATCATCAGTTCCATAGGGAATTATTAATCCAGCATCTAAAAACCGCATGGATCGAAATCCTTGTACACTCGCCCCCAACAGGAGTCTGGCAGCATCAACCACTAAAATATCTGATTGAATGAGTTTAAAATTTTGAGTTACATCAAAAATCGCTATTTTAAGTTTATTCCCTTCGGGTGATATCATTGCAAAATAATGATCTTCTCCACTTATAAATCCACCAACATAAACAACGCCATAACCATCCATTATAATTGGCGCAGACAGCATTTGCACATTAGTTAAAGCAATATTATTCTCACTTAAGTGTATATTAAAAGTCATTGCCTGGCGAAGGGGAGCTCCAAAAGAGATACCTAATTGGGGAGAACCGCCTGGAATCAAGGCTAAGTTAGAAGGGTGGGCCTTTCCAAGATTAAGCGATTCGTTACCCAGACTGATGGGTTCACTTGAAAACCCGGATTTGGTACCCGAAAATACAAATAACCAGTTCGAATCTTTATCTCTAAAATATGGATCACTGATAGCCACTAATTCAAAAAATCCATCTCCATCAAGGTCTATAATCTCCGCATCATTGAAATGTCCTTGCCCAGGAAGCGTATAGGACCAGAGTGTATCCTCTAGCGAAGATTCTGAAACTTCCACCCAAATAGCAGAATATCCCCCTGCATTCAACACTAAAGATTCTTGTAGGCCGTCCCGGTCCAAGTCATATAGTCCTTGAATGTGTAGAATCCCATCTGCTGACAGAACAGACAGGAGAAGAACTCCATATAATATATTTTCTAGAGAGCCCTTAATAGGCGCTTTTAACGTACTTAACCTCATAGTCTTCACCAAAATTGGATACAATTATTCGGGAGGCAAATCACGGTTTGATCTCCCTTACCTCGATTACTCTTCGAAAAATATAGGATTATGTGGGTATACTTACAAGGAAAAGACCCCATATCTAATTTTACTTTAGTTTTTATATTCTACCCTATAATTTCTTTCTAAATTCACTGAGGAACCTTAATTTGGGGCGTTTTAACATGCGGAGAAACCTACTATAATGAAAAACATTTTTATATTCATTTCAATATGCCTATCGATTACCCGGGCACAAAATAGTTATCCATTGGATAATTTCCTGGGTGGCGGCATAGGTTATAGTCCAATGTATATTATGCTTGACTCAATACCCGGAGCGTCTCATTTGACAAAATTGGGTCTAGATTCAAGGGATTTTAAAGATCCTTTTGTTATCCATGGAGGGGAGGGGTTTGCCCATGTGGCAGGAAGATGGAGAATCGGAGGTTATGCTGGAATTGGTGCAACCAGTATCAGTACAGTCCCCAATATTGTAGTTTATGAAGAATTAAATGATACCACAGGGTACCAACCGCCGGGAGACCCATCCAACCCGCAACCAGGAGAAGATGGGAGTTCCAAAGATTATACAAAGTTTTTTAATCCCACAATCGAAGCAAAATTTACTTTTTCATTGGGGGCAACATCCGTTGAATATGTCATACCAATTTTACAAGACCTTGAGCTGTCGGCTGGGGCATTAATGGGATTAGGTCGAGCAGGAATTTCTATAGATCAACAAAGTGGCAACCCTCGTTGGAAAGATACCTTTACGAATGTTTATGGCATTATGGACACAACGGGAACACTATTTTATGGTGTAGATAGTGCCAATTATTTAAATCCGGATATAATTCCGGGTGAAGTACCTGGCCTCATGAGAGATGTCAGTGCAACATTTTTTAATTTCCAACCTTATATTGCTGTAAAATGGCAATTCCTAGAACGGGTCGGATTGAGAATCAGCGTTGGGTTTAATAAAGGAACCGTTAGAGCTGGAAATTATGAATTAAATGGGCGGACGCGTATTAGCGATTCGCCATCATCAGCGATTCAGGGCACAGCGTTTAGAACGATGCTCTATATTGGTTTATAACATATAATAAATTTATACCACTTAATGTTTAAATACTTTCGTCAGATCTGGCCTTTAGCAATTTCTGCCTTTTTAGGATTATTATTGGGTGCATTCCTTTTTATTCCTCGTGCTTATTCTAGCAACCAGAATGTTTATAAAATCTTGAGAGAAAAAATCAATGTACTACAACAGATCATTTCATATGTGAACCATTTTTATTTTGAATCAGTAGATATGAACAAGGTGATGGATGGCGCTTTCCACGGTCTGATGGAAGAGTTGGATCCACATTCAACCTATATTCCTGCAAAAGAGCAGGAAAATATTGATGAAATTTTCAAGGGGAAATTCCAAGGTATTGGGATTGAATTTGACATCCTTGATGGATATATAACTGTTATTTCTCCTATTCCAGATAGTCCGTCCGATATTGTTGGGTTAATGCCAGGCGATAAAATCATTGCTATAGATGGGGAAGATGCATACAAAATAACTAAGGATAATGTATTTAAAAAACTTCGTGGAAGAAAAGGGACAAAAGTTGATTTAAGTATTAGCAGATTTGGCACAAGGAAGCCGTTTGATGTGACAATTATCCGGGACAATATTCCAATTCACAGTGTGGGCGCGGCAACCATGATCGATAGCACAACAGGGTATATTTTTCTGAGGCGATTTTCTGCCACAACGGAAAAAGAGGTTACCACTGCTCTGGATGGTTTACTTTCTCAAGGGATGAAACGGCTTGTTTTTGACCTAAGAGGGAATAGTGGCGGTTTTCTTGAACAAGCAGCCGCTATTTCGAATATGTTTATTACAACAAAGGATACTTTGGTCTACACAACTGGCAAAATAAAAGAATCCAACCAAGTGTTTATGGCTGATCCTAAAAAAGGCCGAAATGATTTTTCTGTCATTGTACTGATTAATCGTGGGTCGGCCAGTGCGAGTGAAATAGTTGCTGGAGCCATTCAAGATCTTGATCGAGGCCTGGTTGTGGGGGAAACAAGTTTTGGAAAAGGATTAGTTCAGCGTCAACTCCCTTTAGATTCTGGAGCTGCAGTTAGGGTTACAATCGCCCGCTATTATACACCCTCGGGACGGCTAATCCAGCGACCTTATGAAGATGGAAATGATCTAGCTTATTATCGTGAATTATATGCAACGGATCGGGAATCTAAGATTGATAGCTTGAAAGAATTACGACCTAAATATAGTACCAAAGCGGGGCGTATTGTGTATGGCGGGGGTGGCATTACGCCCGATGTCTATATTCCATATAAAAGTAAAATAAATGCAGAAACGGGAAAAGTAATTCGAAGTGCAAAGCGCCCTCTTTTTAATTACGCATCAAAATACGTTGCATCACATAAAGAAGAATTTAACTCGTTTGACAATTTTAGAGATTCTTGGGAAGTGGATGAAAATGTATTTGAAGATTTCCTCGTTCATCTCCAAGAAGACTCTATTAAGGTAATCCAGGATTCATTGTTGGCGAATACTGACTTTATTTATAACCGAATTAAGGGAGAAATTGCTGGAGCAGTTTGGGGAAAAAATGAAGCTACAAATATCAGATTGCAAATGGACAATCAACTTATTGAGTCAATAAAACATTTCCATGAAGCAGATGCATTCTTAAAATCCTTGAATTAAATTCAGCATCTTTTAAATAACTTTTTTCATTATTTTAACACACATTTATTAGAACATAACCGGAGTAATTAAATGGTACATTATTTCCTAGAAGGCGGCAGTTTCATGTGGCCAATCCTTATGACGCTTTTATTTGGGATTGGCCTTATGACGCTTTTATTTGGGATTGGATTTGCTATCGAGCGCTTTTATTCGCTCATGATGTCTGCTGTAGATTCACACGCTTTTTTCGATGAAATAACATCAGCAATCGATGATAATGGTGCGGCGGCGGCAGTCCAGGTTTGCGAAGAAACCGAAGGGCCGGTGTCTGCAATATTTCATGCTGGACTTTCCAGAATGCATCGCGGTTTGGGTGATGTTGAAAAAGCAATTCAAAATGCCGGTTCGAGCGAAATGGCTTTTCTTGAAAAGAACATGATCTGGTTGAACGCTGTGATTACCATCGCACCAATGCTCGGATTTACCGGGACAGTCGTTGGGATGATCGGTGCGTTTGATGCAATTAAGGCTGCCAATGATATTTCCCCAGCTGTTGTGGCTGGTGGTATTTCTCAGGCGCTTTTAACAACTGCATTCGGACTGATTGTGGCCATGATTATTCAAACCTGTCAAAACTTATTCATTTCAAGAATAGATAAACTTGTATTGGATATGGAAGAACAGTCTGTTCGGATCATGGATCACTTGTACGAAAAAGAATCTAAAAGTCAATAACCCTAGATAGCCGAATGGCCAAACGCAGATTCAAAGGCGGGGAAATTCCTACATCTTCAATGGCAGATATTGCCTTTTTACTCCTAATCTTTTTCTTGGTAACTACCACGATTGATACCGACAAAGGATTGGGGATTGTGCTCCCTCCGCCGGGTGATATGGAAATTGAAATCAGAAAAGAAAATATTCTGAATTGTCTTATTAACTCCCAAGGTAAAGTCCTTTTAGATGAAGAACCTACAAGTATTGAACAAATTCATCGCATCGTTGGGCAAAGACTTCGAGAAAATGATAAACTCATTGTTTCTGTAAAAGCCCATCCAAAGACAGCTTATAATGATTATGTTCGGGTGATTGATCAATTGAAAATGGCCGACGCAAAACGTATTTCAATCGCAAATAGTAATTAATGAAATTCTCACGTAAAACAAAGATTTCAAGTGATATCCCAACTGCATCCATGCCGGATATTATCTTTATGCTATTGGTCTTTTTTATGGTCACCACCGTATTAAAAGAGCATTCCGGACTTCCCGTTAATCTTCCAAAAGCAAAACGAATTGAAAAATTAAAATCTAAGCGCCATACGGTTCAACTCTGGGTATCGAAAGATGGTTTAATCTCAATTGATGATCGGCTTCTTGGCGTAGATGATGTATCCACGGTGATGTATGACAAACGGGTAGCTGATCCACAAATTGTTGTTTCTCTAAAAGGTGATCAGGAGGCTGAAATGGGACTAATATCCGACATCCATGATAACCTTCGAAAGGTAGAAGCTTTGAAGCTTAATTATTCTACCAAGACTCTTGTGGACTAATGCCCTTTATAAATCCACTAAAATTAAAATATCCAATCGTAATTCGGGTCACTGGATTAATCGGTGTTTCACTTGTCATGTTAAATTTTCTTATTTTTCCACGGTTTTTAAATACTAGAGAGTTTGAAGATGTCAATCAGGTTATTATCCAAAACGTTGATATTCCACAAACCCAACAGATCGATAATACACCACCACCTGTTCGTCCTTCCATCCCTGTACCCTCTGATGATGAGGATATTGCAGATGACTTAACATTAGATGAACTTGACTTTGATGATTTTAATTTAGATGCACCACCCCCGCCGCCCTCGGGACCGCGAGTCGTATTCATTCCTTATGATGATCCGCCTGTAGCTATAACACCAATTCGCCCTGTGTATCCTGAAATTGCTCAAGAGGCAGGTATTGAAGGTGTTGTTATTGTCCAAGCATTCATTGATGAAAAGGGCCGTGTAAAAGATACACTCATATTGAAAGGTGTCCCAAATACCGGATTGGATGAGGCCGCAATGGAAGCGATTCGTAAAACAAGATTTAGGCCTGCAAAGCAACGGGAACGGCCTGTGGGCGTATGGATTTCTATCCCTGTAAATTTCAAACTAAAATAAATACAACCGTCATTTATAATCATAAAAAAGCCCCTAATAAATAGGGGCTTTTTTATTGAATAAATTAAATCCTTTACCCCTTTACATTCGCTCGATGAAATTCCCAATTCATCTTCCGAATATAGTCAACAGAGATTTCTTTTGGGCACTCAGCTTCACAAGCCCCAGTGTTTGTACAATGGCCAAACCCTTCATCATCCATTTGTTTAACCATGCCAACTACACGTTCTTCCCTTTCTGGTTGTCCCTGCGGTAAGAGCGCTAACTGAGATATTTTTGCAGCCACAAACAAACTAGCAGATGCATTTTTACACGCCGCTACGCAAGCACCACAGCCAATGCAGGCGGCTGCATCAAAAGCTTCATCTGAAATTTCCTTTCCTATGGGAATTGCATTCCCATCTGGTGCACTCCCAGTATTGACGGATACAAATCCACCTGCCTGAATAATTCGATCAAAAGGTGTTCGATCTACAATTAGATCTTTTAAAATTGGAAATGGCTTTGCACGCCACGGCTCTATCGTAACGGTATCTCCATCATTAAAATGACGCATATGAAGCTGACAGGTTGTTGTCCCTTCTAATGGCCCGTGTGGCCGTCCATTAATTACCATGGAACACATACCACAGATGCCTTCCCGACAATCATGATCAAATGCCACGGGCTCATCGCCTGTGTTCACTAATTTTTCATTCAAGACATCTAACATTTCTAAAAATGACATATGCGTATTGAGCCCATTTACAGTATAGGACTTGAATCCGCCCGGATCGTTTGGACCATCCTGTCGCCATATTTTCAAAGTCAGGTTCAATTCAGCCATTATTTATAGCTCCGTTGCGTTAATTGAACGGTGTCAAAAGTTAATTCTTCTTTATTTCGAGTTGGCTCTGTTGCCTCCCCGGTATATTCCCACGCGGAAGAAAATGTAAAATTTTCATCATCACGTTTGGCTTCGCCTTCTTCAGTTTGGGACTCTTCACGAAAATGCCCACCACAGGATTCTCGTCTATCCAAAGCATCTCGAACCATGAGTTCTCCCAATTCAATAAAATCAGCAACTCGCCCTGCTTTTTCCAATTCCGGATTTAAAACATCATCTCTGCCGGGAACGCGAACCTTATCCCAAAAATCTCTTTTCAAGGATTGAATTTCACTAATCGCACTTGTAAGATTTATTTCATTACGTGCCATTCCGCAATTCTCCCACATGATGTGCCCCAAATCACGATGGAGACTTTCCACAGATCGGCTCCCATCATTATTTAATAAACGGTCATTACGATCTCTGGCATCTTTTTCTGCTTTGTCAAATTCTTCATGATCTGTAGGAATGGTCGGGGTGCGAATATCATTGGATAAATATTCACCGATGGTATAAGGGAGTACAAAATAACCATCCGCCAAGCCCTGCATGAGTGCAGATGCGCCTAGTCGGTTCGCACCATGGTCAGAAAAATTACATTCGCCGATAGCAAAGAGCCCTGGAACAGTGGTCATAAGATTATAATCCACCCAGAGTCCCCCCATAGTATAATGGACCGCCGGATAAATTCGCATGGGCGTTGTGTAAGGATCATCACCGGTAATTTTTTCATACATTTCAAATAAATTTCCGTAACGGGCGCTCACAACATCCTGACCTAATCTTTTAATAGCATCTTTAAAATCGAGATAAACCGCAAGTTTTGTTGGGCCAACTCCAAATCCTGCATCGCATCGTTCTTTGGTAGCTCGGGAGGCAACATCCCTGGGGACGAGATTCCCGAAAGCTGGATAGCGGCGCTCCAAATAATAATCCCGTTCATCTTCCGGAATATCAAGAGGGCGACGGTCATCTCCTTTTTTCTTGGGAACCCAAATCCGACCATCATTCCGTAATGATTCAGACATAAGGGTTAACTTGGATTGATACTCGCCGGAAACAGGAATACAGGTTGGATGGATCTGGGTAAAACATGGATTGCCAAACATGGCTCCCTTTTTATAGGCTTTCCATGCAGCGGTAACATTGCTACCCATTGCATTTGTGGAAAGGTAAAAAACATTCCCGTATCCGCCAGTGGCTAAAACAACAGCGTGACCAAAATGGCGCTCATATTCTCCTGTTATAAGATTTCGTACTATCACACCGCGGGCTTTCCCATCAATGACCACAATATCAAGCATTTCATGGCGATTATACATGGTAACACTGCCTTTGGCAATCTGTCTGCTCAAGGCGCTGTATGCGCCTAATAATAATTGTTGTCCTGTTTGTCCCCTAGCATAAAATGTTCTGGAGACCTGAACACCGCCAAACGATCGGTTATCTAAGGTTCCACCATACTCTCTTGCAAATGGAACGCCTTGTGCCACACATTGATCAATAATATTGGAACTTACTTCTGCTAAGCGATGAACATTGGCTTCCCGAGAACGATAATCCCCACCTTTGATTGTATCATAAAAAAGCCGATAAACAGAATCGCCGTCATTCTGGTAATTTTTGGCAGCATTGATTCCGCCTTGGGCAGCAATAGAATGAGCGCGCCGCGGACTATCTTGAAAACAAAATGTTTTTACATTGTATCCCATTTCTGCCATAGACGATGCCGCGGATGCTCCTGCCAGACCGGTTCCAATAACAATGACATCCAATCTCCGTTTGTTGGCGGGACTAACTAAGGGAACTTTGGATTTATATTTCGTCCACTTTTCGGCCAAGGGCCCATCGGGGATACTACTATTTAACATCACAAGCTCCGCAAATAAAGTATAATGGGAATACTGGCAAAAGCGATAGGTACAATGATTGAAACCATGGTGGCAAACTTTTCAATTGGGCCTAAATATTTTTTTGTTTTAATTCCTATAGTTTGGAATGCTGATGAAATACCGTGGCATAAATGAAATCCAAGACCTACCATACTTAAAACATAAAATGCTGTATACCATAATTCTCGAAAAGCGACAATAGTCACTGTATAAATGTCTCTATTTCCCCAAGGATCATTCCCAATGTCACCCCAATGCATTTCATACCAAAAACTTTTCATATGAATCACAATAAATACCAAAACAATTGTACCTAATAACGGCATATTTCTTGATGCCCAGCGACTATTTTCCGATCCTGAAGAAACTGCATAATTGATGGGTCGTGCGCTTTTGGATTGGAAAGCAAGAAAAAGAGTTAACAGTGTGTGCAGTATGATGGAAGTGTATGTGAGAAGGGATAGTATTTTTACCGCTGGATTTGTAGTCATGAAAAGAGCATATTCATTGAATTGCTTTTGTGCCGCATCGCCAGAAAGCATGATTAACTGGAGATTTCCAGCTAAATGTCCAAATAAAAAAATGACTAAAAATAACCCAGAAAGGGCAGCCAGCGTTTTTCTGAAAAGTGTAGATGTTAAATAGGAATTCATTCGTCGGGAATTAATCAGAATTTATGGCTGAAATTTAACTTTATTGTTTTTCCTGTGCACGTTAATCCTTCAGTTGTGTCGAAAAATATGCACTAGTTAGCCAAAGGGTTACTTGCAAATAAATAACAACTTTAAACGGGGACGATGGAATAAAATTAAAAACCATATAGGCGACCCCAACCAAGATTATCAATAATACACCCAGGATTGAATTTCGCGCCAAGGTAGTTCCCATTCGTGTTACCTGAACATAGGTCATGATGAGAAGTCCTATGGACACTACCCACCAGCCAAAAAAGCGATAAATCACCAATAAATAATCCTGGAGATGGACATTTAAATCTGCTGCAAACAAGGTTTGAAAAGATGTTTGAAGCAATGCTTCATTGGGTGCTTGGTCTAGAATCCAAGGCTCCGGGTGAATAAGCCAACCCAGCCCCAGCCCCACAGACCCAAGTCCAATTAGGAAAGGGGGGATCCAAGTGAGATTATGAATTGTTTTTTGATTCATCTTGCTTGGGATATTACTCATAATGTTAGCTATTTTTCATCTAACAAATTGAGTTTGTAATAAAAATAAAATCAATCTCAAATTGCACCATGAAGCTAACCTGTTTAATCAAATCGCCATTTTATATTTTACTGGGCGCAATTTTTAAATCAATATAATCTAATTCTTCTTGTGAAAACCCGAGAAAATCAGATGCGTTTCCAACTTTCCATCCCTTGACTTCAAGCTTATTTTGTTTGACTTTTCTCAATTAGTTTTTATCTAAATCGTACTGATTCAATCTACGCCTGTAGACTGAAGGGTCCCTTTTTCATAACAATTTCAAAAAATTCTTCAAAGAACTTTTCTTCACCAAGGCCCCGTTCTTTCAGTCCTGTTATGGCTAAATCACCTACCCATTGATTCCAGTGGCCATAGGATTTTCCATCCGGACCCATTTGGGAATCATCCAAAACCAAAGATGCTTTATTGAAAGTGTGGCGGTCTTCCACTGACCAATTTTTTACAACAGACAGACATTCATTCCGGACAGTTTCCACCGTAAGAATTCCAGTCCAAAAAGCCACGGGTGCCATTTCATAACCCATGGGTGGACGGTCGGCTCCACGGACTTCCACCAAATGCTTTAGGCGGACATTGGTAAAGATCTGATGTAGGGTGGCCTGTATATCTACTGTACGGAGTTTCCCAGATCTTTCTAAATCAACCAATCTTTCTCCCATCGTTTTATCTGTGGCAACAATGATGCCATGTTCATCCAGTTCAAAAATGCCGGGAACAGTCATTATATAATCGATGTATTGGTCAATCATTCTTTCCGGGGATTCAATGCCATGATCGATCAAGTTCCGGCAACGGGCATTATCGGTGTTTTCCCAAATCACATTTCGAATATTTTCTGTTCCGGTGGGGGAGCCATTTTGAAAAGGGCTGTTTGCAAAAAGATAGGCACAAACCGGTTGTACGCAATCGGCAACAAATATCATGTCTTCCAGGTCTCTTTCACTGGTAATATCAAAATTGACTTGGACAC
>Ga0208879_1001604_pt1 | contig 21088 bp, 11 predicted proteins | sample Knorr_S15_td_Bot_FD_185605 | JGI IMG/M metagenome (GOLD analysis project Ga0208879, IMG submission 185605) | Marine microbial communities from Southern Atlantic Ocean transect - Knorr_S15_td_Bottom_ad_5009_LV_A (SPAdes) (version 2) | ecosystem: Environmental > Aquatic > Marine > Oceanic | place... | reverse complement strand
GACCGCCCTGTTATCAAACTATCCCGTGGTGAAATGCAACGGGTCGCTGTTTGCCGAGCTTTAATCCATAACCCTGCGGTTATTTTTGCCGACGAACCTACCGCCAATCTGGACCGCAAAAACAGCGATATCATTTGGGATCTCATAAACTCTGAAGCACGCTCCAACGATGCCACAGTGCTCGCCGTCACCCACGACGCTGATTCAATTAAACGATTCGAGCAGGTTGTAGAATTGGATTCTTTAATGGAAACGGCGGCATCATGATTCAGTCCGTCGCCATCATTCGACTCGCTGGGGCCTATCTAGCCTCTCACCGCAAACAGTCTGCGGCTATCCTCATCGCAATTTCATTAGCGGTCAGTCTACCCATTGTCACGTCAAACATTGTAAGTCAATACTTACGGACGCTGTACACGCGCAGCGGCAACCCTCCCGTCATGCTATCGCCTCAAGGAAGTCGCTTCGACACGGTCCTCAAGGTTCAGTATTTTCTCGGAGAATCTCTGCCGCCGCTCCAGTGGCAAGACGCGACACAGATCACAGCAAATAAGTCGCTGCGCTGTATCCCAGTTCACCTACTTCACACTGCCAACGATCAAGCATCCCCCGTAATCGGAACAGTAAAAGATTACTTCACTGTTCGCGATCTCAACCTACAGTCCGGACATCTGTTCGCTCAGGCGGGTGAATGCGTTGTGGGCGCACTCGTCAACGTCAGCAATGATGTCATACATACTGACATCTCCAATCCTTTTGATCTCAGTGCACCCCCACCACTTAGTTTAATAGTCGTCGGTCGACTGCAGCCATCCGGCACACCCGACGATCGTGCAGTCTTTGTGTCACTCGATACGGCCTGGATCCTCGATGGATATGGCCACGGTCATGACATGGCAGATCAAGGAACTGCCGCGGCAAATAGTTCCGTGCTAGCCGATGCTACCGATGGACACCGACCTAACAAGTCCATCCGAACAATAGACGAGACCAATCGACATAAAATCCATTTTCACGGCAATCGCAATCTCTATCCGATATCGGCAGTCCTAATATGGCCTGACACACTTCGGGATCAAGTTGTATTGGAGGGAAAGTACATTAACCACAAGTCCCTGCTAGTATTGCGACCCGACGTGGAAATCAACACGATTATGCGGTACGTTTTTCAAATGAACACCATTTTGCAAAGGATTTTTCTGTTGCTTGGAGCCGTCACATTATTGCTGATTGCTGTGATTGTTTTTCAATCTCTTATTGTCCGGAAACACGATCTGGAGACGATGAGATTGCTTGGCTGTTCACGTTTGCAGGTATTCAAGTTACTCGGCACTGAGTTGTTTCTATTGTTGGTTGGTTCGGTATTGTTAACCGTCGTGGTGACAGCCACATTAATTGCTGCATTGCCATCGTTGGAATCATTGATTTAATCGTGTAAAATAGATCGTAGCCGTTATTGGAGTAAATCAGTAATTCGACGAACCGCTTCCTTTCTTCGTGCAGCAACAGTTAAGTGAACGCACCTCCCATGCCTACCTATTATCAGCCTCGAAAATTCTCGGCACTGCTCGTAATTGCAGCCGCGACATTCATAACGGGCGCGGCAACATTGTTGGCAAACAACGATAATACGTCGATCGATTTCAATCGCGACATTCGTCCCATCCTCGCCAACCACTGCTATCAATGCCACGGTCCCGATGCCAAAACACGCCAAGCCGATCTACGTCTCGACACGCAAGCTGGGCTCGCCGAACAGCGTGATCCCCCGCTGATCATTCAACACCGTCCCGCCGCTAGCGAACTGATTCATCGAATTACTACCACGGATTCCGATGTACAAATGCCTCCTCCGGATTCCAATCGCAACTTAAGCTCTGCGCAAATTAACTTGCTCACACAGTGGATCCGACAAGGCGCAAACTATTCCGGCCACTGGTCACTACAGCCTCTCGTTAAGCCCGCAGTCCCCCAGCTAAAAAAACGCGTTGCCAAATGGGCACGCAACCCGCTTGACCACTTCATACTAGCCAAGCTGCAGTCGGCTCAACTTCAACCCTCAACCCCTGCTCCTGCGGCAACTCTATTACGACGACTAACGCTCGATTTAACCGGCCTCCCCCCAACGCCGATACAAGCTCAAGCTTTCCTAGCGAATCCTACAGCCGAACATTACGAACAAATCGTCGATAATTTATTGGCGCAACCGGAGTATGGCGAACACTTGGCGTGGAATTGGTTAGTTGCCGCTCGGTATTCTGATACCAATGGCTATCAAGGCGACCGTACAAGAACGAGTCATTTCTGGCGAACATGGGTCATTAATGCGTTTAATGACAACATGCCGTTTAACCAATTTACCGTTGAACAACTAGCGGGAGACCTACTGGAGTCACCAACGCTAGACCAACGAATCGCAACTGGATTTAATCGCAACCACCCCCTCAACGGGGAAGGTGGCCGAATCGCCGAAGAGAGCCGCGTGGAATATGTTTTTGACCGCACTGAGACGACAGGAACCGTCTGGCTGGGACTTACCGTCGGTTGCGCTCGCTGTCATGACCACAAATACGATCCACTTACGCAACGTGAATATTACGAGATGTATGCGTTCTTTAATAATATCGACGAAACGGGACGAGTGGATGCTGGAGGCGATGCCAACCCTGTACTAAAAGTTCCCACAGCCGCACAACGGCAACGATTTGATTCCATCAAACGAGAATTGGCAAATGCTACAGGCAGCGAGCGACTGCCTGCTGAAAAAGAAGAGCAAGCTCGCAACGAGTGGATCCAGGCGTTGCAAGCAGAACATAAACACCATGAGCGGTTCTTGGGTTGGAACACTCTGATTCCCCTTAAGGCAACCAGTTCTGCAGGTGCAACCACCAGTATTGATTCAGGGGGCGGAGTGCTTATTACCGGCAAGCTTCCTGACAAAGACGATTACACCATCGTGATTGACCAACCGCAGAAAAACATCAAGGCGATTCGACTGCAACCCACCACACATGAACGACTCGAATTCAATGGCCCAGGACGAGCATCCAACTTCGTGCTAACCAGTTTTGAGCTAACAGTGACTCACCCTGATAAAAAACCACGGCCCCTGAAGATACAAGACGCCGTTGCTGATTTCACGCAAAGCTCATTTGATGTCAAACACACGCTCAGCCCTAGTGCCGAATCTGGCTGGGCCATCTGGGACGGTGACCTGAAGACATCCATCGATCGGCAGGCAATTTTTTATCTAGCGGAACCACTAACACTGGCACAAGGCGAACAACTAACCGTTACCCTGCGTCATCAATCCAAACATGCAAAACATACACTGGGATATTTTAGGCTCGCCACCACGACTGATGCTAAACCAACCCTAAAAACAAACGATGCTCCACCGTCACAAATCGCGTCCGTTCTTGCTAAGCCCGCCGGCATCTGGAATGCTGCTGAGACGGAACTGGTTGCACAATATCACCGCGAGCACACGGACGCTTACGTTACCGCTCGCAAACAACGAGTACTATTAGAAACCGAGCAACAGCGGATGCGGGCTAGTTTCTCACAAACTATGGTGATGCGTGACCGTAGCGAGGTTCGCGAAACTAAGATACTAACGGTGGGGCAATATGATTCACCATTAAATGACGAACTACTGCAAGTCGGCACGCCAGCCAGTCTGGGTCTACTTGCGAAAGACGCCCCGCGAAATCGACTCGCCTTGGCTCAGTGGATCACATCGACTGGTAACCCGCTCACCGCACGCGTCACGGTCAACCGGTTTTGGCAACAGATCTTCGGCAGCGGCATCGTCAAAACAACCGAGGATTTTGGGACTCAAGGTGAATTACCGAGCCATCCGCTACTGCTAGATTGGCTAGCCGCCGATTTCCAAGAACACAACTGGAACATGAAACGCTTACTCAAGACGATGGTAATGAGCGCCACATACCGCCAATCTTCTCACACGTCCGTCACAGCACAACTGCTAGATCCCTACAATCGCTTGCTTTCCCATTCCCCTAGATTTCGACTGCCATCGCATACAATTCGAGATCAGGTGCTCGCGGTTTCCGGATTGTTGGTGACCAAACTTGGAGGCCCTTCGGTCAAGCCCTACCAACCCGAGGGTCTCTGGGCTGATTTTAGTTTTGGAAAAATCAAATATCAACAAGATTCAGGCGATGCCTTGTATCGTCGCAGTCTCTATACGTTTTGGCGTCGTTCGCTGGGACCACCTAACATGTTCGATGAAGCCAACCGACAAACCTGTAACGTCCGTACAGCGCGGACGAATACTCCGCTGCATGCGTTAACAACACTAAATGATATCACTTATATTGAAGCCGCTAGAGTCTTCGCGCAACGGGTAATGCAACTACACGAGCAGCACGACCGTCGCCTGGAACATCTCTTCCGCGCGGCGTTACTGCGCGAAGAAACGGCGACAGAGAAAGCCATCTTGCAACGGATGTTCACTACAGCTCACGCTTACTATCAAGATTCACCAGATAAATGTAAAGAACTGCTTCAAATTGGCGACACGCCGTATGAACAAACTCTAGACCCCTTCGACAATCAAGATCTGATAGATCTTGCAACTTACACAAACATCGCCAATATGATTTTTAACACGGATGAATTCCTTACTCGAGAATAGCCTCGGCTAGCGACTATCATGACCCCTGACCCAATCACTCAATACAACCAACAGTTAACCCGCCGCCGATTCTTCGGCAACACCGGTACGGGGCTTGGAATCGCAGCCTTGTCGTCGCTCATGGGAACATCAGATTCGCTGCCAGCAGCGACCGATTCGGCAGCACCTCACTTTCCCGCTAAAGCAAAACGTGTCATCTACATGTTTCAAAATGGTGCACCCTCTCATGTCGACTTGTTTGATCACAAACCAGGCATGGCAAAGTTCCGTGACACGCAATTACCGGAATCGATTCAGCAGGGCAAGCGATTGTCTACGATGACTCAAGGCAAAGAGCAAAAGGTGCTGTCGACCCCTTGGAAGTTCCAACCCTATGGCAAATGCGGCACACAGATGAGTGAACTCGTACCCCACATCGGCGGTATTGCTGATGATATCTGTCTAATCCGCTCAATGCACACTGAAGCGGTTAATCACGCTCCCGCGATCACTTACTTTCTGACTGGCAGCGAGATGCCTGGTCGTCCAAGTTTCGGCTCATGGTTATCCTATGGACTCGGCAGCGCCAACGATGAACTTCCCACGTTTTGTGCGATGACTAGCGTAGACCGCGAACTGAGCTGCGGTCAAATATTCTACGACTGGTATTGGGGATCTGGGTTTTTACCTAGCCATCACCAAGGCGTCAAGTTCCGAGGTAACGGCGACCCAGTATTGTACTTATCGAATCCCAATGGCATCGATCGAAAATTACGAAAATCGTTGTTGGATGACCTCGCCGCGCTGAATAATTTGCGGCAACAAGAGATTGGTGACCCCGAGATTTTAACTCGGATTACACAATACGAAATGGCATACCGCATGCAGGCGTCTATTCCAGATTTAACGGACATCAACACAGAGCCGCAACACATCCTTGACCTTTACGGACCGGATGTTATGCGGCGAGGTTCCTTTGCACAAAACTGCCTCCTGGCTCGGCGTTTGGCCGAGAAAGGTGTCCGCTTCATTCAATTGATGCATGCGGGCTGGGATCAACACAACAACCTGCCCACTCAACTCTCAGTGCAAACAAAAGATACTGATCAACCAGCCGCTGGATTAGTACGTGACCTGAAACAACGCGGACTGCTGGAAGACACGCTCGTCATTTGGGGAGGAGAATTCGGACGGACGCCTTTTTGCCAAGGTGACATGCACAACAAAAAACAACACGGTCGGGACCACCACCCCTATTGCTTCAGCCTCTGGATGGCGGGCGGCGGAATTCGGGGCGGCATGACATACGGCGAGTCGGATGATTTTTGTTACAACACAGCAAAAGATCCCGTCCACGTTCACGACCTGCAAGCTACGATCCTCAACCAACTAGGACTCGACCATGAACGCCTCACCTATAAATTTCAAGGGCGTGAATTTCGATTGACCGACGTCCATGGCAAAGTTGTAAAACCTATATTATCCTAACTACGCGGCGACAAAACAGCGGAACCAAGATTAACGGCTTCCATATCATTCACACCTATTGAGCGAACTTTCAACATGAAATCATTACTTGCAGCGTTGTCCCTGTTGATGTTCTTTATCGTATCAGTGTCAGCAGCGGAACGTTTTCCAAAACTCGATGATACTGATTGGGGTTGGTGGCGAGGGCCAAACCATAATGGAATTGCCGCTGCGAGTGCGCATCCTCCACTCACTTGGGACGACAAGACAAATATTCGCTGGCAGGCCGAGATTCTTGGTCGTGGACATTCATCACCCTCGGTCGTTGGCGATCGTGTCTTTCTGACGACTGCGGACGAAGTAAAACAAACTCAGCACGTACTTTGCTTTGAACGATCAACAGGTGACTTACTTTGGAACAAAGAGATCTATCAGGGAAAGTTTGATCACAACAATAAGAAGAATTCTTTTGCCTCTAGTAGCGTTAGTTGCGACGGCCAACAAATCTACACGAGCTTTTTCCGAGACAAGAAGATCCTCACCGTGGCACTGACACTACAAGGAGAATTGGTGTGGGAACATGTTTACCATGGTTTCGCTTCGCATCAAGGATTTGGCGCATCACCGCTTTTATATAAAGGTATGGTGATTTTAGCGGCAGACAACAAGGCTGCCGGTGGCGGACTCCTCACCGCTGTTAATCGGCAAAACGGCGAGATCATCTGGGAAACACCGCGGCCCAAATGCCCTAACTATGTTTCGCCGACGATTTATCGCCTCAACGGGCGGGATGAGTTGTTGATGGCTGGCTGTGAGATCATCGCTAGCTATAACCCAGACACGGGAAAACCTAACTGGGAATATGATGGAACCACCGAAGAAGTGGTTGGAAATGTCGCCACGGACGGCAAATACATTTTCGCGAGCGGCGGTTATCCCAAACGGGAAACTTGGTGCTGGTTGGCCGACGGCAGTGGAAAACTCGTCTGGAAAAATAGCGTGCGGACTTATGTCCCATCACTACTGGTATTAACGAATCATCTGTTTACGGTTACCGACGACGGCATTGCCTATTTATGGAAAAAGGAAACGGGCGAGGAAGTCTGGAAGCAACGTCTTGGTGGTAAATTCAGCGCTAGCCCAATCCTAGCAAATGGTCATATCTACGCGTCCAGTGAAACAGGCATGACGTGGGTGCTTAAACCTACAAGTGTCGGGGTGGACGTTATATCCAAAAATCAACTTGGCACGGGCCACATGTCGACTCCAGCCTTTAGCGGCAAGCAAATCTTTCTTCGTGTGATCGACGAAACCAGTGGTGAGCACCGCGAACGACTGGTTTGTGTACAACAATAGTCCCCGCCGGCGTGGCAACATTACGCATACCTAGAACCTCGGTTTGCCGTCCCCAGGTTCCGGCTGATTAGGGCTAACCGTTCCCCTTGGTTTCCAGTTAGGACTGGGAGCATGTGCATCTTTCATCATGGCTTCCATCTGACTTACAATCTCGGGATGTTGGTCGGCCAAGTTATTAGCTTCGCCGAGATCCTGAGCTAAGTTATAAAGTTCTGTTTTACCGGTAAACATTGGCATGCGGATCGCTTTCCAATCGCCAGCGCGTACAGCTTGCTTGCTACCACGCTCATAAAACTCCCAATACAGATAGGCGTGTGAATGTTGTTTAGCCGGTTGTCCTAGCAAGCTTGGCGCAAAACTGACTGTATCACATTCCAGCGGTGCCTGCGTACCTGCGAGTTCAGCGACCGTCCCCATCAGGTCTCCAAAATATCCAATATGATTTGAAATCGTATTCGGCTTGGTTTGCCCTGGCCAGCGTGCAATGAGCGGCACGCGAATACCACCTTCATACAAATCTCGCTTCATACCACGCAGAGGTCCATTGGGATCAAATCGAGCGGTGTTATGCCCGCCTTCGTTGTGATGACCATTGTCACTGGTGAACATCACAACGGTGTTTTCATCAATTCCCAGGTCCTTTAACAATTGCAATATCGTACCGATGTCACGATCCATCCGCGTGATCATGGCCGCTTGTCCTTTATCCTGCTGAGGCCAATCTAATTTGTCATAGATGCCGTATTCGGGAACCTCTTGGCCGTCGCCTGTTCCGCGTGAACCCTCGTTGTTTGCATGGGGAATAGTTAACGCAAGATACAAGAAAAAAGGTGACTCTTTACTAGAATTGATGAACTTGAGAGCCTCGGCAACAACCAGATCATGGCTGTAATCAATCCGAGTGGTTGCCCAACCACCTTCAAAATTACCGTACTTTCTTCCCGAGCCCTGCACGACATTACGTAGTTTTTCCTTTTCTTTTCCTCGCCACAAAAATTCAGGATAGTAATTGTGTGCATGAACTTGATTCAGGTATCCGTAAAAAATATCGAATCCTTGGTCTTGGGGTAGACCAGTGTTCCCGAGCACATCGTCACCAAGGCCCCATTTACCACAGAGAGCGGTTTTGTAGCCGGCCGTTTTAAGCAGTTCAGCAACAGTGACATCTTCCGGACGCAGCGTCTGAATACTTGCGTCGGCACCAGCGTTACCTCGGACCCACGTATGCCCCATATGCTGGCCGGTCATCAGGACACTGCGACTGGAAGCACATACGGTACAACCCGCATAGTAATTGCGGAATCGTAAACCCTCCGCCGCCATTTTATCCAACACTGGAGTCTTAATCGTTTGCTGTCCGTAGCAACCGAGGTCTCCGTAACCGAGATCGTCGGCCATAATAAAAATGATATTTGGGTTATCGGTAGGCTCTCGAGCATCGAGTTGCGATGCGGTCGTTGCTAGGAGGCCCAACACGACAGGCGTGAGTAAAAAGCGTTTAATCTTCGGTGGCATAGCAGGGGTCCATAACAAATGTAAGGTTAGGTGATTACTAATACAGTATACCGAGTATGACATTGCTCGTCCGGTTATCTGGTATTTGGTTCTACCGGAGTAGTTAGTGCGTGCAAAGCGCTGGAATTGTTTGTATCCTTTATGTATACACCTTCACCTAATACAAGAGAGTCCCGTTATGATCCGCAAACCATCCTTTCGCTTTACCGCTATTTTATTTCTATGCTCAGCGTTCTTTTTCACACCAGCGTTTCAAACAGATATAGCCGCTGAAACATCCAAGTCTATTCTTGCGGATGTTCAAACTGGGACCGTCACCATCAAGCGTATTGGACGGATGAGCTTTGCACCCAATGGCGTGTTGTTGATCGCCGATATTGGTAGTGGCGCTGTGATCGCGATCGAGACTGGCGACACCGGACCAGTCAAGAAACTCAAGAGTCGAGTAAACGACGTAGACAAGAAGATCGCGACTGCTCTCGGAGTTTCGACTGCTGAACTCTCCATCGCCGACATGGCTGTTAATCCCGAAAGCGGCATGATTTATGTTTCAGCGATTCGCAAAACAGACAACACGTCCGCCATCATTACGTTTGATGAGGACGGAAAACTAACGATTTTGGATTTAACCGCCACTCGCTTCGTGCGAGTACCTTTACCGGTTGGTGAGGGATCAACGATTCGAAACATCTCAGGCGTTGAGTATACAGAAGGTCGAGTCCTCGCTGCCGGCCAGAGTAACGAAGAATTCTCTAGCAAGATATTCTCTCTGCCACTGCCACTTACACACGGGAAGTCTGGGGATGCATTCAGCACTGAGACCTATCACGTGGCACACGGTCGTTGGGAAACAAGAGCACCCATTCAGTCTTTTATTCCCTACCGCGAAGCTGGTGAAGATTACGTGGTTGGTTCCTTTGCCTGCACGCCCATCGCAAAGTTCAAAATATCTGACATCGCCAAGGACAGTAAAATCAGAGGAACTAGTGTCGTCGAACTAGGAAGCGGTAACCGACCAATCGACATGTTCACCTACGAAAAAGATGGTAAGCAGTGGTTGATTACCAACACGGATCGATTCCATCATGAAAAACGACCGTTAGGACCGAGCCAGTATTGGGGTGTGCGGGTGGACATGAGTTACCTAACGTCAAGCAAAGTAAACGCAGATGCTGCTCGCCGGGACGTCAGTAAGCAAGCGGGTCCTGCCGGCATCGAAGTTGTTGAAGCGTTGTTCTTCGTCCGTCATGTCGCCAAATTAAACAACCGTGAAATGGTAGTTTTGCGAGACAACAAGGGCGCGTTGGATCTGGAAGTCAAAGAGCTACCGTAGTGCCGCCGGCGATTTACAAGTGTTTGCTACAACAGCACCCCTTTGACTCAATGTGACACGACACATGTGCGGAACTTACAACGACCGGCAGCCATCCGAAACGTTACGAATGGTATGCTTGGCTGTATTTCTTTGCTGTTGCTGCATCCTGACAGGCTGTCCGGATCCGCCACTCACACCAGACGCGCCTTATATATCGGTCGAGCGGGGCATAGCGCGAGCATCTATTGAACTAGTATCACTCGGTAAGGCGGGAGAAAACCTCGCGCCGTCTGAAATTATTATTTTTGGACCCTACCACAAAGCAACGAGGACGATTACGCCAATGCCTGGTGAGTATAGTTATGATCATGACGACGATCCTTCCTTTTTGATTTTCACCCCACACCAACGAGTATCAGAAGACATTTTATATGCAGCCCAGCAGCTCGTTGACGGTCAGATCACTGAATATGACCACTCGTTTTGGTACCCAGACACGGATACGACAAAGATTCTCATTTGCCCACCTGATGAATCTCAACTACCTGCGAACCACCTAAAGTTCTATGTCCATTTCAGCAGACCCATGCGGCCCACTGAATCGTGGGAGCATTTTTCACTGAAAGATTTACGCACTGGTGAACTTGTGCCGCGCCCATTTCGCCACATCGATTTATGGGATGAACAAAACAGACGACTTACGTTGTGGTTTCATCCGGGGCGGCAAAAGACCGGAGTTAATTTAAACGAAGACCTCGGGGGTATACTAACCGCCGGCCATAACTATTTACTATTAATTGACCCTCAATGGAAAACACAAGCGGGCCAACCATTAGACGGCAGTGTCAAGAAACAGTACGCATTTACAGCCGTCAACGCAGATCATGAACAACCCAACCCCAACAAATGGGAACTGACACCGCCGACGGTAGATACGGTACAGCCCCTTATTATTTCCTTTGGTGAAATGCTCGACTTCGCAACCGCTGGGAAAGCCATCATCACTTGCTCCAACAATGAAGAGCTTATTGAATTTTCACAACAAGCTGACTGGGATGGAACTCGTGTCAAGATATTCCCTAGCAATCCGTGGGCAGCAGGAGACTATACTATCGCGCTCAACCCGCGATTAGAGGATCTAGCTGGTAACAACCTCGAACGACCATTTGAAGTTGACCTCAGCTCCGCAACAAAGGACTTCGCGAAGAAACTAACGCTTACTTTTGAAATCAAACAATAGGTAATCCGCAACTAACGATTCGACTTTCCAGCTACATCTAACAGCAACGAATTGGATACATTATTTCCGAAATCGTCGTAGCGATCAAAGGTCCAAACGACATCTTTCGTCTTTGGATTGATTTCGACCAACAGCGGTTGTCCCAGACCAGCGTGGCAGTTGCCAATGACGTAATTGCCGTTGGGCAACACTTCGAGCGTGGTAACCCAAGCAAATACGATTCCCGCCAACTCCTTTTGTGTTAACTTCCACACAATTTTATTCTGCGGTGTTACCTCTAATACCACATGCCCATTGCCGCATCCAATGAGTGTATTTCCATTTTCTAGACGCACAGCGGAAAACGCTTGGTTCCCGTATGCCTGAGGTCCATGACCACCGGCGCGTTCTTGCGTCAACGGTACATTGTATGTCCAAATGACTTTACCCGAATCAAAATCATACTCTCGTATTTTCCCATCACCTTCATGCGCGACAAGATAGTTTCCGTTCTTGATTTTTCGAGCCAAGCGGGTGTCCCGATGTGGATGAGAGGCGTCAACGACTAGCTTTGTTTCTTTTACTATTTCCCCATCTCGGTTGACTTCGATAATCCTGCCCACACCAGATTCAGCGATCATCACGTTGCCATTTCCGAGAGGCTGAAATGCATGCACTTCGAGGGCCTTACCTTGATTACCGTTTTCAGTGCGTGAGTTGTAGGACCAAACGATTTTTTTGCTCTGACGATCAATCTCGACAATTTCGTGCATGTTCCGTTGCACCATAATGTTGCCGTTCTCAAGAACATGAATATCGTGGATTCCACCAAAGGGCATTTGCCAAGTCGTTTCACCAGCTTTGTTAACGATCGCTAGCCCATTTTTTCCATGCAACAAGACCTCATGCTGAGCTTGCACACAGGTGCAGCAACTCAGAAATAACAATAACATCAAGGCAGAATATTTCATCTCAACTCCAAAAAACAAAAACAGGGAATTTACCTTAATCATTATAACGTAATGTTTACGCAGAATTTGGATCAACCTCTCTAAAATCCAATGCGGCTGAGCCTGCGACAAGTTCCGTTACCATTCAGGTATCTTCGACCGCAACCTCTCTATTTTGCTTCAAGGACTTTAACAGGGCATCCACGACGCGCTGCGTATCGAGTGACTCGCGGAACCACCGTTCTTCTAATGCACCTGCACCTACGATTTCACAAAACCGTTGGATCATCTCGGTCTGCTGGACTACGCCTGCACTTAAGTGCGTCTCGCTATTACCACTGTCGTCATGGGTCCAAAAACGGGGAGTGTCAATATGGGTCGGCGCTAGAAAGTCGTCACAGACCAAATTGCCTTCTTCACCAGCCACTTCGAACCATTTCCTTAATCCCATATCAAAGCCACAGTCAAATGCTGCCGTTCGTTGGTCGCTGAACCACATCATGACCGCGGCATTGATGTCGACGCCACGGTGGTACTCGCCAGTTGCGTAAACTCGCTGGGGTATGTCGTCGAAAGCCCACAAGGCGGCGCGAACACAATACCAACCGAGATCATAAATCGCTCCTCCCCCAAGTTCCGGGTTGAACCGTATTTGCTCAGGGGTGTCTGCGATATTGACCGTAAACGCCGAGGTGATACGTCGCAGACGACCCAATTTTCCACGTTTCAAAACCGCTTTCATGTCTATAGTCCGTGGGTGATGCGACCACATCGTGCCGTCCATAAACTGTACGCCATTGGCTTTGCAAGCCGCAAACATTGTGGCGACTTCGGCGGAATTGAGTGCGGTTGGTTTTTCACACAAGACGTGCTTGCCAGCTTCCGCCGCCTTCACGGTCCACTCACAGTGCAGTGACGGAGGCAGTGGGATATAGACTGCGTCAATGTTTTCGTCAACCAACACTTCCTGGTAACTACCATAAGCTTGCGGTGCACCATGCTGGTTCCCCCAAGCTATTGCGGATTCAAGGTTGCGACTGCCAATGGCCACAAGTTCAGCGGCTGTGGCGTCCTTGATTGCTTGTCCTACCTTAGTGGCAATCTTTGCGGTTCCTAACACACCAAATCGAACTTTCTTCATCGTCGCGTTTCGCTTTCAAGTTGGTTGTTTCCAGGAATAGATAAAATCAAATATCGTGCTGCCTGTCGTATTTTAGTTAATATCCTAGCCTAACAAGCGAACAGTAGTTCACTAGCCGCAAGTTAAAACTCGAAAACCATGAAAAACAACTCTTCATTATGAGTTTAGTCGAGGTTAAAGTAAAAAGATGACAGACGCCCAACCGACACCGATTATTGACCAACTTAATGCGCTAGCTACTATCGATTCTTCGTACGACAGGCGTAAGGTCATCGACGAGCTCGATCAGGACGTTACCTATAGTGTCAGTGTGGTTATTGATAAAATCGCTAAGAATTATAGTTATGTTCGCGAAGACGGCTACCGCGACGCCTACTACATCACGGGCGACATCAGTGACTCTGAACATCGGGTCAAAGTTCTTTTGCCGACGGCTATGAACAGCGAGGTTGAATCGTGGAACAAAGGCGAAACGAGACTTCTCGAAGCAATAATTAGCGACTGGGATCTTGCCTATAAGCAATTTGGGCTGCTTGGACGTAGTTCGATCGTGGCTGAAACAGAAGTCGATTCGGTTGCGGACGAAACCGATGCACTAGCCTCGAATACCGAAAACATTGAAAATGCGGCAGAACGCGATCCACAATCAGAGGAGTCGCAGGAACAGGATGACGCGATAGAGCCAACGGAAGAGCAGGACGTCGCGATAGAGCCAACGGAAGAGCAGGACGTCGTTGCAGAAGTGGAAGCGGAGACTGCAAAACTAGAGCCAGTACCGATTGAGCCTGCCGAGACAAATCAAGCTGAAGAAGATGTCCTTGACTTAGAATCAAAAGCGGCACAACCAGGAGACCCCGAAGAGGCAACACCGGTAAACCAAGAGATTGAGAATTTCAATGAACAAATGGAAGCCCCAACTCCACTGGAACAACTTGCCGCAGACCACGCTGACGCTCAGCCAAGTGATTCTGAGGATGAAATTTCAATACAAACGGCCATTCCGGTACTGGGCGACGTGCCTACTCTAAAAGACGTACCAACCCGAACGACAGCGTCGACGGCATCTCAAACCAAACGATTTTCGAACCACACGCCAGTACGACCCATAGGGAGACGCGATGAGGTGAAAGAGGACGAGGCGCAGGACCAAACCAAGAAGATTATCAAAATTACGGTTGGCGTTTGCGTGGGTATCTTAGTGCTGATGTGCCTTTGTTGTGGCGTGTTTTCTCAAGCCAGTGGGTGATACAAAAAACCGTGCGGTAGCTGCGGCGCTACAATTTCATTTGGTGTTCAATACTCCCTCCTGAAAAACGGTATAATGAACGGCTATTAAATCCACACTTGTAACATCAACTCGTAGCCGGAATTCCCCATGGTCGGAAGATTTCTCTTAATTGCCATCACCATTACGTCAACTCTTTTTGCGGCAGCCGTTCACGATACGGTCGCCCGAGATTCATGGGCAGGTTCAATATCTGGCAGTCCAGATCCGCCGCTGCCGTTCAAATTAACACGGGTTTACCCAGAATTGACATTCGATCAACCCGTCTTGATTACCCGTGGCCCACAGGACAAACGGCTTTATGTCCTAGAACGAACTGGCAAGCTCTATAGTTTTCCGGAGAACATTGACAAGGACACGACAGCGGATCTAGCAATAGACCTAGGCAAAACACGAGGCGCAAAAGCCACTTACGCCTTTACCTTTGACCCCAACTTCGCCGACAACCACCACGTTTACATGATGATTATCGACGCCAACAATGACCCCACGGGCAGCGTCATTTCGCGGTTTACGATGACAGATCAGGATCCACCGACCGTTGACCCGACGAGTGAACGAGAACTATTCCGCTGGAAATCCGGCGGTCACAACGGCTGCTGCTTGAAATTCGGCCCCGACGGCTACTTATATATTTCCACCGGCGATGGCGCACCGCCTTCACCGCCAGATGGCAACAACACTGGGCAGGGCGTGGATGACCTCCTTTCTTGCATATTAAGACTTGATATTTCCCATGATTCCAAAACTACCAGTGGTGAAGCTTTGCCATATACGATTCCGCCGGACAATCCGTTTGTCAACATTGACGGTGCCCGAGGTGAAATCTTTGCATTTGGTTTCCGCAATCCATGGCGGATGAGTTTCGACCAGGACACGGGTGAATTATGGGTCGGTGACGTCGGTTGGGAACTTTGGGAAATGGTATTCCGCGTCGTTAAGGGAGGAAATTATGGTTGGAGTGTTACAGAAGGTCCGCAGGCTGTTCGTAGTGATATAGAAACCGGTCCAGGCCCAGTCATCGCTCCCGTTGCTTTCCATCACCATAGTGAAGCACGCTCGATTACCGGAGGCATGGTTTACCGTGGCCGCCATCAACAATTGTTGGGTAAGTATCTATATGGCGACTACGTCACCGGCATTTTCTGGGCGCTCACAAACAAAGATAATGAACTTACATCACTTGAGAAGATTGCGCAATCTCCCCTCAAGATTATTGGTTTCGGTGAATCCTCGGCAAATGAACTGCTCGTCTTAGACTACGACGGCGGACTCTATCGTCTCGATGAAAACACTGTCAAAACCCAAACTGATGACTTCCCGCGACTTATTAGTGAAACGGGATTGTTCACCGAGAACTCAACGCCCGCAGTTGGAGTTGTTGCTTACAAAATCGCCATGCAACAGTACGCCGATGGTGCTTGGAGCGAACATGTTATCGCACTTCCTGAGGATGAAGTGGTGATGCTTCTCAAAGACGGCAGCATGCAATATCCTGCCGCAACGGTACTCGCGAAAACAATATTCATTAACGAGTTTCGAACTCGGCAACGCCGGCCAGTGGAAACTCAAGTCATGTTCATGCAGGACGGACAGTGGCAATTCTATACGTACCTATGGCGGGCCGATCAATCTGATGCAGACTTAGTTCCAGCCAAAGGCGACTTCCTAAAAATCGATACGTCCGACAAATACGTGCCGGGTGGTAAACGGACACTCAACTGGAGGTTACACAGTCGAACCGAGTGCGTAACGTGTCATAATGGACGCTCACCAGTACTGGCGTTTCGCAGCGATCAACTACACGCAAACCTTATTGGAAATGATTCGATGCGGCCGACGCAGTTACAGGCGTTGGTCGTCGCTGGATTTGTCCGTAATGCCAAACCTATCGGCGGCGCTGAAAACGCCAATAAAACCGAGGGTATCTCTGACCAAGTCAAACCAATGGTCGACTGGGGAAACCCAGACCGCGAAGCACTTGCGCGCAGTTACTTGCACGTCAATTGCGCCCATTGCCACCAACCTTCTGGAGGCGGAAACGCTACGGTAGACTACCGATTCTCGTCTTCTGGTGAAGAACGAAAATTGGTCAACCATCGACCTACCCGTGGAAGCTTTGGAATCCCCGACGCGCGATTGATTTCAGCAGGTGATGCTGCGGGCAGCGTCATCCTTTATCGATTGTCGGTTATGGGTTTGGGCCACATGCCACACTTGGGATCTCGCATTCCTGACCACCGCGGCATTCGGCTCATACAAGAATGGATCAAGACGCTGCCAGTTCCTGAGGAAACTGAATTGACCGTTACGGTCGATGCCAAGTCGCAGGCAAATAGATCCGAGCAAGATATTGCAGCGGCGATAGATCGCGTTTTGGAGTTGCTCGCTACTGAGAACCACAACGATTCACTCAAGCGTCTCAGACTTGCTGCGACTAAGACCGCAGAAATTTCTCCGTTTGAGTTTAACCTGTATGAACGATTTCTAGCACCTAATCAGATTCCCAAACGCTTGGGAGACTTAGTCGTGCCGGCAGCGATCCTGGCACTAGACGGAGATGCGAGTCGAGGCAACAAACTCTTCTTAAGTACGGATGGAATCCAATGTAAGAACTGCCATAAAATTGACGCCGCAGACCGAATCGGAAAGGCAGTTGGTCCATCTTTCGAGGACATTCGCAAGCGATTGAATCGTGAGGAAATCTTGACGAGCATTTTGGATCCCTCCAAGAAAATCGACGCTAAATACGCGCACTATGTTATCGAAACGGTGGATGGTCGCGTTCTTAGCGGTGTACTCAAGGAAAAGACCGCCCAACGGTTGGTGCTTGTTAACGCACTGGGGGAAGAACTCATTATTCCCGCTCAGGACGTTGACTTCTTCGAACGGCAGGACAAGTCAATGATGCCTGACCTACAAGTGCGAGACATGACCGCCCAACAGGTCGCCGATCTGCTCGCGTTTATCCGCGGCAACTCTCCCTAATTCGTGGTTAATCGTAGACGATGTTTACCCGTTTCGAAGCTAAGAGCCCCTGCGCATCAATTCGTGGGGCGATACTGGCATACCGATTGCTTATATTCTATATATCGAGCGAATGCTCTCAAGTACAGTCCCTATAGTAGGCGGTAAACTGTACATAACACTGACCAAACCCAGTTAAATAGTGTCGCTAAACAAGCATGTCTGTCGCTATTTTGATGACACTTACTCGACAACAAATCCGTATGAATTCTCACCGCAAACATAATCGAAAATTCAGCCAACTCTGGATAGAAACACTGGAGCAGCGAATTGTATTGGCGGGCATGACCCCACATTCGTTCGCATTTGATTTGATCGATCTGTACGATATGCGGCGACAAGCCGATTTTCAGGAAATCGATGGTCAAGGAATCGGCATTGCCCTGATAGACACAGGTGTTGATGGTAACCACGAGTTGCTACGTGATAATTATGTTACCAGTTTGGATTTAGTCTATGGCCAAGCGGGGAGCTATTATTCATCAAATCACGGTACGCACGTCGCTGGCATTGCTGCCTCTACGGATCCAAACATTGGCGTTGCAACCGCTGCCGATATCATTTCCTTACAGGTCTTCTCAGAATCCGATGGTTATGCATCGTGGCTCGATATTTTGGAATCCTTGCAGTGGATTCGCGAAAATCACCATGCGTACAACATCAAAGTCGTGAATATGTCGCTCGGCGGTGGGATGTTCAATACTGCTGCTAGTGGCGCTGCAGTAACTCAAGACGTTTATCAGGAAATACTAAATCTGGAACGCTTGGGCATCAGTGTCGTCAGCGCCGCTGGTAATGAATACGGCTTTGATCGCAATGGCATCAACTTCATGTCCGAAAATGCTAACGCTCCCGGAATCTACAGCACGATTGTCGTCGGCGCCGTCTGGGAATCCTATGAAGGCGGCGGACTGTGCCTAGGGAATTATGTTTGCGACGTAACCACGGGTGCCGACCGTATTATCCATTACAGTCAACGACCACCTCAACACGACAATGTCATTTTCGCACCAGGTGCATTCATTAATAGCACTGTGCCGGGTGATAACTTACAAGAAATGGGCGGCACGAGTATGGCCGCACCCATGGTTTCTGGAGCCATCGCGTTAATGCAGGACGCTGCAATGACTTTTGGTGGACGGTATTTAAGCACTAGTGAAGTGCAAACAATACTACGCAGCAGCGCTGACACGATACATGACGGCGATGATGAAAACTCTATTACTACGATTGATGGGGTCGAATTTAACTACACCGACAACGATTACCCACGACTCAACGTGCTCAATGCCATTGAGCAAGTACGTAGCTTAGTGGAAGGAAATGGCGAACCGACCCATCGCTACCTGCCTAACAGTGGTGACCCTAACAGTACATTTTCCGGTGCATACCGAGGGCCGGAATTACCGCTGCACTGGAGTGTCTACGACAATAGCCCAGATGAAGCAATTATCCTCAAAGGGATACTCGGTACCGATGCGCGACGATTTGAAATTGGTGATTTCGATGTCGACATGTTTTCCTTCGAAGTTACCTCCGCAGGGATTGTCATCCTTGAAACATCACCGTGGAACGCCAGTCGCGATCCCGCCGATACGGTATTGAGATTATTCGACGATCTCGGAAATCAACTCGCCATCGATGACAACACCGCCGGTAACGGTTTTTCTCACCTCGAAGCAGCACTTCCTGCTGGGCAATACTATGTCGGTGTCAGTGGCTCAGGCAACAATATCTACGATCCCAACGTTTCCGGCTCGGGGCAAGCAGCGGATCGCGGATATTATCGTCTAGCTTTTAGCTGGGCTAATGATGACCTTAACGGATTTCTGGATACCGCGGTGCAAGTCTCTTTTAACCAAGGTCAAACTCAATTTGACGGTCTTATCGGGGCGGATTACGGAACATACGTCGGCACACAAGATGTCGATCTCTTTCGAATAGTGGTTCCCGATGACGGAGCGATCTTAGTTGATATCGACACGCCCTACGTCACTGGTTATGTAGATTCCTTTTTACGGGTCTTTGACGGCAACGGCGTCGAAATTACTTATAGCGATGATAATCTGCAAACTGATATTTTTGGCTACCAAGTCGAATACACTGACAGCGCCTATCCTGGACTAGTGTTTAATGATCCCGTTGATCGCCAGTACTTCGACGGGCACACTCGAGACAGCTTTGTGCTCGGTGGCGATTTAACTCAAGGTCAAGTTCTCTATTTTGGCGTTTCCGGCTACGGCAACGACGTCTACAACCCGATGAGCGTCGACGGTAGACGCAACACTGTCGGAGGCAAGTACGAAGTTTCGTTTCAATTTGAGTCCAAGGATTTATCAGGCACCATCCATCAAGCGATGAATTTGCCAGACGCCGGTACTTGGTACGAAGAATTTATTTACTTTGACTGGGACGGCGTCGCTACTGACTGGGCAGTTGTCAGTGACAAAGACATTGATTTCTACGCCCTGACTTCATCCACAAGCGGTGTTTTCGAAATCGACATTGATTCCTATTCGTTGACGGACAATGACGATGTACTCGATAGTGTGATTACGGTGTTTGACCAAGACGGGAATTACATAGCCCAGCGGGACTGGGATTTCGTGACCGACGGGCAATGGGACGCCAAGATACAATTTTTTTCCAATGCCGACACAACCTATTACGTGGCGATCAGTGGAATGGGTAATCAGGCATTTGACCCCTTTATGGTCGGCGACGCATTACCGGGGGACATGGGTTACTATCAGATCAAATGGGATGTTTATGCTGACGAGGCTTACAATACGCTCAGTGATAACCGCATTGGTCATAGTGGAATTTTAGACTTAGAAGTTGGCAGCTATCTCACTGCGGAAATTGGCTATGACGATGCCTTCGCATTAGATGCCCACGACGTTGACCTCTATCGTTTCACCCCCACGCAGAGCGGCGATTACATGACATGGACAACACTTCCTGACGAGTGGAGTGCTGATACGGTCATGCGTTTATTCGACTCCAATGGTACTGAACTAGCTATTAATGATGACGACCCTGCCGGACTCGGTAGTTACCTCAGCTACTCATTCACGGAAAATGAAACCTACTACATCGGCATTAGTGGGTTTAACGACCTGGGCAGTGTCTACGATGCGGTTACTGGAACCGGCACTGCCGCGGGATCGACGG
>Ga0208879_1001603_pt1 | contig 21101 bp, 22 predicted proteins | sample Knorr_S15_td_Bot_FD_185605 | JGI IMG/M metagenome (GOLD analysis project Ga0208879, IMG submission 185605) | Marine microbial communities from Southern Atlantic Ocean transect - Knorr_S15_td_Bottom_ad_5009_LV_A (SPAdes) (version 2) | ecosystem: Environmental > Aquatic > Marine > Oceanic | place... | reverse complement strand
ATATATATTCGCCGATTTTGCATCCTGCTAATTACCCATTACGAGGGGCGAAGCAGCCCTCACTTCAATATACGATATATGCCCCACTTCCTCAAGATCCAACGAGGAGCTTAGGGCCGCTAAGTTATGAAGTGATTTAACCTCGGATGACCGTACTTCAAGCTGCTCATTTTTATCCTGAATTTCCCGCATATATCGCTTCTCTTCTTCAAGAGTAAAGAGATCTTTTACAACAGTGCTTGTTTCAAACAAATACAACCCTGCCAATGCAACTATGCATATAAGCAAAGCAATATGAAATCTATTGATTTTCTTCCGCTCCCCAACGGATTTTTGTTTTCCCCCCATGTTTATTATATTTTCTCGGCAACGCGGAGCTTAGCGCTCCTTGCCCTCGGATTTCCGCGTATCTCTTCGTCCGAGGGCGTGACGGGCTTCTTTGTAAGAATCTTGAGAAGCCCACTGGATGATCCCTCTCTAAAAATTTGCTTTACTCTCCTATCTTCAAGCGAATGAAATGATATAGCGGCAACTCTCCCGCCTGTGGATAGAAGATTAATGGCATCTGTTATTCCTTTTTCAACGTTTTCAAGCTCGCTGTTTACTGCGATACGCAATGCCTGGAATGTGCGCGTGGCGACATGAATCCCCTTCTGTTTGCGGGGCACTGCCCGTAAGATAATCCCCACGAGCTCATCGGTGGTCAGTATGCGATGTTTCTTGCGCGAAACAACTATTTCCTTGGCAATTCTTCGCGAATATCTCTCCTCGCCAAATTCATAAATAATTCGCGCTATACTTTCTTCCGGCCATGAATTTATAATGCTTGCGGCGGTTTCGGTGTCTCGAGTCCGGTCAAAACGCATATCCAGCGGCTCAATATTCCGGAATGAAAATCCCGCTCTGCTTTCCTCCAATTGCCAGGAGGACATCCCGAAATCAAACAATATGCCGTGCAAAGGAGAAAAATCATACTGATTCGATATGTCCCCAATTTCAGAAAAATTACCGTGATGGACAAGAAACCTATCGTTTACGGCCAGCGCCTTAGCGCTTTCTTTCAGGCGCAAAACCATATCCGCGTCTCTATCAATGCCGATAACCCTGCCATCGGGAGCAGTCATCTTTAATATCGCAAGAGCATGGCCTCCTTCCCCAACCGTACAGTCGATGAAATTATCTCCCGGCTTAGGATCAAGGTACTGCAATGCTTCGTTGAGAAGAACGGGGATGTGCATAGTTATACGCCTAATTCTCCGAGACGCTCCGCCATATTGCCTATCTCTTTTTCACTACGACCTTTGTATTGCTTCCACAACGTTTCATCCCAAACCTCTAAACGGTTAAATACCCCCGTTACAACCACCTGCTTTTTCAAAGACGCGTATTCTCTCAAATAATCCGGCACAAGAATTCGCCCCAGGCCGTCAAGCGAGACGTCCATCGCCCCTGCAAGCATAAGCCGTATAAATCCCCGCGCATCGCTCTGGCCCAGCGGGAGAGCACCCAGCTTTTTTGCAAGAACTCCCCATTCCTCCTCGGGAAAAACAAAAAGACAGTTGTCTAAGCCCCTTGTTATAACAGCTTTTTTACCAAGCTCTCGACGAAATTTAGACGGGATCGCAAGGCGCCTTTTGTTATCAATTGTGTGGGAGTATTCGCCAATAAACATTCCTTTTACCACTTCCCCCCACTTTTATTTATCTACTTACCATTTTATCCCACAACAAATACTCTGTCAAACCCAATATCTGTGGATAAAATTACAACTAAAAAACAGCTTAGACACAACGCCTAAACTGTTTTTTAGTTGGTGGGCGTACCTGGACTCGAACCAGGGACCTTCGCAATGTGAATGCGACGCTCTAACCGGCTGAGCTATACGCCCATTGTAGAAGCTGACCCGCCTACGGCGGGCAGGGCTATACGCCCAGTTTATTTACGAGGATTTCATTGGGGCGCTCGATAACATCACGAAGAAAACGATCGAGCATCTTTCTTCTGTATGCGAATTCATCGGAGGTAAGCAAGCTATATTGTATCTCACATCCGGCTTCTGCCTCAAGCTGCTTCATAAAATTCACGAATCTTTTTTCCGAAACATCATCCCCTACTATCAAAAGATCTGTGCGGGAAAGCTCCCTGTCCGGCCGCATAAAAATTCCCGACAGCACTACCAGCTTTATCCTGCCCAATCCCTTTATACGCTTCACAATACGTGATTTTGAAGCGGGAGAAGATTTCAGAACAAGCCCGCGCAACTCATCAAAAAATATAAAGCCGGGATTTATGAAATATGTCTTTTCTGTCTTTGCTATATTTACTGTATTTTTTTTCCTTCCATCCTTAACAGTTGTTCTTTTCTTTACGGGCGCGTCAGGGGATATTCTACGAGCATATGATTTCAAAACCCCGGCTTTCCGGAGCCTTTCCAGGGCATTTTCAGCTGTTCGCACATCTATCTGCGCCCGTTCCCGCGCTTCTCTCACGGTAAATTTAGACCTCTGATTGCGCAAAAAAAGCTTAAGAAGACGAACCTTTGCGGATGACTCAAAAAGTTGCTCTAAAATTTGATCCGACATGCTAATTTTGCCCGCGAAGCGAAGCTGAGTGGGTGCAAAATTGAGCACCCCGAGCTTGTCGAGGGGTCTACCTAATCATATTAGTATACTGTTACTGCTATAAAAAGGTCAACCCTCCGATCATGCATCGGAGGGTTGACTGTATAATCTAATACTTGCTATTTGCTATTTAAGCTCCACCGTTGCCCCTGCTTCTTCAAGCTTCGCCTTCGTTGTATCCGCCTCTTCCTTTGCCACATTCTCTTTCACGACTTTAGGAGCAGCGTCCACCAGATCCTTTGCTTCTTTCAAGCCAAGCTCTGTTACTTCGCGGACCGCTTTAATCACGCTAATCTTATTGGGGCCGACTTCCTTGAGCTCTACCGTGAAGGATGTTTTCTCCTCCTCCGCCGCAGCTTCACCGGAAGCGGGGCCTGCCGCAACCGCTACCGGAGCAGCAGCAGAGACACCGAATTTTTTCTCGAACACTTTTACAAGCTCAGAAAGATCCAGCACGCTCATCTGCTCAATCTCACCCACGAGCTTTGCAAATTTCTCGGGAACCTCCACAGAAGTTTCCTCTGCTTCGACGGTTTGCTCTTCTTTTGTTGTTTCTTCTGCCATGATTTTGTTCTTAATACTAATTATAATTATTTTTTACTTATTGCATTTAAAACCCTTACCAGGCCCGCGATATTTCCCTGCATAACATTGACCAATCCCGACATCGGCGCCTGCATGGATCCTGCCATCTTCGCGAGCAATTCCTCACGCGACGGTATGCTTGCGAGCGCCGCCACATTCTCGGCGGGGATAAACCCTTTTTCAAAAATTCCTCCAAGCACTTTCAGATTTTCCAATTCCTTAGCAAATCTGCTGATAATCCTTGCCGGAGCCAATTCGTCGCCATATCCCAGAACAACCGCTACTTGCCCGGAGAGGGACTTTGTATCTACGCTGACATTCAATTTCTCCAGAACAAGCGAGAGGAGCGTCTTTTTTGCGATCTTCATATCAATGCCCTCTTTGCGAAGCTCCTTTCTGATATCTTCCATGGCGCCGACGTCCAGACCACTATAATCCACAAAAACAGCCGCCTTATGGCGCGAAAGCTTGTCTTCGAGGTCCTTTATTATTTCTTCCTTTTTTTGTTTGCTAATTGCCATGTTGGTAAATAAAAAAGTGGCTTATAAGCCACAGACAGCCCATCCCATGATAGGTAAAACTTTGGCGTCTGCACAGGACTTATGGCGGCCTGTGGTCTGTGACAGTTATAACGATATCCTACACCCAAACAAAAAACCCGTCAAGACATAACGACGGGTTTTCGAAGAACTGCGCCTACCCAATGGAAATGCTTAAAAATTTCCTTATAGGAACGTAGGAAATCGGTCTCGTAATGATCGATTTCATGATCGGCGCAATATGCTTTTACGATTTTTTGCGCCTTTCTCAGCTGATTTCTTGGCATTGTAGGGAAAAGATGGTGCTCTATTTGATAATTTAGGCCGCCCATAAGAGCATCGATGACGACGTTGCCTCTTACGTTTCTTGCAGTAAGTATCTGACGCATTAAAAAATTCATCGTACTATCGCTGTCAATAATGGGCATGCCCTTATGATTTGTAGCAAACACTGATCCCATATAAAATCCGAAGGCCAGCTGGTGTACTACCACGAACAACGCGGCCTGCCAAACGTCCAAAAACCAAAAAAGAAGGCTGAAGTATATTGCGAAATGAAGCAACATAAGCAGCGGTTCCGATGTCGAATATTTTAACCGATTGCTAGACATGTACTGCACTCCGACAACGCGCAATGCTACGGACTCAAGGCACACCAGTGGTACAATGAATATTGCTTGAAATTTAACCAAAAACTTGAAAAATCCTCTTTTTCCCAAAGCATCCTCGCGGGTAAAAGAAATGACAGGGATATCTATATCCGGGTCAAGGCCAACCTGATTTGGATTGCTGTGGTGCCGGTTATGCTTATCCACCCACCACGTACGAATTATCCCAAGGAAAAAACTTACCACAAGTCCAAAAATATCATTCTTCCGAGCTGAGGCAAAAATCTCTCTATGCCCGGAATCATGCCCCAGAAATCCTATCTGACCAAATACAAATGCCATTAGGATGGCATTCAGAAGCTGCAGCCAAAAACTCTCCACGGTTATAATGATTGCGATGCTTAAAGCCAACAATCCTAAAATTACAACGACATTGCCCGCATAGTAAGCCGGCTGCCTGTCCAGCAAACCTTGCTGCCGGACAAGTCGCGTGAGCTCTTTATAGCTTGCTCGACTCGAATTTTCCATTTTACGCCTCTCTTTATATGTGAAAGAACTTTTATCCACCTTAGCATTATTCCTATAGATTGATAAGTCCAAATAAAAAATCTGTCAAAAAACGGCTCGTCTATGCACATAGAGTATAATGTGGTACGCTCAAAATATTGTTCTTTGACTTAAAGCTGGGGTGAAAGAAATGACGAGCGTAATGGCCTCTGTTTTCAAAACGGTAGTGATGGACTGGCCGCCTCCAAAATATCACGAGCAAACGCCGAACTTACCGTTCTTGGCAGGCATGATAGCAATACATCTGATAGTAGCTTTTGCTATTTTTAGATTTATAAATAATGGCTTCTACAACCTTACGGCAAGTGCCGCGACCATGGGATCGGTCTGGGCGCTTGGCGGGTTTGGGATCGCATTCTATTATCACAGAATGCTCACGCATGAAGGCTTCAAGTCGTGGTTTTGGCTCAGATGCCTTCTTGGCGCATGCGCTTCATTGCTTAACCAAGGAAAGCCGGCTTGGTGGGCGGCGCTTCACTTCGCGCACCATAGCTACTCCGACAGAGAAGGTGATCCGCATACCCCAAACAACGGATTCCTTTGGGCGCACTGTATAACCTATATATTTAAGTATGAAGACCCGTATTTTGAAGCACGACTAAAGAAGTACAGGGAAGATCCCGCTGTCCGCTGGCAGGAAAAATACTATATTATCTTTGCCACTATGCCGTTTACTATCCCCCCTACAGTAGGATTCTTTCTGGGGGGGTGGCCCTTGGCCATAGAAATGACCCTGGCGTCAGTTGTTGGCCTGGCCGCCGGGCTTCATCTCACATGGAGCATAAATTCGTGGGACCATATAGGCAAACTCCCGCCATTTATACGCTGGCTTGAAAAAACTCCGGTGATTAATTTCTTTATCGGACAAAAGACACGCGAAATTACCCCCGGAGACCGCAGCCGCAACAATAAATTTCTTTCTACGTTCACTTTCGGAAAAGGTAATCATGAAGATCATCACGCCGACCCGCAAGCAGCTTATCATTCCGGAAATTGGGATATAAATAAATGGGTTGTTCTTGCTCTGGAGCGCCTTGGGATAATATGGGACGTCAAACACCCCAAACCAACATCTACCAAAAACTAAAAGTCCGCTCTCCTAAGCGGGCTTTTTTATTACCTCAGATACTTAATCCTATTCTCATTATGCTCGTCCAGGGTTTTTGAGAATATAGTCTCCCCCGTTGTTGGAGTTGAAAGATAATATAGATATTCTGATTCTATGGGATCTATAGCGGCGTTTATGGCGTTGATCCCGGGATTTGCTATGGGAGTTGGCGGAAGGCCCCGGTATTTATAAGTATTATAAGGAGAATCAATTAGCTTGTGGTCGTTTGTGATTTCACCTGTTTTTTTGCCGGTAAGATACGCGAGAGTAGCGTCCACCTGAAGCGGCATGCCTATCTCCATGCGCTTCCAAAGCGCGCCCGATACAGTTCGCATATCTTCGTACGTCTGTACCTCCCGCTCTATCAGGGAGGCCATGATGACGACTTCGTATAGATTCTTCCCCCGCGCCTTGATTTTTACGCGCATAGCATCTGATATTTTTGAATCAAAATTCCCAAGCATCCTTTTTACGATGTCGTTTAGGGAAGAGTCCTCCTCGAAAAAATAGGTGTCGGGGAAAAGAAAGCCGTCCAGCGTGGCGCGCGGAGGAAGATCCGCAAGATACGCGAATCCAAAAATTTCCTTCGCCAAGGGCGCTGTTATCCCTACCGCCTCTTCCAGCTCAGACTCGCTCACATTAAGCCCGCCGGCAATAAGTGCGTCTTCTATCTGCCCGGTTGTATATCCTTCCGGTATTGTAATTCTCACTCCCGGATCAAACCTTACCTTTCCCTCCGCAAGGATACGCACAATTTCGGGAATTGTCTTGGCGGGGGAAAGCTCATATTCTCCCGCCTGCAAAAGATTTCCCGCATCTTTTCGCCAAATATAATAATTGAAAAATAAATCGTTGGATATAATCCCCTCTTTCTCCAGATTAACAGCGATTTCTTTGGCGCCCTGCCCCTTATCAATAGTAAAATCAATTATCAGGTCGCTTGAAGAATCCGCCGAGCCCATGGAGCCGAAAGTTAAATATGCCAAAAAAACAATGGCAACAAGATCAATTGCCATAAATACGAGAAGTCCTAATTGTGCTAATTTACGGGACATAATGGCATTATACAACAAATAAAAAGGCCCCGCTACTACGGGGCGTTAAGCCATTCTTTTCGAATAAATTCGCGCTCTATCCAATCAATAACTTCCTCCACTCTTAGATCGCCGAACAGCGCCTGCCATGCGTCTCTTCTTTTTTTAGTTTTAGTGGTTTTGATATCTTTTATTTTCGAATCTACCCTTTTGTCTTTCCAGGGTTTTAAAACCCTAAAACGCACATAGAAAAAATTTTCACTTAAACCGCCGTTTTTGTCCATGTAGTTCCAAAGCTTACCGACCACTTCAGACGCTTTCATGTTTTCAAACAATGTGTGCCAATACCTGTGTCCGTCCAGCCCGTTTGGCCATCTGTCGTCCGGATATGTATTATCCTTATCTCCGCCTCCCCGGGACCTTGGGAGTATATGGTGCGATCCTCCCCGCTCCATGGCTTTCCGGCTCATCCTGCCACTCCCGATGCCACGCTACACAACTCCTAAATCCTCTTGCAACTTTTCATAAATATCCAGATTACTCAATTCAACCGGATCACGCTCTGATCCGCAAAAAATTGTCGTATTACACACAATACGGCCATTGTGAACGTTAGTACGCACACATCCATATCCAAAGTCAACCGTTTTACCCATTCGCTGCTCAAATTTAGTTTTGTGCTTATTGGTGCCTAATTGAAGCGCCACGCGTTGTCCCAGCTCTGCATTCCACTTCTCTACTTCAACTGCGGTATGAAAGTTGGCTAGAACAACAACGTGTGCTCTTCTTCCAAAGGCAAGTTCGTGCTCCGCCCTAAGAGATGTAGTGGCAGCACGCCCCATATGCGGATGGAATACTTGAAGTTTAATGCCGGATGGAAATTTATATACTTTATCTATGATATTAGTAATCTTGGATCGGACAATCTTTGTGATTTCTCCGTTTAAACTGCGTACCTTGCTTTGACTTCTCACAATGTTGGTAATGCCGTCTACGACCAAGCCCTCCAACTCCAAATGGAAAATGGCCAATGGCGTTACCCCAAGGTCCTCCTCCCATTCGTCGTGATTACCCGGAATATATACAAAATCCAATAGAGCCTTCTTAATAGCCCGCCCCATCTTGATGCTTGTATCTATACCCTCGATATTTAATCTTGTTGCAAACACCTTCAAGAGCACTTTGGCTATCATCCTTGCGGCAAACTTTTCCTGCTCTGTATAGTTCATTCCCCCAATCACTTCCCCGCGCTCAACGAGATTGTGCTTAAGGCCTTCAATGAAGTCGCCCGCTCCTACAAGTATCGTGGCGCACTCTCTTTCAACGAATTTGGGCATTTCATCCACAAAATATTCATAATCAGAATTTACTGATCCTGCATGCAGACAACCGAATGCGACGATAGATTCCGTTTTAAAACGGTTAGAATCTACAACCGGATACCGCAAAGTATGCTTAAACCAGTCAGATGGAAAATCATATCGGCGGGATGCCTCGTCGTATATGAGTCCGGGCCAATCTCCGTCCGGCTCCATAATACCCTTTAGGATACGGACTACTGTCGGTCTCTGAATAGAAAGAGAGTCGGCTATATACCCTTCGGTTATGGGACCGCTTATAATGTGGTTGATAATCTTATTCTGATTACGAGATCTGCTCTCAGGCTTGGGCACGAAAGTGCGCTCATACATCAAAAGGTCTTTCAACGTATGATTTGTTGGGCACATATGCTCATTATCCGCCGAAAGCTTCAGCGTTACGACGCCAACCTGATTTTCAGAGGTAGTAGTTTCCGTGGGCCTAGATATCATAGGAAGACCCATATAATCTCTTGGGACCTCTCCTTTTGGCTTTGCGATGTAAGATCCGGTACAGCCGACAATATATACATCCACAAACCCCTGAGCGCTGCGTTCCTGATTCTGTCGCACAATTCTGTCAATTGCCGTACTTGCATATTGAGAGCTCCATTGCGCCCTATCCGGAACCAATACTTCGATAGTTTTGCCCACCACTTTAGTCGGCAGACGCTCGTCGGACTTGTTGTAGTAAAGAATATCCGGACGAAGTTCAATCAGCTCAGTGGCAACTTCTTGTCCAATATCCTTGTCGTACGGCTTGCTGGTTATAAGATAAATCTTCACAGGCACGCCGGCTTCTATTTCAAAGCTGGGAATCTCGCGGGAGAGCTCAGCTGCCGAATTTTTAATAAATTCAGTACGTAGTTGCCTGCGGATAACCGTAGAATTAGCGGTCTCTCCCGATTCTTTGGCCTCCGCCTTCTTTTCTTCCAAGTTTCTTGCTACAAATTCCCTTGCTTGGACCTCAAGCGCCCTGCCAGCCACAAGGCCGCCAGCGATAATAACAAATTTAGAGTCGTTTTCAGCGAAAATCTTGAAGCCAATCTCTAAAAGGCCGCTGCGATATCCGTCACCTCCGTAATCAATACGGGAGCACAGACCAACTATCACGCTTTGACTTGCCATATCAGACATCTCCTTTTGTCGCTCATTTCCTTTCCGCCGGGTATGAAATAAGATTAATTGTAAAAAAACTTTCCTTTTTTATACCGTATCATATATTCAAAAAAACATAAAAGCCCTCCGACCGCGGTCGGAGGGCTTATGATATATCAAGCCCTTGTAACTGTGAATTCCGGAATTGATTTGAACTCCTCCGGATCGTCGGAGGAATCCGGCTTTCTACGTTTGGATACTCTTTGTATCCCCTCTTTGAAGACCCTCTCATCTTCAACCCTTCCAAGATCATCTTCTCCAAGAATCCTTTTTAGAAGCATCCTGCGCCCCTCACGCATAAGTAAAAGCCGCTTTAAGGACTCTATTGTCTCCGCTCGCGGAGAATCGCGGAACACAGGAGAAAGTGCATACTCCATATACTCTCTTGTTGTCTTCTTGAGCAGCTGCGCGCGCTCACGAATTTTCTGCGCGAATTTTGGACAATTCCACATATAGTGCGCGTCACACTCCCAATCATCACCTAGGTCAGGCGGTTCCGCACCGTACTCAAACGGAAAACACATCGGTATTAAATGAGTCAAAAAAACATCAAACTCACATTCCTCTTCGGACCGGGAATCCTTTAAAATACTATTGTGTAATCTCTTCCTTATGTCATCGGTGATTTCGCCCCACTCATCCATGATTCGATTCATCTCGTCCGCGGAAATATTGCTGATATGTCCATTCGTACTCATCACTGGTCTCCTTTTAATACGAGCAAACAGTCCACTTGAAGAACTCTCTTGTAGGTACTCTGAGCACAAGTTTTAGTATCTCACATATTATACACTAAACCCCAAAAAAAGCAAGGTATAAGGGCCAATTTCAACGGCTCAATACTTTTAAAGTATTGAGCCGTTGAAATTGGCTTAGATATGTCTCATTCCACGATAGCCCGGATGCGGCGGATACCGGCACCTACGGATTCTTCTTTAGTTATTTTGAAATGCACAAGCTCCCCTGTGTGCGCCACATGCGGGCCGCCGCAGAGTTCACGGGAGAAAACCTCGCCGGATTTTGAATCAACCGCGGAGTACACTTTTACGGTTTCAGGATACTTTTCTTTTTCAAAATATAACGCGCCTGTTTTGACGGCATCCTCGTAAAGCAACTCTTCGTAGCCCATATCCAGGTTTCTTTCTATGACATCGTTTATCAAATCTTCCACTTTTTTAATTTCTTCTTCTGATAACTTTCTATCAAATGCGAAGTCAAACCTCAATCGTTCAGCCGTAATATCGGAGCCCGCCTGATGCACCTTATCGCCAAGCACTTTTCTAAGCGCAGCTTGAAGAAGGTGAGTTGCCGTATGAAGGCGCGTGACAATCTTGAGCTCTTCTTCATTCGCCGCCTTAAGCTCTCCGGTATCCAGCAAAAGTCCGTGCCCGCCGAATTTTTTCTCGCGGCCCGCGCGAGATGCTTCGCGATGTTTTTCAAATTCTCTGTCAAAATCTTCACGCGTAAGCCCGCTCGATTTTTCTCCACCAAGTTCTTTTATTATCTCATACGGAAGCCCGAAACTTTCATAAAGGCGAAAGGCGGATTGCGCGTCAATCTCACCCGTGCGCTCAAGCTCTTTTAATCCCCGCGCGACACTTTTTTGGAATTTATCCTTTTCTTTCGCAAATTCATCTCTGACTGTTTCCGGATTTATTTCATTGTAAAATCCACTGTATTCTTTTCCGACAATATCGAAAAGCGTTTGAGAATCATAGCTATCTCCCAGAATATGCTCGTAGACGAGCATTCGCCGCATAAGCCGGCGCAGAATATAGCCCGCTTCTTTGTTGGAAGGAATCACCCCGTCCGAAACCAGGAAGGCGACTCCTCTCGCATGGTCGGAAACTATGCGCTTTACTCGGGTATCCATACCCGCGGGAAGAATTCCTGTAATAGATGAAAATAAATCCGTTTCAAAGATATTTTTCTTGCCCTGCGCGACCATCGTAAGACGCTCAAGTCCCATGCCGGTATCTACTCCGGGGGTCTTTAGAGGTTCGAGGATTCCGTCTGATTTATCACCCTTCGGGTGATCACCCGCAGGGTGACAGTAGTATTCATTAAATACAATATTCCAAATCTCCATATCGTTTATATAAATCTCTGTGGTGGGGCCGCATGGGCCCTCGCTGCCTGTGGGTCCCCAAAAATTATCCTCACGACCTGCTTCACGAATGTCCGAAACCCCCAGTGACTTCCAAATTTTCTCCGACTCTTCGTCTCTTGGCGTTTTTGCGTCGCCCCCAAAAATAGTTACATATTGTATATCAAGGCCGATTGATTCAATAAATTCTTTTCCATACAAAATTGCTTCTTTTTTGAAATACCCGCCGAAACTGAAATTTCCCATCATCTCAAAAAAGGTCAGATGAGACTCATCCCCCACCTCGTCAATATCCGAAGTGCGGAAGGATTTCTGGATTGATACCGTGTTCAAGCTCCCAAAATCCCTCTTCGGATCTGCTTTGCCCACAAAATACGGCTTAAACTGCTGCATCCCCGCGGTCGTCAAAAGCACCGAGGAGTCGTCGGGCAAAAGTGAGCTGGAAGACACAACAGTATGCCCTCTCTCCTCAAAATATTTTAAAAAAATCTCGCGCAGCTCGCTTGCGGTCACAACAATTAATTTATTATTCCTCCTCCTATTAATTCGTCTTTCTTATAAAACACTATCGACTGCCCGGACGTTACGGCTCTTTGGGGCTTTTTGAACTCAACGGATAAATTACCACTCACATCTTCGTTCCGTATTATAGCATCTTGATCGGGTTGGCGGTAGCGGATTTTTGCTTTGCAATGAAATGGAAGTTTTGGCTCCCCGCGCATCCAATTCATCCCAGATGCCACGAGACTGTCTTGGAATAACTCGTCGTCATACTCACGCGCGACAACAAGATTATTTTCCTCGTAATCCTTTCGCGCGACAAAATAAGGCGGTCCTCCGCCAATGTTAATCCCCCTCCTTTGTCCCAATGTATAAAAATGAAGTCCGGCGTGCTCTCCTACTTTTTCGCCTTTAGCGTTTACAATTGCACCCGGCTTATCTTCTATATACTCATGTAAAAAATTGCCGACATTTACCTTGCCGATAAAACAGATTCCTTGAGAGTCCTTGCGCTCGGCATTTGGCAAACCAAATTTCCGCGCAAGTTTTCGCACTTCGCTTTTTTTATAATCGCCAATCGGAAACAGAACATTTTTTAGTTTTTCCCGGTCAACCGCCCAAAGAAAATAGCTTTGATCCTTGTCGGGGTCCTTGCCTTTGAGCAGCCTAAGCCCGGACAGTCTCGCATAATGACCCGTTGCAATACAATCCGCTCCAAATTCTTCTATTGCCCAATCATAAAACACCCCGAATTTTATTTCGCGGTTACACATTACATCAGGGTTTGGAGTACGGCCCGCAGCATACCCGGAAGTAAAATAATCCACTACCTTCTGCTTATATTCTCTTACAAGATCAACACTATAAAACGGTATCCCGATTTTTGCCGCGGCCATTCGCGCGTATCGCTCATCTTCTTCAGCGGTACACACTCCCGTCTTTACCTCATCTTCCGACCAGCATTTCATAAATACTCCAGTCACATCAAAACCGGCCTTCTTCAATAAGGCCGCGGAAACGCTCGAATCCACACCTCCGCTCATTGCGCATATTACCCTTTTCTTTGCCATAACATATATTATGACACATCAATCATTCTTTGTAAATAACCGCAGCTCCCGAAGCCACAGGAGGAGGGCTTCTCTGAATGAGAATAAAGACAGAAAATATTTGAGATCAATTAGTTTCTTTACGCACCAGCCGAAAAATCCCGAAAACGTAAGACCGAACAGGTATGCAACCGCGTATTTGCCCCCGCAAGAGATGACATACCCAGGAGTCCGGGCCTTGTATTCGGCAAGCGGCTGGCCGGTTGAGATGCGCATAATATTCTCCGAAACTGCGTCTGCCTGCTGCTCCGCAATGAAAGCGGTTGCGGGCGTGCGCGAACCCGTTGCTTCATCAATAAACGCCGCGTTGTCGCCTATCGCAAAGACCTTGCGCAATCCCTTCACCTGCAAAAATTTATCAACAACAATGAATCCTTCATCATTGAGCTCAAGCCCTTTCATTTTTCCACCTTTAGCGGAAAGAAGCGCCGGGCCCTTTATCCCCCCGCTCCAGAGCACGATGTCCGCATCGCATTTTTCCCCGTCTTCAAACAAAACACATTCCGACATTACTTCCTGAACCCTCGTGTTGGTCAAAATTTCAACGCCGAGTTTCTCGAGCCGCTTGATAGATTTGTCGCGCTGGAGCTTGGGGCTGGACGAGAGTATTGTGTCTCGCGCCTCGAGCAGAGAAATATGCACATCTGCGTAGTTGAGTTTGTGGTCGCGGGCAAGGCACCTTGTATATGTAGCGATTTCGGCAATCGTCTCGACCCCTGTCGCCCCGCCGCCTACAATCACAATTTTTATCGGGTTGCCTTTTACGGCATTAGAAAAAACTTTTTCTATACGTCTTCGTATACTAAAGGCGTCCTCGAGTGTTTTTAAGGTATAACAGCATTTTTCGGCGCCTTTAATATCAAAATATACAGTCTCTGATCCTAGCGCAAATACAAGGTACTCATATCGCACAGAGTCGCCATTCTCCAATTTCACTTCGTTATTCCAAAAATCTACTCCGCTTACCGAATCCTGAACAAAAGTTATGTTTTTATTTGAAATTATTTGATTTATAGGAAGACATACGTATTCCGCGAGCGTTTCCTCGAATTTTTGTCTCCCTTCGGGAGATCCCCCGTAGGGGGACATACTCGCCATACCCCTCCATCTATACGCACTTGCCGCCTCGTAGAGCGCTGCCGTGTATGTATGATAGCTATTTTTATCAATCAAAATAACGCTCCAATCCTCCTTGCTTTCCGAGGCCTTATCGGAGGAGGAAGCGAGCGTTTTTAATTTCTCTTCAAGTTTTAGGGCGGCCTTAAGGCCGCCGAATCCTGCGCCCAAAACAACTATATTCTTCATGACTCATTTACGATTTTATAAAATACCCCCCGCTCCGCGTCTCCTACCTGCCGGACTTTACCCTCGCTCTCAAGCTCGTCCAGATACTGCTCGACGTCGCTAGTTGAAGCGCCTACAAGCTGCGCTGCCTTTTGCGGATTTAGCCGTTCACGGCGATGGAGCTCTGCCGTAAGGCGGTATTTCCAGTCATTCCACGCATTGCTTGACGCGGGAGTTGCTTTGGGATCTTCCTTAAAAAGAAAATCCCCGGCCATGCCCACAAGACTTCTCCCCCGCTCCCGCTCAAATCCTTTCCAGATAAGCTCATAATACATGAGAAATATAAGAGTGCTTGCCAATAATATTAAAAGTAAAAACGCCATATTTTTGTATCTAAATTATATACTTATCATTTATATAATACTGCCCTTGCCGGTGCTCCGTCAAGGTCAGTCAATTTAAGGGGAAGGCCAATAAATTGGTATTCTCCCTGCTCCACACCCGATAAATCAAGGCCTTCAAAGATTACGATATTTCCCGAAAGTAGCGAGGTATGGGGACGGACATCCTCGCCTCCCCGTTTTTTCACGGAAAGCCAATCAATGCCGAAAAGTATAATGCCCCTCTCTGCCAGATACTCCGCGGCGTCGCCATCAAGACAAATAGAATCCTCGCGAAATTCGGAAAATCCTCGGAGAGAATTTTGTGTTTTTACCAAGATTCTCTCGCCTTGCCGAATATTCTCCTTTTCCAAATCAGCGACAGTTATCTTCTCCGCCGCCGCTGTCATATCGAGCACACGACACGGGCCGATACACGCCTCAAGATTTATTTTATCCACCCCGGGGGCGTCATTATCAACATGTCTCGGCGCGTCAACGTGCGTCCCCGTATGCGACCCAAAAGTAATCTTAGAAAGATTCGTCGGATACTCCGGCACACTCCTATACGCCTCAATGCTCATCTCTGGATTGCCCGGATATATTAAAGTTCCACTATCTAGCGGAAGCGAAATATCGTATATTTTCATGCGCTGTGGCCACCGAAGCGATTGCGCATCGCCTGGAGCAATTTGCCCGTATAGCTGGGATTATCTTGGGACGCGACACGGAAAGCAAATGCGTCTTCGATGACCTTTGCCGGCACGCCAAGATCCCTTGCGGCTTCCACAGTCCACTCGCCTTCCCCGCTCGCTCCCACACTGCCTGAAATCCCTTCCATCTCTTGCCCAAATTCTTCAAATCCCTCTTTAAGCCATTCTACAAGGCGCGATTCCACAACGCTTCTGTGGCTATAAAGACCAGCTATTTTTTCAAGATTAAGGCCAAATCCGGACTTTTCCATCATGGCAAACCCTTCCGCAATCGCCTGCATCATGCCGTATTCTATGCCGTTATGCACCATTTTTACAAAGTGCCCCGCTCCATGCGTGCCCATATATCCATACGCGCCGGGAGCGGCTAAATCGCGAAAAAGCGGCTCGAGCGCCTCAAAGTCCTCTTTGTCTCCGCCCACCATGACGCACGCGCCTTCTCTCGCGCCTGCCGGCCCGCCGGACACTCCCACATCCACAAAATTAATCCCCGTTGACTCAAATCCCCCCGCGCGCCTCATTGATTCTTTATAGGGAGAATTTCCCCCGTCAATAACAGTATCCCCGTCCACAAGAAACGGCACCAGCTCGCTTAAAACATCGTCCACTGTTTGGTGAGGCACCATAATCCAAATATTCTTGGGCGTGTCCAGTTTTCCAACAAGCTCACTCAACGTTACTGCGATCTTCGCGCCGGATTTCTCCGCCGCGCGTCTTGCATCCTCATCAATGTCAAACGCAAAAACCTCGTGACCTTTCTTCACAAGCCGCTCTACCATATTATGTCCCATTTTTCCAAGGCCTATGTAACCCAGCTTCATAATTCCTCTCCTTTTTTATAGATTTTAAGAGGTTCCTTGTCCTTCTCCCAGCCCTTCAGTATCGGCATTATAAACCGCCAGGCGGCCTCGACTTCTTCCGTGCTTGCAAAAAGCATTTGCTCTCCCTCGATGCAGTCAAAAAGCACTTTTTTATACGCCTCTGCTTGTGTCTCGGGCAGATTCCCTCCCCTGTATTCAAACGAAAGATTTTTGGGCTCAATATCGTTTGACAGGCCCGGCTTCTTTGCCCAGAATCGCAAAACAATACCCTCTTTCGGCTTCACTCTAAAAGAAATCATGTTCTGGTGTTTATGGCCGGCATGAGGAAGAGGACAAAAACAGGGCGCCGCTTCTTTGAAGTATACATTGAGCTCCACTATATTTTCCTTCATGCCCTTGCCCGATTCTATCAAAAAAGGGGTTCCACTCCAGCGCGCGTTATCCACAAACGCCCGAAGCTTGAAATATGTCTCTGTGCGCGAGCCCTTCCGTACTCCGGAAAGTTTTCCGTACCCTTCGTATTGACCCCTTGTAGTATATTTTCCCACTTCGCTTTCCCCGATTGGCCGCAGCGCCTCAAGGATCTTCGCTCTCTCGCGCCGAATTGCGGACGCCGCAAATCTCTGCGGATGGCCCATAGCGACAATCGCAAGCATCTGGAGCATATGATTTTGCCCCACATCACGAAGAGCCCCTATCTCGTCGTAAAACGCCCCTCTCTCACCGACGCCCTCTTTCTCAAGAAGCTTAAGCTCCACTCTGTCTATATATTGATTATTCCAAAGCGGCTCAAAAATTCTGTTGGAAAAACGGAAAGTCAGGATATTCTGCATTGTTTCGCGGGCAAGATAATGGTCTATGCGGAAAATCTGCTCCTCCCGGAAAAGTTTAGAAAGAAGCTCGTCGAGCTCCTTGGCCGCGTACATATCTTCTCCAAAAGGCTTCTCTACAAGCACGCGAGTCCATCCCTCTCCGTCGCTGCACGGTATCGTGAGGCCGGAATTTGCCAGATTCTCAAAAATTGTCTTGTAGTATTTAGGGGCTACCGCAAGATAAAAAAGTTTATTTGAGCATGTTTTAAATTCCTTATCCGTCTTAACAAGGATATCGCCGAGCTTCCTATAGGCCTCTAAATCCTCGAAAAGCCCCGGCTGATACATTGCCTTTTTGACGAGCTCCTTGTCTCCATCCTTCGCCGCCTTGAGAATAAATCTTTGGAATTCGCTGGCGGAAAGCTGTGATTTTGAAAATCCTACTATTTTAAATTTTTTCGGGAGCATACCCTCCCCGGACAAAGAAAAAAGCGCAGAAAAAAGCTTGCGCTTTGCAAGGTCTCCTGTCGCACCAAATATGACAAGAGTTGTAGGGATTTGGAGCTTACTCACTTATGCTTTCGTATTTAATTTCAATACTGTCAGCATCATTTAAAATGAGGTTTTCGTAATCCAAGCTCTCTTCACCATTTACAGTCATAGAAATTGCGTGAGTTTCGCCGGCGATGTAATCAAATATTTGTGAACCGGAAAACTGTTTGCCCCACACTTTGAAAAACTCCCCGAGTGTAAAATCATACTCGCGCGGAAATTCTATGTGAAGTTTCCCTGTAGCATCGTGCGTATGCACCGGCCGCATGCACCCGGGCGATACACCGATATTCGAGGATATTTCCTGCCTTTCTCCATTTATATCAATGCTAAGCTCCGGATGAATGTGCATACCCCCACCCGCATGAGTGACACAGGAACTTGTAGGGTCAAACACAACAGGCTCTCCCTCCGCTCCGGAAAAAAGATATCTATAAATTCCAAATCCCGCAGCCGCGACCAAAATAAAGACAACTACCCAAACGAGCGAATTTTTTACTCCCTTCGACTTCGTTGCGTGCTCGGCCGCCATCTTTTTTTCCTCCCGCCTCATCTGCCGGCGCTCCTTTTTTGTAAGCCGCCGCTCGGATTGATTTTTCTCTGTTTGTATTTGTTCGTCCATATTCATATAATAATACTTTGCTTTTTACTTTGCAAGCACCTCCATAAGCGAATCTCTTTTTGTATAAAAGTCCTCAAAGTATTCTTTTTCTACCGGCTTACCGGGAGGAAGATCCATGCGAAGAGGATTTATAAAGGCGCCGTTTTTAAGCATCTCGTAGTGAAGGTGCGGGCCGGTGGAAAGGCCCGTTGATCCCACGAAGCCAAGGACTTGATTTTGCTTCACTTTTGCGCCCACATATACTCCCTTCGCATAAGAAGAAAGGTGCGCGTAGCCTGTTCTGTATCCATTTGCGTGTCTTACTCCTACGTACTTGCCATTGCCCCCTTTCCAGCCGACATAATTTACCGTCCCCGCTGCGGTTGCCGACGCCGGCGTACCGGAGGACGCGGCATAGTCAATCGCGCGGTGAGTAGTAAATGTATTTAAAATTGGGTGAAGGCGGTTATAGGAAAATCCTGACGTTATTCTTATATAATCAAGAGGCGAGCGCAAAAACTGCCGCCGCATTTCTCTGCCCTCTTCATTATAATACTCGGCATACCCCGAGGGATCCTCATAATAAAATGTGTAAAAATCTTTCCCGCCATTTACAAAATGTGCGGTCAGAATCTTGCCGGGTTTTACTGGCTCCCCGTCCCTGTACCGTTCTTCGTATATGACCGTAAAACTATCTCCTTTATAGACGCTTGATGTGAAATCAATGTCCCAGCCAAAAATTATTGCCATGTTCAGGGTTATTCCCGGCGGGATACCTTCTTCCTGCGCGGTTTCAAAAAGCGAACTTGCTATCACCCCACGCCCGGAAACTATTTTGGTATCATACACAATTTCTCTCACATCCACACCAAACTCCCCGCCCTCCTTTTTCTCAATTATTAAAAATTCTTCGTCGTCTATGTCATATTCCAGACTTGTCAGTACTTCAGTCTTCGAATCAAACAAAAACCGGAATTCATTTCCGGCGTGTATAGAAGCAAGGTTATGCGCATTTTCGGAAATAGTAAGAAACTCCAATCCTAAATTCCAATCTACTCCAATCTTCTCCATAATTTTTTCCCAAGTATCACCATCTTCTACTGTATACTCCACCAGCCGTAATTTTTCCTCTTCCGCATCGGCTGAAATCTCCTCACTGCCATCTCCTCCCCCAATTTCCTTACCGTCGTTATCCAAAAACAAAAAAATCCCCGAAGCAACCAGGGAAAACAGAACCACACTGCCGATAAACATCCCGGATTTTATTCCGCTTTGCATATCTACTACTTTACCATAGTCAAAAACAAAAAACGACCAAGTCAAACTTGGCCGTTATTGGAATTAATAAAATGCTGCAATTTACAGCCGTGTACGCCCTCAATAGATGAGTAGCGACGCGAGATTATGCCTAAAATCCGGCCATATCTTATCTGCTGGATCATGCCTATTATTACCCCGCGAGAATCCATAAGCGGGCCGCCGGAAAAACCATTTAAAAAAGCTAATATTTCCGAAGGAACGCTAACAGCGAATTTGCCGTCCGGCAGCAGTTGCCGCCGCGCAGAACTTGCGATGTTATACGCGCACAAACGTTTTTCATACGTAGCTATTTTACCTTTGCGGGACTTTCGAACAAATAAGTGGCCTACAATATAAAGATCGCCATGCCCCAACTCATCTTCCTTTGCAAACTCAACATTGGGCGAGGTTATAGGCATATTGGATTCCAGCAAAACAAGGTCGCGGTCTTTGTCTCGAGCAACTTCTACCCCGATATAGTTCCTGTCACCCACACGAATGAAATCAGTGCCCCCGGTAGATTTTACTACATGCAGAGCCGTCACAACGACTGCGCCCCCATCGATTCCGCTACGGGCTGCTAGGCAAATCCCCGTACCATAAGCGGTTAGCAAAATGTCACGTGAGTGTATAAGGATTATCGCGTCGCAAGCATTCCGGACAACGGGCGGCAGATCTTCTTTCTGTAAAAATCTTTCAGGCAAACGATCAAAGAGATATCGTCCATCTACTCTTCTGTAAAAACCCCTGTCAACCTTACCCCCAAAGGGATTCATCATCTCGGGCCTGCCGCATCAGTCGTACAATTTCTTGTTGTAACAGACGAGTCCGAGCTTGCCGGACTTGCCGCGAGCGGACTCCTTCCTATACATAGTAACGCCGCAGTTTACCGGCCCCTCTTCTTCATCTATGCGCGTAAATTCCTTGGGACTGAAGCCCTCCAAAAGCATACGCAGGCACAAAATTATGCGGAAATGAGCTACCGCAAGCACATGCTTGTTGGCAAAGCGCCTTCTCATATCTTCTAGCCACAAACCCAGCCGCAGATTTGCGTCGGGAGCGTTTTCACCATTTGGAAATCTAAAAAAATAATCTCCGTCCAGTTCGTACAGCTCTCTCTGTCGCGGGTAAAGCGCGAAAAAAACTTTCTTGTCATTAAAAAGCGTCATAAGTCCGTGTTCCTGCTCCCTGATTCGCTCGTCGCAAAATACTTCCTGCACTTCCCCAAGTTCCGGCCAGCCTTCTTTCATGCACTCAAACGTTTCCATAGTCCTTGGAGACGGGGAAATTACCACAGCATCAGGTACGGATATCACATCTTGCAGCCCCACGCCCGTAGCCCTC
>Ga0208879_1001601_pt1 | contig 21141 bp, 16 predicted proteins | sample Knorr_S15_td_Bot_FD_185605 | JGI IMG/M metagenome (GOLD analysis project Ga0208879, IMG submission 185605) | Marine microbial communities from Southern Atlantic Ocean transect - Knorr_S15_td_Bottom_ad_5009_LV_A (SPAdes) (version 2) | ecosystem: Environmental > Aquatic > Marine > Oceanic | place... | reverse complement strand
ACGTACACCTGCTTCCATTTCTCGTACAATTCCGAAACCATAATGCATCACAGCTGTACAGACTTGCACCGAAGTTGCGCCAAGTAAAATAAACTCTACAACATCTCGCCAGGTTTCGATACCACCAATGCCAGAAATTGGCACTTTAGAAATCTCTGGATGCTGCGCTAGATCTTTTAACATGTGCATTGCAATTGGTTTTACGGCTGGACCACAATACCCTCCATTAGAGCCTTTGCCATCAACAATTGGATAAGGTGCGTAGCTGTCTAAATCTATTCCAATAATGCTTTTCATTGTATTTATTAAAGAAATTGAATCTGTTCCTCCTTGCACAGCTGCCAAACCAGGATCTGTTATATGTGAAATATTTGGCGATAGTTTAGTAATCACAGGAATTTTTGCGGCTTCTTTAACCCATTCTACAATAGTTTTTAACACTTTGGGTTCTTGCCCAACTGCCGAACCCATTCCGCGTTCGCACATTCCGTGAGGACAACCAAAATTAAGCTCGATACCATCTGCTCCAGCATTTTCAACATCTTTTATAATTTGCTCCCATTCTGTTCGACTTTCCACCATTAAGGAAGCAATGATAGCGTGGTCTGGAAAATATTTTTTTACCTCTTCAATCTCACGAAGATTATCTGCCAAAGGTCTATCTGTAATGAGTTCAATATTATTGAAACCCATCATTCGTGTATTTCTGTAATCTACAGAACCATAACGACTGGATACATTAATAACAGGAACGCCAAGTGTTTTCCAGACTGCTCCTCCCCAACCTGCATCAAATGCTTTCATAACCTGATATCCAGAATTAGTTGGTGGAGCTGAAGCCAACCAAAATGGATTAGGCGATTTAATGCCTCCGAAATTTATTGATAAATCTATCATGTTTTTTTATTTTCCATTTTGTCCTTCGGACATTTCCCCAAAGGGGAAGGGGAAAGATAAAAAGGTATGTTATTAATTATACTATTTACTGCTTACTGCCTACTTATTCAGCCAACTATGAATCCCTTGTGCCGCCATTTTACCGTCATAAGCTGCATTTACAACTTCTGATCCTCCATTAATGGCGTCGCCTCCAGCAAAATATTTTGGATTAGAGGTCTGAAAGGTTTCATCATTTACTTTTATTATTGCATTATTACCTGCATCCAAATTATCAATGAGATCATACAAATGCCCTTGTTTAGCTTGTCCTGTAGCCTTTATGACCAAATCGCATCGTACAACAAATACATTTTTCATATTGATTTGAAGATTTCCATCTATCATTTCTGTTTTAGCGAATTTTACGCCTTCAACTTTCCCATTCCCAACAATAGCGATTGGAGTTACATTAAACAAACTGTCAACGCCTGCACTTATGGCTAAATCGTACTCAAAACCATAAGCTCCCATATTGTCTTTCGAATTTCTATAAGTCAGTACTGTTTTTCGTGCTCCCATTCTTGCAGATTCCGAAGCAGCATCCATGGCTGTATTACCGCCTCCAATAACAACTACCCTTTTTGGAACAACTAATTTATGATGTTTCATTCGTAATTCTTCAATAAATTCTACTGCTCCAATAACACCTTCTTTGTCTTCACCTTCTAATCTCAATTCCCTTGTTTTTCCTAAACCAACTCCTAAAAAGATGGCATCATAGTCATTTTCTAATTGTTTTAATTGCTCTTTTGAAGCAATTGAGGTATTGTATATGATGCTGAATTTTAATTGTTTCTGAAGATACTCTACTTCTTTTAAAACTTCTTCATTAGTAATTTTGTAAGGCGCTACACCATGCACATTTAAACCTGATGGCAATTCTTTTGCTTCATAAATATCAACTTCAAAACCTAAAGTTCTGGCTTCACAAGCGCAGGCAATTCCAGCTGGTCCTGCACCAATTATTGCAATCTTTTTTCCATTAGAATCTCCAACTTTAAAAATATTTTTTTCTGAATTTATGGTTTTATTGGTTGCAAAATTTTGGAGCCTACCTATTTGAATTGGAGGCACATCCTGATGATTATAAACACAAGCACCTTCGCATAACACTCCTGTTGGACAAACAACACCACATACATTTCCAAGCCAATTAGAATCGAAAATTGTCTTTGAAGCTCCGGTTACATTGTCAGTATGTATTTGTTTGATAAACAACGGGATATCAATTTGTGTCGGACAGGCTTTAATGCAAGGCGCATCGTAACAAAACAAACATCGAGAACTTTCATAAAATGCTTCTGTAGCATTCATTAAAGGCTTCTTTTGTTTGAAGTTTTTCTTGAATTCCGCTTCAGTAGTTGGTGGTTTGTATTCTGCCATTCTTTATAGTTATGAGTTATAAGTTCAAAGTTTTATAGAACGCTGATGACGCTGATTTAAAATTAATTTTATATGTCCTTATCATAATCATCTGTGTTATCTGCGTTCTATTAATTATAAATCTGTTAAACGTCCGTAGGTTTCTGGTCTTCTGTCTCTATAAAATTGCCAGGTAGAACGTACTTCATCAATGAGGTCTAAATCAAATTCTGCCACAAGCAGTTCATCATTATCGCGTGATGCTTGAGAAAATATTTGTCCTCGTGGATCTACAAAATACGATTGACCATAGAACTTCCCTAAATTCCAAGGTTTCTCTTCACCTACCCGATTGATACAGCCCATAAAATAACCATTGGCAACTGCATGAGCAGGTTGCTCTAATTTCCATAAATATTCGCTTAAACCAGCAACGGTTGCTGAAGGATTATAAACAATTTCAGCACCATCAAGCCCTAATACTCTTGCGCCATCAGGAAAATGCCTGTCGTAACAAATATATATTCCAATCTTCGCATATTTGGTTTGAAATACAGGATAACCTAAATTTCCTGGTTTAAAGAAAAACTTTTCCCAAAATCCTGTAGTATGTGGAATATGATTTTTACGATATTTTCCTAAATATGTTCCATCTGCATCAATAACAGCAGCAGTATTATACAAGATTCCTGCTTGCTCTTTTTCGTAAACAGGAACGATAATAACCATATTATGCTTCTTCGCCAAGACTTGCATTTTTTCAGTTGTTGGTCCCGGAACAGATTCGGCTGATGCATACCACTCGATGTCTTGTCCCGGACAAAAATAGGGTGTGTTAAATATTTCCTGTAAACACAATATTTGTACGCCTTGTTTTCCGGCTTCTTCAATATATGGAATATGCTTATCGTACATGGCATCCATAATCTCTTTTATAGTGCCTTCGCCTTCTGTCATTGGAAGACTCATTTGTATTAATCCTGATTTTATTTTTCTACTCATTATCTTTTAGTTTAATATTGAGGTCTCGCATCTCGACTGCGCTCGATGTGACATGCTCGACCTGACATTCATTTTATTATTGTCTCCTCGAGCGCAGTCGAGAGGTTTTACTTTTCTATATTACCGTTTTCGATGTTTTACCTCTTTTTATAAATTGTCCGAAACCCGCTTTTAATTTACATTCATTATTTTCTATGGCTATTTTCCCTCTTAAAATAACGGTTTCTGTTTTACCCATGACTTTTCTGCCTTCATAAGCAGAATAATCACAATTCATGTGATGCGTTTCTACCGATATAGTATGTTCTTTTTTAGGATCGAAAATAACAATATCTGCATCACTACCAATTGCAATGGTCCCTTTTCTTGGATACATTCCGAAGATTTTTGCAGCGTTAGTAGAGGTTAACTCTACATATTTAGTCAAAGATATTTTGCCCTGATGAACACCTTCAGAATATAAAAATTCCATACGATGCTCAATTGCTGGATGACCATTTGGGATTTTTGAAAAATCATCTTTTCCCATTAGTTTCTGTTCCCAATTAAAAGGACAGTGGTCAGTCCCAACTACTTGTATCAAACCTTGATTAATCCCAGACCACAAAGCAATTTGATCTTTCTTTTCTCGCAAAGGTGGACTCATTACCCATTTTGCTCCTTCAAAATCTTTTTCATATAAAGAAGCATCCAACATAAGATATTGTGTACAGGTTTCTACAAATACTTTTTGATTGCGTTGTGTAGCTTTCCGAACTGCATTCAATGCACCTTCACAAGTCATGTGCACTATATAACCCGGACAATCTGTATAATGCAGCATATCAGTAAAACGTGCTGAAGCCTCTGCTTCAGTAACTTCAGGTTGTGAGAGATAATGATATAAAGGAGATAAATTTCCTTCAGCTTTATTTTTAGAAATCAAAGAATCTATCATATCGCCATTAGTTGCATGAACTGTTACCAAGCCACCATGTTTTTTTACCACTTTCATAAGCTGCACCATTTGACCGTCATCAATCATTAAAGCACCTTTATATGCCATAAATGTTTTAAAGGATGTGATGCCTTCTTCTTCAATAAATTGGATGACTTCTTTTGCAACATCGTCGTTAAAATCGGTAACTGCCATGTGGTATGAGTAATCGCCAATTGCTTTTCCTTGTGATTTTTGTTGCCACGTTTTTAAGGCATTGTGCAATGTATCGCCTTGTGTTTGAAGGATAAAATCGATAACCATTGTAGTGCCACCGTGAAGTGCAGCTCGTGTTCCTGTTTCGTAATCGTCGCTGGAATAGGTTCCCATAAATGGCATATCGAGATGCACATGAGGATCGATACCTCCTGGAAAAACTAACTTATTTGTAGCGTCAATGATTTTATCTGCTGCATAATTCAAATTTTTACCTATGGCAACAATTTGTTCTTCTTCTATATATAAATCAGCAATATAACTTTCGGCAGCTGTAACTACTCTACCATTTTTAATTAAAATTGACATTTATCTATTTTTATTAGAACGCTGATTTTGCAGATTATCGCTGATATATTTTTAGCAATAATTTAATCATTTTTTATCATAAGAAATCTGTGTCATCTGTGTTCTTTTATTTATACTATTCGCAATCTATAAATTTACAAGTTTTTAATCAATATCTCCTATATTTAGCTCGCTTTTTAAATTCTTCTTAGATGTAATCATACTTACAATAACACCAACTACAATTGCCAAAAAGAATGAAGGTCCAAGGACGTCTAATTTTTCAAAATAAATTCCAATAGAATCTATTGAGCTTATACCAAATTTAAAAAGTGGTACTGATAAAAAACCTGTTATCATAGAAGCAATTGCTCCTTTCTCGTTGAATTTCTTCCAGAATAGTGATAAAATAATGGTTGGACAAAAAGTAGCTGCAATTCCAGACCAGCCAAAAATTACAAACCAAAATATTGTTCTTTCCGGAATAGAAATAGCTACTATCATTGCAATAATTAAAGCAAATACGGCTAGTACCAAAGTGATAATTCTTGAAATTTTCGCCAGTTCTTTTTCTGTTTTATCTGGTTTGTAAATTTGCTGATAAAAATCCCGAGAAATAGCACTAGAAGCCAGCACTAAAAGCGAATCTATCGTTGACATAATTGCAGACAATACTGCTGCAATATATAGTCCTATTAAAGTGAGAGGCATTATTCTTTCAACTAAAAGTGGCAGTACATTTTGCGCTCCATTTCCTAAAATTATCTCTGGATCGGCATCAACAGATGTTAAAAGATATCTTCCGAAAATCCCGATTAAGACTGCACAAGAATCTGTAAGTATTGTAAAAACTATAGCTACCCAACGTCCTTTTTTGATTTCGGAAGCACTTTTAATAGACATAAAACGCACGAACAATTGTGGCGAACCCATAAACCCTAAGCCTATAAATAAAAACCCTAAAATGGTAAAAATGTTAATAAGATTCAGACCACCTTCTCCCCAAATATTTAAAAAATAAGGATCTAATTTTATCAAGTCTTGCGAGATTGAAACTTCTGAACTAATATAGAAATAGGCAACTATTGGCAGCAATACTAAACCAAATAACATAATTAAACCCTGAAACACATCAGACCAGGCCACAGCAACAAAACCTCCAAAAAATATGTATGCCAAGACTATGAAGAAACCAACAATAGCACCTGTAAAATAATTCCACCCAAGAAAGGATTCAAAAGCAGTACCTGTAGCATCAATTTGTGCACTTACATAGATTATTACAAATAAAGACAATGCAGTCGCAGCAACAATTCGTAAAGTATTTGTTTTAGATTTAAAATGACTTGCTAAATAGTCTGGTATTGTAATTGATTTATATTTATCGGTTAAGTTTTTAAACTTTTCAGCCATAAAAAACCACGAAATAGAAACGCCTATAACTTCACCAAGAACCACCCAAAACGCTGAAACCCCAACCATTGCTCCTAGACCTGTAAGCCCAAGTAACAACCAAGCAGATTCTCCTGTTGCTCTTGCCGAAAATGCAACCACCCAAAAGCCCAGTTTTTTTCCGCCTACATAATAATCTTTTGTGTTTTTAATGCGTTTTGAAGCTAAGTATCCTATTAAAAAAAGGATTAAAAAGTAACCAAATAATATGATGTATTTTGTAATCAAATTGTCTTGTTATTTTTTATGAACGCTGATGATACTGATTGCTTATGATTTAAAATGATTATCTAATCTGCTCTATTCTACTATCCGTCTTCTATTTTTTGCTTTTCATCAATATATAATACAACGCAAACGAAACTATAAATCCCGAAAACCAAGAAACGGCATATAACGAACTCATTGCCGAAATCCATTTTCCACCTAAGGCAATAAATGCTCCTATAATTAATGAAATTATTGCAGCCTTGTTATAACCGGAACCTCCAAATGCATAGGCTCCATCCGTTTTATATAATTCTGCCAACTGTATTTCTTTTTTCTGAATGAGATAATAATCGCAAACCAAGATTGCTAAAACTGGTCCTAAAATTGCGCTTACATCTATTAGCAAACCTTGGATCTCGTTTAACAAAAGCCAAGGAAAAATAATAATTCCTATAATTCCTGTGATATACCCTCCCATTCTAAAACTTATTTTTTTAGGAAATAAATTTGAAAACGCATTTGCCGGAGCAATTACATTTGCAGCAATATTTGTACTTAAGGTGGCAATAATCATAAAGATTTGAGCGATAACAACAACCCAAACATTATCAAATTTTGCCAATAGAGCTATTGGATCCCAAGGTGCATCATTTGCAATAAGTATGTCATCAAAATTAATAATTGCAGCACAGGTTACAAAAATGCCGACAAAAGAATAGAGCATCATCGTTCCCGGCAAACCTATAAACTGACCTTGTACTTGCGCTTTTTGTGATGATGAATACCGTGTAATATCGGCAATACTCAAGGACATTGTTGCCCAAAAACCTAACATTGCTGTTAACCAAATTAGATATTTCCAAATTTTATCTCCAAAGGTACTGCTATCCTTTTTTGCTGTAACATTTGCTATGGAAGATATTGTAATATCATTTTTTAATTGCACTTGGTACGTATCATTCGCTTTTAAATTTTCAATTGAAATATTGGTATTTGATAAGTCATTCCATCCTAATTTATTTCCGTTTAATATAAATTGATATTCAGTAGCTTTCGGTTTACCTGATTTATCTGTAATAGGATTAATTTGAATAAAAGACTGATTTGATTCCTGATAAATTTCGGCAACGGGTTTTTCTAATTGTTTCCCTTGCTCTAATACAATTCCGAATCCTCCAGCATTATTATAACCCCAACCAATTAATACTAATCCCATTACTATTAAAATTGGTGCTGAATATTCTTCTAACCATTTTATGCTTTCGGTACCTTTCCAAATAAAAAACATATTGATAAACCAGAAAATTCCAAAACATACAAATTGCCCAATAGAAAGACCAACTACAGCATCATTACCAGAAATAGCTATAAAAATGGAATAGAATGCCATGCCTCCGAGCCATGTATTCACACCAAACCAACCACAGGCAACGATACCACGAATTACTGATGGAATATGGATGCCTTTTATACCAAATGAAGAACGACCAATTACAGGAAATGGCACGCCATATTTAACACCTGCATGACCATTAAGTACCATTGGAACTGTAATAATTAAATTAGCAACACCAATAATAACAAGAGCTTCAATCCAACTCAACCCTGTTTTTATCATATATGAAGCCAATAAATACGTAGGAATACAGACTGCCATACCTACCCAAATGGCTGCAAGATTCCATTTTGTCCATGTTCTTTTGTTTACAGGAATTGGTGCTAAATCTTCGCTGTATAAAGGCGAATTGGAAACATCTTCTTGTAATTCTACGATGTCTTTGTTCATAATTTTTATCTGTGCTATTTTGTAATTTGAACTTAATTACAATACTTATCAGCTATTGCAATAGCTTGAGAAATTATTTTTAAACCTTCATCCACTTCTGCTTTGCTTACATTTAAAGGAGGTGCAATAAAAATGTAATTCCAGCGAACAAAGGTAAACATACCCAATTCTCTAATTTTTTCAGCCATTTTGTTAGTCACTTCCATATCTTCTGGTGCTGCATTCCAAGGTGTGATTGGTTCTTTTGTTTTGCGGTTTTTAACGAGTTCAATGCATCCCAATAATCCTGTGTTTCTAAAATCGCCAATCGATTTATGTTTACTTTTTAATTTTTCGACTTCAGCCTCAATATATACTCCCATTTCGGCGGCTCTCTCAACTAAATTATCTTCTTCTATAATCTTAATATTTTCCAGTGCAGCAGCGCATAAGGTTGGATGTGCCGAATAGGTTAACCCAATTATCATTGGAGTATCGTTAAAATAATCAGCAATCTCATCGGTTACAACAACACCACCAAGCGGTAAATATCCAGAAGTTAATCCTTTCGCGAGACACATAATATCTGGAGTAACCTCATGATGGTCTATACCAAACATTTTTCCTGTTCTACCAAAACCACTCATTACCTCATCGTCGATCATCATAATTCCATATTTATCACAAAGTTCACGAACACGTTTTAAATACATTGGAGGATATTTTATACATCCTGAAGAGCCAGATTCACCTTCTAAAAGTATGGCTGCCACACTTTCTGGATTTTCGAATGTGATCACTCGCTCTAAATGTGTTATTGCTCGATTACCACATTCTTCAATGGTAGAAGAATTCCATGGGCAACGATATGCATACGGATTCTCTACATGCACAACATTTGGCATTGCTTGGGCGTCAGCTGGAAAACGTCTTGGGTCTCCACTAGCCGTTATTGCTCCATAAGTTGCGCCATGATACGACCTGTAATGAGTAATGATCTTGTGTCGTCCAGTATATATTCTTGCGATTTTTATTGCATTTTCTATTGCTTCCGCTCCACCTAATGTAAAGAATGTTTTGGTTAAATTTCCGGGTGTAATTTCTGCTATTTTTTTTCCCAAACGACCACGAACATCGGTTGCCATTCCAGGATATACATAACTCACCTCTTTCATCTGTTTTACTACAGCATCTGTAATGCGCTGATTGCCATGACCAATATTTACATTCATAAGTTGCGAAGAAAAATCGAGGTATTTTTTACCTTCTCTATCATAGATATAAGACCCTTCGGCATACGATGCATTTATAGGGTTTAGATTACCTTGTTTTGTCCAAGAAAAAAGTGTGTAATCTAGATTGTTTTTTATGATTTCGTCGTTCATTTAGTTAGTTTTATTTTATCTCGCTAAGACGCAAAAAACGGCGCAAAGTTTTTCTTTGTAAAACTCTGTGTATTCTTTGTGTTTCTCAGTGTTATAACTTATTGTTGTTGAGCTTATTTCAATTTCAACATTTAGTTTTATTTTATGAGATTCCTTCCCGATAGCTCCCGATAATTATCGGTACGGGATTCGCAGGAATTTGTTAACTCATCCAATTGGTTTGTGCTTCCGGATTCCATTTGATGGTTGTTTTTTTACATTGTGTCCAGAATTCGATAGAGCTTCGTCCTGTAATATCGCCAACTCCAAATTTTGATTCGTTCCAACCACCAAAAGAAAAAGGTTCTCTTGGTACAGGAACTCCAATATTTACACCAATCATTCCTGCGCTTGCACGATCCATAACTTGTTTTGCTAACCCTCCGCTTTGTGTAAACACTGCAGCAGCATTACCATAATTAGAACCATTTTCGATTTCTATGGCTTCATCTAAATCTTTAGCTCGTATAATTGAAATTACCGGACCGAAAATTTCTTCTCGGGCTACTGACATATCAGTCGTAACATAATCTATAATTGTAGGTCCGACGTAAAATCCGCCTTCTTTTCCTTCGACAGTTGTATTTCTTCCATCAAGTAAAATTTTAGCACCATCTTTTTCCGCTTCAGCGATATAATTTTCAATGCGCTCTTTTGCAACTGCACTAATTACCGAACCTAAATTCTTGCCTGGGACTAATTTTTTAGCTTCCTCCACCATTCTATCTATAATGTGCTGAATTTTATCCACACCAACCATAACTGAAGCTGCCATACAACGCTGACCTGCACAACCAGACATTGAAGCCACAACGTTAGAGGCTGTCATTTCCGGGTTGGCATCTGGAAAAACCAACAAGTGATTTTTTGCGCCACCAAGTGCTACACATCGTTTTAATGATGAAGTTGCACGTTTATAAACAATTTTTGCCACTTTGGTAGAACCAACAAACGAAACTGCCTTGATATCTGGATGGTCACATATTGCCTCAACAACTTCTCTTGCTCCATTTACAATATTAAAAACGCCATCGGGAAGTCCAGCTTCTTTCAACAATTCTGCCATTCGCACTGTACTTAAAGGCACAATTTCAGAGGGTTTCATAACCATAGTATTTCCCAATACTAAAGCATTTGGCATCGTCCAATGTGGTACCATATTAGGGAAATTAAAAGGTGTAATCGAAGCTACAACTCCAAGTGGTTTACGTTCGATTCTACACTCAACCCCTTTACTTACTTCCTGCACTTCGTTAACAACTATTTGTGGCATAGAAACTGCAAACTCACAGAGTTCTATACTTTTATCAACTTCGGCTTTGGCTTCTCCATAGGTTTTACCATTTTCGAGTTGTACTAATTTTGTAAGTTCGTCAATGTGCTTTTCGAGAAGTGTTCTATATTTAAAAAAGATTTGAACACGATCTTTAAGTGTCATTCCTGACCAACTGGGAAATGCTTTTTTTGCAGCTAGTACCGCTTTGTCAACATCACTATATGTTGAAAGTGGTAATGTAGAAATAACGCTTCCATCTATTGGGCTTATGACATCCATAGACGATAGATCATTTCTCCCGATAATTGATTGGACGAATTGACCATTTATATAATTTTTAACTTCGGAAAGTTCTGCTGTTAGATTCATTAGAATTATTTTTTTAGACAAAAAAGAATACACTAATCAATTATCATTTTAGTTGATAATTTCTAATTGTATTCTAACTCAAAGATATGAAATATATATGATTTTAATCTTTATTGATAAGTGAATAATACAGAATTTATATATTTGTAATAAGATATTGCTTTGCAGAGGAGCTGTGCTATTCTGTTTGCCATTTTTCGGTTCGGATTCAATGTCAATTCTACTGTCTGAAGCAGTATTTTTACCTATAAAAAGCATCATGAATATTTAAAATGATATTGTTATAAAAATCAAACCTTATTTTAAATTGTTTGTCATTTGCTAATTTAAAAAACCAATCTGTTTTAGTTAAATAATCCTCACTATCTCTATACATTCCATATTTTGATATTTTATATTCTTTTATCTCATTCATTCTCTCAACCATTATGTTTATTAAACGAATTGGAATTGTTTCATCAATAGTTTTTAAATATAGACCATGATTTAACGATGCCTTTATATCATTAAAAGCAATATTAAACCTTCCATAGTCTTCTTCAAATTTTGGATTATCCTTTAGATATTGCTTTAATATGTCGTCTGAATTATCACTCATAAATCCTTTGACAGGTGTAAATTTATTTCGAATAAAATTAGAAGAATTTAAAAACCCAAAGCCTCATTTTAATTGGAATTTTTGCACAAAATAATTTGTTTAAAACTGAAAGTTGTTAACAAATCTTACTTTTCCTACGTGTTTTTTAGAAACCTTTATTGAAATTAAGTAAAAAAACACAGACTCATACTTTCGCAGAAATGACAATTTAAACCTCTAAAGAAGTAAACTTGAAATTAGTACCGTCAAACAATCCTTTATCGCTTAATTTTAACGAAGGAATCACCAATAAAGCCATAAACGAAAGCGTCATATAAGGCGCGTGAAGTGTACTTCCCATTTGTTTTGCCATTTTGTCTAATTGTGCGTATTGTTTGCCAATAGTTTCGCCATCTTTATCACTCATAATTCCGGCAACAGGAAGCGATACGACTTTTTCTTCTGAATTAGAAACAGCACAGATTCCGCCTTTATTTTCAATAATTAAATTAACAGCTTTACAAATAGCTTCATCTGAAACACCAACTGCAATAATGTTATGCGAGTCGTGACCAACAGAAGAGGCAATGGCACCTTCTTTTAATCCAAAATTATTTATGAACGCAATAGATGGCTTCTGGTTATTATAACGATTAACAACTGTTATTTTTAAAATGTCTTTATCAACATCTGAAACTAAATTTCCATTAAAATTTGAAGCGTTAACGATAAGTTGGTTGGTTACTAATTGCCCTTCTAAAGCTTCAATAACGCGAATTTGTTTGGCAGACGATTCAAACCTAAAATCTGAGACTTGTTTTTTATTAGTGTGGAAATTATTCAGAATTTCAAAAGGAACAGATTTAATTAGAGATATTCCATTATCAAATACTAATTCACCATTAATGTATGTTTGCAATGCTTTAAAATTTGTTAAGTCTTCAACTACTGTAAAATCTGCAAAATCGCCTTCTTGCAATACACCAACAGCGAGGTTATAATGTTTCACAGGATTGATGCAAGCCATTTGAAGGGTTTTAAAAATATCCATTCCTTTAGCAATTGCACGTGCACATAAATTATTGATATGGATTACTAATAAATCATCTGGATGTTTATCGTCACTACAAAACATCATATTTTCAAAATGCTCTGGAAGTAAATCGATAAGAGCTTCAAAATTTTTAGCAGCAGAACCTTCTCGAATTAAGATTTTCATGCCTTTCTGTAACTTCTCTAACCCTTCTTCGTAGGTAAAACATTCATGGTCTGTAGAAATCCCTGCATTAATATATTTGGTAACATCATCTCCTCTTAATCCCGGAGCGTGACCATCTACAGGCTTATTATAATATTTTGCCCAAGCAATTTTTTTTAACACTTCTTCGTCATCGAACAGCACACCTGGATAATTCATCATTTCGGCGAGATATTTAATATCTGGATTTTTAAGAAGTTCTTTTATACCTTCAGAATCAATAGTTGCTCCAGCCGATTCAAAACTTGTTGCAGGTACGCAGGAAGGTGCACCAAAATTAAATTTGAAGGGTACTTTTTTTCCGTTATCAATCATGAACTCTACGCCTTCTACTCCAAGCACATTTGCAATTTCATGAGGATCGGAAACAGTGGCTACAGTGCCATGTTTTACAGCCAAACGGGCAAACTCACTTGGCACTAACATTGAGCTTTCGATATGAATATGCGCATCTATAAAACCCGGAAGAATGTAGTGTTCTACATCGTGTTCTTTTTCTACAATTGAAGTAATCTTTCCATCAACAACTGTGATTTCTCCTTTGTAAATACGCTTGCTTTGTATATCGACTATTTTGCCTTGTAGTTTCATCCCATTCTGTCCTTCGGACATCTCTCCAAAGGGAAAGAATTTATTTAAGTATTATTTTTAAAATCTTTTTTGTGCTTTCTGTAACTTTAAAACGGTCGTCTGGTCTTCTGTTAATTACCCAAACAATATCATCTCCTGAACATAACAACAACACATTTTCTTTTTCAATTAAAGATAATTTTTCGTCTTTAAAAAACTTGCTTAATTTCTTTTTTTCTTTCATTCCAAACGGATAAAAATAATCGCCTTCTTGCCATTGTCTCACTGTTAACGGAAATTTTAATACTTCTTTATCTACATAAATAGTTGATGCGTTTAATTTGTTTAGTTGTTTAGTTGTTTCTAAAAATAATGTTCCTAAAGGTGTTTTAAATTGTTTTGTGCTTTCTTCAATTAAATAGCTCTCGACTGCGCTCGAGTGGACATTTTTGTCTAATTGAGATAACAATAAACAACCTCTATCTTTAATTAAACGATGGGTTGCTGACACTACGTATTTTCCTGATTGTGCTTCTAATAAATCATAAATATCATTCCACTGCGTAAAATTATAGTCTTTTAAAAGTTCGTATAAATAGGCTTTTGGATTGGATAATTTAACGATTTCAGCAATATTTAAATTCATATTATCGTCATTAATACCTTCAATAACCTGATTAGAAATGGCATCAATCCTATCGTCAATAATAACTTTAGAGTCTTGTAAATGCGCAATAGTTTTATTGAAATTTTGAAGCAATTGAGGATTTACTTCCTTAAACTTAGGAATAACCTCGAGTCGCAATTTATTGCGTAAATATTTAGTAGAAGCATTGCTATTATCTTCTCTCCAATGCAAATTTTCCGCTCTAGCGTATTGCTCAATATCTTCTCTTGAAAATGGTAATAGAGGACGAACAACATTTTCATTTATTTCAGGAATTCCCGTTAATCCTTCAATTCCAGTTCCTCTTGAAAGGTTAATTAAAAAGGTTTCCAGATTATCATCGGCATGATGTGCTGTTAAAATATAATCAAATTGTAACTGTTCTGCCAACTCGTTAAACCAATTATAACGCAACTCACGAGCTGCCATTTGAATTGATAATTTGTTCTCTTGAGCATAAGCCAAGGTGTCAAAACATTCAATAAAGCATTCCTTATTCAAATCTTTAGCAAGTTGTAATACAAAGCTCTCATCAGCATCGCTCTCTTTTCCTCTTAAATTAAAGTTACAATGTGCTAAAGCAAAATCCAATTTTAATTTATGACATAAATGTGTTAGAACCACACTGTCTAATCCTCCGGAAATAGCAATGAGAAGTTTGCTTTCTTTAAGGAAATTAAGGTTTTTGTTGATATGTTTTTGGAATTTTTCTAACACGTTTCAAAGTTAGTATTTATTTTCAGACACTAATTCACGAATTTACACGAAGTATTTATTTGTTTTATTCTCGCAAAGTCGCAAAGATGCAAAGTGATTACTGCAAACTACGACACAATACTGGAAACTGAAGACTTAATACTAATTCTCCAAAACTTCACGCATTGCTTTTGCTTTTATTAAACACTCTTCGTATTCTTTTAAAGGGTCGCTTTTTGCTGTTATAGCTCCCCCAACTGAATATGATCCATATTGTTTAGTTTCATTATATAAAATACTGCGTATCACAACATTAAAATCGAAGTTACCATTGGGTTCAAAATAACCAACTGCTCCAGAATACAAGCCTCGCTTTGTTTCTTCTAACACTTCAATAATTTGCATTGCTGAAATTTTTGGGGCTCCTGTCATACTTCCCATGGGAAACGTAGTTCTCAAAACATCAACAGAATGCACAGATTCATCAACTTTTGAAACCACAGTCGAAATAATTTGATGTACTTGCTTGTATGAATAGATTTTGCATAATTCCTGAACTTTTACGCTTCCACTCACAGCTGTTTTGGCTAAATCGTTGCGTACTAAATCTACAATCATAATATTTTCGCTTCGCTCTTTTTTGTCTTTAAATAGGTCTTGTTTTAGCTTTTTGTCTTCTTCTAAATTTTCTGACCGTTTTGCTGTTCCCTTAATAGGTTGGGAAATAATAGTGCTGCCTTCTTTTTTTAAATAACGTTCTGGAGATGCAGATAGCAAATATTTATCATTGAGTTTTAAAAATGTTGCAAATGGTGGTTTGGAAATAGAATTGAGCTTTAAATAAGTTTCTAACGGATTAATTAATGTATTTTCAGCATAAAATTCCTGACAAAAATTTGCTTCGTATATATCGCCACGATGAATATGTTGCAATATTGTATTTACTTTTTCAAAATATTCGTCTTTGTGAATTCGGAGTTTGATTTTAATTGGATTATTAGACTGTTTGATGCTTAGATTATTAGATCCTCTAATTGCCTGTAAGTCTGTTTCAATTTCATCATCAACATCATGTAAATATTGAACTTCAACAGTATTTCCTTTAAATAAAAACAGCTTCTTTGGCTGGAAAAAATAAAGGTCTGGAAATTGCAAACCATCATAATTATTAGATTGTAAATCTTCAATATCATTCTTTAAATCGTAAGTGAGATAGCCAAAAATCCAATCGTTAGTAATAGATTGGTATTCTTTTAATTTATCGAAAGCATTTTGACAATCGGTTAGAATACTTGTAAATGCATCAACAGCTAAAATTGCATCGTAATTGGAATATTTCTGAAGATAATTATTTGAATCCAACCAAACTACATCGTTAAATTGTTGTGCCCAATTAAGTATTTGCTGTTTGAATTCTTCAGCATTTAAGATCTTATGAATTTGAGTTGTTCTCAATCGGAAAATATTAGAGGCAAATTACCGAAATTTAATATTGATATGAAGGATAAATATTTTTAACTTCAATTAAAAAGATTCCTTCCCGATAATTATCAGGATTCGCAGGAATGATAAATTGGATTATTCATTTATCTTTGCCTATTAATTATAAAAAGATTTCTGCTTTACTGAAACAAGTTCAGTATAAATGGCAGAAAATAAATATGACTTTTCAAGATTTAAACTTAAACACACCATTATACAACGCTTTAGACGATTTAGGGCTAACAACTCCTACTCCAATTCAGGAAAAATCTTTTAATGTTATTGGTTCTGGTAAAGATGTTGTTGGTATTGCACAAACAGGAACTGGAAAAACCTTTGCATATATGTTGCCTATTTTGAAGAATTTACATTTTTCACAACAAGAAAATCCAAGAGTTTTAATATTAGTCCCAACACGAGAATTGGTTGTACAAGTTGTTGACGAGATTAAAAAGTTAACTAAATATATTAATGTGATAGTGCTTGGAGTTTATGGAGGCACTAATATTAACACTCAAAAACAAGCAGTTGTTGAAGGTTTAGATATTTTAGTTGCGACAACTGGACGCTTGTACGATCTTGCTGTTAGTCATGTGCTTCAATTAAAATCTATTCAGAAGTTGGTGATAGATGAAGTAGATGTGATGTTAGACCTCGGATTTAGACATCAGATAATAAATATTTTCGATATTCTTCCACAACGCAGGCAAAACATTATGTTTTCGGCAACGATGACTTACGATGTTGATGCTATAATTAACACTTTTTTTGTAAATCCGATACGCATTTCGGTAGCTGCATCTGGAACACCTTTAGATAATATTGCACAACAACGCTATAATGTTCCTAATTATCATACCAAAGTAAATTTGACAAATCATTTACTTCAAGATAAAGAAACATTTAATAAAGTGCTGATTTTTGTTGCTTTTAAACGTATGGCAGACCGATTGTTTGAAGATTTAGAAATCATTTTTAATGACGAATGTTGCGTGATACATTCTAACAAAACACAAAACTACAGATTGCGAAGTATTGAGCAATTCAGAGGAGGAGAAAATCGTATTTTAATTGCTACAGATGTTATGGCTCGTGGATTGGATATTGACAATATTAGTCATGTTATAAATTTTGATACGCCAGATTTTCCTGAAAATTATATGCACAGAATTGGTAGAAGTGGACGTGCTGAAAAGGAAGGTAATTCACTACTTTTTTCAACCGAAAAAGAACAAAAAGGTTTACAGCTTATAGAGGATTTAATGCAAATGCAGATTCCGTTAATTGACTTCCCAGAAGATGTGGAAGTTTCTAAAGAGCTTATAGAAGAAGAAATTCCGAAAATAATAGAGCATCATAATCCTACAAAAAGAAAATTTAACGAAGATGCGCCTGGACCAGCTTTTCATGAAAAGAAAGACAAGAATAAAAAAGAAAATTTAGGAGGCTCTTATAAATTTAAGATTGCGGCGAAATATAAAAAACCTAAAACACGTGGCGATAAAAATTATAACAGACGTAATAAAAGGAAATAGTTTTCAGCAATCAGTGTTCAGTAGCAGTTAGCAGTTAGCAGTATATCTATGTTAATTTTATTTTAAGGTTTTTTACATTAGTAATTTATAAATTAGCAAAAACATTAATTAGTATGAAAACACAACTTACATTTATATTTATTGCTTTTTTTATAGTTTCGTTTAGTTCAAATTCGTCATTAAGATGGAATGCTACTGGACATCGTACTGTTGGCGAAATTGCAGAAAACTATTTAAAATCAAGTACAAAACGAAAGATTAAAAAACTGCTTAATGGTAAATCATTGGCATTTGTTTCAACTTATGCTGATGAAATAAAATCGGATAACCGCTACAACGATTTTTATACCTGGCATTATGTAAATATGCCATTAGATTCTAATTATGAAGAATCCGAAAAAAATCCAAAAGGAGATTTATCAACAGGAATTGCTCATTGTATAAAAGTAATTAAAGACGAGAATTCTAGCAACGCTGACAAAGTATTTTACCTAAAATTGCTTGTTCATTTTATAGGTGACTTGCATCAACCAATGCATGTTGGACTTGCAGAAGATAAAGGTGGTAACGACTTTAAACTGAAATGGTTTTATAAAAACACAAATTTACATCGCGTTTGGGATTCCGAAATGATAAATAGTTACAATATGAGTTATATTGAATTGGCTAAAAATGCAGATATTTTAACAAAAGATCAAGTAAAAGCTATACAAAGAGGAACTGTAACAGATTGGGTTAATGAAACTCATCAATTAACCAAAAAAGTATATGCATCGGTTAGTGAAGGCGAAAATTTACGTTATCTCTATTCTTACGATCATTTTAAAACTGTACGTTCACAATTACAAATTGCTGGAATTAGGTTAGCAAAGGTTTTGAATGATTTGTTTTAACAAATCCTATATTTATTTTCGTATCTTTAATGATTAAATTGGCTGTTAATCAAATATTTATGGTTATGAAAAAAATTATATTCGTTACCGCGGGATTACTTCTTTTTACATTTTCTTGTAAAGATTCTAAAAATGAAACTGAAATAGTTGCAAAATAACCACCAACATCAAAATACGCTTGTGTACCACAAATTACAGATGCCGAATGGTATAAAAAAGATAATGTTGCGCCATTACTTCCTGGATTAGATGCCGTTAATTATCCTATAACTACAAAAGATACTTTAGTACAACGCTATTTTAATCAAGGTATGACTTTAGCTTATGGTTTTAATCATGCTGAAGCAGCGCGCTCATTTTATTATGCATCAAAATTAGACCCAAATTGTGCTATGGTATTTTGGGGTTATGCCTATGTTTTAGGTCCAAACTATAATGCAGGAATGGAAGATGATAACTACCAACGCGCTTATGAAGCTATTCAAAAAGCAAAAGCACTTTCGATAAACGCTACCAAAAAGGAACAACAGTTTATAGCAGCAATGTCTTTACGTTATGTTGCAGAACCACCAGAAGACAGAAGTCAGCTTGACATTGTCTACTCTAAAGCTATGAAACTATTGTATAAACAATATCCGGATGATACCGAAATAAGTGCCTTATATGCGGAATCGATTATGAATTTACATCCATGGGATCTATATGATAAAGAAGGTATTGCAAAATCATGGACACCAGAAATCACAACACTTTTAGAAACTTTAATAGAAAAAAATCAGATGCATCCCGGAGCACATCATTTTTATATACATGCTGTAGAAGCATCAAACACTCCTGAACGTTCAAATGGTTCTGCAAAAGTTTTTGATGATGGATTAGTTTCCGGTGTAGGTCATTTGCTTCATATGCCTTCTCATACGTATATTAGAACTGGAGAATATCATAAAGGCACATTATCTAATATCGCTACAGTTGCTGCTGATAGCACTTATGTTACAACCTGTCATGCACAAGGTTCTTATCCTTTAGTGTATTATCCGCATAATTATCATTTTATGGCAGCCACAGCTACTTTAGAAGGTAATAGCCTGGGCTATGATAGGTGCTAATAAAGTATCAGAACATGTACATCCTGAAATTATGAAACAACCGAGTTGGGGAGCCTTGCAGCATTATTATACTATTCCGTATTATGTGGCGGTAAAATTTAAAAAATGGGATGACATTTTAGCCATGGATCTTAAAACTTATGATTTAAAATACCCAAAGGCAGTTCGTCATTATGCAGAAGGTATGGCATATTTAGGTTTAAATAATTTAAATAAAGCTAATTCTGAATTATCTAAACTACAAGTATTAACCAAAGATGAAAGCATAAAAGATATTACAATTTTTGAAATAAACACGGTTTACGATTTAGTCCTTATTGCTGAAAAAGTATTAAAATCTGAAATTCTTTCCAATGAGAAGAATTATGATGAAAGCATTACACTTTTAAAGGAAGCTATTGTTATTGAAAATGCATTAAATTATACCGAACCACCAGATTGGTTCTTTTCTGTTCGTCACCATTTAGGTGCTGCTCAAATTAAAGCCGGACTTTATAATGATGCTATTATTACTTATGAAGAAGATTTAAATCGATTGCCAAAAAATGGCTGGGCACATCATGGCTTAATGTTAGCTTACGAAAACCTAAACGATTCTGAAAATGTTTCACGAATGGAAAAGTTAATAGAGAAAAGCTGGATGGATGCTGATTTTGAAATAATGGGTTCTAAAATGGAGTAAATATTAAAATATTTTAGGTAATTATATATTGTTGTTTTTCTGCTCAATATACCGAAAATAAGACTCTTATATCCATTGTGAGAATTTAAGTGTCCTTTGGAACACATAAATCAACGAGGCTATAAAAATTACATGTTTTTTATTCTAAAATTTTTCACTAGCTTCGCGACAATATTTCTCAGAACAAAATAAACGAACTGACTGATTCTACCACTGAATTATAAATTAGAGTTCGTTTCAAACTTGCATAAGAATATTGAAAAAAGGGTGACTACTAGCTTGCACTAGTACAGTCTTAAGGTTGATTTTCTAAGCTCACTAACCAATTACTGGGACTAATAGTATAAGATTTTTCTTATATGAATTAATTTTGAATTAAAACTATTCTTTACA
>Ga0208879_1001599_pt1 | contig 21161 bp, 15 predicted proteins | sample Knorr_S15_td_Bot_FD_185605 | JGI IMG/M metagenome (GOLD analysis project Ga0208879, IMG submission 185605) | Marine microbial communities from Southern Atlantic Ocean transect - Knorr_S15_td_Bottom_ad_5009_LV_A (SPAdes) (version 2) | ecosystem: Environmental > Aquatic > Marine > Oceanic | place... | reverse complement strand
TGGATTCTCACCAAGCTGCATGTCGAAGAGAATTGAAACATATGAGTGAAGAAAATAACGTGGAGATTTTTTCTCTTGATAAAGAAGATAAACTACTGATGATTCCCGGTTGTGATGTTATCGTAGAAACTTCTCACAATGATTTAGGAATCACTGCATTATTGCATTGAGGTTAAACCAAAGTTTGCATTGCTCATTCGGCCATCATATTATATTGTGGGATATTTACGAAATCTCATGGGAGTAGCCTCCAAACAAACAAAAACTTGGGCTGCTGGCTCATATTTTGATTTGATTCTTTCTTCCGCATTTATGATGATATTGTTCATTATTACTCTTACATTTGTGTTCATTACAGGTTCATCAAATCTTTTTGCTACAAAGGAATTATCAAATATTGCAACACTTGCTGTTGTTATTTGTGCTTCGATGGGATGGATAATGGCAATGCATGCTGGAATTGCTTTTGATATTCTACCATTAATACATGGCGTAGTTACATTTGAATATACTTTGTTGAGATTATATTTGCTGATAAATGTAGCCGGACAGGCGCTAATTTTAGGTGGATTATTGACAAATGATGTACAATTGATGCAAGATTTTTCAACTGCGGGTATCGCTTTACTATCTTGGTCCCTAGTGATGTTAGGAACTCCTGGTAAATCATTGCATAAAAACAAACAGACGGACAGTGATGACGTAGTGGGGATTGCCTCAAGCCTCCCGGGATTGTTATTGCCGGTTTTTGGAATTGCGATGCTTACAGCGTGGGTGCTAAGAGACATTCCTGGAATGGTTCAATTAGGATTCTCTATTGTTTTGGTAATATTTCTCAATATGATTAATTTTGCATCGATATTATCACACTTCAATCGAAGAGTGAACATTAATATTGTAAGGCCAAAAAATATACCTATTATTTTCATCACTTTGCTAACATTATCAATAGCACATAGTGTTGTAGCATTTTTCTTTGGACGAGAACAAGTTAGTGTTGAAATTTTTTCAATCACGTTAGGCCTCCCATTCTTATGGGTTTTTTTATCATTAAAGCCACACAAATTATTGCGCAACAGCTTCTCTACGAATGGTATTCCACATTCAAAATTAATTCTCACATCACTATTTTCTTACTTGTTGTTAGTAGTATTATCTGCACTTGTAATGTTTGGAATTCAGTTCCATCATGGCGTCATATATGCTATATTTCTCTTCTGCACTTCGCTATTATGCGTATGGGGCATGGTACTTTATTTGCATGAAGACCACCTACACATTTCAATACATAACAGAAATACACCATGGCTAACATTGATATCATTAATTGGAGGTGCAATATTAATAATTTACATGTATTTTGAAATTGATTTTCAGAATGATGGATTCGGTGAAATCGAAATTCTGTGGGCTGTATCACTGCTGGTTTCTTTCCTCACTTGGTCAATGGTCATGATCAAAGATGTATTTCTCGCAACTGAAGATTGGCACAAAGTGCCAATGTATTATGACCGCTTTATCAAAGAATAGGGCATTATTGAGTCATTGTTGTAAATCAATAAGTGCTTGTGAAGCAATACCCAATACTGTTGATTCTGAGCCATAAACAATCTGTGCCCACTGACCCATTGGACCTGCTAAGTCATACCCACCGGCCTTACCATACCACGATTTTGACAAGATTAATTCAACTAATACTTCATCTGATAGAGGACTGATTTCAACAATGGAATATTCGCAATAAAACTTCCATTTTCCTGCTTTCTTTACTCCTGTAGCAGACCAAACTTGGTGTCTTCTATCAGATAATCGATGTAACATCATAGCGGCTTCAACTTCGTCCTTTGGTTTGCCAATGCTAAGCATAAGGTCATCAGGGTCGCAAAGCATTGTATCGCAAACAATTACGATGTCATATTCATCAACATGTGGTTGCAAATCTGCAGCCATTGCTTTTGATTTACAAATCTCTAGCACTTGATAATCAACTTCACCAATTGGTGGTTTTTCATCGATGCCCTCAAGTCCTTGACATACGATATTTGGAAAAATTTCTCGTAAAATTTGTTGTCGCCGAGGAGATTTTGAGGCAAGCCAAATATTGATCATGCTCTCCACAAATATAGCCAACAGGCTTGGGATTATTGCTTTTGTTGGGATTTATTTTAAAAAAATAGCAAAGTAGACAAGGGAGAGGTTGAAGACTTGGAGGGAACTCCACCGGATAGTGGCCGGCATGGACGAGATAGTAAGAATCCCAACCCATATTGAAGGATTAGATGAAAGTTTGCAAGGTGGAATACCTAAAGAACACCTCTGTATTATTGCTGGTGCATCTGGTGCAATGAAATCCAGTGTTTCATTCTCATTACTTTACAACGCTGTGCTTTACGGTGAAACAAGTGGAATTTATGTTACTCTTGAACAAAGTAAACACTCTCTTCGTTCCCATATGTCAAACATGGGAATGAATGTTGATGATGTGCGTGTCCGGAATCGTATCGCAATTATTGATTTGGCAGATCTTCGAGTTCAATTGGACCAACAGGGGATGAACAATCGTATTGACTGGATGGGTCAATTGATTAAACAATTGACCTCATATCGTGAATCAATCGGTTTTGAGTTATTAGTATTTGATTCACTCGGTGCTTTCTTCACATTGACAAAAATGGAAAACCCTCGTGATGAGATTTTCCGCCTTTTTGAAGCGGTTAGACGACTTGGACTTACTTCATTCTTCATCTGTGAAATGACTGGAGAAGATCACAAGAAATTCGGTGAATACGGTGTTGAAGACTATCTTGCTGATGGAGTGATTCACCTCGTCATGGAAAGAAATAAGGATGATGTCACAAGAAAACTCGGTGTAGTGAAAATGAGACACACTCATCACAAACTCGGATATTTTCCACTCTCTTGGAAAGAAGAGGAACAAAGATTCACAATCAATTGATTACTCAACTGTTACTGATTTTGCTAAGTTTCTTGGCCGGTCTACATCGTTTCCAAGTGCTAGAGCAGTATGATAGGCGATCAATTGCATTGGAACTACTGTAAGCAGTGGTGATAGTAATGGATGCACTTTTGGAATTGCAATATTAATATCGCCTTCTTGGCTAATATCATCGCCCTTTTCATGGATTAATATTACTTTAGCACCACGTGCCTTAGATTCATGGATTGCTGACAGCGTCTTCTCTTTAACATGGTCATTTGGTACAATGAAAATTATCGGACTACCCTCTTCGAGCAAAGCAATCGGACCATGCTTCATTTCTCCTGCTGGATATGCCAAACAAGGGATATATGCTACTTCCATCAGTTTCAATGCTCCTTCTTTAGCAACTGGTGCTGAAATACCTCGGCCTAAGAATAATACACACTTTGCATTTTTTACTAATTCAACCGCTTCCATTATTGGACCTTCATCTTCAAAATACTCTTCAAGGAGATGTGGGATTTGTTGCAATCCATGAATTATTTCTTGCCCCTTCTCCTTACTGATTGAGCGTGAACGTCCGACTTGTAATGCGAACATTGTCAAAGATGCAACCATATTTGAGAATGCCTTCGTTGAGGCCACTGCCTGCTCTGGTCCTGAATGAATGTATACTCCTTGACCACATTGTCGAGCGATGGTGGAACCTACGACATTGATAACCCCATACACTTGGCCACCTTTCAGTTGAATCTCTTTCACAGCGGTTAATGTATCGGCGGTTTCACCCGATTGAGATATTGCAAAATGTAGTGCATTTGGATTTATTACTGGGTCATTATGTCTAAACTCACTGGCAATATGAGTAACTGCTGGTATTCTTGCCAACTTTTCAATCAATAATTGGCCGATTTCAGCAGCATGTGATGCTGTTCCGCAACCGATCAAACGAACATGTGGCACCTTTGCCAAAGCAGAAGGAGATAAGCGTAATCCACCAAGTCTTCCATTACCCCTGCCCCTGTCTAAGCGGCCACTAATACAATGTCGCAACGCATCTGGTTGTTCGTGTATTTCTTTGAGCATGTAGTGGTCATATTCACCTAACTCTGCTTCTCCCCAAGACTTCTCAAGAACTGTAATTTCAACCTCTTTACTATCTCCTTTCAAACTAGAACGTTTGATTGAAGTTGCTGATACCACCGCAATATCTCCATCCTGCAGATATACAACTCTATCAGTAAATTGCGAAAGTGTTGGCCCATCACTTGAAATGAAAGTCTCACCATCTCCCTTGCCAATAACCAATGGTGAGCCATTTCTTGCAACTACAATTACATCATGATTTTTGAATATAGCACAAAGTCCCCAAGTACCACTTGCTTTCTGAAGTGTTCTCCTTACCGCTGCCTCAGGGTTATTGTCAACAGCTAATTCAATTTCAATCATATGTGCCAAGGCTTCTGAATCGGTTTCACTCCTTAATTCCACACCTTTGGCAATAAGCGATGCCCTTAGTATTCGTGAATTATTTATGATTCCATTATGAACAATTACAACATTTCCAGAGGAAGATGCATGCGGATGTGCATTCTCATCTGTAACTCCGCCATGTGTAGCCCAACGGGTGTGTCCGATTCCACTGGTCCCCTGAATATTAGGAGGTAGTATCGATCGCATTTCGCTAACTTTTCCAACCTTCTTAAAAATTGAAATATCTCCATTTTTGACCGCAATACCTGTGGAATCATAACCACGATATTCTAGTCTCGTCATTCCCTCAATGAGAATAGGAGTTGCCCTTTTAGAACCAATATAACCGAAAATACCACACATAATATCAACTCAGAATTCAATAATTTGGGAACATATCGGACAAGAAACACTCTTTCTCGTCATGTCCTTGACAGTGAACTTCGCTTCACAGTTGGTACAGGAAACATCTCTTTGTGGAGGAGCAATTCCAATCAGTGGAGGCAGCCCCGGAAGCAATGGTAACTGTCCAAGTGGTGGAAGGTCTCCTAATGGTGGAAGACCTTCTAATGGTGGAAGATCTTCTAATGGCAGTAATAAGGGGAGGTCTGGTAATATTGCATCCGCAGGAGGATTAATTATTGATTCCAAAGGTGGGAGGTTTTTGCTGATTTCATCAAACATTTCCTGCTGCTCTCTTTTTTCCTTTCTGTGAATTCTTCTATCAAGCCGAGGGTTTCCTTCACCACTTTCAGACTTCTCAGTGAGTGATTCAGCGAGTGTTTGTTTGTCCTCTTCCTCCATTACAACATTGGCATCTGAAACAACCAAATCTTCTGCTTCTCTATCAATTGCCAATAGTGGACCATCATCTTTCTCTGGATTAATCATTATCTCGATTGAATCATCTGTTTCGTCAATGACCTTGGATTGAATCAATTCAAGTTCTCTGCGGCGTGAAGATGAACTAACTGATACGAACATGAACACTAAGAACACAAGTAATGATACCACTGTTCCGATCAAAATGGCCATCTTTGTTTCTTCATCTCCAGGTAAATAGGATAGTAGCGTATCTAAGAGAGGAATATCCTCAACCTCTTTAGTGCCCTCATTATATGAGGCGAGTGTTTTCAAAGTCAAACTACCACTGGCAGAGGATAGCAATATCATACCATCAAATTCCATACCTGCATAACCTGAAAGGAATCCATCTGTCAATCTATTGGATATTGAATAATCAGTTAAGGTCATATTCTGCGACAATAATCCATAGCGGGTAATTGGACCATGGGCATTAATCTCATCAAATAAGAATTGAACCCCACGCGAGGTCGGGTTCATCTCAAGATTAGACATCCCAGGTGCACTGACATGATTAGCATCGTTTGTCCATAATCTATCAGTAACGGTATATGTCAACTTTGCTTCTTTACCCCTGCCTTCTCTCCAAGCTGCGTAAATTACTTCACTATCTGTTCCTTCCTCTAGAGTCATTGATGCTAAGGATGCATCATCTCCTATCGAGGTTTGGAAACTCCATGAAGAAGTGGTTGAATCACCATGAGTATACATCAATCCGACTCTATCTACACCTGTAATATCATCTCTAACCTCTTGGTAAATAATGTGTAATTCATCTGAACCCAAGGCAATTGCTAATGTATCTCCTTTACTACGACTGATGTCAATATCCGATAATACAATTACTGGATTGCCCCAAGAACCTTGGGCGTCAGGTGTTTCAGAAGTTAAGGAGAAGATAGAGGTGACATCTTGCCATGAACCTCCAGTTGAAATATCCCTTTGGTATCCAGCAATTACCATTTTCCCATCATACTGGTCAATAGCGAGACCCCAGTATGACCCTTCGGATAATTTCAATGGATTCATTAGAGACTGCTTCGGAGTTGTTTCTCCACTTGCAGAAATTGCATTCATTGCTAAGTCTGTATATGTATAACCATCAATCTCTACTGTTTTGCGACTCCACACTGCTTGGACTAATCCATCATCTCGTTGACTTACAGCAAGTTCACCGCCCCAATTTTCTTCCAGTTTCACATCACCCGGCATCAACATTGATTCTGTAATTGTTCTAACATGTAACTCTCCATCGATGGTAGTGAACAATAATGCACCTTCGTCCAATCCAATAAATTCTAGTGGTACTTCATTTTCTATTAGATTAATTCTCACTTGTGAACCTAAACCAACTTCATCAATAATTGTGTAAAAATAGTGAATACTTTCGCTCGCCTCAACTCCATCACCTAACAAAGTGGCTCGGTAGAAGACATATCCAACATCGGGATGAATGTCATGGAATTTTGCAGTACTATGCCCGGAACTTGAAGAAGAACCCTCAACAACAAGTATTGATTCTTCCGTAATCTCTTGCCATCCGAGGTCATCAATCCTCTTCTCTAAGCGCATTCTAAGGTCTGTGGCATCTGTTTGCCCCATATTGTCAATTCTAACATTGACTGAATAAGGCATATCTGGCATAGGAATTTTAGGTTCTGTAGTGACTGCACCTTGCATAAAGCGAAGCATAGCCTCAACCGGTCTCTCTTCAACAATGAAAGAGAATGTGTATTGGTTGTTTGAGTTATCTGCATCATCTTCGTTAATGGTTAATGTCACATCGTGAACACCTTGTTCAGTAGCCCACCAATATAATTTCAACTGCACACTTTCACCTTCGCTGAGCGTACCGACTAGCACTTCGGAAGGATATGTCTCAGAACCACTTCCAGGCGCTGTTAAATCAACCAATATTTCTGAAGCATCTAAATCTCCATAATTGGCAATTGTGAAATCTATTTCAAGTAATGAACCTGCAACTGCACTATGTACTGGTAATCCTTGTTCCAATATTTGGACCACCCCCACAAATTGTAACTCGGATTGTGCCGGCATATTGTCAACATTGTAGGTGCGTCTTACCGAATCTGACTTGACTCCGCTTTCATTGACAAGACGGAACGAAATTCTGTGCGCTCCATCATCTACTTGAGTGGAATCCCAACTTACCGACCACTGATTTGATGAATCTTCGCTTGGAATTTGATAACCAACATTCCACTCACCGTTATTGATTTGATATTCAATCCGGTCAGGTTCAATTCCATCATAGGTTCCCTCAAATTGGATATTGCCAATTAATTTCTCACTTGAACTTGGACTTGAAATTGCCATGAACATACGCCCAATGTTGACCCATCGCACTGCAACTGCTGATTCATCACCATCTTGGTTTAGCGCTCTTGCCATCACCAGTGTATAGTCTTCATCAGGATCAACCCAATCAGATTTTATTGAAACATCCAAAAACCAATCTGGTAATACACCGCCAACTGTGGTCCAACCTTTCAATACATGAGGTGAACCTTGTGTGTAATGTTGCTCAATCTTAATTTGCACTTCATCATAATCTGAAGCATTGATTCCAATAATGCTTCCAGAAATCCGAACCATATCGCCTGAGACCAACCAAGTTCCATTATTAGGATAATTAAAACTGACATCGTTTCCTGTTCCATTTCCTATTGGAGGCGGGTCAACAGGTCCACCGCCGCCTTCTAGAGGTGTGCAAGACCTTTGCAAAGCCATATCAATTGCACAAGAGGCATCTATTAGACCAAAACCCCATTTTTTATTCCATCTATTTGAAACTGAAGATTCACTGGCTTCACCTCTTTGCTCGCTTGAATTTCTTAGGATATCTTTGACCTCGTGTGGTTCAAGACTTGGGTCTGCTTGTAGTAAAGTTGCAACAATACCTGAAGCGATTGGAGTTGCCATGCTGGTTCCATCTTTTGATTCATAATTTGAATCTGCCATAGGCCGAGTCGGTTGACCTGGGAAAGAAGTACCGGTTGCTGCTGAAGCAGAATTTATTCCAGTACCAAAAGAAGTTATATCGGGTTTTAATTCATCCCAATCATCATCATCGCCATCACTTAAACGAGGACCCCAATTGGAATAAGAAGCTATAGTATCATCTGTTCGGTTGATACTATCTCTATCATTTGCTGCACCGACTGAAATCGCACCATCTGCACTTGCTGGAGAGGGCACTCTCTTTGTGCCATCATTACCCATCGCGATAACACAGACGATTCCTTGGGCTGTGGCATTGTTAACTAAACGCGCTTCGCTTCCGCTCCCATTATCTCCTTCATCGCCAGGGTTTAGTGGTGATGAAAATGAACCAAAGGACATGGAGCCGATTTGTATTCCTCTGCCCGAAGCATTATTTCCCCAATCTTTGTCCTTGTTATTTATCATCCACTGAATTCCATTTAGCGAGGATTGAGAATTTGTTCCTCCTGCATCAGATAATACTTTGATATCGACCAAAAATGCACCCGGACCTGTTCCCATCTCTATTCTAGATGAACCACCGGTTCCGACAGCAGAACCTGCGACGTGAGTGCCGTGTCCTTGCCCATCATCTGGGTCTTGAGTACCATCTGGGTTACTCGCTGAAGATGTTGCATCATAACCACCCAACCATTTTTGGTCATCATAAGATGTAGCATCTAAATCGGGGTCATCGTTAACATCGTCAAAGTCGTTTAGCGAACGATGCTCATTGTCAACTCCTGTGTCAAGAACTGCAACAACAATTCCTGCTCCGGTGTAATCTCGTTCGTATGCACTTGCAGAATAATCATCACTCGGCAGAGAACGTGTTGCTCTTGATGCGACACTATTGAAAGGGATCATCACATTTTGCATTTCAATAACAACCACTCCTTCAAGGACATATATGTCCATCAATGCGCTTACAGGAACCTTGTCAAGCGCAATTGAATCAATGCTCTCCAATACTTGGAACCAAGCCCCGTTTTCCACTCCTACCCATGAATGTGAATTGAGAATTTGTTGAAGAGAAGAAACTTCTGCCTCATCAGGATGCCAAGCATAGTCAACAACTATGGCGACTGTTTCTCTTCCATCTTCTCCGATTATCGCAGTTGGCGATATTGAATCATATCCTGCAAGCACTCTTTGCAAACGGTCATCCATACCATTCCAATCTAAATCCGGACCATATCCTTGCCACCAGCCGTCTGCTTCTGAAGCTGCACGGTCTGCTCTGTCGATCATCCTAGTCGGGCGCTGACAATAGCCATCTTCACACATTAGTGGAGGTAGTCCATCGATGAATATAGGAGAGGTATATTGGATAACTGATTGCTCTTGGTGCTGTGAATCTGTTGCTGAAACGATTGCAAATGCACCTAGGTCAGCGATCAAAAACATTAGCACCAATAACAGTGAAGTTCTATGGATTTTGGTTAGTCCTTGGAATCGCACATACACACCCCATTTGATATGGATATCCGTCTCACCTTTGAGACTATCCACACTATGACACCCTCCCCTGCCCCTTTAGGGGCGGGGAGATAATCCACTTTGCAAATATTTCTCAACATTTCCAACAACAATACTGTAATTCCAATGGAATTAAGGCCAATGGAAATGTTGTGGCTCTTTTGCACATTGAATCGTTGGTCCATCTCTTCTTTCAACCATGCCTATATCTCCCCCACAAACAGGGCACTCCGATTGATTTGCCAAATGCTCCATCCAAGCGATTCTGGTCTCGGCTTCATCCCCTGAATCTCTTAATTTTTGTATCGTTTCTCTAACATTTTTTGGCACTTTAAATCCACCTGCGCTCCATGGATCTGGTAATTCGGCCAAACTTACCATGGAGGATTTCATTTGTTTCATACGCAATGATAGTGAATTTTGTCCAGTCGGCCCCCCGTCATCAATTCCCAGTGCGAATGGACCTCCTTTTGCCACAATTGGTAATGCCAAATATGTCGCAATAAATCCACCTATATGCGCCATATGCGCCACATCACTAGCGTTGCCTAGGCCCATGGTCGAATAAGCCCTCAATATCTCAAGTGCGAAGTATAGTAATGCGATTAATGTCACCGGCCATTTTCTGATCAAAATCAAGGGAAAAGGAATCTCATCCCTTGGCCATCCAGCCAAATATGCACCCAGTAATCCAAAAGCTGCTCCACTGGCACCAAGTGAAGGGATATTGGAATCTAAATTGAAAATATACCAAGCAAATGAACCACCGAATAGACCGATAAAATATATTTGCAGATATCGTTTTCCCCCCAGCCTTTGCTCAAGAGGAATTCCCACCAAGGCCAAAATTATTGTATTTCCAAGAACGTGGGTTGCATCGAATTGGCTATGTAAGAATCCTGCTGAAAACAGTGTATGAAACCACATCGGCGAAGATGCCCTTGAAGGGATTAATACAAAGTCACTCCATACCCAATATTGAACCAATTCCCATTGTGCGAAAAGTGTCCAAATGAACTGAATAACATAGCCAAATAATACTGAGACGGTTAGTGAAAGGGCGTATGAAGTTTCATTCAATTTTGCATAGATGAGGGGGCCGATAATCACTGCAAACCAAATCACCAAAAAGAGCCATTCAACGATGCCAAAATACGACATTAGATAGCCCATGTTTGTGGTTTGAGGTTCCGGACTTATCATTTATTGTGAGAATAGTTATCAGGATTATATTCTAACACGCTGTGAGAAAAGCGAATAAGTAGGGCTTTGTGCAGTGAATATGTCCGATGTGCTACTGACTTTTGAGTCGGTTGAAATTCGTCGCGGCATGAGTATCGTTATCAGCGATTTTTCTCTAACTATTTTGTCGGCTGAAGTCGTAGTACTGCACGGTGAAAACGGTTGTGGAAAATCCACAATTATTGAGGCAGCAGCACGGATTTTACCCATTGAAAAAGGCCAGATCTCACAACACGGAAAAATGGTAATCGATAGTGATGGTAGAAGGATGATGCCAACAGTACCATTCGGACTGACGCTACAACAAAATGGCCTCGTTGGAAGTGACACTATTTCTGAGCACCTCAACAACATGATGTCTATTTGCAAAATGAAAACAAATTTGGCTCCGATTCTAAAGCAATATTCACTCGACCATCGTAGCAATGATTTGATCTCCCATCTCTCAGGGGGACAACAACGTAAGGTCTCTGTTATCGCTGGACTACTACCAGCAATGATATCAAAATCACCTCGTCTTATTTTACTGGATGAACCCGATGCTGGCCTAGATGATGACGCAGTTCAAACATTATGCCGACATATTACCAGTCTCAGGTTAGCAGGTCATGCCTTCTTGATAGCAACACATGATGAACGGATTCTAAAATGCGCAACCCGCATCAATAACCTAAATCAGGATTCTGAGCAAGAACCACAGCAAGGTGAAATTTGGCAAATACCAAAAATTGAAGTTGTAGCATCAAATAATTTCATTAAAGTCGGATTTACATATAATTTCAAAACAAAAGCTGGTTTTGCCAACAATGGAATCGCTGGATTTCTAGCATTGGGAATTCTATTGTCATTGGTTGAGCCTTTTAAACTGGATAATTTACTTGGACTCAAAATGGGTTTTGTATTATTGCCTGCATTCGTTGCTGGACTATGCGGAGACCCAGTTGTAAATCTACTTCGTGAAAACAGGGCTTTGGACTGGTGGCAAGCCAATACTGCAACTCCAAGAGCAGTAATATTGCCAATTATTGGTGGGGCGATATTAACAACTATTTCCTCGTATATTTTCCTTGGAAATTTGCAAATAATCATTATCATTGCAGGTTCTCTATGCGCTCTATTTTGTTCACTTATTATTGGATTATTACAATTATCAACAAATAAATTATCAAGGCCTCAAGCGGTTTTCATAAGATTATTAACACCGATTTTGATCTTACCTTGGTCAATTGTTGTCAATGAACTAACAGCATATATCTAAAACACTATTGAAAAGGAGAACTACGGAGGAATAATTATGGGAGAGCGAATTAGAATCGGTTTTCTTGGCCTCGGGTTCGTTGGAATCATGAGCACACTCTATCTCGGATTTATGTGGGCTCCAAGCGTTGCTATCGATGCTTTTGAATCTCCCGCAGCACAGAAAATTTTCTATTGGCATGTACCATCTGCATGGGCTGCATTCATTGCTTTTGCAGTTCTATTTGTCGGCTCTGCATTGTGGTTTTTCAAGCGAAGTCCAACCGGTTGGAGACTGCACATTGCAGGAGCAGAGGCTGGATTAGCCACTGGTTTGATGACCGTTTGGTCCGGAACTATTTGGGGTTCTGCAGAGTGGGGAACACCATGGGATTGGAGTGATGTTAGGCTCAATACATTTGGTCTGTTGACATTGCTGGCATTATTCCTTGTTTTGGGAAGGCGCTCGCAACCTGACGGAATTGAAACAAGAGATACATTCTCCACTTTCGGATTATTCGGTTTTGTCCTTGTCCCATTTACCTATATCGCTACGCGAATTTGGGTAATTCGTCATCCAGGTCCGGTTGTTGCAACTGGTACAGGTGGTTCGCTACATTCTGATATGGCATTGGTCCTACTCATCGGTGCGATATCATTTACTATTTTCATCATTGGACATATCTTGACTTCAATGCATATTACCAAACTTGAACAAAGGGTCGAGATGTTACAAAGAGAAATAGATAGGAGTGATTGAAATGGAAGGAATGAGTTATTTGACAGTTGCATATTTAGGAATGATTACAGGAATTGCAATATGGACTTGGACTGTTTTTGCCCGAGCAAAAAATCTTGAGGCACGTATTTATGCCATTGAAACAAGCTTAGGAAAAGATGAGATTGAAGCGGATAGTATCGCATTGCAATCAGCAAAAAGTGACGATGATAAAGCCACAGGTTGAAAACAAGTAATTCAACCCAAGACTGAGGAGGGATATTGTGGCGAGGGCACTTGGTGGCGAGTTTTGCTTGATATGTGGTGCTGACCCACCCCTATATGGCGACCGAATGTGTGAGGAATGCACTCGCAAAAGAATCAAACTTGTTGAAGTTCCTGAGAATGTTCCATGGGTCCGATGTGCTCGCTGTGGTATTGTTGAGATACAAGGAAAGTGGGTTTTTATCAGTGAAGATAAAATCTGGAATGAACTGATTCAACGCCATGTATTATTCCATAAAAATACTCAAAATATAGGCCTTGCTTTTGAATCTCGAACAATCTCTGATCGACATACATTGTTATACATTCAAGCTGAAGGCGTTATTGATGATTTATCATATACAGAAGAACATACTATGCGTGCAAGAATGGCAAATGGTGTATGTTTAACTTGCACAAGACGCGCAGGTAATTACTTTGAAGCAACAGTTCAAGTTCGTTCCTCAGGAAGAAGATTATCTGATGAAGAATTCAAAGTATTAAGAGCGTCATTAGATACTGTCATTGAGAATCTAAGTGATGATCCGATGTTCTTCATAACCAGTGAAGGTGCTGTTACCGGAGGATATGATGTCGTATTAGGCAGCAAGGGATTAGCGCGCTCATGGGGAAGACATATGGTGACGCATTATGGAGGTCATCTCAGTGAATCCAATTCAACAGTCGGCAGGAAAGATGGAGTGGATGTTACTCGTTTGACCCTATTATATCGCAAACCAGGATATGATTTGGGCGATGTTGTAAAATGGAAAGATAATTACTGGCGACCTGCCTCTTGGTCCAAAGATGGTGCAATAATGGAGAGAGTAGACCGCCGTGAAAGAACAGGTGCTACTTGGAGAGACTTGGAAAATTCAAACGTTGTTTGCCAGATGGATGATTTCGTTTATGTAGAATTGATTACTGAAGATTCTTCAGTAGGAGAATTTCTTGACCCTCAAAATTGGCAAATGACTTCTATTAGATTACCTTGGGATTATTCAGGTGATAAGAAATTGATAATCGCAAAAATAGATGGTGATTGGATTGCTTTACAACATCTTGGAATTGATAATTCCAAGGTAGATGATTACCAAATACAGGAGGACTGAGCGTGCAAGAAGACTTAGGAGACGATAACTCATCTTTGAGTATTGTTGAATTGGCAGATTCACTTGATGTTGAAGGAATGATTGGCTTCACTCGCTCATTTGTGGAAGATATTCGCAAAGGTTTGACAGCTGTAAACTTAGAATTGATGCCATGGCTGGAGAATATTAGGTCAACGAAATGGCAAGGTGCTCTATTTTTAGGAATGGGCGGCTCTGCTGCGGGTGGGGATTTTATTGCCAGCCTCTCAGAAAAACATGGCAGTTTACCTATCAAAACAATTCGTGACTATGTACTTCCTGCATGGTGGAAAAAATCATGGTTGGTCATAGCAACAAGCCATAGTGGTAATACCGAAGAAACACTTTCTGCCTGTGAAATTGCTTTGAAGGCTGGAGCAACAGTAATCATAATCTCAACCGGTGGAGAATTATCGGGATATTGTGACTTATATCCAAAATGTTACTTGATTTCCAGTATTGGAGGACAACCTCCTCGCACTGCTTTTGGTCATATTTTCTCAAGACAATTATCTCTAATGAGAGTTCTTGGAGGCCTTCCGCAACCGTTTGAAGGAGAAGATGAAGCTATGTTGCAAAGATTGCAACAAGCCATAGATGGGTTTGATATTATCAATGATCCTGAAGGCGATATTGTCCAATTGGCAATGGCTATGGTCGAACGCCCAATCAGTATTCTGGGTCCAACTGAACTATCGCCTGCATTGACTAGATTCAAGAATCAACTGAATGAAAACAGTGCAAGATTTGCGCTGATCGGAACGGTTCCTGAAATGAATCACAACGAGAGTGTTGCATGGGGAGGTGTTGGTAAGGCTCAGGACCCTTTTGCAGAACAACACCTCATACTATTATTGGCTTGGCAAGGGATTCACGCAAAAGTTTCCGACAGAATGGATTGGATGGTATCGCATTTCTCTACAGACCATGCTTGGAGGATTGATGGTGAAGGGAAATCGCTGCTTGAAGCATTATTGTATTTGTGTATATTAATGGACTGGATTTCAATTTCTCTGGCATTATTGCATGGAAAAAACCCTGCTGCAATTGAGCCAATTATTGCATTGAAGGATTTTCTTTCATCAAAAAACTGAAAGTAATCAATAAATTTCGCCCAATATTAATCGTGGGTCTGGGAATTGTTGTAAGGCCTGTTGACGATTTCCTCTAGCCACAACACCTTCAAGATCGTATGTTGTTGGTTCTACCAATGAAATTTGTATGTGTAAATGAGGCACCCATCCTCCATTTTCAGATTTATTACCGATGCGGGCGAGTAATTGACCACCGCAGATCGCTTGTCCAACCTCTAACCCCTCAAGACTTTCACTGGCAAGATGGCCATGCAGAACCCAAATTGTTGTCAGTGGATTCATTTGTTGTGAGCCGACTTTAGTCGCGAGGGCGACTCGGTGTTGTGTTATTATTGTCGGACCATATGACCCCTCTTCGGTATTTATTCCAAAACAATGGATTGTTCCATCAGCAAATGCAAATACCTCAGTTTGCTGGGGAGCGCCGATATCAATCCCTACATGTAAGTCTCGCTCACCTGAAAATATTTGGTGATTATACATCCCTGGGCGAATTTCATCATAACGACCAATTTGATATTCAAAGGGGCATTGCCACGATACATCAACGTCTTTTGTGAAGTCAAATACCCAGTATTGTTCAGGCAATTTAACTACTCTGTGAAATCCATGCGGTGGGTTGACCATACCTGTGCGAAGTGGTGATTTCATATGATGATTGGCGAAGAGGTCAATACCCGTCAGCAAAAGGAGCAACTATGTTGCTCACTGTGGCTCTCATCTTAGTGGTGAGTATATTACCAGGGTTTGCATTGGTCAGAATCTTAGATGCCAGTTCTGATACTTTTCGTAAATTATTATTGATCCCCGCTCTTGGTTTATTACTGATTTTTGGACTTAATGGCTTACTATTATTACTAAAATTGTGGTCTGTGTATTCTGTAGTAATTTGTTTATTAATAATTAATGGACTATCAATAATGCATATTAAATCCACCAGTGATGAGAATCTATCACAATGGAGAATTCTTGAATCGGCAATGAATGACAATCTAAATTCGTTATCGGACAAAGAAATTAGCGACGAAGTCGCTGCTCAAAAATGGTTCCAAGTAAATCGGGTGACTTGGAAATCGGTTATTGCTTTCATTATTTGTTTCAGTGTCCTATTCATTCCAATAATTCAACATCTTCCTTTCGGAGTCGATTGGATTGGTTTCTCAGTTCTGAGCGGCCAAATTGTGCAAACTGAAAGTCTAAAATTGAGTGGAAGCAACATCGGATACTGGACATATCCACCTGCATACCCAGCATTATCTGCATTTATCGGTAGCGTATTGGACCTTGATTCTGCTGTTGCTGTTTTTGAATTAGGTCACTACTCATTATTTGCCATCATGCTTGGTATTTGGGGCGCAATGGACCGGAATGGTGCAGGAGTTGAAGCCATTTTTGCAATGGTTTTGGGCTTGGGAATTTTCGCAAAAACATTTGATTCGGGCTATCCAACGGTGGCAAGTCAACTCGGATTGGTTGTTGGATTGCTAGTTCTTCTAAGACAAACATCAGCCAATGAAAAGCATCACACAAAGGCATTTATTATCGCTGTTATATGCGTGGCGCTAATACATCCTACTGGTGCAATATATCTCGGGTTGCTAATGGTTTCGCGCATCATTATTGGATTGACTACCAAAGAATCAATAGGAGACAGCGTTAGAAAAATACTGATTGCAAGTTCAATATTATTGCTAATTGTAGCGACTATTGCATTGCTAATTATCGCTCCGAGAATGTTAGATGTTGCAGTATTTGCCGAATATGGTTGGCAAGGTGGAAGGCCACTATTGTTTTACAACGGAATATTGCTAATGTTTGGATTGGTTGCCGCTTATCGCTTACGTAATTGTATTGAAGCTCGCTTGCTAACCATTTGGATTAGTTTACTATGGCTATTAACTGGAATTCATCTTATCGAAGGTTTTGATAAATTGCCGATATTGTCTTTGCTCTCTTACACATTATATTCAATGAGTATTCACGCATTCCATATTCCATTAACAGCATTGGTCGCACTTTGGTTAAGTCCTACCACCAATCTAAGAATAGAAGGGGGAGGGAATCGGATTCTGACCTATGGGTGGGACCCATATCTTAACCGTAAGGTAGTTTCAACAGTCATAATAGCGATTATGTTGGCGTTTTCTTCAGGGCTAATGATAATGATCGAAATGTCACAACATGATGAATTACGCCCAATTAGTAATTCAGATATTGAACTTAGAAAATCATTAGCGGACTTACCAGAGGGAAGTATTGTCTACTCGGAAAACACACACTGGGGGCATTTGTGGGATGTGCCATCTCACATTCAATTGACTAGCATACCTACTTTGGGACTAGTTGAGTTAGAATATTCGATTCAAGGTGAGGTTACCAATGCTATCAAATCGGATGACATTGATTCTCTTTCGCAATTGGCGGTTACTCATGCGATTACCTCGCCAAGAGGTGTGATGCAATTCTTCCTCGCAAAATCACAATATTGGAATGTTATGGAGAATATTGATTCCAGTAAGTTATGGCGATTCATCCCCAGCGGCAATCAATCGCAAAGTAATTTTATTGCGATCAATGACCAGCATTGTACTAGTTCATGTCAACAAAAAACCGATACATGGGTCTCTCAAAAATTCCTAAACCCTATCTCTCTAAATGAAAATAGAATCTTCGTCCAAGAGGGTGTTGATTCAGCATTTGTGATAGAAAATAAATTTACCAATTATGATAATGCCTCGCACACGATTTGTTTGGTAATTGAAAGAGTTGGTAATACCGATTCTTTAACTACAACTGTATCCAGTCAAGGAATGAATGAATCTCAAAACACAATACAGCAAGGTAGTGGTTTTGTTGAAGATTGCTTTGCTTTTGTAAATAATCAACTATCAATGCAGATTGATTATTCAATAACATGGGCCGACTCCACCACTTCACAAAGGTGGATTAATCCAACGGGACTCAGTGGTAGAGGTGATGTTATTATTGACCAATCGGGATTATTATTATACTGGATTGAACTTATTTAATTGGTCAAAATGAGCGAAGGCATCAAAGCCAATTGACATTCAACTACACTACATGCCACATCTAACCGTGATGCTTCCCGCTATTGATGAAGCGGAAGGTGTGGCAGAGATTATCCCTCGAATTCCTCATTCTAAATTACAAGAACTCGGCTGGGATGTTTCAATAATGGTCGTTGATGGTGGAAGTACAGACGATACTGTACAAATTTCTCAAGACCTCGGGGCTGAAGTAATTCAACAACAAGGAACCGGCAAGGGCGCTGCGATGCGCTTAGGATTCCTCCACTTCTTGAAATCTGAAAGTGATAGTTTGGTGATGCTAGATTGTGATGGAACATATCACCCCGAGCAGATTGTTGATTTAATCAAACGCTTGAAGAATCGTGACATCGTAGTTGGTGACCGTTTACGAGGTAGGATAGACGATGGTGCTATGACGCGGTTGAATTATTTGGGAAACCACTTGTTAACTTGGTTTGCAACTATGCTATTTGGAGTCGGAACTAATGACCTTTGTTCTGGTTTTTGGGCATTCAATCGGGACTCACTAAGTAAATTAAAATTGAATAGTATGAAGTTTGAAATCGAAGCAGAGATGTTCACATCTTGTGCAATGGAAGGAATCAAAATCACATTTATTCCTATCCGCTATTCAAAGCGAATCGGAGAAGCGAAACTTGGAAGCGTACCAGATGGATGGTTAATTCTTCGCAAATTATTGGTTCGCAGAATATTTCCGACCCCTGTTGAGCTACAATTGGGTGAGGGTAATTTGGTTATAAAAAACTAAATTCACTTTACAAACAGTCAAGGGCAGTTATTCATTGGCGGTTATATGGCAAAGCGTCTATGTGCGGTTTTGGGTGCTAGCGGAATCGTTAGCCAAAGATTGCAACAGCGATTAGTAAACCACCCTTGGTTTGAATTGGTTGCTATTTGTGGAGGTCCTAATACCGCGGGAAAATCACTGAGTTCTATTGATTGGAGACTTGAGCAGGAAAGGCCGGATATTGCCGATATGGTAGTCTTAGATTTGTCCAATTCAAACATTTGTAAACAATTACTTAATCTTGGAGTCAGTATTGTGTTCTCTGCAATTCCCAGCGAGATAGCACAATCTGTTGAACCGATGTTAGCAGAATCTGGATTTGCAGTATTTTCTAATGCCAGTACATACCGTTGTGTTGATGGAATCCCCTTGATAATTGCGGAAATCAACCCAAGTCATATGCAACATTTTGCTGTCGATGGCTTGCCTTTGGCCTGCTCAACTAATTGCACATTAATACCACTGGCAATGCCGTTAGCTCCACTTAGCAAATTGTTAGGAATAAAGTCGGTTACTATGCGTAGCGAACAAGCTCTTTCGGGAGCAGGTTGGAGATTATTGTTTGATGAAAAGGCACTGGCAGGTTCAGTTGACCCTGAAATCTCAGACGAAGCAAGAAAAACTGCCAGTGAACTAAGATATGTTTTGGGCGAAACAATAGATGGACCTTCACGTAAAAATCCGAAATCTTCGGTCCATATTGCAAATGCATCAATAGACACGGATATCATTTGCCAACGAGTTTCTAGGAAAGATGGACATCAAGTATTCGTCACTGTAAAATTACTCGCTTCTACCACCCTTGCCGAGGTCAAATTGCTGATGTCATCTTTCCACGCAATTCCGCAATTAGTCAATTTACCAAGTGCCCCGACAAATCCAATTCAGTTGGTTGAGAAAATTGATACCGATAAGCATCTTTGGGCCGATGGTGACTCCTTTCCCCAAGATGTTGAACCGAGTAAGGACCTAAGGGCGGGTATGGCGATAACAGTAGGTAATTTAGAATTGATTGAGCCAGATGTATTATCGTTTGAAGCATTTTCTCATAATACGATTAGAGGAGCGGCTGGTGGAGTTGTTTTGCTGGCTGAATTCGCCTTAAATCAAGGTTATCTCGACTAATCGCATCGGCACTATTGCTAAAGGATGAGCCTTACTCCTCAGCACCGGTGCGGGCATGGGAATCACAGCGTTAATTCCGGACATGACTATTGGGCAACTGATTGTAGAAGCAGATGATAGATGGGGCGAAATGTGGGATGAAGATGCTACAAGGCTGAAAATTCTGCTAATTCTACCGCGCAAACAGCGTAAATTATTGGAACTTCACGGCGACATGGTCGAGCACGGACAACCTGTGCTTACTGTCTTCCACCGTCCACGGGCAGAAGCAGTATTGTTAGAAGAACAAGGTCTTGATACCAGAGATGCATCTTTCCAATTCGTAGACTTGGCAACACCTGATATGGGTCCTTGGTTACAACATTTGATTACTAACGAAGGATGGTTACGCGGAACCATAGAAGTTAATCCTGTTCCTTTCTCAATGGGTTTGCCAAATCAAAGAGCGTTTGAAAGTGAGAGAATGTTGTGCTTTAGACACCCGTCAATTCCAGCGATTGAACATTATTACTTACCTTTCCCACCTTCCAGTATCCCTGGAAAGTGTTATGTTTCTTTGCCAAGACGTCAAGCCGCAGAATTGGCTAGACAACAGGCTGAGGTTTTGGGAGTCGGCCGTTTACAGAAGAAGATTAATATCACAAAAGTTGAACCAACTGCAATACAAAATGTTGCTACACCTGCACCAGTGGAAGTAGAATCGGAGATGCAGAACATGGTTGGAGATTTCAACA
>Ga0208879_1001598_pt1 | contig 21163 bp, 9 predicted proteins | sample Knorr_S15_td_Bot_FD_185605 | JGI IMG/M metagenome (GOLD analysis project Ga0208879, IMG submission 185605) | Marine microbial communities from Southern Atlantic Ocean transect - Knorr_S15_td_Bottom_ad_5009_LV_A (SPAdes) (version 2) | ecosystem: Environmental > Aquatic > Marine > Oceanic | place... | reverse complement strand
GCCCTGTCCGGGTTTGCCCTCGCCTTCACCGGGTTTGCCTTCACCTTCACCGGGTTTGCCTTCACCTTCACCGGGTTTGCCCTCGCCTTCACCGGGTTTGCCTTCGCCTTCACCGGGTTTGCCTTCACCTTCACCGGGTTCGCCTTCACCTTCACCGGGTTCGCCTTCACCCTCACCTAGTTCGCCTTCGCCTTCACCTGGTTCGCCTTCGCCTTCACCGGGTTCGCCCTCACCTTCACCGGGTTCGCCCTCACTTTCACCGAGTTCGCCTTCACCTTCACCTTCACCGGGTTCGCCTTCGCCTTCACCTGGCTTGCCTTCGCCCTCACCTGGCTTGCCTTCGCCCTCACCTGGCTTGCCGCCTTCTTCGTTTTCGCGGATCTTGTCAGCTAGGTCGCCGGTTTTACCAGCAAGCTCTCCCTGTTGTTTAGCGATACGCTCGGCATCAGCCCCACCTTGGTTTTGACCTTGGATTGAGCGTTGTTCACGTAACAGTCTTTCAACCTCTCGGATGTAGGCGCGGATACGGTTTTTTTCATTTTGCAAGCGATCAGAACGATCTTCGGTCATGAGCAAGTCGAGCAATTTTTGCAATGCAACTTGCGATTCCGCTTGGGTGTCGACGGCGCGTTTGAATTGTTCTTGGTTCAGCAGTCGGACGATAGTCTGCAGTTGGGTTGCGGTAAGATTGTCACGTGATTGTTTGTAAGCTTGTCGCAGTAGAGCAGCTCGTTTTGGGTTGTTAGCTGCTTCGAATTCAGCCATCCGTAAGATCAGTTCTTCAATTCGCTTGTATCGCTCGGCAATTTGACTTTGTGATAAAGCAAGTTGGGCGGCAGAAGTGGGTGCGGCGTTTTCCGCTGCGGGCAATGTATCGGCTTCCGTAACACCTTGGGCTTTTACTTGAGGCGCAAGGCGAATCGTGTTTGAATCGAATAACAGTAAGGCAAGAATCAGCAGTAATGTGAGAGGGCTAAGAGGCGTTTTGCTTGCGGTCGTTGAACACATGGATATCATGGAATTCTGAGCCCTACCTAATTCGTTGTTCAATTTGTTTGTAAATTGCTTCTACGCACACTGTTTTTATGAAATTTCAGTGGTTCCTGTCTATTGCAATACCAAGAATTCGACGTTGTTGGAACCTATATATGTTCGAATGATTCAAGCGATACATACACCGATTTCACGACTTGCATACACTTGAATGCTATACTTTTATTTTAGCAGATCAAGAACCTGTTTTTTACGTTCTTGTTGAGTCTTTTCACTGATTTGTTCTTGATCGTCGATTAAACCCCGAATCAGATCAATAAGCTCGTTGTAAGTCTCTAACTCCAGCATATTGTCCAAGACAACGGTCATTTTAAGCAAGACGATGTCTGCTCTTTCGAGTGCTAAGGCTGCCTGGTCAATTTGGCTCGCTTTTCCACCAATTACGACCTCAAGTTCGGTTAATTCGGCATCTAACGCAGGAAACTCAACTTCGCAAATCAACCGTAACGGGTCGGATATTTTTTGAAGTAACCGGTTTTTATGATCTTCCGTGTCAACGCGATTATTCATTAATTGCAGGCGTATATCATCGAAGGAGAGGGCAATACCGAATGATTCTTGATTGGATTTTTGGCTTTGAACAATCGCACGTTGAGTTCTTAGAAGCCGCAGACTTTCTTCTCGTAATTTTTTCTCCGCGGGCGACAGTTGATTACCATCATCGTCTTCGGGTTCCGCTTCACTGGCTGAACCTGAAGAGTTGTTCTCAAGTTGAGTAGCACTTTCGAGTACGAGTTGCAGTGAATCCCGCATGCCTTGCACTTCGGCAATGATTAGTTCGTAGCGCTGACGCAGCGACAATTCACGGCGTTCAAGTCCGGCTAGCAATTCCGTAGGGGTAACGACGTCCAACGTAAATTGACTACTGCTGCCAATGTTCGGATCGCCCTGCAAGTCGTAATTGTCATTCGCTCGTACACTCAGATTTATTTTCTCTCCAGGTTTTAATTCAGCTCGACTGTCAGCGGCTCGTTGTTCCCTAAAATCCAACGGTGATTGAATCTGATCACCTTCCACCAAGGTGATGGAAAACTTAAGCGGATCGCCTTCATCGAGTTGGACGTCAAACCAGCTTGACTGGATGCCGTAATCATCCGAAACGGTCCCCGTCACGGGGATAATGACGTCGGGAGTAACCGCTGTGCCAATTCCCATCAGCCCAATTTCGACGCTAGGTGCTTGGTCGGCAAGCGCAGCTATGCCAACGATAAATGGTTCAGTGGAAATAATCCCATCACTATCTAGCAAGGAGACATTCAGTTCCAAGTCTTGGTTAAGGTGTTCGACGGGGAACTGAAACGCACTGCGATCTCCGGCGAGTTGGACTATGAGTTGCTGTCCAGATGCTGTCAGGCAGTGGATTGCCGTATTGGTATCGAGGATTTTCTGAGATGCATCACAGACGCTGAGCTTTTGGTTTTCGATCGTGAATTGGATTTTCGTTCCGGCGGCATTTGTTAGGTTATCCAACTGGGAGTTGTTCCAAAGTTTTGGTACATCCGCGGGGGTTGCTGACTGCGACAAAATGCTGACAGGGATTTCTTTTGAAGTTCGAGCGTCTTCAATGCCTGTATAAGTCACTAGATATTGTGCCATTGCAGGGTCCACGATATGCAGTTGTTGTACCGGCTTGTTTGTTAGAAGATTGAGCTGTACCGACGTGCCCAGCGGTAGGGAAGTTCGACCGGGAATCCAGTCTTGATCTTCGACAGGCAACAGTTCTGTGTAGGCAGGGTATTCATAGTCGAGGGTGACTTGACTTATCTCAGGGCTTACGACGACATCAATATAAAACGGTCCGATACGATGGTCATGGCCGAAGATCTCGAATTCGAGGCTTTCGGATATTCCATCGAGTGGATTGTCGGCGAGTACGAAATATTGATCTTGCTCAGGTGCCCCGCCCTCCTTGATCAGGCGTCGTTGTCCGCTGATACCGTCGGCTGTCTCATAATGAAACGAGCAGCGATCGGGAATCAGTTTGCCACCGTCGGCTTGAATGAGGATTCGTAGTGTCGCACCGCGAGCTACTTTGACATGTCCTTGAGTAAACTTCAATTGTTCTGACGTTTGGAAATCGTATCCAGTAAAGTTATCTCGAATGACAGAGATACCGACGATTTGAATATGGGCCGCGCGTTCCCATTTTTCATCGTCCAGCAAATATAGGCGTCGCATTGCGAGATTCGCCATCGATTTATTTGTTACGGCGAAGAGGATTACCGAGGCAACTAGAGCAACGGCTATCGCGACGCGTTTTAACAGCAGTCGCTTGTTGAAGACTTGGTTGACATCGACGCCATCGAGCGATAGCAATGCCGATTCGACCGTTTCCGATAACATTTGCCTACTATAGGTGACGTCGCTATCTACGTCAGCTTCATGGTTGTCATCGCTGGGAGTGTCAGCACCCGTGGAGCTCTTTTTGAGTGTCACGGAAGTGACAAGACTGTCATTGAAAGCGGAGAATTGACGTTCGAGTAGTATTGCCATGCTGCGATCGGAGAAGGCAATGAACGCTCGCTGGAAAACCCAACGGTACAGAATATAGCCCAAGGCAGCAGCGACGATGCCGAGTAAAATAGCGCGAGCCACGGAACTCAATTCATTGGCACCAACCAAAATTGGCAGGTAATCCATGGCCAAACCGATCCAGAACATAGAGGTAACCCAGATCATGCCAAGGCTAATGCCTTCAACCCAGACATACATTTTGATTCGCGTGCGCAGAGTTTGCAGCAACTGTTGAATCTTCGGGTCGAGTTGTGACGTGAGGTTATTCATTTAATTCATGAGGAACGTGGTGAGGAAGTGATAGTTGGATTGCTTGCTTGTCAGGCTAGTTTACTTAATCTGCGGATGATCCATTCAAAGCACAGGACGCCGCTGATTAAAGCGATTAACCACCCCATCAATCGCTGCTCAAAATCCCGGTCTGGTGTTCCGGGTAATTCCGTTTCCTGATCACGAGCCGAGATGATCTGTGTTAGTGATTGGTTTGCACTGGTGTTCGTTGAGTCTTCAATACCGATAAAATAATGCCCCGATGTTTGCTCGGCGACATGAGCTAGCAGAGCATCGTCACGTCGAGGATTTTCAATCTCCAATTGAGGCACCCGGACTCGTACTTCACGCGTCAATAAATCAGAACTGCCTGATAATGCCAATTCTATGCGATAATCACCTTGTTGAGTTGCAATAAATTGGCTGACATACATGCCCGGCTGTGTAGCATCAGCGAGTTTTTCCAGTTCAATTGTGTCACGGGTTCCATCTGGATTGACTAGAGTCGCAGTCACAGATTCAACAGTTAGGGGGTCTCGTTGAGCATCGGTAAGTTTGGCTCGTAAGCTAATGTGTTCCCCGAGGAAGCAGCGGTCTTTGTCGGTTAGTAGGACTCCGCGGTTGGAGTCTCGCAGCAATCTCCCTTGTGCTGCCCAGCGGATTAGCTTGGTGTAGTATTTTTCAAAAAAGTCTTCTTCGATGCTCCGTAGTCGCCACATTTCGCCGCTGGCTTGATAGAAAACGCGACCTGCTCCATAGAAATGGCCTGCCATATAGATTGGAAGTTCTTGGTCAATCGCGGTTTCGGGGTCAGAAAAACGCGCATAAACCTTCGCGCCCGGTTTAGGGTCTTTGGCTTTGTAGTAGCCAAAGACTCCATCGAAGGATGCCCATGCCTGTTCACTACCAAGTTGATCGTTATCGAGCCAGAGAAATTCAGCCGTGAGTCCTTCATTGGAGAATTGCAGCGGCCAGGCGGTATCACCGCCGAAACGACCCAGGCTCAGTGTAACACCGCCTTGGTTGTAAAAGACGACAGGGTAAAGGTTCTTAATTAAGTCTATACCAGGCCGTCGACCGCGCCGCATTCGTGACCATTCGGGAGTGAACACAGGTCCGGCGACCACAATTAATCCCCCAGCATTTTCAGAGACCCATTCTTCAAGGAGTTGTAGTTGTGAATCATCAAGCTGTTGCCAGTCGGGATCGAAGGCGACGACGCAATCATATTGAAAAAGTTCGTCGTCAAGCTGAGGGAAATCAAACAGGATGTCATCAGCTTCTTGGCTGATACCAACTTCTCCCGTTTGCAAAAATACGTCGACTTGAATTTCACGATCTCGGTACAACAGATTCCTGAGGAAGCGATATTCACGTGTTGGTCCACCAGCGATCAGGAGCACTCGGTTTCGGCGTGTGACGATTTCAACCGTTCCGGACTTTTGGTTATCGCGAGGATTGTTGTCGTCTTTCGGAGGCTGAATCCGAACGATGTAGTCACGTTTTCCTGCAAGGCTGTCGTCGGGATTAATCTCAAATTCTACGGGTCGAGTTTGACCGTCGCTGCCAAGATCCCACTGGGTCTGTTCTTCGACGATGTTCTGTGACTCATCGTCAACGGCAATCCCTGTGGGTCGGCTAATCAGTTCAACGGTTACCGACGTGTTTTCAAACCCGAACGCTTGGATATAACCGGTAATTTTGAAGTTGTCACCCGGATAGACTCGCTGCGGTGCTTCCATGTCAACGATGCGGACATTCTTGGCTTGTTTATCACTGCCAATACCGATTGGATAGAGAGGGATTTCGAATCCACGAGCGACTCTAGCAGCGGCTTCGAGTGATTCGCCGGAATTGTTGCGCCCATCAGTATAAACGACGATACCAGCGATCGGCCCGCCGCGTTCTTTGGTGACGAGATATTCAATCGCATCGCCTAGTCTGGTTTTCGTACCGCGCGGTGAAAGCGCGGATGCCCAATCAACCTCTGGCAGATCGAATTCAGGATTAGCAACATCGGGATTAGTGGAAACTTGGGTCAGATCGGGCGAAGTGATTCCTAGCGTGTCGGTAAAGGACAGTTCCGGATGCCGCAAATTCCCAACGCCGACAACAACGACTGCCGCAATAGCGAGGACTACACCGCTCAACAGCGACCAGGCACCTGTTTCGTTTTGTTGATTGTGTCGAGCGCGGAATAAGTAATACAGCAGCGACAGAATTGCTGCCGCCAGCAGTGCTAATCCGATTTGAACAAGTTTACGTACGTTGGCAACAACCTCGGCATTGAGTCCATTTGCTTGGCCTGTTGATTCTCGAGCAACTCGCGGGAAGGCAGCGATTTCCGTAGGTCGCACATCCTCTGAGAAACGATAGACGAATACGTCATGCTTTTCTCTTAAGCCTTGAATGGTTTCACCTTCGGCTAGTTCTTGGACCACGTGCGCAATTCGATTTACTTGTGTGTGATCACTGTCATCTCGAAGTCCCATACTTTGACTTGTATCCACAAGTACATGCACGCGGGAATTCTTGATGATAGTTTCTTCGGTAAGTCGTTCTAAATTCAAGTAAAAGAATAGGATGCCGACAAGCGCAGCGACTCGCAATAGGATCAAGGTATAGGCCGTTGATTTGCGCAACTCGATCGCATCGCGGCGATACATCCACACAACGTAGGCGACCAATAATGCACAAATAAAAACCAACAGTAGCCAATGCCAAGCTTCGGTAAGTGCATGTACACGGGCAAACTGAAGTCGGGTTTGTTGCACTTGAGCGAACATGTTGGTCAGATCTAGATTGTTGCGGAGGGAGTTCAGCAGAGTATTCATGACTTACTCCCTACCACGGGGTGGTAACTAATGAGGTAGGCGAGGAATTGTTCGCCAAGTAATCCAGCTAGCAATAGCAACATGATCCAGAAACTCGCGGTTCCACCCGCTTGCTGAATCGCGCTACCGAGGAAGTCATCAAGGTCATTGAGTTCGATACGGATAGGGTTCAAATTTGCGATTAGAGTTTGTCGATTGATGATCGTTGTATCACCTTCGTGGGATTCGACATTTAACGCGAATCGCTGTGCTTCGAAGCTGCCATCGGTTCGTTGGTAGATGACATCGTAGATTCCACTGGTACCGGTTTTATCACGCTGTGACGACTGGTCTGGCTGGCCGAGATCAGCAGTCATAATCGGGGATTGCGGATCGAGTTGAGTGGCTTGCACCTGCTCAATTGGCCGCGTTGTTGGATCGTCGGACGGAGGTAGGAAGACAACGTCTTTGCGAAATTGAGAGATGTCCAGTGGTATGCGAAGCGGCGAACCGACTTGACGCTGGTCAAGCAGACGTTGGTTGGAAGTTAGGTGCGCATGGAGTTTAAGCGTGACGACGACGAAACTTGGGTCTTGACTCCAGTTATTCCAATCAGCACTCAGTGTGCTGAGAAAACAGACGACGCGTCCTTGGCCAAAGGTTTGCTCGACGGCGAATGGCTGTTGGTTGTGCAAGCGGCAAATGACACGGGCGGTTGAGTCATCGGCAGGTATCCATTGCGGATCTGCTTGAATATATTGGTCAATCTTAACTCGTCGAATCAGCGGGTTACGTTCGTTTAGAAAGAAATCAAAGATGGGGTGGTCTTGGATATCGAGATGTGGTGTGGTTTCGTCGAGTGGAGGCACAAGTAAGGCAGGACCGGCCAATCGTACTGGCAATAACCCCTGCCCTTCTTTGTAAAGTTGATCGTTATAAAATTGAATGTCCATCTGATCGCCCGCGAAAATTGCCAAGCCACCACCGGATTTCACATATTGTTCTAGGTTTGCGATTGCGTCGGCATCGAGTCGGGCCACATCCATCATGTAAATGGCACTATATTTCTGAAGTGCATCTGGTGTCGTGTCACGCAAGAACTCAACAGGTTGCACATCGGGAATGATCCCAGTATTTGTCAATTGACTAGGACGAAACACGCTCGTTAGAAAGTACTCATTTCGTTTTCCGGGTGAGCCATCAATTAGTAGTACATGGTCGCCGTCCGCAAAATCGAGCACTGCCCAGCGGCGATTATCCGCTAGTAATGAATCCTCTGGGAGTTGGGCATCGACGACGTGTTGCCCACCCTCGGGAAAGAACACTTGGACGCGTTTGGTGACTGTCTCGCCCGGTTCAATGGCGTCAATGACGAGCAGTGGTAACTCATCGATTTGGCCAACTAACGACGCTGGTTCGTTGGAATCGAGTTGACTGCGAGCATGGAATATCGAGCGTATTTGGACTTGTACTTTTGTGGCGACTTGCTTGCCGTAGTTGTGGACTTGCAAATGCATAAACAACGGGACGCCTGCGACCCGCGTGTCATCAGCCGGAGACAGTCCAATGATGGCTAAGTTATTCTCCGCCGCTGTGGCGCAGTCGACAAAATGAATTTCTTCGGATTCTCCTGCAATTACAGATAACGCCTCTTGGACTTGGGGGGTATCGCCCCATTCGTTTTTACGGAAGTCCGAGATGACATAGACGTTGCGATGTTGACCTGAATTCAGTGGCAGTAAGTGGTGTAGCATCTCTAATGCGGCGACCGGACTGGTGGCAAGTTGTGTGACTTGAATTTCTTCTTGTCGGTCGGAAAGTTGGGTTGAAAAATTCGTGTCGACGTAGGCACCCGAAAAATCGGCTAGTTGTTGTGCTAATTGTTCGGCGGTTTCTGCAGTCGCGGTTACCGAGTTAATGTCAGCTCGGGAAAATCGTATTAGCGTGAAGCGTTGGTTGTTGAGTTGACTGGCACGCAGGCCGATGCGGTCGATGATTTTTGAGGCAGTGTCAAAGGCCGACTGACCACTGGCCGTTTCTGACATGGAATAGCTATCGTCGAGTAATATGAAATGATGCGTTTCACGGCCGCCGAACCGATTGAGCCAACTGCTTGCCGGGTCCCATTGTGCCAACATCGCAACGATAATCGCAACGATAAACATCCGCAGGAGGAGCAACAGTAATTGTTTTAGCCAGACCCAACGGCGATGCTTTTTGTAACTCGCTAACAAAAAATCCATGGCAGCCCACTCGACGCGACGATGGCGCATCATGTTGATCAAGTGGATCAACAGCGGGGCTAGGACAATCAAAAAGCCCCACGTAAGTGCTTGGAAGGTAAAGTTCATTGGGTGAATAGCGTTGGATGTAAGGATGTATTTGGTGGAATGGGGTTAGCTGCGTTGATGGCCAAGGCGGCGACTGAGGTATTTAGCTAGTACGGCGTCAAGTGGGTCACTGGTGCGGATGAGGGCATAGTCAACTACATTGCTAGCGCACTGGCGGCGAACGTCAGTTAGGAATTCGTTCAGGGCTGCGAGGTATCCTTCGCGGAGGGCGCGGGGGTTGCAGTTGAGGAAATCATCTGATTCAAGACCATCAAACCGCATGGCGCCGTTGAATTCAAAGTCTAGTTCATCGTCATCAAGTACATGGAAAACGAGAATATCATGGCCTCGTTGGCGTAGAAGTTTTAGCCCTTTCATCGTGCCTTCGATGTCGCCGAGTAGATCAGAAATTAGCATGATCATGCCGCGGCGAGGTACCGTTTCTGCGACTTCTCGGAGCACTGCATACATGTCCGTTTTGTCGGAGGGCGATTGTGTGTCAAGGCTGTCAATGACGCTGTGAATGTGATTGCGTTTGCTGCGAATAGGTACTCGCATGCGTATCTTTTCGTCAAAAGTAATACATCCCACCGCATCTTGTTGCTGTAGTACCAGGTAGGAAAGGCTCGCTGCGATGGTGGCGGCGTATTCAAATTTGTTTAATGGTCCGTTGCCATATTGCATGCTGTGCGAAACATCGACGACCATGGTACAGCGGAGATTAGTGTCTTCTTCGAATTGCTTTACCACTAGACGGTCTTGTCGGGCCCACACTTTCCAATCGACATGGCGCAGGTCGTCCCCAGGCACATATTCACGGTGCTGTAGAAACTCCACCGATTGACCAAAATACGGGCTACGATGCATGCCAGAGAGAAACCCCTCGACAATATGTCGTGCGCGAAGATCTAATCGTGTAATCCGGCGGATTGCTTCAGGATGCAAAAATCTTTTGGAATCGGGCATCGTTCGTTAGTTCATCTTCTTTGCTGGGGGTGACGTCGATTAACTGTTCAATGATGTCATCCGAGGTCATGCCGTCACTCTCGGCGGCAAAATTAACTGTGATACGGTGTCGTAATACGGGTTTGGCTAGTGCTTGGATATCTTCGGTGGCAACATGTGTGCGGCCATGCAGCAAGGCACGTGCTTTTCCACCGATAATCAAAAACTGCACGGCTCGAGGTCCGGCGCCCCAAGCAACGTTTTCGGTAATGAAATCTGGAATACCCTCGCGGCCGATACGAGTTTGGCGAACGAGTGACAACGCGTAGCGAATGACGTGTTCACTGACAGGGACCTGTCGCACCGTTTGTTGTAGCGAAATGATTTCTTCGCCGGAAAGAATCGAATCAACCGCATCGGCTGGGCCGGCTGTGGTTTTCCGAGCAACTTCAAATTCCTCATCGAAATTAGGGTAGTCCACAAAAATCTTGAACATGAAGCGGTCTTGTTGGGCTTCTGGCAGCGGATAAGTTCCTTCTTGTTCGATCGGGTTTTGCGTTGCTAAAACAAAGAACGGTTGCGTTAGTTTGTGTCGTACACCGCCAACCGTGACTTGACGTTCTTGCATTGCTTCCAGTAGTGCTGCTTGGGTTTTGGGAGGTGTACGATTGATTTCGTCGGCCAAAATCATATTGCTGAAAATGGGACCTTCCAGAAATCGTCGTTCACGGGATCCAGTCGATTTATTTTCCTCGAGTACTTCTGTACCGGTAATGTCCGCAGGCATCAGGTCAGGCGTAAACTGAATTCGGCTAAAGGAAAGGCTAACCGTATCAGCGAGTGTACTAATCAAGAGAGTTTTAGCTAGTCCAGGGACACCTTCCAGCAGACAATGGCCTTGGCTGAACATCGATATCAATAATTCTTCAATGACAGCTTGCTGTCCAATAATAACTCGGCTGAGTTGAGTGGTAATCTTTTCTCGAGCGTCCGCTAATTGTTTGACGGATTCTGAGTTAACGCCGATCGGTTGCTCTTGGAAGTCGCTTGCCATGATGTCGTTCATCCTTTGCGAGGCACTAAATGGAAGTGAAAATTAACATTGAAATTGGTAAATGAAACCATACAGGATACCCTGTTCATACCCTGCTTGACTAGCATTGCGCCAATAATATTTTGCGGTGATTCTGTTGACAGGAAGTAGCATGGCGACCGCACTCACAACAGCTGCGATGCTAAGGCTTGGGTGCCGGTTTGGGCAGCGGTTTGGGGGCACCAGGGCGGATCTGAATCGGAATGGGAACACGTTGAATTCTTTGTTGAGGAAGTTGTTTAACCGGCAACGGTTTTATGGCTGGCCCCCCTTCGGCAGCCTTCTTCTCGGCTTTATCGAGTTCGATCGCACGGCTAGCATTTCCAAAGGCATCAAAGAATCCCCTCGTAAACTGATTGAACGAACTTTCACTGGCTGGTATTGAGTTGGCAAGCATCCGCACAGGCGCGGCGGGATAGGTTGGGTCTGCGGAAAGCTTGAATTCGTAAATGTGATTCTTGTCAGCAACAACGGTGACCTTGTTCTCAGCAGGTTCTGCAATGACGTTGAAGATACGGATGTACCCAGGGATTTCGCGAGGCGGCATTAGCAAACGCCCGTCACGCTTGTCGATACAGAAAATTTCGCTGCGAATTGATCCTTGGGTTCGATTTTGAGTACTAGTGGGATTGAGTTGACGGATGAACGCTAGGACCGGTGAGTTGGGAGACTGTGCCAGCGGCAGCCCCCAGGACTCGACGGAAGCAGGAGTTTGCCACAAGAATTCGCCGGTCTGTTTGTCGAGACAGTAAATATTGCCATTGATCAGTTTCGTTTGTAATCCGACCGAGGGTAAACTGATCCCGCGTGAACTCTGACTGCGATTGGGGATCACGAGAAATCGATCTTGGTACTCAATGACATAGAGGTTGGATAGTTGCGGTTCGGCTTTGAGTGTTTTTTGGACGACAACTTCTCCAGACAACAGGTCGCGGATTTCAAATTTCCCGTTTTGTTGCATGACAGCTAATTTGTTGTCCAACAGCTGTCCACGAATTCCGGTGGGGTAACTAACCTGCCACAGTAATTTACCAGTGGAGACGTCTTCGAGTTGGAGTGTGATGTCGCTACCTTTGATAACGTACCCGAGTGCTTTGAAACCGCTGACTTTCCAGCGTTCACTGGATGCCACCACCGTATTTGCTGCGTCGTTTTCGTCGTATCCTTCACCCTCGGCGGCGACAATGATGTTTCCATCGATTAAGCTAAGCGACAGTGGTTTATGTTGTGGGTTGTTCGAACGAGGTGGGATGACGACGACTTTGTCGCCTTCGGTGTAAATCTCACTTCCAATCGGTACGCCGTTGCGGACCCAGATGGTGTCACCGGTAAGTGGGTCGACACAGTAGAGGTCTTCTTGGTTCTGAAAGACGATTCCCAGTAGGCTGATCGAACCGCTCATGCCTAGCCGCCGACCGGCATTGTCGATGGCGTGGTAGCGTCGAGTGCCCCAGGGCGTGGTTGAGACTCTCGATCTTACCGGTATCGGCGACGTTGGGTTGGCATTGGGTCCTAGGATGGAACGCCGCCAGAGGATCGCTTCACTGGGGTCGCTTTTGGCGCTGAGCAAGTCAATGGCCAGCATCTCACGTCCGACAAAAGTAAACATGTAGTGTCCCATGACTTTGGCATAGGCCACCTGATACTGTGTGCCAAATATCTGCCGCCCGCGGTGTAGCGAAACTTGTTGCGTTATATTGCCGTTGGGGTCGCGTAATGTGATCGCGTTTTTTTGCTGGTCATAGCCAACTTGAGTACCTTGATTCCAAGGTCCAGTAACCTCCAAAAGTTGGATATTGTAGATTCGCTGGTAACTGGGAAATTGTCCCTTGGTGTCGGTCGTTTTTGACACAGTCGTGAATCCTTGAGGCCACTGTCGATCGTCATCGCGAAAAGCCTTAAACTCATCTCGTTGTAACTCGGTATTTCGCAATTCGATCCCCGTCATGTCCTCAAACACCGGTTCGTTAGGCCAGCGTTTGGCGATGGCTTGGAAATGTTGAGCTGCCAAGGCGTGTTGATTACTCAACGTTAGTAGTTTAGCGAGGTAAACCATGGTGGTCCGCTGTAGCACTTCGTCCGCGGAGTGACGCTGCAGGTGGATCAAGAGCATTTCTGCTTCGAGCATTTCTCGCGCGAAGCCAGCCTGCGTGTCAATTAACGCAATTGCCAATTCTAAGCGGGCTTGTTGAGCGAGCGGGTGCGTACCGAAATACCTAGAAAAATCGCGCAGTTGATTGACGTTGGCCGTAGCAACGGCGGCCTGCAAAAACTCCGAAATACGATCTTCTATCTGCTGGCGTTGCTGTTCAGTGGCAGAATTAAGCAGTGTATGCAATTGCCCTTGCACCAAACGGTCAATGCGGACGTGGACGCCGTCGCTGGAAAGTCGCAGGGCCGCTGTTACGTGTGCTGAGATGTCCGCCTGTTTGCTCGAATGTTCAATGAGTTCCAAATAGGTCTCAAAGGACCCTGTGATTTGGCCAGCTTTACGTTGGCCTTCCGCTTTGGTCTGCAGGTATTCTTCGAATTGTCCCATCGTCAAAGTAAGTTCTTGTAGTTCCGGCCCTAACGATTGGTAACTAGCGTAATCCGCCCGCAACAACGAGATCATTGTGCGGATCATCAATTGCTCAATTCCCAAATCGTTGGGCGCAAGTTGTGCGGTGCTCCGCAGCACAACCAACGCTTCGTCATATAGTTCCTCTTGAACCAATAACTCACATTTGCGTGACAAGGCCCACACATCGTCCTTGTCCGCCGCTAATCGTGTGGCTACTTCTGCCTTGAGTGGCTCAAGTTGGTAATAGACTGTTAACGCAGCGGGGGTTTGCGAGATGATTTGGTCTTTGTAACAAATTAAGTTCCCGAGTGTCTTTTGGAGTTTCGTTTTATCGACGACATTTCCAGTTTGGATGTCAATCTTCCATAATTCTTTGGAATGTGTGGGAACAAAATACGTTTGATCGGCTAAAAATCCACGCCCATTGACGATTCCTGGGCTGATGTCGACCGTCTTTTCCCATGCGTCTTCACCGGTGGCCATGTTGATAGCAGATATCTTTTGTTCCCCGACAATGACGATCGTCCCTTGGTTGATGCACGCTACGTATAGATCTTTGTTGCGTGTGAGAGGTTTCCACCGCGGTTTGCCTGTTAATAAGTCCAAGCAGATCAACTTGCTGCTTTCAACTGGTGTGGCAATAACAGATCCATCAGCGATGGTTAAAGTGGCATCAATCCATTGTTGCGAGCGTTTGGTCGCATTGCCGAATTGACTTCGACTAAAAGGGTAGCCACGAACCATGTTTAAGTTTTCATAGGTATATCCCCATAGTAACGTTCTCGCGGAAATGTCTACAGCGACGATCGCTCCGGCTGAAGTTGGGCAGACTAGCACTCCATCGGCAAATGAGGGAGTTGCTCCGGCGAGTCGTCGATTTTTGTCGAGTGAGATAACACGTGAATCGACGTGAGCTAGTTGCTGTTGCCATTTCAATGAACCACTTGCGGCGTCAAGCACGCAGAGTCGGATTTCGCCGTTTAGTTCGGCAATGGCATAGAGTTCGCCATATAAAGGAAGCGGTGGTCCCAGAAAAAATGCGCCAGCTAGCGCTGGTTCGTCTTCGCCAGATGTGCCACCAACGATCCATGCGAGTGAGCCTTCCGTTTTTAGGTCCAGCGCGGCAAGTTGATTACTCGATTCTGCGGCGGATTGTCTTCCCGTTGCTGGGTTGACCATGAAACTGGTGCGCGTGGTTTGCTTGATGACCGGTAAATCCCAGAGCAGGAACACTCGTTCCGAGTCGCTTGATACCTGACCATAGGCATTGTCTTGCATTAGTCTCTGCCGCAATTCGAGTTGTCGAGTCGTGGATGCACCTTCGGGGTTTTGTGTCGAAGCTTTTAGTAACGATTCTTGATTGTCGGTTTCAAACCAAGGGAATTCCCAAAGCCTTTTGCCGGTAGTGAAGTCGACGGCAATGAGTTGACGCGGCGTGCGAGTTAGCACGGTGTTTTGGACAACAAGTGGCTGCACTGTAGAGATAGCATGCTGGTTTTGTAGTACCTCGCCTTGAACCATTGACTGTAAATGGATTTCATCGCTACGGTCTCGGCCTGTTGGAATTGTCCAGCGTAGAGAAGGCATTGGATTACCGCCTTGGCTATTCGCGTTACGTGAGGGGGAGCCACGAAATAGTACCCACTGAATGTTGTCGCTCAAGGAGATTATCTCGCCCTGCCCCGCTATTGTATTGAGCCACTGTAGTGGGTCGTCGTTGGCTGCGAATATATTGTATTGTTTGCCGCCTACGTCAAAGCGACTGCTAGGAATGTTGTCCTTTAATGTTCGCAGCGTTTCCGTTGCTTTACTGGGGATCTGAGCATGCAGCCAGCAGGTAGCCAGAACGAGTGATAATTCGGGATCATACTTGCGGCGTGCTGCAGGTGAGTCATACACCCGTTTGAAATTCAATGCGGCCGCTAATGGTCGTCCGTGGTCACGGTCACGGTGGCCAAGAAGGATAGCCGCTTCGTAACCGGCGGAGGTGTGGAAATATTTGCGTGTGATGGTCGTTAAACTCGAGAAATCACCCGTAGCTAGTGCGTCATCTAGCATCCGAGTGGCATCTGATCCGTATTGTAATTCGTATAGTTGCAAGGCTATCGGTGGTAAACTTCCAAGTAAACGCTGGGCTTCGCCCTTGAGGCTAACGTAGCTGCCTGGGGCCTCGGGTGTTTCGACGAAGTAATCTTGGTTCTCTTCTACTGGTTGATTAGCGCCCTCGGGGATATTGGCGTCTTCCGGTTCAATTTCTTCGGTTAGAATGATCCCTAAGTGCGAGACAGCATCGCTATATTGCTTGTCTGCAATCGCGCGGCGTGCACGCGACAAATGTTGCTTTAAAATACGAGGCGCTGGTAAGAAAATATTAGGAGTGGTTGCTTCCTGAGCCCTTAGTATTTGTACCGCAGGGGAGCCGAAGCAAAGGCACAATAAAACGCTGAGATGGGTCAGACAAGCGACCCAAAAATGTAATTTAGTGCGACGCGCGATGTTCATCCTGTAATCCTCTTTGTAGAGCGATATAATCGATTTGGTACATTCGAACCGATTTGCAATCGTTTTTGGGGGGCGAACCCGATTTTTTTAAGCATTTTATCCAAAAAAGTTTTTGGCCCCTCTGCATCTCAATTTCTGCGTACGTGCAATTGTACCCACTTTCACGATAAATGTCTTTGTTGTTGCTGGCGTTAGCCCCCAAAATGGTGGAGACGTATTGCTGATCGTATTTAACTCAACCCAATAACGGATCCCATATAGATATTGTAAAGCCTTTGTACATAATAGGTTAGGTGTAAAGATATGATATTTATACCGGGCAACACGAGGCTGTATTGGGAGATGAAAAGTTAGCAAAACAAGCGGGGAGTTAAACGCCTATTTCAAATAAATACAGAGGCTCTAACGGTTGCAGCGTGGTGCTGGGCTCTAGAAAAATAACGCCGCATCACCGATTATCTTCCATGAAAAGACTTGTTTTTGAATGTTTTTCCTTGGAGGCTCTTGCAATTTTAGCCTCAGAGAGGCTTTAATTACTCGCATAAGGTCGCCGTCGGTTTAATGATAGTCAAACGACGAACGAACGTACGACCTAAAACTTATATCCCTTCATGGAGGACATTTTTAATGGCTAAGGCTCCCACAAAAACCGCTGTACTGAACAGCATTGCTGAAAAGTCCGGTTTAAACAAAAAAGACGTAGCTGCAGTGCTCGACGCATTAGCTGCTAGCATTGGTGAAACAATCAGTGACGGTGTAACACCATTCACAATTCCTGGTCTTTGCAAAGTAGTTCCCCAAATCAAGCGTGCTACTGAAGCAAAAACTGGAATACCTAATCCGTTTAAACCTGCACACACTGTTACACACGAAGACGGAACAGTGGAAGAAGTAGAACAAGAACTTATGGATGTCGCTGCAAAACCAGAACGTAAAGTGGTAAAAGTCCGACCTCTAAAAGGTCTTAAGGACATGGTAGCCGGACCTGCGGCTCCAGCAGCACCGGAAGCTCCAGCAGAACCGGAAGCTCCAGAGGCCACGGAAGATCCAGAAGCTCCAGAAGCAGCGGCTGATCCGGAACCACCAGCATCTGGTCCAACTTCTTGGGGTTAGTTTCCAATAGAAACTGTACCTTAAAGGGTAGTTATGAAGGGTAACCTTCCTAAGGTGGCGCTTTTATATTATTAAAAGCGTCACCTTTTTTATGCGCTTGATATGAATCACCAACCCTCGCTGTGGTGCCAACGCAGCAGCACATAATCAAAAAGAGTAATTTCATGCAAACCATAACTGTTATTGGTCTCGGAACTATGGGGCACGGTATTGCCCAGACGTTTGCTGTGGCAGGGTTTGACGTTAGGCTGTTTGATGAAAACGAGACTGTGCGAGATTCGGTAATTGCTCGAGTTCAGCAAAATCTGGAGGTGATGCGCCAAAACGGCCTGTTAGAATCGATCAAACTTGATGACGTGACTTCACGGATGATAGTTTGCCAAGGTGAGCAAGAGGCGTGTGAGCAGAGTGAATTTATTATTGAAGCGATTGCCGAAGACTTGGATATTAAACGAGAGTTCTTTAGTCGCTGCGAGAAGGTAGTCACGGAGTCAGCAATATTGGCGAGCAATACTTCTAGTTTTCCTAATTCAATGATTGCCGCTGGACTGGCTCATCCTGCGAGATGTATCAACACTCATTGGTTCAACCCAGCACATGTGATACCCGTCGTTGAGATCATCCCCGGGGAGCAGACTTCAGAGGACGTCGTCGGTAAGGTAATGCAGTTGTTACACTCAATTGGTAAGCAGCCTATTCGGTTACAAAAGGAAGTGCCAGGCTTTGCATTGAATCGAATTCAAGTTGCGATGTTTCGAGAGATGTTAGATTTAGTTGACCAAGGGGTTATCTCAGCGAGCGACCTTGATCGAGCAGTCCGCGGGAGTTTGGCGATTCGCTGGGCTGCTGCAGGCCCAATGCGAGTTGGCGATTTTGGCGGCTGGGATGTTTTGGGCAAGGTGTACGAGATTATAGCTCCAAGTTTGCGCAGTGACAGTCAGGTACATGATATTCTGACGGGCATGATTTCACGTGGCGAGTATGGTATCAAGAGTGGACAAGGATTTTATGAATACCCGCAACAAGATTTGCCTGATATTATTGCCCGTAAAGACAAACGCTTTATGACTTGGGCGAAGCTGCTGTCAGATTCGATAACAAGCGGCGAATGACGGTGAATGAACGTAAAAGACGACAGAATATAGATAGCTTGCGCTGTTGAAAACGGATACTGCTGAAGATATGGCCCATACCATCTTAATAACTCTCGTCGTCATGTTACCGCTGTTCGCAGTATTGTTGTTCCGTAGGTGGTGGCAGCGACCGTCAAAGCTCCGCAGTTTAATGTTGCGATTTACATTGTTTGCCATCTCGTCGCTGTTGATGTTTGCGGCAATGGAATACTACTTTTATCACCACGTCCACATGTCGGACGGTTTCGGGTTTACGCTCTCCGCTGGAAACTGGCGCAGTCGCTATGGCAGCGTGCCGAAGAATAGTTGGGGTATGCGTGACGTTGAGCACAGCGCAAGTTCAGTGGCAACTAAGAACAAGCTGTATGTTGTAGGTGATTCTTTTACGGCTGGACATGGAATAAACAATCACAGTGACCGTTATGCAAATATTGTTGCAACGGAGTTAGGCTCCGATTGGGAAATGATATTGATAGCCAAAGGGGGCTGGGCAACGCGGCGACAGTTAAGCGAGTTTGCTGAGGTGCAAACGACAATAAATGATCCCCTATCAACATCCAGTGACATCGTGATCTGGCAGTACTATCTGAATGATATTGAGGATGCTGGCATCGCCGCCGGAATTGAGAAGCCATCGATATATATAACAGCACCACGATTGCTGAGACCAATTGTCGACCATTATCATGTCGCAAATTTTGTCTATTGGAGTATATTTCGCCGCTTCAGCACTCGAGAGCTAATGGGCAGTTACCTCAAATTTCTATCCGACTGCTTTGATGACTCGATGGCATGGAATCTACATCAACGAGAGTTGCGAGAAATTGTGGCTTTGGCCGAGGCACGCTCAGCCCCACAGCAACGACGAATGATCGTCGTGGTCTATCCAAATCTAATGGATATTTCGGGAACACGCGCAATGTCGGATAGAGTTGTTGAGTATTTTCAATCGTATGAGATTGCCGTCATCAATATGGCTGACATGCTTGACGGCAGAGCAGTTGATGAAATTACGGTGAATCCATTTGACGGGCACGCTAACGAAGCAGTGAATCGATTGTTGGCCGAAAAGTTGTTGCAAGAGCTCAAGTAGAGACAACAGATCGGTTTCTAACTACGAATGGCCACCCGCGTGTGCTCCGCGTGCCGGACAAGCTAGACCAAGAATGACAGCGTGGTAAATGAAAAAGTGGTCGGGGGCGGGCTCGAACCGCCGACACTCGGATTTTCAGTCCGATGCTCTACCAACTGAGCTACCCGACCATCGGGTTGGTACAAATTGTTAGGAATTTGCCCCCCTAGGAGGTTCAATACCGCCCCTTATCGGCAACTGTCTAACGTTACAACAGATTAAAGCAATAAAACGAGAACGACAACCCCTGCACCGCACGGGAGATGGTCCTTTGTGGCAATAAAAATGGCGTGTCATAATTGGTCGGCGAGCCTTGATTGACATTATACTTTTAGTGTCTAATATTTGATTAAGTTTAGTACATGTAAAATATGATTTAAGTTGTATAAGATTGTATTAGATAAACTACTTTACACCGTTTCAGCGTTTGTTTTTCATGCTCCGGAGCTTAGATTTTTATGGGTCGTCGTAATTGCCTCTTAGGATTGGTATGTTCGATAACATTGTTATCTCAACCGCTGTTGGTTGCGCAGGGTCCAAATTCCCCTCGAGTGAAAGCGATTGTCGAAAAGGGAATCACATTTCTCGAAGGTGATTTAACAGGCTATGACCAGATGAAGACGACCGGTGGGCCGGTCATTGTTGGTTTGGCGGTCTATAAATACCATGACGTCTATGGAGTCTCGGGTGGTAAGAATCACCCCAAGGTGGTCAAAGCCAAGGCCAATGCCGTCGATATTGCTCAAACGGTAACCAATGCATCTTACAATGGCGAGAAAAAGTACTACGAAGCCGGGATAGCGGCCATTTTATTACTGGAGGTGGACCCCGATGCATATCGGCCTCAGATTGCTGCGCTCATCAAAGCGATTGAAGCTGGGCAGAAAGCGAATGGATCATGGGGATACCCAGAAGAAAAAATCGGTGATACATCAGTAAGCCAGTTTTGCATCCTGGCCTTGTGGACGGCTAAAAATCGAGGATTTACCGTTAAAGTTGAAGGGATTGCAAATGCTTGTAATTGGTTGATGCGAACTCAGGATCAAAGTGGCGCGTGGGGTTACAAAGGGGTCAATGATCCCGGTATCGGCCAGTTTCGGCGCACGTCACAAGCCAAAAATGAGTTGGGTGGAACGAACTACGTGGGCGCACATTCCGACGCCGCATGTGGCCTAGGAAGTCTCTATATTACCGCTGGTTTACTACAGTTTGTTAACCAGCAACCCGAGCCGCCCAAAAAGAATTCGAATGTGAATAGTGCCTTGCAAGTCAAAAAAACGGATGCCCAGAATCTCAAGCCATTAACAGACACGGTCCCCGATGGGTTTTTGCGAGGAGCTTTAACTCTGGGCGATGGTTGGTTTAATTCCAATTTCAATTCGTTTCTCCGTGAGGCATCTCCGCGGTGGCCATTTTATTTCCTCTACACGTATGAACGCTATCGCACCTTCAAAGGACTGGCTGAAAAGGAACCTTTTGCCGACGCTCCCGCTTGGTATGTTACCGGAACAAATTATCTGGCTAGTAAACAACAAGCCGACGGTTCATTCACAGGCGCCATTCAAACCGGTGGTCCAGCGATGGACACATGCTTCGCGATGTTTTTCTTGATGCGAAGCACGCTCAAAAGTGTCCTTAACTTAGCGCGCGACACGACATTTGTGTCGCTGGGGGAATTGCCTGAAGATGCAGCTAACGCTCG
>Ga0208879_1001597_pt1 | contig 21163 bp, 12 predicted proteins | sample Knorr_S15_td_Bot_FD_185605 | JGI IMG/M metagenome (GOLD analysis project Ga0208879, IMG submission 185605) | Marine microbial communities from Southern Atlantic Ocean transect - Knorr_S15_td_Bottom_ad_5009_LV_A (SPAdes) (version 2) | ecosystem: Environmental > Aquatic > Marine > Oceanic | place... | reverse complement strand
TTCAACCAGGCGTACATCCAAGGCTCGATGACCGGCGCCACCTGTCTGCCGAGCCGGGCGATGCTCATGAGCGGCAAGCCGCTGTTCCGCGCGCCGCTGCGGCTCGACTCCGGGGTGCTGATGCCGCAGGTGTTCCAGAAAGCTGGCTACAAAACGTTCGCCACCGGCAAGTGGCACAACGGCGAGTTGTCGTTCGAGAACTGTTTCGACGAGGCCGAGGCGGTGTTCTTCGGCGGCGCGGCCCGGTCGCACATCAACGTGCCGGTTCACCAGATGATCGCCGGGCTGATGGTGCCGTACGATGCCGGTGAAACCTTCTCCACCGACATGTTCGCCGATGCGGCGATTGACTTCATCGAGCGGCAGTCGAAAACGGAGCAGCCGTTTTTCTGCTACATCCCGTTCACCGCACCGCACTCGCCGGTGACGCCGCCCGGCAAGTGGGCGGCGATGTACGACCCGAAAAAAATCACGCTCCCGCCGAACCACTCCGCGCTTCGCCCGGACTTGGCCGACAAGCGGCAAGGCACCGGCGGTCGGGGCGGCGGTCGCGGTGGTCGTGGGCGCGGCGGCGATGCGTCGCCGGTCGATCGCGCCAAGCAACAGTACGCCGCGTACTACGGCTTGATCTCGCACCTCGACCACCACATCGGCCGCGTGCTCGACACGCTCGAGAAAACCGGCCAGGCGGAAAACACGATCGTTCTTTTCGCCACCGATCACGGAATGGCGATGAACAGCCACGGGCAGTCCGGCAAACACAACGCCTACGAGCACACGACGCGCGTGCAGATTTTCGCCAGCGGCGCCGGCGTCCCGAAAGGCTCATCGGATGCGCTTGTTTATTTGTACGACATTTACCCGACGCTCTGCGGACTGACCGGCCTGCCGATCCCCGACGAGGTCGAGGGCAAAAGCCTGGCCGGGGTCATCCACGGCAAACAGGCCAAGGTGCGCAATCATCTTTTCACCGCGTACATGGACGACCAGCGCGCCATCCGCGACGATCGGTGGAAACTGTTTTACCGTCCCAAGGAGGATCGAGCCGCGCTGTACGACTTGAAAAACGATCCGCATGAATTGAACGACCTCGCCGCCAAGCCGGAACACAAAAAGCGCATCGCCGACTTGAAGATCGCCTTGGCCAAGGCGCAGCAACAGTACGGCGACACGCCGGAAGTCACCGCCCGACTCATGCGAAGTCGCGGTGGTCGTCCCGGTGGCGGGAGTCGCCGACCGTCCGGTGCGGCCGGCCGGCCGACCGTCGATGCGCCCGCCTTGGCCAAGCGCGTCACGGAGCGGTTGCTCGCCCACGCCAAGGCCGAGTCCGGCTTGGCCAAGGGCAAGTTCGAGTCGGCTTGGTCGCAGTTGCACGCCAGTTGGAGAGGCGACGAACCGGCCACCGACCGCGGCGACCTGACTCAAGGCTTCGCCAAGCTGCTCGGCGAGCAGTCCGGCGAGCGTGGTGGACAGCGGCGCGGCGGGCCGATGGGCGCGAGCGCTGTCGTCGCCCGGGCGTTCAGCTACGCGACCGACTCCGACGGCGACAGGGAAATCACCGCCGCCGAGGTTCAGGCCGCCGCCAAAAAATGGTCCGCCGACGGCGACAAAAACACCGACGGCACGCTGAGTCCGGCAGAGATTTCCTTGGTCATCGAGGGCTTCATCAAGTCCATGCCCGCGCCCCGAAGCCGCCGCCGGTGAACGGCAGGGCTTGGCCGGCGAAAAAACTTGCCACGAGCGGCCGGGTTGGTGAGATTTCGCGCGTTATGAAATCACTATCCATACTGTCCACTGTCGCCATTTTGCTGGCTGGCACCGTCGCGCCTCAGGCGCAGACTGAAACCAAGCCGACGGCGTATGAGAAAATACCGTCGATCGACCTTTCGCAATTCACCGACGAACAGCAGGCCACCATTCTGAAGCGCGCCAACGCGGCGAAGTGCGATTGCGGCTGCAAAATGACCGTGGCCGAGTGCCGCAATGACGACCAGACCTGCGGCAAAAGCATCACGTTGGTCAAGGTGATCATCAAGGACATCACCGGCAAGGACGTCAAGCTGGCAGCGGCCAAGCCCGAGGCGGACGATCGCGTCGGCAAACCGGTGGACATCAAGTTCACCTCCATCGACGGCAAAAAAATCGACGTGTCCAAGATGAAAGGCAAGGTGGTGCTGATTGATTTCTGGGCGACGTGGTGTGGCCCGTGTGTGGCTGAGTTGCCCAACGTCAAGCGCGCCTACAAAAAGTTGCACCCGAAAGGCTTTGAGATCGTCGGCATCTCGCTCGACAGCAAGGAGAGCGCGCTGCGCCGGTTCGTCAAAAAGGAGAAGATGCCCTGGCCGCAATACTTCGACGGTAAAGGCTGGAAGAACAGCATCTCGACAGCACACGGCATCCGCAGCATCCCGGCGATGTGGCTGGTGGACAAGGAAGGCAACCTTGCTGACCTGAACGCGCGCGCAGACCTCGAGGGGAAGGTTGAAGAACTCCTCGCCGCCCCCTCGCCCGAGGCGAAGTAACTTTTTTGGAGCGCGCCGTCAGGGTAAAGCGGCTTAGAGGTTTCAAGTTTGAAGAGAAACAGATTCAAACACCTCTCACAAAAATATCCGAGGAGCTTGGTTTATGAATCCCATTGAGGCCGGACGGGCCTAAGTCCGAGGTGAACTCGAAGCACCGCCGGCACTGAGACGCTTCGGTAGCGGATGGATCAGCGGTGTACTCGGGGTTATTCTGGGTCTGGCTTCCTTGGGTATCGTGATGTCCATGCGCTATCCCGGGATCTTCAGCATGGAGGATCTCACCGCCTTCCAGGACAAAGTTTGGTTTCGCACGATCGTGTTTTTCATGCTGATTGCAGCATTTGTATTCGCGATGCTCAGCCTGATCCTGAGAGAAACCAAGAGTCTAGGCACATTTGGAATGGCAGCCACATTGCTGGCTTCTTTGCTCGGCGGCTCGACAACGTCCTCAGCTTTACCCGATTACACACCGCTATATCTGGGGCTCGATTTCTTCATCCTCAATGTGCTGTTCACTGGCATGATCTTCGTACCGATCGAGCGCTTATTCCCTAGATACGAGGAACAAGCGTTGTTTCGCAAAGAGTGGCGTGAGGATCTATTCTACTATTTGGGCAGCAGCATGGCGGTGCAACTCATCACTTGGCTGAACTTCCTTCCTGCCAATACGCTTTTAGCAATTACTGCGTGGACAGATTTCCGGGCCTGGGTTGCTGGGATTCCCCTAGTGGCTCAAGTCATCCTCATCATGTTTTTTACTGATCTCGTCCAGTACTGGGTTCATCGCGCTTTCCACCGCATCCCTTACCTTTGGAAATTTCATGCAGTGTATCACTCCGCAAAAACGATGGACTGGATGGCAGGCGCACGCATGCACTTTCTGGAAATTCTGGTGCTTCGGGGAACGACTGTCATTCCGATGCTTCTGGTCGGGTTCCACCAGACGGCAGTAGGCATCTACATTTTTCTCGTCTACCTCTGGTCTACCTTCGTCCACGCGAATCTCGGCTGGAAGCTGAGTTGGATGGAGCGAGTTGTTGTTACTCCACGATTCCATCACTGGCATCACGGTATTGAAAAGGATGCGATCGATGTCAATTTTGCTATCCATTTTCCTTGGCTGGACAGCCTGTTCGGCACGCATCACCTGCCGAAAGACCGGTGGCCCAACGGCTACGGAGTCGACGGGCACCCCGTGCCCCTTGGTTATTGGAGACAGTGGATGTACCCTTTTCGTAGGAAAAAAGATTGATTGCTCCGACCACCTTCTAGAAGGAATCCGAACTCCCTGCTTCTTCTTTAAACTTGAAACTGAAAACTTGAAACTAATTCACCTCACGACCATCACGCCTTTCATGATGATCCAGTGGCCGGGGAAGGTGCAGATGTACGGGTAATCGCCGGGCTTTTTCGGCGCGGTAAAGCGTAGGGCGGTTGCGGAGAGCGGAGCGACCATCCGGGTGGCGTGCAGCACTTTTTTTGACTTGGGAACGTACTGGCCGCGCTGAGCTTCCTTGGGATCCTTGGCCATTTCGTTGGCTGCCAGGCCAACCTCCTCGCTGGCACCCGGCATTACGATCACGATGTTGTGTGCCGTGGCGTCCGGGTTGGTGAAGTCGATGCGGACCGGTTGGCCGACTAGCACCTCGAATTGTGTGATGTCGTATAGCATTCTTTCCTTTACAGCCGAGATCTTCACGACCTTCAAGTTTTTCTGTGAATCAAATTGCGCGTCCTTTGCGGAGTAACGTTTGTTGGGCGACATTTTTTGGCGCAAGTTGAAGGCGGTCATGAACACGGCCAGTTCAGGATGCTCGGCGATGAAGTCGGCATTGCCTTTCCACAACGGCTCGATCATGCGCGAGCCGAGCGCGGTGCGGATGGCGTAGCTCAGGTGGCCGATGTGTGGATGCTTAATCGTGTCGAGCAAAGCGTCGAGTGCGGCGGGTGTGCCGATGTAGCTCGCGGCGATGGCGGCCTCCATGCGCACGAGGCCGCTCGGGTCATTGGCGAGTTTTCGGAGGAGCGCCGGGCCGTTGTCGAATTGATCGTGCCAGTAGCGAAATTGATGCGTCGCCGCGGCGCGCGCGTGGTGGTCGTCGCACTCGAGCAGTTCGATCAGGAGTCGGGTGTTGGTGGTGTCGATGCCGCGATAAGTCCATACGGCTTCGATCTGGTGGTGTCGATGCCGGGGGTCGTTTGGGTCGAGCTTGGCCACCCATGAGTCGAGCGCGGCCTTGGCCTTTGCCGGATCGCGCTCGCGCAGTTCGCGCTTGGCCCAGTAACGGTAGCGGTATTCGCGGCGTTTCAGGATGTCGAGCAGTTGGCCAAGCGGCGCGCCGTCGATCCGCGGCATCTTCTGCGGCTTGGCTCCCTTGGGCATGATGCGGAAAATCCGGCCGCTCACCCGGTCGCGCCGCTCGTCGCGTAATGAGTATTGGGCGTGGCCCTTGACCGGGTTGTACCAGTCGCAAACGTACATCGCGCCATCCGGCCCGTAGCGCAGATCGACCGGGATGAAGCTGAGGTTGCGTGAGAAAATGATGTCGCTGACATACTCCTCGTCGTAGCCAAACTCGGATTCGTGCCAGCGATGGAATTCGACGCGGTTGGTCGGCTTGTACCGCACCTTGACGAAGCCTCCCTGCATTTCCTCCGGCCAGTTGGGGAAATCAACAAACTCCTGGCCGCAGGTGCCGGAATAGGCCCGCAGGCCAACCGGACGGGGGTGCTGTGCCGGATACGCAGGATCGAGCGAGTGGAAGGCCTGCGCGTAAATGGGGTAGCTCGCCATGTGCTGGCCCCAGTCGTCGAATGTCACGCCCCACGGGTTTGTGCTCTGGTGGGTGCCAAACGCCGTTAGCCGATGTCGCTTCGGCTCGAAGCGAAACCAGCCGCTGTTCTGCTGGCGCACCGGGCCGTACGGCGTCTCGACCTGGCTGTGATGAAAAATCCCCTCACGGAAAATCAGGTCGCCGTCGGGCGTCCACGCGAAGTCATGCAGCGCGTGGTGCGAGTCTTCGCAGCCGAAACCGGTGAGGACTTTTTCGCGGGTGTCGGCCCTGCCGTCGCCGTCGGTGTCCTTGATGAAAATGAGATGAGGTTCCTCGGAGACGTACAGTCCGCCGTTGCCGAACTCGAATGACAACGGGATCTGTAGGTCGTCGGCGAAGACGCTGGATTTGTCAGCGCGCCCGTCGCCGTCGGTGTCCTCGAGGATGACGATCTTGTCGTTGGATTTGTTGCCGGGATAAACGTGCGGGTAGGTCGTCGAGCAGCTGACCCAAAGCCGGCCCCTGGCATCCCAGCGCATTTGGATTGGGCAGGCCAAGTCGGGGAAATCCTTTTCGGTGGCGAACAGGTTCACCTCGAAGCGCGGATCGATTTCGAATGCCTTCAACTCGTCCTCCGGCGGGAGGAGTTGGTTCGCGCCCCGGCTCTGTGTGGTCTGCGGCAGTGGCGGGATGTTTGAGTCGTCGATCTTCTTCGTCACCTGTTTGCCGTTAGCCAAGTCCCAGATGCGCTGGTCGCGGTTGGTTGTCATGAGGTCGAAGTTTCGCATCGCTGGCAGGAAGTCGAGATAGCCGTAGCTGCGATTGCGTCCGCCGGTGTAATAAAATGTGTTCACCGGCCGGAATCGGCGGAAGAACTGCCTATTTTTCTCCAGAACCGCCGCACGGATCTCCTCGTTCGGCACCGGCGTCTCGATGCCGAAAGCCGCCCTGAACACCGTCCCGGCAAACAGCCGGTAGCCGTCGTCATTGAGGTGGCAGCCGTTGAACGTTAGGTCGTGCTGCGGTGCTGCCATCGCCTTTTCGGTGACCGAAAAAAGATCGACGAAACCGATTTGCTGCTTCGCTGCGATTTTGCGCATGGCGTCGGTGTAAAGCCGAAGGTTCGTGTTGTTGACGGCGGCACTGACGCCTTCGGTGTTTTCGTTGGCGATCGGCGAGAGCAGCACGAGCCTCGGCCCGTTTTTGCCGTTAAACGCCTTGGCCTTGATCGCCGTGATGTAGACGTTGAGGTCGTCCCGAAACTTGGCCAAGCCGTCTGGCCCGGCGAATGACTCGTTGAAGCCGTACGCCGCGAAAATGATATCGGCTTTTACAAAAACAAGATGCTGGTCGGTGTCGGCGAAGTTTGCGGGGCGCGGTTGCATACCAAGCGCATCCGCCGACCAGGCAAGGTTGCGAACTGTCAGGTCGTGGTTTGGGTGCGCCTGGTGCAGTAGCGTTTCGAGGTATCCAAAATCTTGCGAGCGGTCTAGCAGCGTGTTGCCGATGAAGGCAATGCTCATGCCCCGTTTGATTTTCAGCGGCAACCGGGTATTTACGGGAGAGGTTACCGCAGGGAGAGGTGCCGTTTTCTCGAACAATGCGTACTGAGCCAACTCCGGACTCTTCGGCTCCGTTGTTTTGCCGGTTTGCTTGTTACGAGCATCGGCACGAGTCTCCGCTTTTTTGCTCTTGGCCAAACGCGACTTGAGCCTGGCCAAGGGGAGGATTTTTGTTTTTGCCGAGGGCACTTTTTCGCCTGCGGCCCAGCAAATTCCGTTGATGAAGAGCCGCATAAGGCTCCTGTTCTCGAAGCTATTCTTGTGGCCTAGCGTTGTGCAGAACACGCGGCCGCCCCATTTGTTTTTCCAAGTCCAGGCGACATCCTGCGTCATGGTCGGCTTGATTTCGAATGTTCCGAAGCGGTTAGTTTTTTTACCCGGCTTATTGGATTTGCCAGTGCCGCGTAGTAGCGACTGGGCGCCCTGGGCAAGGTCGGTGAGGTATAATGTGCCAGCGGCGGCAATTGGCTCGGCCAGATTGATGCCGGTGAGGATCGGGTGGTCTCCGGCGCCCTTGGCCAAGGTGACGGACGTGTCGCCTTGCAGGTGGGCGAAATATTGGGAACCAAGCGCGTCGCTGCCGAAGCCATTGTTCCACTTGGTCAAGCTGTTGTCTTTTGGGTAGTCGAATGCATGGGTGCTGGTCCGGAATCCCACGACCGGCTTGCCGGCCTCGAGGTAAAGCCGGATCAAACGAAACTGATCCGGCGGAAGCGTGAGAAAACGAGTGTAGAAAATCGCGACATCGGCCTCCTGCAGTAGTTCAAGTCCGGCGATTCCTTTAATGTTTTTTTCCGGATTGTACCCAGGGTTGAGCACAGAGGTCTTCCAGCCAAGCGCATCGAGTTGACTGGCCAGCGCAGGCATTGTTTCGTGTGGACTATAGTGGTGTGTGCCGACAACAAACAGTGCATGGGGCTTCGCTGCCTGCACTTGGCCAAGCGCGAGCAATGTCGCGAGAAACAACAATAAATTACGCATGATTTAAGGCCGGAGATAAAAACACGTAAAACGGTAGTTCGTCGAGCGTTTGGTTCTGCGGAGTGGGCAGAACGAGGTCGGACAAATAGTTCCGCTAGATTTATTTTGAGCTATTTTGGCATGTACAGGCTGGATTTAGTGTGGGATAACTCCCGCGGTTGGTTCGAAAGATATGATAACGATTAGACATAGTTTATTGGTGTCGGTAGCGGCGGGGCTGCTTTTCAGCGGCTGCGCCACGGATCCGGGAAGAACAACGGCAGCAGGCGCCGGGCTGGGTGCTGCGATTGGAGCGGCAGCGGGTGCCATCATCGGCAATCAAAGTGGCGAGGCCGGAAAGGGGGCCTTGGTCGGGGCCGGTGTCGGAGGGCTCATTGGGGCTGGAGTCGGCAACGCCAAGGAGGCCAAGGAAAAGGAAGCTGCCAAGCCGAAGGAGTAGCCCTTCGGGTGATTTGAATTTGTGGGAGAGCCGGTTTTGGCTCTCCTTTTTTCTGGTATTCATGAAGGCACTGTTCGTTCACGCGCATTTTGACGATTATGAGTTTTCCACTGCTGGCATGTTTGAAATGTGGCGGCGGCAACTGGGCAGCGACTTTCGTGCCCGGTTGATCATCTGCACCGACGGCGCGGCGGGGCATCACCAGTTGTCACGGGAGGAGACGGCACGGGTTCGGCTGGCCGAGCAGCTGGAATCGGCAAAGCTGGCCCAGTGCGAAATCGAGCCGCTGCTTTTGCCCAACGGCAAGGCGCCGCGCGAGGCCTGCCTGCAGGTTGACAGTGATCTGTTGGCGGCGCTATGGAAGGCCATAAGGGATTTCGAGCCGGATTACCTGTTCGCCCCGCCGGTGCCGGCGGACTCTCTCGCGGGATTGCACATTGACCACGTGGCCGTGGCGGAGGCGGTTCGCAAGGTGGCCTACATGATCAACGTGCCGCACGCCTTCACGCCGGAATATCCGTCCGTTGAGGCCGAACCCAGGCCGTGCAAGGTGCCGGTGATCCTCACCGCCTACGACGGGTACATGTTTGGGGCGAACTCGTACGACCTCGCGGTGGATGTGAGCGCGGCGTTCGACCTGATGGTGGACATGACCTGGTGCCACCAATCGCAAGTGAGCGAGTGGCTGCCGTGGGTGGGGCGGCACGACATGGACGTGCCCAAGTCGAAGGATGAATGGCGGGTCACGCTCGAGCACCGTTATACCAAGCGTAACCGCGAGCTTGGCCTCGGTGGCCAGCCGATGGTGGAGGTTTTCGGTGTTACCGCCTGGGGCGAAATCCCCACGATCGACCAGCTGAAAGCCGACCTGCCCAACCTCATCACGCCGGCCGAAACCGAGGTCCGCCTGGCCAAGCGCCTGGCCCAGTGGCGAGGCGAATGACGTTGACCAAGCGGGGGATTGCGGTATTCTGGCTTGAGGATTTCATCACGTATTTTATTCTGCCGGTCGCATGTCAACGCTGGATCGTTTCGAGAGTGTCTTTAACGCTGCGGCCCGGGAGGTGTTCGCGCAGCAGCCGGTTGAGATCGGCAGGGTGTTGCTCGTGCACGACTTGGCCGAGGCATTACAGGACGATTTTCTCTATCTGGCCAAAGGCTTTCTTTCTGTGTTGGAGGCAAGGGACAAGCCGGACTGGGAGTTGTTCGGTGGTGATAAACCGTTCTCGGTTCGGGAGGTGTTGAATGCGGTGGAGCAGGCCAGGCCGGATCTTGTGGTGACTTATCGTCATCTGCATAGCGCTGTCGGGGAGTGGCCTCACAGCCTTGGCGAGCATGTGGATGTGCTGACGCAGGCGACCTCGACGCCGGTGCTGGTTCTGCCGCATCCAGGGAGAAAGGATTTGCCGGGGCACGCGCTCAAGAACACCGACCGAGTCATGGCGGTGACGGATCACCTGGCCGGGGATCATCGCCTGGTCAGTCACGCGGCGCACTTCACGCAGGACGGCGGGACGCTGTACCTCGCGCATGTCGAGGACGACACTGTGTTTGAGCGGTACATCGCGGCGATCGGAAAAATCCCGGACCTGGACACTGACATCGCGCGCGAGGAGATCCGGGCACGACTGGTGGAGGACCCGACCGAGTATATCGAGTCGTGTCGCACCGGCCTGGCCAGGGGAAACCAACACCTCACGGTGGAGAGCCGGGTAAAGCTCGGTCATCAGCTCGCCGATTACCGGGGCCTGGTTGAGGAGAACGAAATTGATCTGCTGGTCATGTACACGAAGGACGACGAACAGTTGGCGATGCACGGGATCGCGTATCCGCTCGCGGTCGAGCTGCGAACGACGCCGCTACTGATGCTGTAGGAGGACGCGGGATGGAATTCATGATGTTAGCTGCTGCCGGTCACGTCGCCCCCGCAGTGGCACCGTGGATCACCTATCTGTTCACCGGCCTGCTGGTGGCGATGGTATTGTGCCTTGCGCTGGAGGAAAAGATTCACGCCCAAAAATCGGTGATCGTCGGCGTGACGGCGGTCATTGCGCTTTTGCTGGGCGCGTTCACCGGCATCCTGCCGTTTGACTCGAGCGCAGTGCATTTGCCGAACGGCCACGAGATCAGGCTGCCGGTATTCATCCCGGGGATCGAGTGGGGGGTGATCACGATTATTCTCGGCTCGAGTTTGTTCGTTGATGTGACGAGCAAGTCGGGGTTGTTCACCTACATCGCGATTCGGCTGACCAAGGCGTCGAGGGGTGATCCACGGCGGCTGCTTTGGTTTTACGGCGTGATGACAGTGGTGTTCAGCGCCGTGCTGAACAACGTCACGGCGATGATCATCGTCGGGTCACTGAGCGCCGTGTCGCTGGGCAAGCTTGGCCAACGGGACAAGCTGCTGAGCTTTCTGCTGGTCGAGGGATTGCTGACGAACATCGGCGGATTGCTCACGCTGATTTCCTCCGTGCCGAACATCATCGTCGGCACCACGGCCGGGATCGGGTTCGTGACCTTCTTCATCAAGGCCGCGCCGTACGTCGTCGTGGCCACGGCGGCGACGATCGTGATGGGCGCGAAAGTCTTCGGCATCGAGCCGTTGAGAACCGACGAGGAACGGGCCGTTGCGCTTGGCCAGGTTTCAAGCTTCGACGAGCGTGATGGCATCGAGAGCATGGGCTTCTTTTGGTTTGGCGCGGCGATGTTGGTGCTGTTCATCTGCTTCATAGCCACCGCGTCATTCGACGGTTGGCCGATCGGCAAGCTGGGGATGGGGTTCGTGGCGATGATGTTTGCCGTGATCATGCTCTGCAAATTCAAGTCGAGCGTGGGCAAGTTTTACAGCGGCATCGATTGGGATCTGCTTTTCTTTTTCGTCTACCTGTTTGTCGCCATCTACGCGATGGAACAGGCCATGGTGCTGGAGTTGATTGGCAAGGGCATTGAGCCAATTATCAGCATGGGTCCCAAATGGGGCGGCGGCCTTCTGTTGATTTCATCCGCCTTGGCCAGCAGCGTGACCGACAACATCCCGCTGGCGGCTGTGCTCTCCAATATTCTAGAGTCGATGGATCCCGCCGTTGACCCCGGAATGTGGTGGTCGGTGATTTTCGGCGCGAACCTCGGGGGCAACCTGACCCCGATCGGCTCCGCCTCGACGCTCGTGGCGGTGACCATCATGCACAAGCACGACCTGCGAATCTCGTTCATGGGGTTCGTCAAAAAAGCCCTACCGTTCGCAATCCTCCATATCGTACTGGCCACGCTGTACGTGCTCCTCGTGCTGAAGCACCTGCCAGGCTGAGCCGTTTATTTCCCGGTGTGGCGGGCGACCTGGAAGATGCCGAACAGTAGCAGGACTGCACCGGCCGGCAGGAGGATGATGCCCAGCCCTGGATCGGCGCCGTGGGTGACCAGGCCGCCGAGAAGGAAGCCGCCCGGGACGAGCAGGGTGGCGGCAGCGAGGCAGTGGGAGGCCAGGACGCGGGCGCCGGCCGGCAGGCTCAGCCGGGGCAGAGAGGCGGCGAAAACGATGTTGAGCACCGACAACAGTGTCCCGTGCGCGTGGCCAAGCCGGAGCATCAGCCGGTGCGTCTCGTTGTCGCCGACATTCACGTACCAGGGAGCCTTGAACGCCAGCATTCCCTCGAGCACGATGCCAAGGCACACGAAGACGAGCAGCGACCACCAACCCAGCCTGAAGTGCCGCCGCTCCTCCGGCGTGGCGTTGCTGTCGGCGGCGGATGGTACCGGGTTGGCCGGGGCGTTTCGGGCCTGTTGGGCGGCTTGTTCGCTGCGTTCGCGCCGGGTGGGTTTGTAATTGCTCATTCCTGGAGGGTTATCGGGCGGTTGTCACGCTGCCTAGTCAATCGGTCGGCAACATCTTCGAGCGGTTTGCCCTGTGCGTCGAGCAGTAGTTGGGCATGCGGAGCCTGGCCAAGCAGCCCGGCGGCGGCCCGGCGCTCGCTGACGGCGTCGATCTGGGTGGAGCGCTTAGCCAAGGGGGCGGTGTAGTCAAACGGCGTGCCGGCGAAGGCGGGATCTGCCATCAGCGCCTTGTGGGCGATGTATCGAACGGCGGCGTAGGGATCGTCCATCGCTCGGAGCAGCCACGGTGCCTGCCAGTCGCCGCCGCCTGCGTTGCGCGCCGGTTCCCAGCCCATGTGCCATGCGGCGATGGCACGCTGGCCGGCGTCTCCCTTGAGCAGCATCTTGAGCATCGCCGAGATCGTCTTGTCGTCGTTGTCGAGCTTGGGTTGGCGGTGACCGTACCATTTGGTCAAGTGGCGGCTGCTCCACTCGAGAGTCTGGTTGAGGTGGCAAAGGTTGCAGGCGTTGGGGCGGCCGGTTTTCAACTGTGTCCCGACGCCGGGGGAATCGATCTGGTGACTGCGGATGCCGCTGAGCAGGCCGTAGGTGGTGTGCGGCATGTGGCAGTTATAGCAAAGGCTGCCGGTGGAGTCTGCGGCGTGATGGGTGTGTGCAGTCAGGTTGTCACGGAAATCGTCGTGGCACTGCAGGCACGCCTCGTTGGTCTCCATACGGGGTGCGAGTTGGTCGTTGCTGTCGAGGTAGCCGTGCATCGAGTGGCAGGAGAGGCAGGACATTTTGCCGCGCTGAAAACAGGCGGTGTCGAGCAGGCCATTGTACTCGCGGCCGGTGACGCGAACCATTCCATCGGGCCAAAAGCGATCGCCCAGCCACTCGCCGCCGGGGTGCGGATGGCCGTCCGGTTGTTTGCCGTTGGCGATGAAGGTGCTGGCGTGCACGACGGTGGTGTTGGCGTTCAGTTCATTGCCGGGCAAAAAGCGGGGGCCATTCCTGAGCCAGTCGAGTTGATTGGGGGTGTACTGGTACGAGTGGCACTGGCCGCAGGCTTGTGCCGATAAGCGGTGGTCGAGTGTCGAGCTGCCGGGGTTGAGGATGGCGTGAACCGCTTTGTCGCTCAAGTGCGAGATGTAACGGTTGACCGGGTTTTGGTAGTGGGCGATATGCGCCCCGGCCGGGCGGTGGCAGGCTTCGCAGGAGATGCCCAGTTCCGCCGTCTCGGTGTTGACGGTGCGCGTGCGGGCATCGATGCCGGGCCGGCCGGCGACGGCGTGGCACTTGATGCAGACGTTGTTCCACTTGGCATCGGGCGCGGCCAAGTGCGGGTCGCGCAGGAAGGTGTCCTGTACCGGCACCCATTTTTGATCGGCGATCAGCCAGCCGAAGGGGAAGGGGTGCTGCAGGTTGCCGTTGGCGTCGGCGGTCCAGTACACCTGCAGGTGGTGGGAACCGGTGGTCATGGTCACGCGCTGCGAGTCGGTCTTGATGCCGTCGGCGCCGACGGTGTTCACCCAGAACTCGTCGCGCTTCTGCTCGAGTTGCAGCGCCGCTTGGCCAAGCGGCAGCCGGGTGCCGTGCCACTTGGCCAGGATCGCCCCCGACTTGGCCAGTTGCGTCATCGTGCGGTGATAGCTGTTGTGCCAGCTTTTGTACTCGGACGGGTGGCAGGCGCGGCAGGTTTGCGACGAGGTGTAGGTGTTGTCCGGCGCGGTGACCGGCTTTAGCCGGGCCTGCGCCGGCGTGGAGGCGAGCAGCGCGTCGCGCGAGGCATCGTTGCGTGAGTCCATCGTGTACTTGACGAAACCCAGGCCGGCGGTGAGCGCGAAGGGCAACACAACCAGGCCGACAATCTGCTGGCGCTTGGCCTGCCGGAGAAATGGCAGAACGGCGGCCAGCAACAGCCCCGCCGGGATGAGCAGTTCCAGCCCGGGCGAGTCGATAGTTAACAACGCGCCGCTCATCGGAGGTTAGTCTTTTGCGGCGGGGATGGTGAGGCGATAGTAGCCGTTGGGCAGCGGCAGATGCTCCGCCGGGAGATCGTGGATGATGGTGCGCTTGCCGTCCTGCGGCGGGAACTCCTGCACCTTGATCCACTCACCGCCGGCGACATCGTCAGTACTCCACAGCACGTAGGTTCGCCCGGTTTGCGCCTCGAACACGGCGGTCAGGGTGTCCCGGTTCGCGCTCAGGCCCAGCGCCAGAACGCTGCCGGCGTCGTTTGGCCTTGTGCCGGCGAGGAGTTCCTCGAGGTTGGTGTGGCCGTCGTTGTCGGTGTCTTGCGCGGCGTCGGCGGGGTCGTTGGGGTTGAGCCCGTACTGGTCCTCCCAAAGGTTGGGCAGGCCGTCCTCGTCCGAGTCGCCGAGGATGAGGTTTGCGCGGCCGGGCGTGGCGCTGTTGGGAAAGAAGACGATCGACTTTGAGCCGTCCGGGAAACGTCCCTGAGAAGTGCCGCGTGTCTGCTCGCCGAACAACACCGAGTCGACCACTTTCGCCTTGGAGTCGGTCAGCACAATTTCCTCGCCCTTGCTGCTGAGCCGGAAGCCGAGGTGGACGGGGCCGTCTCCGGGGTCGTTGTCGGCGATCATCCGGAGATGGCTTTTCGGGCCGATGAACGACAGCGGCGGCATCACGGTTTTGTCCGGCTGAGAGGAATCATCGCTCAGCTTCAAGCCGGCGAGCGAGACGGGGAGATCGGATTTGTTGAACAACTCAAGCCAGTCGTTGCCGTTGTTGGGCTGAGCCATCCATTCGTTGATCGTGAGCATCCGGATGCTGCCCAAGTCCGACTTGGCGTTGGCCAAGCCGGGGGTGGGGGCGCTGAGCGTCCACGGGCCAAGGCCGTCGGGTTCGCGGCCGATCGAGAGATCGTTGGCCTGTGGGCCAAAGCCGATGGCGTCCTGGATTTTCAGTCCCTCGTCGCCCGGCCACCAAAGGGCGATGTTTTGGCCGTCGGCATCGAGTGCGAAGCCGGTGTGCAACCCGGGCGACTCCTTTTGATCATCGCACCAGACAACAAGGTGGCCCTTGGACGGTAGGATGGTATGTGCGGGGAAAAAGAAGGTTGGCTCCAGGGCAACGCCGTCCCCGAGGCCCGCGCCGGCGAGGTCGATGTCGCGGTTGGTCGGGTTGTACAGCTCGATCCAGTCGGGGTTGGTGTCGGCGTGTGTCACCGAGCCACGATTGGCGGCCATCAACTCGTTGAGGATGACGCCGTCGGGCAGGCTCTCGACCGTGGCGCCCAGGCTGACGCCGAACGCGAGGTCGCGGTCGTTGGTCGAGTACTGGTGCACCTCGACCGCGAGGACGTTTTTGCCCTGCTTGAGCGATTTTCCGGGGAGAGTAATCTGACCGCTCAGCTCGGCATCGATCACGGTGCTCAAGGCCCGCGTGGTGTAGCGGATGCTGCCGCGCTCCTTCATGTTCACGCGGTGGATTTGTTTGCCGTTGAGATAAAACACCGCGCCGTCGTCGACGAGGAAGTTGATCTGCAGCTCGCCGCCACCGGCCGGCGGGTCGAAGTCAAACACCTTACGGAAGTAAAACGTGGTGGCCCCCATCTTGAGCGTGGTGGCCATTTTGTATTTTTGCCGGGACGTGGCGCGGCCAAGGTACGACTTGCCGCTTGGCCAAGCGGAGTCGTCGTACTCGGCCTTGCGCCAGGTGGTGCCGAGGTTTTTGCCGTCGGCGTTGTACCTCCACTCCGTGTCCTTGAGGGAAATGAGATCCGCCGACTTGGCGTGGCCGCCGTAGCGGAAGCCGGCCTCGGTGTTGGGGAGCGACTTGCGGCCCTTCGAGTCGATGAACGTGGCGCGCCAATAGTAGGTGCGACCGAACTCGAGCAGGTCGAACGGCACCGGCATCTCAGTCAGGTTCTCCGTCGTCTTGGCCTTGAAAACGGGGTAGGTGAACGAGCCATCAGCGGTGCGGATTTCCCAAAGGGTGCTGGCATGGGTCGTGTTCCCGTCACTGCTCTCGAACGCGGACACCAACATCGATGCCGGGGAGTAGACGGAGCTGCCGCCGGTTAATTGTTGGGCCAAGGGCTGGCTGGGGATTTTCACCTTGCCGCACTGCTTGTTGACGTTGGACTGGCGTCCGCGGGCGAACGAGGTGTAGCCGGTCAGGCCCATGCGGCCGAGGCTTTCTGGCGTGAGCAGCGTGTTGTTCAGGTAATAAAGGTGTTCCTTGTACTCGGTGCGGAACGCCTTGAAAAACGCGTCCTTGATGGTGTGCGTGCCGTGGGTGGTGTTGGCGTTGCCGGCTTCGCCGATGAAGATGGATTTGGTTGTAAAACCACTCTGCATGTCGTTGTCAAAGTCCCACGGTAGCATGGTCCAGCGGCCGTCGGCACGGCGCCAAAGGTAAAAGTTGTGCACGGTGTCATCCCAGGTACCCATCCAGTTGCGCACGCCGATGTAGCTCATGAGCGACTCCACGTCCCAGTTTGCCTCAAACCATTTTCGGAGCCGGGTACGGTTGCTCCTGTTCTTGGCCAGGCCGTCGATCATTTCCTTGAGTTCGGTGTGACCTTTCCAGTCCTGATTCTTCGAGGAGTAAATCCACTCGTAACGCTGCAGCGACGTCCAGCCGTCGTTGGTGCCCAGCTTGCCGCCGTCGCCGCGGCCGTACGGGCCGAGGTTTTGCAGGATGCCGCTGGACTTGAAGATGTGCCCGTTCGGTTCGATTTCGGTTCCGGGGTTTCGGCGGGCCTGATCCTCGTGGTATTTTTCCAGCATTCGGTCGTTGTGATCCTCGATCATGAGCCGTCTCATTTTGCGTTTGTTAATGGCGACATCGACCCATTCAGTGTGCGAGGTGGGCAGGCCAAGCTCGCGGTACAGAGTGTGTCCGGCCACGGTCACGTTGTCCTTGTCCATGAACAAAAGGTCGCTCTGGCCGTCAAACTGGTTGTAGCGCGGCAGTCGTACCTTCCACGAGTTGCGGCCGCCGTTGCGGCGGTAGAAGCTGCCATTCCAGCGGGCGTACACGTCGCGCACTTCGCCATTGTAAACGAGGATGCCGTGCACGGTATCGTTCCAGGGACCACGGGGCTTGATGTTTTTGGCTGGTCGGTAGCCGCTGCGCGGGTTGGCCGCGGCGTTCTTGGAAAGTTGGCTGATGCCATTGCGCGGCACCAGCAGCTCGAAGTGTTTTCGCGTGTTGCTGAATTTCGGCATCACGAAGTAGGCGTGCCATGGGTACGGGTCGCTCTTTCGCGGGGAGAGCTGCTCCAGTCCCTGGCCAAGATCGGCCAGGATGCGGTAGCGCACCAGCGTCCGATCCGGCTTCTTGGGCAGTGTGTGTGTCCACGTGCTTTCCTTCAGTTTCATGTCGCGCTTGGCCAAGGTCTCGCCTTCTTTCTCGAGGTTGTCATAAAAGTACTCGAGCGTGACGCCGGTGAGCGTCTCGTTGGTGGAGAACCTGGCCTCGATCGTGACGGCGTCCAGTTTGCCGATCAGGGTGTCTCCCTTGCTGTTGACTGCGCGGATGGAGGTGACGATGGGCGCCGGCATCGAGCGTTTGCGCGCGATGTGGTTCGGCCGGCCCGGCGTGGCGTTTTTCTCGAGCGGCGAAGCGACCCAGTTGGCCGGATCGCCGCCCGGCAGGGAAAAGTTGATCCTCTCAAGCGACATCCCGCGATATTGGTACTGCATCGGGTCGATGCCGGTCCACTTCGGCCCTGCGCCGATTGAGTCCGCCCCGATGGGCCAGGGGAATTGGGCCGAGTAACGGACGGTGTCCTCGGCGTTGCCGCCGTCGTTTTCCACGCTCACGCGTTCGCCGTTGTTGCTGAGCACGCCCTCGTACGGACCCAGCACCGCGATGCCGGCCAGGCGATACTCCTTGATGGCGGCCAAGCGCTTGGGATCCTTCGCCACGATCAGGAAACCGCCGCTCTCGACCGTCGTCCCCGCCGGGAAGGCGTAGTCGATGCCGCCGCTGATCCGCCAGTTGTCCAGCGTGACCGTCTCGCGGCTGAAATTGTGCAGTTCGATGAACTCGTGCACATCCTCCAAGAGGTCGAGCACCGGCTGGCCTCTCCGGTCGAACTCCGGCTCCTCGATCGGGTGGTACATGATCTCGGAGATCACGATGCGCGGCGGTGGCGGTGCGTTGGCGTCCACTCGGTAAAACCAGCCAAGCGGCGCGAACGTTTTCTTGAACGGGTTCGTGCCGGTAATTTCGGGGTACAGATCCCACGAGATTTTCACCTCGGCGCCCGGCGATTGGGTAAGCGCAAACCGATACCGGCTGTCGCTGATCTTTGTCACGCTTTGCGCCGGCTGGCCGTTGATCAGCAGGTCGCTGGCGTCCACGCCGCTGACATTCATGCTGAACTCCACCTCGACCGCGTCGAGTGACTTCACGGTCAGCCCGGCCGGCGGGTTGCTTCGCTTCACGTAGGGCGGATTGTCGTCGGCGTGGGTGTAGGTCCAGCGGTTGCCGTTGGCGGTTTCCCGGAGCGGATTGGGTGTCTGCGCCTGGTCGGTGATGCCGTGCCCCTTGGCCCATGTGAGGCGCACCTTGCCCTGGGGCAGGCCGGCGAGTTGAAACACCCACGTCCGGCCACTGCCCTCGACCGACTGCGCCGGCACGCCGTTGGCCAGCAGGTCGGCGGCATTTACGCCGTTCACTGGCTCGGTGAAGGTGATGCTGACCCGGCCGAGGTTCGAGGCCAGACCGGGCGGCGGGTCAACGGTCTCCACTTTTGGCGCGACACTCTCGACCGACACCGCGGAGAGGCGCGCGTCGAACAACGCGTCTGGGCTGGTGCGCCGCTGGTTGAGCACAATCACCGCGATCGTGTTTTCGCCATCGACAAGGAACTCATCAAAATTTTTCAGCGCGTAGCTGCGGAACCGCAGCGGCTCCGTCGCCGCCTTGGAGGCGGCCGTGTTGTACTTCGGCTTGTCTGTCTCGACATTGTGCCGTGCCACCTCCGTCCCGTTGATGTAGGCCACAAAGCCGTCGTCCACCTTGGCGCGCAGCGTCATCGAGGTGATCGTGTCCGTGTCCGGGCAGTCGAACTTGCGCCGGAGAAAAAACGAGTTGTAGCGGCTCTTCATGTCCTCCAGCTCGGTGCCGCCGTTGACATTCTCGCCGAAGAATACCGGGGTCGAGGCGGTCTCCCAGTCCGAGTCGTCATGGTCTGCCTTGGTCCAGGCCCAGTAGTCCGGGCGGGAAGGGGTCTTTTTGCCGCGCCACAGTTTCCAGTCCGCCCCGTAGTCGAACAACGTCACCGCTTGGCCAAGCGGGGCGGCAGCCAGCAGGGCCAACGCCAGGGCAGGGCCAAGGGAGCGGCGAAAGATTGCGGGCAGATCGGTCATGTGCGGTGGAAAGTACCCGGTTCACGGCGATTTTCAATGCCGCAAATGCGAGCCTTTAAATGATATTAAAATAAAATAAAAATATGTTGTCAAAAAATCAAGAGCAGGTAACGCTCGCCCCATGAATGCGGGTGCTGTCATCGGGGTGCTGATTTTACTGGGCGTCTTCTTATTCTGCATGCCGGAGTTGCTGGTGTTACTCGTGATTCTGTTCGCGATCATCATCCCGGTGCAGGCGGCCAGCCTGTTGCTCGCGGTGCGGGCGGTGTTCAAGGAGGACGTAACCTTTAAGTCGGCGTATTTCCTCATGGCGATTGTGCTGATTGTGACGTCGGTGGTGATGTTCGTGGTCAACAATATGGGGTTTCCTGTCTGGATTGCCTACGCCACTCAGTTCGTGATCGGCGCGTTGCTCTTGGGCTACATGATCCAGGCCGACGATGAGCCGATCGGGGTTCTCAAGGGCAGCTTGGTCTCGCTGATCACGACGGCGATAACGTGGGGCATTTGGATCACCACAGGCCAGATGCTTGGTTCGGTTTTCGGATGAACACCGGGGACAAGTGTTTGGTTACAATCGCTCTTGACACTGCTGGGTTGAGCGCACAGCCTTTCGCCGTTCGCAGTTTTAACCTTAAATAAACAGAATCATGGCATTCGTTGTAACAGGAGCTTGTGTGGATTGTGTGTACACGAGTTGTGTGGATGTGTGCCCGGTGGAGGCGTTCCACGAGGCGCCGGATCGGTTGTTGATCAATCCCGACACATGCATTGACTGTGATGCCTGCGTGCCGGAATGCCCGGTGGAGGCCATATATTCCGAGGATAACGTGCCGGACGATCAGCAGGAGTGGATCGACCTGAACAAGGAAGCCGAGAACCACCCCACACTTGCCGGTTCCAAGGAGCCTCTCAAGGGCCCGAAGTGCGGCAACCCCAACGCCGACTGAACCCGCCAACGGTAACCGGAAACACCGGTCAGTCGGTCTTGAGCTGACCCGGTTGCAGGATGCCGTGGCGTATCCGGCCCCCGCGCGGGCCTTTGCAGGTGTACGTGATGTGCACCGCGCCGTCCGCCGACTGGATGACCGAGGGGTAGGCGAAGGAGGTGGCCCCGACGCTTTGCGGCTCGAGCCGCCGCTTCAGCGGCCAGGTTTTGCCCTCATCTTCGGAAATGGCGACAGTCAAATTGTCGCGTGACTGGGTGGAGTCGTTGTACACGATCAGCCAACGGCCGTCGCGCAGGACGATCACCTCGAGGCTTGAGCCGGGGTTGGGGATGTCGGTGTCCCGCGCCGCGCTCCACGTCTCGCCGTTGTCGCGGGAGTGGCTGGCCATCACCCGACCCGGAGGCGGACCGGAGTCCCGGCAAAACGCAATGATCGTCCCGTCTCGCCGCTTGGCCAAGCTGGGCTGTATGGGGCCAAGGCCGATGATCGGCCGGCTGGCGCGCCACGTGTCGCCGTCGTCATCGGAGATCGCCACGAGCGAGGCGTTGAATCCATCCGAGTAAAGCGGGAGCAGTATCCGCCCGCAGGGCAGCGTCAGCGGGTGGGTGCGGGGCATCCAGCCGGTCTGCCGCTTGAACGGGTCGTTGGCCGCCTTCAGCAGCAAGGCCTCGTAAGGCTGGGCGTACTCGGCCCACATTGCTGTGTTCAGTTTCAGTTCGTCGAAGCGCTGCTTCATCACTTGGGCAAACTCCGGCCCGGGCTTGAGTTGCACGACG
>Ga0208879_1001596_pt1 | contig 21165 bp, 12 predicted proteins | sample Knorr_S15_td_Bot_FD_185605 | JGI IMG/M metagenome (GOLD analysis project Ga0208879, IMG submission 185605) | Marine microbial communities from Southern Atlantic Ocean transect - Knorr_S15_td_Bottom_ad_5009_LV_A (SPAdes) (version 2) | ecosystem: Environmental > Aquatic > Marine > Oceanic | place... | reverse complement strand
GAGGCACTACAGTTGTATCGAGCATTGTAACAGTAGTATCTATATAATAATCAGCCGTATCCAGATATATTAAAGTATCATACAATACCACGTCGATCTGTTGCACAATAATGATAGCTGGAAGTTCCATTTGAATACTAATTCCGGGTATTTCTCCAGAAGAAACGGACTGGTCCAACTTCATGGAGACTGAAGGGAGATCTGGTAATGCCGTTGGTTCCATAGATCCTTCTTGAACTATCTTGAAACCCAGAGAATCATTTGTTAGGTAAATCCCAGCAGACGAATCTGAAATATCAGACATTTCGTACCTTGTTTGTACAAGCGGGATCTTCAGGTCAATATACCATGTGGGTATTTCGAATTTGTCTGGGATATCAAAATCGCACGCCATTGTTCCCATTAAAAAAATGGAAAGGAACGCATGAATAAATCCTGCCTTCCAACGTGATAGGTTTTGTTTCAGATTTACCTTCATTTTAGTGCCAATTGTGATTGGACTTCCGCATCGAAATTTGTGGAATAATTCTGAGAGAACCAAAAACAAAAAACCCCACTATTTCCCGCGGGGTTTTTATTTGAATATAATGAAACAAGATTAATATCGATAGTTTTCTGGTTTGAAAGGCCCATCTTTTGGCACATGAATATAGTCAGCTTGTGCATCTGTCATTTGAGTTAAAACTCCCCCAAATCCACCGACCATACCCGCTGCAACTTCCTCATCAAGTTTCTTTGGAAGAACTTCAACAGTAATGTTTGATAATTTTTCATCCGATGACAAATCTGCAAATTTGGCATCAAACAAATGTAATTGGGCTAAAACCTGGTTCGCAAATGATCCATCCATAATACGAGATGGGTGACCGGTAGCATTCCCAAGATTGACCAATCGACCTTCCGATAATAATATTAAATAATCATTTTTATTATCACTTCTAAATATTCGGTGTACTTGGGGTTTCACTTCGTCCCACTCCCAATTGTCTCTCATAAATTGGGTGTCAATCTCATTATCAAAATGTCCAATGTTACAAACCACTGAACCCGATTTTAATGATTGTAGCATAGATTTGTCACACACATTGATGTTCCCTGTGGTTGTTACAATTAAATCGGTGGTTAACAATAAGTCTTCGTTTATACCCTCAATTGTGCCTGTGTTAATTCCGTTTCTATAGGGTGAAACCACCTCGAATCCATCCATGCAAGCTTGCATGGCACAAATAGGATCTATTTCGCTAATCTTAACGATCATTCCTTCTTGACGTAAAGATTGTGCTGACCCCTTTCCTACATCACCATAACCAATGACCAAAGCCTTTTTCCCAGCCATAAGAATATCTGTGCCACGTTTAATGGCATCATTTAATGAATGGCGACATCCATATTTATTATCATTTTTTGATTTAGTTACAGAATCATTCACATTTATGACTGGAACTTTAAGAGAGCCTTCTTCAACCATCTCTAACAAGCGATGAACACCTGTTGTGGTTTCTTCACTAATGCCATGAATCTTATCTAGCATTTCCGGATATTTTTCATGCAACATTTTGGTTAGATCGCCCCCATCATCCAAAACCATATTGGCATCCCAAGGATTACCATCTTTTAGGATGGTTTGCTCAATACACCATAAAAATTCTTCTTCTGTTTCGCCCTTCCATGCAAATGTTGGAATTCCAGCCTTCACCATTGATGCCGCTGCATGATCTTGAGTAGAAAAAATATTGCAGGATGACCACCGAACCTTTGCACCTAAATCTACAAGTGTTTCCATCAAAACAGCGGTTTGAATTGTCATGTGAATACACCCCAGAATATTTGCGCCAGCCAAGGGTTGTGATTCTTTGTATTTTGCACGAAGTTTCATGAGTGCAGGCATTTCTGATTCTGCAAGTTCTACTTCTTTTCGACCATAATCGGCTAAAGATAAATCAGCTACTTTATAGTCATTATTTAACATTGTAGGATTGTTCATTTTTTTCTCCAAAAAAGAGTTAAATCAAATGAACGTCGTTTTTAAAACCAAGCCTGATCAGAAATAAACTCCAATGCAACGCTCCTTGGTATATGAAATTTAATTTATTTTTGTTCTAATAATTGTTGAACCATATCCGTTTTTTCCCAAGTGAATAGATCCAACTCACGACCGAAATGACCATACGCTGCAGTTTGTCTATACCGCGGACTCTTCAATTTTAAATGGGCAACTATTTCACCGGGTCTTACAGGAAATACTTTTTTTGCAATTTCGGTAAGTTTTTCATCACTCATTTCACCTGTTCCAAATGATTTCACATAAAATGAGGTTGGTTCTGCAACACCAATACCATAAGATAATTGGACTTCACATTTATCCGCAAGCCCAGCTGCTACTATATTTTTGGCAATATATCGAGCCATATACGTTGCACTACGATCCACTTTGGAAGGGTCTTTACCCGAGAAGGCACCCCCGCCATGAGGAGCATATCCACCATAGGTATCAACAATAATTTTTCGACCGGTTAATCCAGTATCTGCTTCAGGTCCACCGTAAACAAACCGGCCTGTACCATTCACAATAAAATCTTCAGAGTAAGGATAATCAAAAGAATCTAAAACAGGCTTTATAATATGCTGAATTACTTCTCTTTTTACAAATTCCAGTTCTTTTTCTACTGTCACATATTCTGTCAACATATCATCATGCTGGGTAGCAATAACAACCTTTTCTACAGAAATGGGTTTTCCATCATCGTAACTGACTGATACTTGCGATTTTCCATCCGGACGAAGCCAAGGTAACGACCCATTTTTTCTCAATTTTGTTAATCTTTCTGTAAGCCGATGAGCAATCTGGATTGGGAGTGGCATGAGTTCGGGTGTTTCATTGCAAGCATATCCAAACATGAGTCCCTGATCACCTGCACCTTGTTCGGAAATATCTTCAGAATCAACACCCTGTGCAATTTCCGGACTTTGTTCATGAAGCATAGAAATAACTTGAACATCATCCGGGTCAATACCACTATTCTCTTTATGATATCCAATATCCCTAATAGTTTGTTTCACAATTTTTTCTACTTCGGTGAATCCATTAGTGCGGACCTCACCGGATACCACAACAACCCCCTTAGTTACTAAAGTTTCACACGCCACATGTGCATTAGGATCACTAGATAAAATATCATCTAAAATTGCATCCGAAATTGCATCACATGCTTTATCCGGATGCCCTTCCGTGACAGATTCTGATGTAAATAAATATTTGCTCAATTTTGTTTCCTGTTTTTTTGTTCGTTTTTTTTAAATACTCAAACAAATTTAGTGCAAAAATTACCAAATTCCATTTATGAATACTGCTTTGATTTAATACAAAATTCACGGTAAATGCGTGCCAATTCCTGAAGCATTTCAACCGACGATTGAAAATTGTAAGACATAATATGTTCTACATTTAATCCAATAGGGACTTTCAAATTATTCTCTGTAATAAAGTTTAATGTATCATTCAATACTTCGATGGCAACATCCAGTGATCTTTCAATCATAGACCCCGGTCTTCCCTGTAAATATCGTTCTGTTTCAGTCGGGATTTCAACACCAAGCCATTTTAAAAATTCAATATTCTTTTGGGATGATACTGGAGCAAAGCTCAAAAGTAAACGACGTGGAAATGTATTGAGTTCATCACATCTATCTTGATAATGACCAATCATTTTTACAATATTGGATGAATCGTATAATACTTGTGTCGTGAAAAATTCGGAACCATTCTCACTTTTCTTGATCAAATTCTTTGATTCTCTTTCCCGACTTGGAATTGCAATTCCGCCACAAAATATATCACCACCGTGTTGGTTAAATTCTCTTGAGATTGATTTTAAAACTTCATTTACAGATGGTCCCGGATAATCAACATTACTGGATTCACCACCCACTATAATCATATTTTCAATTTCGTATTCCTTGTTTGTCTCTTCGATCCATTTCATTTGGGCATCATAAGGTTCATGAACAACTACTCGATTCACAATAGCTTCCACACCGACTATATCCTGTAGAAGTTGCCCAAATTCTCTTGGTTCACCCCGTTTTTGATTTGCGACTGGGCGTTCACCACGACCATTTTCATCCAATACTTCCGGAATATTAATAGCGTCAATATGGGTTTGTGACAGAAGCGAACTAATGATCTCAGCATAGGAATTCAAAGTACCATCTTTTTCCCTAGGTGGTAAAATTTCGTAGGCAACGACCGGCCTTTGCGGTTTTTTAATTTTGTCTCGTATTCTCATAAGATTTTCGAATTAGATTATTATTTAAATATTTTTTAACACACTGAAATATTGTGACTCAGGATGAGCAAAATACCATCCGCAAACAGAAGCTGCAGGCCACATGGCACGCGTTTCAGTCAATGAAACACCAATAGCATTTTCAACATCTAAAAGTTTCCATATTTTGTCTTTTTCTGCGTGATCAGGACAACTTGGATAACCCGGTGCTGGCCGAATTCCCTGGTATCTTTCCTTGATCATTTCTTCGTTTGAATAGATCTCATCAGACCCAAAACCCCAATCATCTTTTCTTATTTTTTCATGAAGCCATTCTGCTGCCGCCTCTGCGAAACGATCTGCCAATACTTTCACCATGATTGCATTATAATCATCATGGTCTGATTCAAACTGTTTAACAAGTTTATCCAAACCGTGACCGGCCGTTACGGTGAAAATCCCAATATGATCATCTCCATTTGGTGAAATAAAATCAGCCAAACAAAAATTAGGTTTATTCCCTTTATCAATTAATTGACGAGGGAAACTAAATGTGATATCATTTTCAGGAAGTAAAACATTTTCATTTATAGATTTTGCAGGAAAAATCCCGTACACAGCCTTGGCTGTAATTGTATCATTTTGTAATAGGGTTTCCAACATTGCCTGAACATCATTAAACAGTTTAGTGGCTTCTACACCTTTCTTGGGGTCCGTTAAAATTTCCGGATATGTCCCTTTAAATTCCCATGCGTGAAAAAAAGGTGACCAATCGATATAATTCTTTAACTCATTTAAGGATATGGATTCAATTTTTTGAATTCCTGGTTTTTGGGGTTGAACAGGAGAATAGTCCAATTTAATTTTTCTGTCTCTTGCTCTTTCAATTGATAAAAGTTTTATCTTTTGTTGGTTTTGGTAAAAAGTTTCTCGGATTGATTCATATTCTTTTCGGGTGGAACTGACCAATTCTTTTTTATGTTCTGGATTTAAAAGTTTGCTGACAACTCCCACACATCTGCTGGCATCAATTACATGAATAACGGATGAGGCATATTTTTCTTCAATTTTCACTGCTGTATGTTTTCGGCTGGTTGTTGCACCACCGATCAATAGGGGAATATTAAATTTTTGTCGTTCCATTTCTGATGCCACATGAACCATTTCATCCAGACTTGGCGTAATGAGACCGGAAAGACCAATGATATCAGCATTGACTTCAATTGCTTTGGATAATATTTTATCTGTGGGAACCATGACACCCAAGTCAATTATGGTATAGCCATTACACCCCAACACAACGCCTACAATATTTTTTCCAATATCATGAACATCTCCTTTTACCGTGGCCATAACAATGGTTCCATTGGAGATATCTTTTAGTCCTTTTTCTTCTTTCTCTTTTTCAATAAATGGGACCAAATGCGCCACTGCTTTTTTCATGACACGAGCCGATTTCACAACTTGGGGCAAAAACATTTTTCCCGATCCGAATAGATCTCCAACCCGATTCATGCCATCCATTAAAGGCCCTTCTATCACATGGATAGGACGATCCAAATGATTCCGCGCTTCTTCCGTATCTTCAACAATAAATTTATCATTGCCTTCAACCAGCGCGTAAGATATTCTTTCTTCGATTGGGAATGATCGCCACTCATTATTTTCTTTTCTCTCCCGTTTGGTCCCAATAAATCCCTCAGCCGATTCCACTAATCTGTCCGTGGCATCGGGATGACGATCGAACAAAACATCTTCGATAGCATCTCGAAATGCCGGATCAATATCATCATAAACAACTAATTGACCCGCATTAACTATTCCCATGTCCATTCCATTTTGGATGGCATGATACAGAAAACAGGAATGCATGGCTTCACGAACACCGTTATTCCCACGAAATGAGAATGAAAGATTACTCACACCGCCACTTACATGGACTAAAGGCATTTTTTCTTTGATCGTTTTTGCAGCATCAATATAAGCTTTACCATATTGATTATGTTCTTCGATTCCGGTAGCCACAGCAAAGATATTTGGATCAAAAATGATGTCTTCCGGATTGAGCCCGACTTTTTCGGTTAGCAATGTGTATGCCCGTTGGCAGATTGCCACTTTTCGCTCATAAGTATCAGCCTGACCTTTTTCATCAAACGCCATGACGACCACAGATGCACCATACTTTTTGACCAATTTTGCATGATGAATAAATTCTTCTTCTCCTTCTTTTAATGAAATAGAATTCACCACGCCCTTGCCCTGAATATTCTTTAAACCAGTTTCAATCACACTCCACTTTGAAGAATCAATCATAATGGGGACTTTGGAGATTTCCGGTTCCGCAGCAATTAATCGTAGAAATCGTTCCATGGCTTCTTCGGAATCGAGCAAGCCCTCATCCATATTCACATCAATTATTTGAGCACCATTTTCCACTTGTTGTCGAGCCACAGACAATGCTTCATCATAATTATCTTCTTTGATCAATTTTTGGAATTTTACTGATCCGGTCACATTGGTCCGTTCACCAACGTTAATAAAATTTGAATCGGGACGAATGACCAATGGCTCTAATCCACTCAATTTTGTTAAGGGTTCAATTTCCGGGATTAATCGTGGTGTAATCCCATGAACCGATCTTGAAAAAGCTGATATATGGTCTGGTGTTGTTCCGCAGCACCCACCCACAATATTGACCAATCCTGATTCAGAAAATTCTTGGAGAAACCCGGACATTCTCTCCGGGGACTCATCATAACCGCCAAATTCATTGGGGAGTCCTGCATTTGGATAGACCAAAACATTTGTATCGGCGATCTGGGAAAAGGCATCCACATAAGGGCGAATCTGTTCCGCACCCAACGCACAATTCAATCCTACCGCAAGTAGATCCATATGGCGGATTGAATGCCAAAATGCTTCCACCGTTTGACCGGACAATAACCGTCCACTTGCATCGGTGATTGTTCCAGAAACCATGACAGGGATTTCATGCCCTGAATCTTCAAAGAAGGATTGAATTCCGAAAAGAGCTGCTTTACAATTCAATGTGTCAAAAACTGTTTCCACCATTAAAATATCAGAACCACCCTCAACCAGTCCCTTCGCTTGTTCATAATAAGCATGGGATAATTCATCGAATGAAATATTTCGGAAACCGGGATTAGATACATCGGGACTCATGGAGGCGGTTTTATTTGTGGGACCCAAAGCCCCACAGACAAATCTTGGTTTTTCGGGTGTTTTTATTGTGTATTCATCAACGGCTTTTCTTGCAATTTTTGCAGCTTCTTTGTTTATCTCATAAACCAGGCTTTCAGTTTGATAATCAGCTTGGGAAATACGTGTGGCATTAAATGTATTTGTTTCAATGATGTCAGCGCCTGCTTCTAAATAGGCACTGTGAATTTCATCCACCACATCCGGACGAGTTAAACAGAGAAAATCATTATTCCCTTGCAGATCGCAGGGGTGATTCTGAAACCGGTCACCACGGAAATCTGACTCTTTAAGTCCATAGGACTGAACCATGGTTCCCATGGCCCCATCCAGGACAAGAATTCTGTTTTTTAAGATATCTTTTATTTTTTGCATAAAAAAAAGCCGGCGCTAAGTCCGGCTCAATAAATCCAGTTCCTTTTTAGCACTTGTTTTACGTCGCGGCAATATGGTGCAAATCACGACGGGGTGAAATTAAATAAACTCTTTAAGATTTCAAATAATTTTTAATCTAGAATTTATCAATTAATATTCGTCAATATTTTTATCAACACTCTTATGATTTTGACTGATTTCTTTATGCTTTTTGAGTTGATGCATTGTTTTTTCAACTGCAAGATCAATTGATTTAGTTAGATTTGATGAAACAGCTTTTGCAAAAAAGTGGTTACCCGGTACGGATAATTTTATTTCTGTAGTATGTTCATTGTGTTCATGTTCTAAAATGATCTGGCAATGTGTTACCCTATCATTGTATTTCTTGAATTTTCCAACTTTCTTCTCCGCATATTCGCGAACGGTATCCGGTGCATGAAAATGTCGTGCAGCAAATTCTATAATCATTTTGACTCCTTTTCGTTTTTTACAATGAAGGACCCGCGTTTAATACAGCCGCATCACCTAAATCATACTGTTCATAATTAGACTGAAATTTTTGAACTAAATCTTTTGCCGTAGCATGGTACTCATCCAAATTATTCCAAGCACGAATAGGATTCAATAGATTTGAATCAATTTCTCCCAGTGTTTTTGGTATCTGAAATCCAAAATATTGATCTGTTTCAAAATCAGATCCTTCAATCTGTCCACTTAATATGGTGTTAATTATTTCACGAGTTCCCGGAAGGCTAAATCGTTTTGCACCTGATTTTGCGCTGGCGCCAACCCATCCTGTATTCACCAAATAAACATCTACATCAAATTTTTCCATTTTCTCTTTCAAGAGTTCTGCATAACGCAATGGATGAAGCGTAAGAAAGGGTCCCCCAAAACAGGGAGAAAAAGTTGCAGTCGGTTCTGTAATTCCCCGTTCCGTTCCTGCTACCTTAGCCGTATATCCACTGATAAAATGATACATTGCTTGTTCTGGAGATAATTTTGCTACGGGCGGTAATACACCATAGGCATCACACGTGAGAAAGACTATCTTTTCCGGATGCCCCGTCACACTGGGTTTTCCCTGTCCATAAACAGAATTATCAATATGATTTAATGGATATGAAACACGTGTATTTTCCGTTTTGGAACCGTCTGTAAAATCAATGATCTTTGTTTCTTCATCATAAACGACATTTTCTAACAACGCACCTTCACGGATGGCATTATAAATATCCGGCTCTTCATCCTTATTTAAGTTAATTACCTTTGCATAACATCCACCTTCAAAATTAAAGATCCCATCATCAGACCAGCCGTGTTCATCATCACCAATTAATGGACGAACTGGATCGGTGGACAATGTGGTTTTTCCGGTTCCGGATAATCCAAAGAATATGGCTGCATTTCCACCGTCGGAATAAACATTTGCAGAACAATGCATAGATAAAACACCTACTTGTGGCAATAAATAATGGAGTACAGAAAAAATACCTTTTTTCATTTCACCGCCGTATTCAGTTCCGCCAATTATTGCAATTCGTTTTTTCAAATGGAATAGGATAAATGTTTCAGAATTCATACCCATTGACTCAAAATCTTTATTGGAAACATCCGATGCATTGATAATCGTGAATTCAGGATTGAACCCATTTAATTCACCTTCTTCTGGACGAATAAACATATTATGAACAAAATGAGCTTGCCATGCTTTTTTTGCTATAATTCTTACATTTAGGGAATAATTTGGATCAGCGCCTGCAAAACCATCAAAAATATACGTTTTTGAATCATCAGACTTATTGTAATAATTCACAACTTTATTATAAAGTGTATCAAAAATTTCTTCAGATATCTTTTGATTCACAGGACCCCACCAGATTTTATTGGAAGAACTGGGTTCATCAACAATATATTTGTCATCGGGAGAACGACCTGTATAAATACCCGTATCTACCATAGCAGCACCACGAAGTCCAATAACACCCTCATTATTATTCACAATATCATCCACCATGGATTCAACAGATAAATTCCGATGGACATTTACCAAATCGACGATTCCAAGTTTATTCAACCCGAGTTCATTTCCTGAAATTCTCATTAATAATTATTCCCTTTAAGACCCATGTGGATGGGCGTCTTTATATATTTCTTTCATTTTTTTAGGATTAACCTTTGTGTATATCTGCGTTGACGATATACTACTGTGCCCTAACAGTTCCTGAATAGAACGGATATCCGCATCATTATCTAATAAATGAGTTCCGAATGTGTGTCGTAATGTATGAGGGCTTGCCCCATCAACTCCACCCAATATTACCGATAAATAAATTTTAATCCTTTGCTGAATTGTTCGAACAGAAATTCTAGATTCGCCTCGTCCCGTAAATAGAGGCATTTCATAGGGTGATACCCAACTATGACCTTTTTTATGTATATAGGCTTCAAGTGCAAATTTTGCAGGGTTACCAAAAGGAACTAATCTCTCTTTATTCCCCTTTCCCAATACTTTCAAGATTTTCTCCGAAGGATTTACTGAACCAATATTTAATCCAGCTAATTCACTCAATCTAATTCCGGTTGCATAAAATAATTCAAGAATCGCTTTATCTCTACTTCCAATTAATGTTGATGTATCAGGCATATTCATAAGTTCATCAATTTTATTAGATGGAATAAAAGTCGGAATACGTTTTTGAATTTTAGGAGTTTGAATATGAATCGCAGGATTATCATGCAATATTTCAGCCTGTACAAGATATTTAAAGAGCGATTTAATAGATGAAAGCCGTCGAGCTACCGTTTTTGATGTATGTCCATCTTCATATTCTTTCCCAAGATAATGTCGAATTGATTGCCTATCTATTTTCTTAAAATCAGATAAAAAACTTTGGTCATAGTTCTGGATAAAATTCATAAATAATTCTAAATCGTGTTTGTAGGCTTTTATTGTATGTATAGAGTATCCGCGCTCATTTCGAACATAATTCAGAAATTCATTCAGTATTTGATGGCCATTATCCTTCATAAAATGACTCAATTGAGTTGACCAAATTTAAAAAATCTGGTGGCAATGAGGATTCAAAATAAATATTTTCTTTTGATGCAGGATGAGTGAATTCTAATCGATTTGCATGAAGTGCGTGACGCTTTAATCTTTTAATTTTTCGTTTATAAAATTGAGAGAATTCTGGTAAAAATCCTCGAGTCTTTGCTATACCACCTCCATATTTTTCATCTCCAAAAATCGGAAAACCTAAATAGGCAGAATGGACTCGAATTTGATGAGTTCTCCCTGTTTTTGGAAAAAATGAAACTTTGGATAAATGTCTATATTTTTTTTCCACTTCATATTTGGTCGAGCATTGCTTACCCATATCTGATACAATATAAGACGTGGGATCTTTCTTTTTTCGCGCAATAGGTTTATCAATTTCACCGTTGTTATCTGTCCATATCCCCCAAGTTAAGGCTATATATTTCTTTTTAATTTCCCTATTTTGGAATTGTGCTGACAAATGCATATGAGCTGCATTTGTTTTAGCGATAACCATAACTCCGGAAGTATCTGCGTCCAAACGATGAACAATACCAGGTCTTGTTTCCCCATTTATAGTTGATAAAGAATTAAAATGATGAATAAGTCCATTTACCAAAGTTCCGTTTGGGTTTCCTGTTCCTGGGTGAACCACTAACCCAGCTTGTTTGTTAATGATAATAATATCTTCATCTTCGTGAAGAATATCCAAATCAATATTTTCTGGAAGTAATTTTGGATTTTGCTCCAGAACTTTTGGTGGATCTACTTTTATTTCATCATTGATTTCAAGTGAATATCCAGTCTTCTTGATAAGTCCATTAACTAATATATCACCTGACCTAATCCAGTTTTGGATTTTTGAACGAGATAAATTGGATAATTGAGAAACCAAATATTTATCTAACCGAAGTCCCTCATCTTGAGTTTTTTGAATTAGGAATGAAATCAAACCGGAGAATCTTTTAAAGAATCTTCTTTTTGGATTATAATTGAATGATACAAAAATAGTGCCATGCCAATTGTCACAGCAGTGTCCGCAACATTAAATATGTACCAATGATAATTCCCAATCATAAAATCTAAAAAATCCACAACCTTACCAAAAATAAATCGATCCACAAGATTCCCAATTGCACCTGAAAGAATTAATGCCAATCCATATTTAATTAATGGGTGACCCTCTTTTTCTTTCCATAGAAAATGAATAATAACACCTGTAAGGACCAGCGTAAGGACAAGGAGAACTCCCTTTCCACCTGGCGCCGATAGACCAAATGCCATACCATCATTGGTAACATAGGTTAAATGGAAAAAATCCTGGATAACAGGTTTTGATTGGTAAAGATTAAATGATGTTTTTATTGCCCATTTGGACCATTGGTCTAGAGCAAATACAGCTACAATGAGCCCGAGAATATTCATGGAGTATTAAGCTAGATTCAGTTTTTCTTTCTCTTTACACTGAACACATTTTGTTGCGTTGGGTACTTCCGACATCCGTTCTTCTGGAATAAGATCATCACAAATATTACATATTCCAAAAGAGCCATCTTCAATTCGTTGGAGAGCGAAAACAAGGTATTTATAGTAATCAGATTCACGGTTCATAAAATGGAACCCCTTTTCCCTTTCATAAGAATCGGTTCCAGCATCAGCCATATGGACACTATAAACACTGTCTTGAACCATACTGGAGTTACCACGTGTATTTGTATCTAACGTTTCTTTGATATCATCCATTTCATTCGCAACACTATTTAATTTTGCTTCGATACTTTTTTTAAATTGAGCGAGTTTAGTTTTTGAGTATTTTTTTTGTGTGGACATTCAAATTTCCTTATTAAATCTTTTTTAAATTTATTTTGTATGTGTTTTTATTCATTTCTAAAGATCCTGTGAAGTCAGGATTTGAAATTTTTTCAGTAATATGTTTCGTTAAAGTTTCCTTCCTAAAATAACCATCAAATTTACCTACAGCATTAGCAATTTGCCCATCTAAATCCCATGAAATTTCAATACGATCTTCGACGGAAAACCCAGCATCTTTTCTATAATTTTGAACGACTCTTACCAAATCTCTAACCATTCCTTCCATCAATAAATCATCAGATAATTCTAGGGATAACCCAACAGTAATCCCGCCATCACTGGCTGCCGCAAAACCTTCTTCAGCTTCTGTTTCAATAAATATATCATCTCGCGTTAGGGTATATTGTCCATTATTTAAAATAATGGAATTGTTTGCTTGAATCTCTGAAACAAGTTTTGCCGAATTTATTGACTCCAGCAATTGGCGGATCTCTGCTAAACCCTTTCCATATTTTTTACCTAAAGATCTAAGATTTGGTTTAATTCTGTACTGAATAAGCTGGTCTGCTTCTGTAATCCGTTCGATAGCCTTTACATTCAACTCATCTAAAACTATCCCCTTATTTGTTTCTACAAACTCAGCAATGGCATCACTTTCCACTGCAAAGGAAGCCATAGCCAATGGTTGGCGTATTTTTTGATTGGACTGATTCCGAGCTGATCGTCCTAATTCTACGAGTTTTTTCAATGCATCCACATTTTGAATTAATTCATCATCGATCCAAGCTTCATCATAATGCGGATAATCGCAAAGATGAACGCTATCAGGTACATCATCTTCTGAATTCCGTACTAGATTTTGATAAATAGTTTCAGATACAAATGGAATAATGGGTGCAACAACACGAATGATATTTGTTAATACATGATATAGAGTTGCATAAGCTGTGTTTTTATCATCATCATCTTCGGATTTCCAAAAACGACGACGATTTCGACGTACATACCAGTTGGATAAATCTTCAAGGAATACATCAAAGGATTTCATTAATCCATCTACTTTAAATTCTTCTAACGATATTTTAGCATCTTTTATAAGTAAATGTGTTTTTGCTAAGATCCATTTATCCAAAATTGTCAAAGACGTTTTTTCCAATGGATGCTTCGCCGGATCAAATCCATCCACTGTGGCATAAGTTGCATAAAATGAATATATATTCCATAGAGTTATTAATTTTTTCCGGACATCATCCGCTGCACCATATCCAAATAATAAATTATTTTCAACATGTTGGGAAGCATACATCCAACGCATAACATCCACTCCCATTTTTTCGGCAGCATCGTCAAACCAAATTGCATTCCCCCAACTTTTGTGCATATCGCGTCCAGTTTCATCTTTCACAAGTGCATGACCTAGTAATGTTTTGAAGGGTGCAACTCCCTCTAATTCAGCTGACATAGCCAACATGGAATAAAACCAATTCCTGAATTGTCCTGGGAAGCATTCGGTCACAAAATCTCCAGGAAACCATTCATTCCAGTATTTCCGATCAGAATTGTATTTTAATGTTGAAAAAGGAACGATTCCAGCATCTAACCATGGATTCCCAACATCCTTGATTCGAGTACCAATTAATCCTGTTTCCGGATGTTTTATTTTAACCTTGTCAATCCAAGGCCGGTGGGGTGAATTATCTTCAAATTCTTCCCAACCTTCAACAGATAAATCTTTCAATTCTTTTTTGGATCCAACAACATAAAATGAATCATCTTCAAATGTCCAGATAGGGAGCGCTAACCCCCAGAATCTTTTTTTGGAAATCATCCAATCGCCCATATTATCTAACCATTCATGTTCACGATCTTTCCCAAATTCTGGAATCCAATTGATATCGTCTACAACATTTTTAATTTTTTCCCGCCAATCCATATTGATATACCATTCATCTACCAATCTGAAAACTAATTCGTCTCCGGAGCGCCAACAGTGGGGATAAACATGCGGATAATCCTCTACATGCACAAGGAATCCACGTGTTTTTAAATCATCTATAATTGCGACTGTTGTTGATACGTCTGTTGCCACTAATCCAGATAACCATCCAAATTTTTCAATGAATTTTGATTCGTCATTCAAGGGTGCAATATTAACCAGACCCAACTTTTTTCCCACTTTATGATCAATATCTCCACATCCTGGTGCCATATGTACAATACCAGTTCCTTCACCGCCAACAACAATATCATTACCCATGCCATCTTTTCCGGGATCAATAACCTTATGTAGGTTTTGAGATGTTATTCCCTTTATTTTTAAATCATCATCGACGAATGGGTATCCACCCGGTTCTAGTTGGGCTTCAAATTCATCAAAAGGCCCCTCATATTCCCACCCAACCATTTCGGAGCCCTTTAGGGTACCTAGTTCTTTATATCCGCCCCGTTCTTTAAAAATCTGTGCAAGAGTTTTGAGTTTCGGGACGCCATCAACCCATTGTTTTTTATCCTTAAATTGTTTTTCTAATCGCTGGAACTCAAGATTCTCTTTCGCTAAATAATAGATAGATCCGTCTTTAGTCTGAATTTTTACATAGTCCAAATTCACATTTACGCCCACAACAACATTTGAAGAAAGAGTCCATGGTGTTGTTGTCCAAATTAGAAGGAATTCATTTTCACGGTTTTTAATTGGAAACCGGACAAAAATTGCTTTGTGAGCCACTAACTTTCTACCTTCAATAATTTCCATTTGGGAATATGACGTGCCGGATCGTCCGCTCCAAGGGACAACATCATTCCCGCGATATATCTTGCCTTCAGTCCATAATTTTTTCAAAAATGACCAGATTGTATAATTATTCTCATCGGACATGGTATAATAGGAGTTATCCCAATCCATCCAATAACCGAGCCGTTTTGATTGTTCAGTTTGAATCCCAGAATATTTAATCACCCGTTCTTTACAAAGAGTCACAAATTTTTCTATACCATACTCTTCAACATCCCGCTTGGATTTAAATCCTAATTCCTTTTCAACTTCAATCTCAACCCAAAGTCCCTGACAATCAAATCCATTTTGATATCTAAGATCAAAGCCACACATTGCTTTATATCGGTTATAAATATCTTTAAGGGAACGACCCCAAGCATGGTGTACACCCATAGGGTTATTGGCAGTGATAGGTCCGTCAATAAAACTCCATTTAGTTTTTCCAGAGTTTAATTCCCGACGTTTTTCAAAAATGCCATTGTCATTCCAGAATTTTAGGATATCATGCTCTGCAGCAATAAAATCGATTTTTGTATTTACTTTTTTAATCGGCATAGAATGGGTTAAATACTATAAAAATACGACGGGGAAATTATCTCAAATAACTATGCATTGTCACGGATGTTTTATAAATAAAAAACGCTCCATAAGGAGCGCCCTCTATAAAGTTTTATGGATTTAATAGTCTAATGTAAAGAATCTAGATTTACCATTTGGTTTTTTGACCAATACCAATAAAGCCCCTTTCGTGCGTGATTGGAGTGCCAATTTTTCAAATTCGGGAACGGTGCTTACTTTTTCAGTCCCAACACGTTTAATAATATCTCCTTCCCTGATCCCTCTTTCAAATGCTTCTCCATCTGGATCCATTCGGGTAACAACTAAAGCATCATCATCTGACAATTTATATTTTTCTTGTAATGTAGAATTATTCTTTTTTAGTTGGAATCCAAATTGATCAAAATTAAAGCTTTGCCTTGCTACTTGTTGCCTTGGATTATCGGGTAATTCTTGCAATAAAACCTGAATTGTTTTCAGGGTGCCATTACGAATAATCTTTACAAAGCTTTTACTGTTTGGTGGAGTTAAAGAAACCACATTTTTTAGCTTGGCTGGATTTGCAATGGGTTCTCCATCAAATTCAATGATTACATCTCCTTCCTGAATACCCCCTTCTTTTGCAGGGCTCCCATCTACTACGTCTGTAATAAGTGCACCATTTCTAGTTTTAATATTTAAAGCTTTTGCTGTTTCATCATCTAATTCCTGAATAAATACACCTAACCATGACCGTGTTACATATCCTTTATTTATCAAGTCAGACATGATTCGATTCGCCATGTTGGAAGGGATTGCAAAACCAACACCTCGGTTTGCCCGCCCTTGACCCCCTGTTGCAATGGCTGTATTAATACCAATTAACTCACCATCCATATTGAGCAAAGCACCTCCACTATTTCCCGGATTAATTGCAGCATCAGTTTGGATAAAATCTTCATAGCTTTGTGAATTCATAATATTACTTCTTCCTAAAGCTGAAACAATTCCTGTGGTTACTGTATGACTTAAATTTTCAGAAAAGGGACTTCCAACAGCCATGACCCATTCTCCAACTCGAATCTGATCTGAATTTCCAAGACTAATTTCTGTTAGATCGGACGCTTCGATTTGCAATACTGCCAAATCAGTTTTTGGATCCAACCCAATGATTTTTGCATTAAAAACACGTTTATCTATAAGCTTAACTCGTATTGCATCCATCTCATGAACAACATGATTATTCGTTAAAATATAGCCGTTTTTAGCATCTATAATGACACCAGAGCCCAGTGCATTGGTTTTAAATTCTTTTTGGCGAGGTTGATTTGGATAATAAAAGAAATAACCGAAATCATTTGCTGGATTTAGAGAAATCACTTTGTCAGTGATAATGGTTACAACAGCCGGTTTTGCTTTTTCTGCCACATCAGCAAAGGCTTGGCTAAATTGTTTTACAACAGAATTTTGAGCAATTAAAATACCTATATATAAAATAGAAATTAAATATCGTTTCATTCGTTTCTTCTCATTTTTAGTATATCAATGCTTTCACAATCATACGAGTTCCATAAAAATGCAAAAAGCCCCTCCACCCATAAGCGGAGGGGCTTTTTTTAAAATAAATACTTTAAGCTTATTTTAAAAATAACATTTTCTTTGTTGCATGAAACTCACTCGTTTGTATCGAATAAAAATACATCCCAGTCGCGACTTGACTTCCCATATCATTTGTACCATTCCAAATAATGGCATGATACCCAGGTGTCATATTATCCGTATAAAGTGTACGAATATTTTGTCCCATCAGGTTATAGATAGCCAGTTCGACTTTACCTTCTGCAGGTAAATCAAATCGAATTTCAGTAGATGGATTGAACGGATTAGGGAAATTTTGATGTAATGCAAATTCGCCTGGAATTACTTTAACTTCAGATGAATTTTTCCGAGAAACATAATTAATCAATGCACCATCGCCACCTGCAAGATTGATCTTATTTAATGATACATTTGCAATGTCTCTTTCACTTCCCAAGAATTCAACTTGAATATTCATGAATGTTTTCTCAGCTGCTTCTATCCTGCCACCTTGAAGATTAGCAGCTAAAACTTTCAAAATCCCTGGTTCAATTTCTATATAAGAAACTGTTACATTATCTTGGAAATTTGAAAGTGACGGGGACATAACATTAACCAATGAAGGGTCGTATTTAAGTTCGAATTCAATTCCGCGTATTGGGCCATTGTATTCAACATCAAAGTTCAATCTGGAATTTTCAAAATCAGTTATGAGATCAATGAAAGCGATTTCACTGGCATCAAAGTCCATCATTCTACCCGTTCCACCAAAAATGATATCGACCATCATAATCACATCTGCTATATTGATTGCATCATCCATGTTTACATCAACATTTCGAAATTCATCTTCAGATGGAATATCAACTTCTAAAATGAAATCTACAACAGCAAGGATATCAGAAATATCAACATCACTATCAAAATCGGCATCACCAGAAGTGTAAGGAACAGTACAGGCAACATTTGAATGACGTGATTCAAGGTCACCATAATTATCTGTTGCCCAAAATGCTGATACATTGTAGCAGTATTCTAAATAATTCGGGCTTGCTGTGACGGTGGCAAATGTATCTGTTGTCGTGGCCACTAAAGTTTCTGAGTCATCAGTTGCAACTTCATATACACGATACTCAATTAAATCATCTCGATCAACATCAGTTGGAGATGGATTTAATGGAACATATGGCTCATCCAGTTGGGTAATAAAATCCGGGTTTACTGTTTCAGATTCTAAGACGTTATTATCCGAATTATAGTTAGAAAATTGACCCATTGAAACAGGTCTATCATCCATAACACCACCTGTTGCTGTTATGGCAAACTGTCCACGACCTGGTGCACCCATGAATTGTGCCAAAATTCCAAAATCTCCAGTAAGAGTAGGATCTCCGCCAACTTCATCAAAAATGGTGGCCCATTCTGCGCCGGTTGTAACCCAATTACGATCATAATATTCTGGGGATTGAGGTTCAAGATCATTTGAAATTCCCATGAATCCTGAATTATTTTCATTTACAACAACATAGATATCACCGCTGGTTATTTCAACGCCAACTCCAGATACATCAAATTCAAATTGAATTAAATCACCGGGGGCTGAAAAATCAGCTGATGGCACTAGATTAATCGGATCACCGATAGGACCCATAATTAAACCTTCAGGATCTAGGTAAACATCAACTGCTGTTCCTATTGCAGAAGCACCGCCTTGGAACGAAAGAACCAATCCTGTAAGCATTGCAGGATAATTTGGAGGTGTAAACCGAACGCCGAATTGACAAGGTCCACCACAACCAATTTGGCCTTCAAATTGCTCATCATAATAGGCCATGTCATAAAGTGTGACACCACCGGGAGATCTCCACTCTAAATAAACTTGCTCGTCTAACGGATGGGCAGCTAGACCAACAGGACTTGGCATATCTGGACTAAGTACGAAATTTTGGACTGTTGGGTCCGCCTGTGCCAGAACGTCCACATCTTCAACTGACGTATAAAATCCTGACCTCCTAGCACTAATTGGATTCGTGCCCACATCCAGATTCCACAAAGTATATGATCCATCCAACCCGGTTGTATCTGACTCTCCGCCAGAAGAAACGATCACACTATCCAAGGTAGCACCGTTGGGATCTGTAATCGTACCGGTTACATCTCCAAAAACATAAATGGGTTGTGCTGTTACAGATATGATTCCACTTTCATAATTATCATCTCCAGCAGCACCTTCATACACAGATGATACACCAAATTCATATTCAATTTCATTTGACAGATTATAAACGGTATATCCGGTTGTATCAAAAACATCCTCATTATTGAGAACTCCATCGAGGTAAACATTATATCCAAGAAAATCATATTCATTCCGACTAGTTCTTCCACCAGATGTAATAGAGAAGTTATCAATCAAATACCAATTCAAATCAAAAGTTGTAGCTCCATAGCAATGAAACCTAACTTGAACGTTGCTGGTTAAATCTGGAATATCGTAACTAAATGTAGTAAAGGGAAAATCCTCGCCATCATTCACAAATTCTTCCAATACTGACCAGTTTACATCTGTACCCGTTTTGTATTCAATAGAAAGAAACTCTGCTCCAGTTGGTGACCAGTTATCAAATTCAAAGTCGAATGAAAGAGTTACTTCTGTCAAATCGCCAATTGGCAGGACAGGTGCATACAAACTCTGGTCATAATTTTGAGTTGAGGGGCTCCAGTTAAAGCGAAAACACGGAGTGGGGTTACCAGCAATATCATCATAGAACCAGTTATCTCCATCAACCAACCAAAGATCTAATAGACCCCCTTCTTCAAAACCTTCATAATAGGGAATGCCCAATTCAAGCACATCCGGTGCTGTCCAATATAAGGAAACTTCCTCATCCCAGACTTCGGCATAAACGTTTGTGGGTGGTGCTGGGCTAAATGAAGAAGGTGTACCACATTCTGTGTCTGTAGCTTCAGATTCACCTTCGTCATAAACGGTTGTGATGTAATAGCAAAATTCTTCACCATTGATCAGGGGTGCATGAGTATAACTCAAACTAGTAGTTTCACCCACGATTGAGTAATCGGATGCATCGTAAATGCGATAGGTTGAAAATGTCCCACATTCTTCGGGAATATCTCGTGAAGAATTAGGTTGAATCGTATAACGAAGGGGATCCAATACGACTTCAGTATATTCATTGATCTCTTCTTGGTTTACCCCTAAATCAGCCATTTTTAATACTTCATCTGGCCAAACATTTTTGATTGAATTATTTACATACCCATCTGTGTTCCTACCACCTGTGACACTAATTGAAATTTCATAATTTCCTGTCGCCCCACCATACCCATCAACAACAACATAATATTGCCCCGGTTGGAGGGTTACAGCCCAAAGTCCACTGGGTGGATAAACAGCATCCGGATTAAAATCCAGACAGTTAGTACCATCGTCATCGTTATAATTCCCGGTAGATACGGGTGTAATACAATCTTCATCATTTGTAAATATTTCTAGTTTAGTATCATAATCTGTCGCATCATTACAAAGTGTAAAATCAAAGGTTGTT
>Ga0208879_1001595_pt1 | contig 21166 bp, 20 predicted proteins | sample Knorr_S15_td_Bot_FD_185605 | JGI IMG/M metagenome (GOLD analysis project Ga0208879, IMG submission 185605) | Marine microbial communities from Southern Atlantic Ocean transect - Knorr_S15_td_Bottom_ad_5009_LV_A (SPAdes) (version 2) | ecosystem: Environmental > Aquatic > Marine > Oceanic | place... | reverse complement strand
TAATTCAACTCCACCATGCGTAGGTCCTGTCAAACATCCTCCTCTTAAACTGCAAGTGGGCATACCAAAATATTTGCCATATTCCTGAACCATTATATCCGCTCCAACTTTTGAAGCACCGAAAATTGAATGGGTGGAATGATCTATAGTAAACATTTCATTAATTCCATTATAGTACTTATCATCTGCATAATCCCATCTTTTTTCTTTCTCAACTAATGCTAATCTGTTTGGTGCATCACCATAAACCTTGTTTGTTGACATATGGACAAATGGGATAGCATTAGAACACTTTCTTGTAGCTTCTAATAGGTTCATGGTTCCTACACAATTTACATCAAAATCGTCGAATGGTCGAGATGCTGCCAAATCATGGCTAGGTTGAGCAGCAGTGTGAATGACTGCATCTGGACCCAATTGTTCAATAAATTTTATAACGGTATCACGATCTCTTATATCAATCTTATTCGGCTTATAATTATTGTACATTTTTTGTAAACGATTTTGATTCCATGTTGTATCACCCGCAGGTCCAAAAAAGTCAGCTCTCATATTATTATCAATTCCAAAAACATCCATCCCCTTGTTGGAAAAATAACTGACGACTTCTCCTCCGATTAATCCATTTGATCCGCTTACTAAAATCTTTTTCATTCTGTCCCTTTTATTTTTTGCTCAATATTTTGTGTTTTAAAAAAAGATAAATAAAATATGAATTCGTAAATAAATATCTTTTCCATAATCTTTTAGGTTCCTGGATTAGTCGAAATAACCACTCTAATCCATAATTTTGCATCCATACAGGTGCCTGCTTAAAAGTCCCTGCATGAAAATCAAATGCTGCACCAACAGCCATCATAACGCTATTAATTTTCCCTTTATGATTTGATACCCATTCTTCTTGCCGAGGGCATCCCCTACCCACTAGAACGATATGTGCTCCTGAATTATTTATTTTTTGGATATCTTTTAAATCTTCGTCCATCGAAGCATCACGAAAACGATCTACATGTGTACCACATATATTAATCTCAGGATAATTTTTTGTTATAAAGTTGACAAAACTTTCTAATGTATTTTTAGTACTTCCATATAGGAAAACTTTGAGATTATTTTTTGCTGCTTTTTGTAATACATGAAGCGTTAATGTTGGCCCGTAAACCCTATCTTTAAGATTTGCATTGTAAAAACTATTCAATGCCCAACGAATAGGTTGACCATCCGGAACAATTAAATCTATTTTCTTTAATTGCTTTCTAAGATTAGAATTATTTACACTCGTAATTAATCCGTGAGTCGCAAGGGCCGATACACCAAAACTGCTATTATTAATTGCATTCTCGATAATGATATCAGATGCAAAATTATAGTCAACGATTGAATAATCCACACCAAACAATTGATATTTAATTAATGAATTCATTTATGTTAATAACAATCCTGAAAATAATATTAGATCCATCTTATTTAATCTTTGGGTAAGTTGTATGACCATAGTTTGAAATTGAATCTTGATAAATAGAAATCAACTGTTGATAATTCACATCAGGCGTATATTTCTCTAAATATGCACGTCTACCATTGTCGCCGAGGAATTGACATAATGACTCATCCTTCATTAATTGGTGAACTTTTTCAATAAATTGTTTTTGATTTCCCAATTCAAAATGTAATCCATTTAATTCATCCGTAATGATTTCCTGCATGGACCCAATATTTGTAACTAGTACTGGTGTGCCACATGCCATGGCTTCGACTAATACCATTGGAAATCCTTCGTACCATTGTGATGGAAAAACAAGAAACTGTGCTTTTTGAAGAAGGGTTTTTACAGACTTATTGGGGATCTTTCCTAAAAATTCTACATTATTTCCTTGTAATTTGACGTTTCCCATCATGGGGCCATCGCCAACAATCTTCAAAGGAAAATCTATTTCTTTCCATGATTCCAAAAGGAATTCTATTCCCTTTTCTTGCGATAATCTTCCAATGAATAAAGCAAATTGTCCCCTGGTATTATTTTCTTTTAGAGGGTCTGAAATAAAATTAGGTTTTACAACCATATTATTTGGGGAAAATCCTGACTCAATAAATTTATTTTTTGCAAATTTGGTTAATGTAATAATATGATCTAACTTTTTTTGCCATGTCTTTCTTTTTTTATGATAATTAATCATGTATGCAATTGCAGCAGTTCCAATAAATGAATTTTGGTAAACTTTATATGGAACTGCCCAGTATGGGTTTTTTTGGATTGATAATTCCCACGGTTTATTATTTTTACTGAGGTAAACACTAGGACAGACCAAACGGTAATTGTGTAGTGTCAATATTGCGGGGATATTCTCATCCAAGCATGCGTCAAAAATAGATGGTGTAAGACGAGGAAAAAAATTATGACAATGTACAATATCAGGTTTAATCTTTTTTAATTCAATTGAAAATTTGTTCCTACTGTTTGATGAATATGAAAGATGGATTGCTGTATTTATTTTTGTCCAAATCGAATGGATATTATCATTATTCACAGTGTAAGAATGTACTTCGTGTCCATGTTCTTTCATGAGATCCTTTTCCGCCAAAAAGACCTGATCTTCACCGCCTGCATGCTGGTAAAAATTATGGACGAATAATATCCGCATTATTATTCTCAATTCTTAGAGTGATAAATAAAATCCAAAATATTCCAGAAATAGCAAATAATTTCCAGTTGATAACAGGCGTCAGCATAGCATAACCGAATAATATAATGAACCAGTTTTTCATTAGTAATTGTGATTTTCCTGTGAGAGACGACTTATAGCATTTCCTGTATAATGATACATAAATCCCAAATGTTAAAACTCCCATAACGATTCCCCCAGACATAATCGATTGGATGAGGTCATTATGTGCATGGGGAGCTACCCAATGGATTTTTGGAATAATTAATCCAAGATCTTTAACACCAGAAATAAAACCAAAACCAATGATAGGGCTTTGAGGAAATTCAAATGCATATTTCCCCCATAGTGGTATTCGTTCAGATAAGGTCATTAGGTTACTAATTTCTAAGCCACGCATTAGATAATCAATGTAGGTTATCATTAAGAACGCAATGAATCCAACAAAGTAAATAAGTATTAAATGGTTTAATCCTTTTTTTGATCCAAACAGAGATAAAGAAAAAGCTAGAATAAAACTTAGAAGGGCACCCCGAGAATTGGTTGCAAATAAGATTAATACTGCGAAAATGAAAATACCATATTTTTTATAATTAGGGCCCTTGTAATAAAAATAATAATAAGAAGCCAAAAGGGCCACGAGGGTACCTAATACATTGGGACCCACAAAATATCCCCCAAGGCGTATAATGCCTAAACTCTGCTCAAAGAATATTCCAATGGAAGGGAATATCGGCAGTATGATTAAAAGGGTAATGATTTTTATCCATATCAATAAGATGATATCCTGGATTGCCAATGATAAGGAATATTTATTTTGTTCATTGACATATAGATAGAATAAAATAAAAAATGTAGTCCATTCGAAAACAAAATATCCGGACAAAATAAAGTCAGTCCCTTTAAGCATTGGCACAGAAATGAGAATCGCCAGGGAGTAATAAATAAAGGGTAATCTAAAATTAGAAAATGTATACCGGTTGACCCTCAGTTTCTCAATGCCAATAAAGAAAAGGAATACAATTATGCCAATCGATAAATAAACTGCAATTCTTGAAAAAGATTGAAGGTTAAATAACCCAAATTGGTGGGTAACACCCGTTATGTCAAAATGAAGGATTCCGGGCATACCAAAGAGTGATAATAGTAATAACCCTCGCAACAGATTTAATCGTGAAAGTGTGTTTTTGATGTTTGTCATTTAAAAAAAGTTCTCGATAAATAAATGCTTTCAATAATGTACAAAACACCAAAAAATAAAGCGCTCATGATCAACCATTCCGGATTGAGTCTTGCCCAGCATATCCAGAGATAGAAAACAGGTGTGTCCAGGATAGATTGAATAATTTTTTTCAAATAAGATGAACTTGGATGATGATCTTCTCCTCCAGACCGTTTGAGAGATGAGGTAATCAGAACCAGTGCCCTCCCAAAAATCAAACATGATACCATCAAGTTTGTAACTGTCTCTGAAAATGATCCCAGTAATAATGATGCAATTCCCAGTGGAAATAACACAATTAATAATAAGTCCACGGCTATGTCAAACCATTTTCCAATAGGCGTAGTCTTTCCTGTCGCTCTGGCAAGTTGCCCATCAGCACAATCCAAAATATATACAAAAGAAAAGATTAACGATAAGTGGACGGTCTCTAATAAACCTAAGGGAAGTACCGAGAATTGCCAGATTGCATAGGTCCCTGTCAGTCCACCAATCAAAGTAATCATATTTGGACTTAATCCTATTTTGTAGGCAATAAATGCCAAGACGCCACCCAATCGCTGGAAAATATACCACGTGGGTGGAAAACAACTCACAGCAAAAGATCGATTCCAAAATTGATAAAAGGATAGTTGGGTATTATTTCTCCCCATTATTTTGGCTTCCAGTGGGAAAGATCTATATTAATTAAAGCCTCAGTTCTTCGGATATCCTCTCTGAAGAAAGGATAAATGGATTGAATTTGATCAGGCGTGATGGATGGTTTGTTCTTTAAATTCAAATTGATCACATTTTCTCTCACCCACGTCCGAATACTCTTTGGCATGAAAATTTTTCCTAAATTTTTTATGAGGTGCGGGCGGATCAACAATTGATGAAGTCTCTGAAACCTTGGAGACCCAGATTGATTATATTTTTTTTCTAAATCAAAATTAAAACTCGAATCAACCATTAAAAAATCGCAGATTTTTAATAATGTAGTTTGTGGGTCATTTAAAAACTTTTCATAGACCAGGATTAAAATCTGGTTTTTATCAAATACAGAAAAATAACGTTCTAATTGGTTTGCATATAATCCCATTGAACCATAATGCCAAATTTCTGCCCAACCGCCATCAATTCTTTCTTGGTTTTTAAAAAAAGCAGTAAGGAAGTCTATTTCAATTTCTCTTTGATCCCTAATCAAATGGGAAAAAGCAGAAAAAGCACGATCTATTGGATTTCGGAGGCAAACGATAATTTTGATATTTGGGACATATTTTCGGATTTTAATTACAGCTGAATCTGAATAAAGGTAAAGAGGGGATACTTCACCTTTAACTTGTTCCTTTTTTGCACCCTTGAAAAAGGAGAGATAATTCTCAATATTTGTAATAGATGTTCTATGGATCCCATCCATATCTCCGGGACCTTTGAAATCAAGGACTTGGTTCTCAAGTGCGAAAAAATTCATTTCTTTTTGCGGACTCATGAATATATCAGGGTGAGTTCCTAACTGGTGATACAGGGCAGTAGTCCCAGCTTTTGCCGCACCAACAATCAGAAAATCAGGCCATCGAGAATCAGACATTCGTTTCAGCTCTAAATGAAGTGGAAATAGCCTTAAACCGTTTGATCAGCATAAACCAAGTTGTTGATTTCCAGATAATTGTAATGATGAACATATTCAAGGCCGCACCTAATAATCCATAAGCGGGAATTAGGATTATTCCTAAAATTAATTTTAGAATAACTGAACCTGTGAGGATATGTTGAAAATCCTTCGCACGATCAATCATTTGCAGGGACAATCCAGCGGAACCAGTTGCTGCATGGATAAATTGAGATCCTGCCAATATGAGCAAGGGAACCGCACATACTGCAAATTCAGGCCCAAAGCTTCCAAGAATCTTTTCATGAAATAAAAGTATGCCGGCAAAAATCGGGATGGATGTGATCAATCCGATGATAACAGTCAGGAGGATATTTTTTTTCAATCTAGCTAACGACTTTGAAAAATAAGCATCTGAGATTCGAGGACCAGAAATACTATTAATACCGAGAACTGGAAGACTAATCACCATGGCAATCCTTAGAATGAGATTGAACATTCCCACAATTTCTTCGGTTAAAAAAATTCCGATGAGGAGGGCATCCATCCAACTCAATAAAAAATAAGCCAGATTTGACAGAGCGAATGGGGTGCCTAATTTTAATATTTTATCTTCTGTAGGGACGAGTGATGTATGAGATGGATATTGTCTAAAAATAAAAACCAGCCCCACAAAGGTACTAAAGGTTATACCTGCACCGAAGGCAAAGATTGGAAAATGATCTGGCGTATCTTGAAATAAGAATTGACTCCCTAAAAAAAGGATAAAGAATGAAAAAAAATGAAGAAGAAAGTGCTGAAGGAATGCAAAATGATAGAATTTTTTAAATCCACGGAGTATTCCACTGAATAAGAATAAAAAATTGAAGGGTAGTATGATGAAGACACTGGTCAAAAATGGAAAAACCAAGATAGAATTATTAAAAATGTGATTAGCAATCCAACCGTGAATAATGAACCAGATTCCAGCAGAAATGATCGTTGTTTTTAACGCATGAATTAAAACCGTTCGAATCGTATACCATTGTTTACTCACATTCGTTTTATATTTTGGGATTAATTGTACAACAAGAACATCCAAACCCCATCGCGATAAAAATGATAAAATATGGGTACAGGTAAACCAAATTGTAAAGATTCCCGCAACCGCAGCACCAAATTTATAAGTAAGCATCAATTGGAAAAAATAACTGAACCCCTTGCCTAAAATGATGAAGGCCATCGTTCCGCCAACCCCAATGATATAGTTTAACCCCGCCCTGTATAAAGGATGAGGAAAATTCCCTTGATCTTTCCTCATTAAATAGCGGGGTAATCTCTGTATAAGATCACAGGAATGGACAAGGCAAAGCCTAAAAATCCTGCAATGAGAAGGGTCATTAATCTTTTTGGCTTTGATACTTTAACTGCAGGGATAGCTTCATCCAGAATATTGATGAGAATTTCTTCTTTTTGTTCATCAATCCGGGCAATTTCAAATTGCTGCCTGAGTGTGAGATAAACTGTTTGATTTTCTTCAATATCCCGCATCAATCCCATACGTCTCATTTTCAATTCAGCAGTGTCCATTTTTTCTGGATGACTATTTTTAAAGGTTACTAATATCCTTTCAGAATTTTTTAATATGGCCGAAGCATTATTTAATTGTTCTTCAATAAAAACCCTGTTTTTAAAGGCGTTGGTTCTTTGAACTTTTGAAACAAAATCAATCACAAACTGGGAGATATAATTTGCAATATCCGCAGCCAATTGGGGTTCTTCCATGTCAACACTTATAGTAAGTAAACCAGATCCGGATTCAGATACGCTAATCCGATCTTCCAATTCCAATATTGCTTTATCCAGGAATTTATTTTCCTGTGTTGTTGATAATTTACCACTTGGAAACAAGGAGCGTACCCATTGTATGGGGTTAAAGTTGTCCTGATCGATCTCCCAATAGGATATCAAATTCGTTGGTAGATTTAAGAACTGCGTGGTCCAACCCTGAATTACAATTTCTTTTTTTATCCTCGTGCTGGTTACAATATCTGGAATATTGTAATTGGGCGCTGCAGACATTCCCGCCAGGCCAAACGACTCTGCTAAAGTAGCGAGGTTGGTCCCCATCACCGCTTTTGATGATGATAAATCGCCAGCGGGATACATGGTGATTGTGGATGTATAAAGGGGTGTTTTTACCAGAATGTACACCAAGGCAAGGAAACCAAATAATCCCGATAATGAAATCACTGTATTTTTCTTTTTCCAGATCAATTGAATAATTTGCACTAAATCGATGTCCCCTGATGCGGGCATGATCTGATTATCCGGATTGATGACACCATATTTCTTAAATTCAGCAATCCTATTTCGGAGAGTTTTTTCAGTTAAACCGTACTTCCGGGCAATAGCCTCTCTTTGATTAGGATCATCCAGTATCTCGGGGTGGTTATTGACAATATCAAGAATTTTTTGTTCGTGTTGTGTTAGTTCCATTTTACGTTCCTATTACACTTTGAATTACGACTATCAAGGTCGCAACTGAACCCAGAGTTGTGAGAATATCTTTTAAAATAATCCACTTGTTGTATTCCATTTTATCGGCGATGAAAATTGTATCACCATTTTCGATTATAATATCCCTGTTCGCTGGAAGCCTTTGTCCTGTCCCAGACTTAATAATAAATATGTCTCGAGTGGCAGTTCTAGATTTTCCTCCTGCTAATTTTATATACTCATCAAAAGTTCTATTGTTAGAGAAAGGATATCTACCTGGTTTTAAAATGCCACCAAGAATCTCAATATAATTGAAATTTTCAGGCACATAGATTTCATCATTATTTACAAGAGTAAAATTCATTAATTCTTTTGACTGGTTCATAGAGTTAGATTCAATAGACCCTTTAATTGTGAGAGCTCGTGCTTTTATATAGGCTCGTTCAGATTGACCTCTATTTTCTTCCGGTATTAATAAAATTCTTTCTAGTTCACGATCAGGTATCTTCCTGATAGACGAATTATTGACCATGATATTTGACGGATTTGCCCGTTTTGTATAACCACCTGCTTTTGTAATGATATCTCCAAGAGTAGAGCCTAATTCAATTGCATATACGCCAGGATAATGGACTTCACCTGTTATAAAAACTATATCTTGTTTTTTGTAATCTTGTTCATATCGAACCATAATATGGTCCTCAGGCTCAACTATTATTGTATCTGAATTAATATAATTAACGATAAAAGAAAATTTATCCGTAAAATTAGTAAATCGTGTAATCTCAATTTTCTTTGGATCTGCATCAGGTCTTAAGTCACCGGCAAGTTGAATTAATTCTATTAATGTTTCATTGGGAACAAATTCGTATTCACCCGGAATTTTAATCCCTCCAAAAATACTTGTAACGTGTTGTTTTAAGGGGATTACAATTATATCACCTTGCTGGACAAATGGATTAAATTGATCATTACCTGTTGCTCCAAATTTGACTAAGTCCACATGCAATGAATCGCCATCTCTTAAAATATGAATATTCCTTCTGGATAATTCAGGATAGGCTAAATCAGAATCATCATCAACTACATCATTCTCATCTTGAATTTTATTAAAGATATCTGAAACTCGTGAGACCGGCGTTGCATTATAAAGCCCCGGATTTTGTAAATGACCTATCACCTTAATTTTAAATTCTCGAATTTGAGATAAGGTAATATGAATTCTAGCATTTTGGTTCCAGGATTGAATCATGGATTCTAAAGATTTAATCGTTTCGGTGAGTGTCAAACCATAAACTTGAATCACTCCAACAGATGGAATTAAAATTTCCCCCGTAGGGGTAACAACAAGTTTGTAAGTAAATACATCATCACTTGAAAGTATGTTGATTTGAAACTGGTCGCCCGGGCCAACTAAATATTTATCCTTATGAATCGGTTGATCCATTGTATGAATTATTTGAGCTTGAGATTCCCTATTTACAATTGGCTGACTAATATCAGTAAGTGGAAACTTAGGATTAGCTATCCGCATAGCATTTATATCAAGAGTTTGAGCTACAATCTGGGCGCAAATCGCCCAGAAAATGATTATTATTTTCATAGTGTTTTTATGGATATATTCGTCGAGGGTCCGACAAGGGGACAGGATTTTCTATCGCCAAGACGAAGGTTATGTTTCTCATTTTGCCTTTTTTTATGTAAACTGGGCGCAGTTATTGTCGATAGAAATCCTTGAGTGTATGAATGAAGTTATTCTTTAAAGGACATGAATCCAAAACAATTATAGCCCGGGCACATGCCCTTTATAATATATTATATTCTAGGTAATCAAATAGTAAATCTGTTGAATTAAAATTAATTTCTATCGCTATTTAATGAGTATAAAAAATGATTTCAATTAAAGAATTACGTCAAGACCCCGAATCCTTTCAAGCAAGATTGACCCTGAAGGGGGAAATAATAGACTTAAAAAGCATCCTTAATGCAGACGAAAAAATTCGTGCAATAAAAACTCAAGTTAATGACTTAAGGGCAGAACGAAATAGTGCTTCTGAATCCATCAGGTTAGCAAAAAAATCAGGAGAGGATGCATCAGAAGCTATTAATAAAACTCGTGATATCGGAGATCATTTAAAAGAATTAGAATCAGAATTACACGAAAAAGAATCTGCCCTAAATTCACTTCTTTATCGTTTGCCAAATTTACCATCAGAGACTTCACCTAAGGGACAAGATGAAACTAACAATGTATTAATACGTGAATGGGGTGTTAAACCAGAATTCACTTTTCATCCAAAAGACCACTTAGAACTCGGTCAGAGTTTGGCATTATTTGATTTTAAAAGAGGAGCTAAAATTTCGGGAAGTGGATTCCCGCTTTATACAGGTAAAGGTGCACAACTTGAAAGAGCGCTTATTAATAGCATGATTGATCATCATGTTTCTCAATATGGATTTAAAGAACTATTCCCCCCTGTACTCATGCGTAAAGAATCAATGTTGACTACGGGGCAATTGCCGAAATTTGAAGAAGACATGTATCATACTGAGGTTGATAATCTTTATTTAGCCCCAACGGCAGAAGTACCTGTTACCAATGTTCATCGGGATGAAATATTAGATGAGGCCGATCTCCCAATCTATTATGTTGCTTATTCTCCGTGTTTTCGCCGTGAATCAGGATCCTATGGAAAAGATACCCGTGGTTTACTCCGTGTTCACCAATTCAATAAAGTTGAATTGGTCAAATTCACAACTCCGGAAACATCCTATAATGAGTTAGAAGCACTCACACGCCAAGCTGAATCAATTCTGGAAAAATTAGGTCTCCATTATCGTGTTGTTGAATTGTGCACAGGGGATCTTAGCTTTGCTGCAGCAAAGTGTTATGATTTGGAAATCTGGGCTCCAGGAGAAGGAAAGTGGTTGGAAGTATCGTCCTGCAGTAATTTTGAAACATTTCAAGCGAGAAGAGGTAATATCCGTTACAGAAATAGTTCTGATAATAAAGTTGATTTTCTCCATACTCTAAATGGTTCAGGCGTGGCGACGCCTCGTCTTATGGTTGCTTTGATAGAAACATATCAAACTGAGGATGGATCTATCAAATTTCCGGAAAATGTTTGTAAGTTTCTTGGGATGAAGGAGATCTGCTGATTGCGGTACATTTGGATTCTGATTCTTACAGCGATCTGGACAACCATCTTAGGTGTAATTGGTGTAATTGTTTCTATTTTTGAATCACGGCGAGGGCGAACACTTGGGATATGTGCACGAATTTGGGCCAAATTAATCCTTTTTTTTGGCGGAGTGAAATATTCGGTCTCTGGTCTTGAAAACCTTGATTTAAAAAAATCTTACATATTTGCTGGAAATCATGCATCAGGATTTGATATTTTGCTAGCATTTGCGGGTTTACCATTTTGGTTGGTTTCAATTGCAAAAATCGAACTAAGATCCATACCTATTTTAGGATGGGTAATGCATGCTGGTGGACATATATTTATTGACCGCAGTCGCCAAGAGAAAGCATTTGATATTTTAAATAAAGCAAAAGAATCACTTAAGAGAATGCCGAGATCGGTGTTGCTTTTTCCCGAAGGAACACGAACTAAAGATGGTTCCTTGGGCAATTTCAAGCGTGGGGGCTTAATGATAAGTTTAGAAACAGGGATACCCATCGTTCCCGTTGCATTTGTTAATACTTTTGAAATGATGGACAAAGATTCATGGACAATGAAGAATCATCTTTTAGAATTACGTATTGGGAAACCAATTCTTCCTTCATCTTTTACCGTAGAGATGCGACGAGAGTTGGCTAAACAAGTTCAACATGAAGTAAAAATACTTTTGAATCAAAAATAATGCTGATTAAATGTACAAACTCGTTGAATTCTGTAAATGTAATCAGCGAATTTATTTCAATTAATGAAACAGATATGGTTTCACATTGGGCCAATCTAAATCCAGGAACAATTTTAAGGGATAGACACGGAATCGTTGTGATGATATTCTCTGTTGGAAGGCGAAATTTTAATGAAGGACCTGATTTTTTAAACGCTGTTATTTGGGTGAACGGAAAAGCCAAAAGGGGAAATGTTGAATTGCATGTAAATGAATCAAATTGGAATTCCCATGGTCATGGATCAAATTCAAGATATGATGATGTGATTCTACATGTCGTGAATTCTTTTGCTCGCTCTCCAGTTCTAAAAATAACAACTGTCAGCCTTGAGAAATTGATTCAAAAAAAACGAACTAATTGTCCCATCCCAAATCTAGAATTATCTCCAAGTCAACTGACGGTTTTAATGGAAATGGGTATTCACCGATGGAAAGAAAAAGTTTCATTTTATCAACATAGACATGGAATTCGGAATAAAAATTACTTTATTGAATCCTTGGCTAATTTTGGTTCGGGTGAAAATAGAACCATTTACAGATCTCTAGGTGATTGTATTTTCTCTTCAATTAACAAAGATTTATCTCAAAGTGAGTGGAACAATATATTTTTTGAAAGTGCATCCAATTTCAAATGGCATCGAGGAGGCACTATGCCTGCACGTCATCCCAATATGATATTAGAGAAAATAAGTAAGTGGAGTTATGACACGTTTATAAAAAATATTAATTTCAAATCTATCAAAGAGTTAAAACAAAATTTTGTCCTGCATGGGTTTGGCCAAACGACTTGGGTAGAATGGAGTGGCAACGTTCATTTCCCATTTATGGCAGGTCGATCGTCTTCGGATTATTCTACCTTTTTAAATCATTGGATGCGTCTGCGATTACCATCATCTTATGGTGCTTTAAAGAAATTTTTTGGTGGACGACTAACTCAATCCCAATTGAAATCTTATCCAATTGCTCAAGGGCTTTTGTATTTAAAAAAACATTTCTGTTCAGGATGGCATTGTCAAATTTGCAAATTAAAAAGAAGTATATGATTTTTACTCGCGATGAAATAATAGATAAAGCCAAGGAATGGCATGAGCAATCAAAAACTATTGTGTTTACGAATGGATGTTTTGATTTACTTCATCAAGGTCACATTGATTTACTGAATCAAGCAATAACATACGGAGATATTTTAATAGTAGGACTAAATTCTGATAGATCTGTCAAAAAGTTAAAGGGAGAGAATCGACCGATTGAGCCAGAAATTATTCGAGCTCAAACTTTGGATTCTCAAAAAAATGTTTCAGGTGTCTGTATTTTTGATGATGAAACTCCTCATTCCCTCATTCTAGATTTACACCCAGAAATATTAGTCAAAGGTGGAGACTACCTTCCTAATGAGGTTGTGGGTGGGTCAGAGGTGATTCATTGGGGAGGACGGGTTGAGATAGTATCATTAACGCCAGGTTTTAGTACAACGAAATTGGTTCAAAAAATAAGGCGAGAAGGACTTGTATAATCCCATATTACCAGTTTAATTTGGTCCCCGAAAATTCTTCTAAATCCCTTTGTTAAAAACTTTTAGCGCAATTCTGTACTTAATCATTTGGTTAGGTTTTAATTCCGGATTACGGGCCAAGCCTCATCCGATGGAATCAGCTATACCCACAATCGTTTCCTCGATAAAAGATAGTGCTTCAACATTTGATGAATCAAGAAACAGATTCCCTGCTATTTTAAAAGATTCAAAAAATCTTCTTGCTGAAGCAGTTATTTCTGATTTTCATGAAGATACGTTAGAAGTAACATTTCTCCTGAGTCGAATTTTTGAACTATTGATGGAAGCGGACCAGATTGGTGAAATGAATCTTGAAGATCAGGAAGAGTTTGAACGATTCAATCGCACTTTTACAGATTTGTATACCCATAAACTTGTAACAGTTAAAAACATTGATGCCCCGGTTATGGCGGAAAAAATTCGCGCTGATATTACAGAAGCATTCGAAATTCAAATGGGCGACACCAAATTTATAGTCGTGGATGATCGAGATGGACATATTCCCTTAGTTAGAAATAAACAGGTTGATCAATATATTAATTATTTTCAGACTAAAGGTCGAAGACAGTTTGAAATTTGGTTAAAAAGGTATGTTCAGTACAAAGATTTAATCCTTCCCATTTTAAAAGAACATGAATTACCCGAAGAATTTATATATTTAGCCATGATTGAATCGGGGTTAAACCCGAAAGCATATAGTAAAGCAAATGCATCGGGAATGTGGCAATTTGTATATGCAACTGGGAAACAATATGGATTAAAACGGAATTGGTATTTAGATGAAAGACGTGATCCCGTTAAAGCGACACATGCTGCTTGCCGGTATTTAAAAGATTTAAATAATTTATTTGATAACTGGTATTTGGCTCTTGCTGCCTATAATTGCGGTGAAGGTCGAGTACTTCGAGCCTCTAAACTTCATCAAACTTATGATTTTTGGCAACTCAAATCATTGCCAAAGGAAACGCGAAATTATATTCCCTATTTTTTATCTGCAGCGATTATTGCAAAAACACCGGATGCATATGGGTTTAAAATCCCAAAAGTTCAGCCCATTAGATTTGAAGAAGTTGTTCTAGAAAATAGTGCAGACCTAGCAGTTTTGGCTAGGGTAGCAGGTATTAAGCCTAAAACTATCCGAAATTATAATCCCGAACTACGTCAATCAGCCACACCGGCAGAAGGATCTTATACGCTTAAATTGCCTATGGGTAAAAAAGAAGGTTTTTTAGCTGCATGGAACGCTATTCCAGAAAATGAACGATTTGCCCCTCAATTTGTAACGCACCGTGTTCGATATGGTGAAAGTCTTTGGACAATCTCTAAAAAATATGGTGTGTCCATTCATGATTTGGCTTCCGTGAATAAAATTCGAAACCGAAACAAGGTTCGTGTTGGCCAAAAATTAAAAGTCCCATTAAAAGGTGGCCATATTTGGGGAACAGGAGAAAACGGTGGCCCCCCTGGTTATACCAAACGAACTTATAAAGTTAAACGAGGGGACACCTTAGGACAAATTGCTGAAGATTTTGGTTCACGCGCCAGTAAAATTCGTCGTTGGAATAATATGAAATATGGATCTCAATTAATTCATCCAGGACAACGACTGATCATATGGGTGAAAGAGGGATAATTTTTATTTGGCGGAATTCCGCCGGGAGAAACAGAATGACAAAACAGGAAATTGTAAATATTGTATCGGAAGCAACCGGCCTCACCAAAGTTGAAACGGAAACGGTCATGAATGGTATTATGAGTACGATAATTGATTCATTAGCTAATAATAATCGGGTTGAGTTAAGAGGATTTGGTACTTTTGGAATAAAGCATCGAATGCCAAAAAAAGCTCGTAATCCCGGAACTGGTGAACCAGTGTATCTTCCTGAGCGTTATGTACCAACTTTTAAACCGAGTAAATTGATGCGATCAAGCGTGAATGAACTCATTAATAAATAAACGGATAAAAAATGCCAAGCGGTAAAAAAAGAAAAAAGAAAAAGATGAACACGCATAAACGGAAAAAACGGTTGCGTGCAAATCGTCATAAGAAAAAGAAGTAAATATTTCATGGTCGGTTAACCTTTTAGCCGGCCTTTGTTTCTAACGTCTCTCAATGGGACATACCATCTGACCTATGTCTGAACTTCAGAGTCAATATACTGTATCTGAATTGAATTCGCAGATACGCCATTTATTAGAGGGATCCCTTTCTAATATTTGGGTCATAGGTGAAATATCAAATTTTCATCATCATCCATCCTCCGGACACATGTATTTTACCTTAAAAGATACTCGTGGTGAAATGCGTTGCGCTATGTTCCGTGGTAATAATCTGCATTTGAAGTTTAAACCAAGTGATGGAATGGAAGTCCGATTATTTGGATCTGTAACGGTTTATGAACAACGAGGTCAAGTCCAACTCAAAGTTTCCCGAATGGAACCGGCTGGCATTGGAGATTTATTCAAAGCATTTGAAGCGATGAAAAAGTCTTTGCGTGATGAAGGGATTTTTGATGAAGACCATAAAAAATCGATTCCAAAATTTCCAAATAATATTGGTATTGTTACGTCGGGATCTGGTGCCGCCTTACAAGATATAATTCATGTATTAAATCGGCGAGCACCCCATGTGGACATTTTAATCCGCTCAACAAAAGTACAAGGGGATGGTGCGGCTCAAGATATTTCGAGTGCCATTCAGGAATTTAATGAATTTGGTTTAGTTGATGTGATTATTGTGGGTCGAGGTGGAGGGTCCATTGAAGATCTTTGGGCTTTTAATGAAGAAATTGTTGCCCGGTCTATTTTTGAATCAAATATTCCAATTATTTCTGCTGTAGGGCATGAAACGGATTTCACGATTGCAGATTTTGTAAGTGATCTTAGGGCGCCAACACCTTCAGTCGCTGCGGAATTATCATGTGATTCTTCAAATGATATTTTGAATAGATATTCGGAATTAAAAAACATTATGTCCAAAATTGTCCAAGGAACAATTGATAAATCTTGGAATTCTATAGATTATTTGGAAAACAGGATAAATCTTCAACAACCCCAAAAAATAATTCAGGAACAAGTTGAAAAAATATTTCAATACCGACAAAGATTTATGCATGAAATGGATCTGGCTCATACCTATTATTTAGATAAAACAATGGCATTGTCTAAACAATTGGTTGGCCTTGGTCCTGATCAAGTATTAAATCGTGGATATTCCATTGCATTCGACAAATTTGGAGAAATAATTCGAAAATCGACTGATTTAAAAATTGGTGAAGAATTTATATTAAAAACCGGAACAGGATCGTTGGATGCAAAAAAAACATCTGATATTTCCAATTCCTAAATCATGTAATTTTAATTATGACAAAAAAAGAAAATCAAGTCTCATTTGAAACATCTCTTGAACGATTGGAATCATTAGTGAGTAAAATGGAATCGGGTCATGGAACTTTAGAACAAAGCTTAAAATGGTTCGAAGAGGGTATGGGGTTGATCAAATCCTGCCAGGGACAGTTAAAGGATGCTGAACAAAAAGTACAGGAATTAATAAACAATGATGCTGGTGAATTAATCTTGAAGGATGCTAAATGAACCCACCGAAAACATTTGGGATTTGGGGGAATACAGATAAAAATTCTTTTTGGGAAACTTTACCAGAAATTTTATCATGGGCAGATGAAAATGAGTTAATTGCACATTTAACAACCCGAATCATCCAGGATCAAAAATGTAGGTTTGATCATCGCCCAGCGATTCAATCTAAAGATGATATGGGTGCACTTGATTTTATGTTGGTTCTAGGAGGAGATGGGACTTTTTTATCATTAGCCCGGGCGATTGAACACAGAGGAACACCAATTCTTGGAATTCATTTGGGTGACCTTGGATTTCTTGCAAAAGTCACTCGTAATGATCTTTTTACCAGATTGGACCAAGTTTCTTCGGGGAATTATATTTTAGAAAAAAGAATTTTAGCGCAGGCTTTGATTCATAAAAATGGTAAAACTATTCGCCGTATTGGGTTAAATGATTTTGTCCTAAGTAATGGTAATTCTCATCGAATGTTAAATGCCACCATTCACGTAAATAATCAATTGGTTGGAAATTACAAAGCTGACGGCCTTATTATTGCAACACCAACTGGTTCAACAGCCTATTCACTCTCTGCAGGAGGCCCCATTGTTACACCAGCTGTTGATTCTTTGATAATTACGCCGGTTTCTGCTCATACATTAACATCCCGGCCTTTGGTAGTGCCGGCAACTTCAAAAATAGAATTATCATTTAACAAGACTGATGAATCAATATTATTCATCGCTGATGGACAAATTCATGAAACATTTGAACCTTCCTGTCATGTTGAAATCACAAAATGTGACTATGAGATTAATCTTATAGATTTTCAAGATTGCGATTATTTCCAAACGCTACGAACAAAAATGGGATGGGGTCGCAGGGGAGATGGTTGATGGAAGATGTGAGACGCAGGATGGGAATTGGTTAGGTGTGATTTGTAACAGCTTGCCCGCCCGAAGCGGAGCGTGGGCGGGGTGAGTTGTGGTGATTTATTTTAGATTGATTTGAATAGGGCTTGTGTGCCCTTTTTTAATTTCAAAAGTCCCTCCCATGGTTTTTTCTTCATTTAAAACCTGTATATTATATTTCCCGTAAAACCCATGGATTTTTATTGATCCATTTTCATCTATTGCTGCCGTATCTGATGTCCACCATTTATCTTTTATCAAATTTTGCAATTCGAAATAAGCAGGTTTTGGTGACATATCTTTTCTTATTAATCCCGCAGGTGCACCTTTCCACGTTCCTTGGTCAGAAAAATCCCACCAGGTGATGGCTTCCACATTTGGATTAGAGAAGAGAATCGTATATAATTCAACAACATGTTCCGCCTGTTTATTTTCTCCATCAGGGTATGTTTCCCACCTTTTTCCTGATTTTTGTCCAGAGACAATTGAGATTTCTGTAAAATGGATAGGTGTACCAAATTCATTAAATTTATTACATAATTCCCAAATTCTTTTTGATCCCCAATATCCATTATGCATGTGAGATTGAATTCCAATTATGTCGAATAAGGGAAACTCTTGTCTGGCCAACGGATCTAACACATTATTTTTGAATTTCCTTCCTGTTTTGAAATCATTAATAATAAAATCAGCATTTGGGGAACCCAACCTTGCGGCTTTAAAAGCATCAATGACATATTGATTAACACCGACATTTTCAATTGCCTCAGTAAGAATTGGTGCATTATTCCTAGGGTATTCTCTATCATATGCCGTTGCTTCATTAACTACATCCCAGACTAAAATTTCGTCTTGATATTGATTCGAAATTTTCTCTATTCGAGCCATTTGGAGAACATAAGCCTTATCTGGGTCGTTGGGAAGCCAATTAGGATCTTTCCAATTCCAGGCTAATGTATGACCTTTGAGTTTTATTTGGTTATTTATACCCCATTCAATAACATCTTCTCTCCAAGGTTTGTCACGTCTTAGAGGGTTTTCTGATTCTCCCCACCAATAGAATGGAAGTGTAGCAAAGTTGAATAAATCAGAAAAATACTGGGCATATAACTCATTCTCTTTTTCATTTCGCCCTTTATTGAATTTGAAAATATTACATCCGAATAAAAAGGCATGTTGTGTTTGATTAATGTGAACTATTGTCCCGGGTTTAAATGTTCCTCCAGATTCATCGATGAGGTGTAAAGTGATTGATCCAGTTCGATATTCCCGAATCCGTTCATCTGCATCTTTTATTATTGTTAGATCATTATTGGATGCACCCATGCAAATGGGATAGATGAAAAATGATAAAAGGAAAATTCTATTCAATTTTTAATCAATTATTTTATAATGAAATTGAAAATTTCTTATTGCTCTGGCTTTTTATACAGGTGGTCTGTTTCCACAATGCCCTTCGAGAATACTTTCCGGATACCCATTCTTAAAGAAGTATCAAATCGCAAATAAAGATCCCGTATCTTTTGGCTTGGCCTGCCCCTGAAAGAGGTTACATGAAATTGTTCATTGGCTTTTAATGGGGAATCAGAAAAATAATAATTTGATACACAGCACCTAGACCCTTCATGCGTGACGGGACTCACGGAATGCCAGGAAGCATCATGTGTTGCCATGACCACCAAGCGATTGAATTTGCTGTGAATGGTGGTCTGTTCGTTTTTCACACCCCTTGGCCAAATTTCGAGATTACCGCCAAAATCCAACTCCCAATTCGGCGTCACATAATACAATAAATTGAAAACGCGCCACTTGTTTCTGTCCTTATCATGGGAATTATCCAGATGCGGATTTAAGAACTGATCTTTGCCCATGCTTGAAATTCCGCCAGCATACAAATGTTCATCCGGATACAAAGAGTCTATACCACAAACTTCTTGGATGAATGAAACAATCCGTTTATCCTGGAACGCATAAACGGCCTCTTCCAGAATAGGTTCATATTGATTCAATTGCGCTGCCACATACTTGAACTCCCGCAAGTCTTTTCTCTTTTTCATGAATTCCAGTTTTGGGAAAGATGCATAAATGGAATCCGCTATTTCTCCTGGAAGTAAATTATCTATGAAAAAATGCCCAATGGAGTCCTTCGATTTATTATAGGATTCGGAGACGGAATATTTTTCCTGCTGGAGTCGGAACAAAATGTGATTGGCTAAATATTGTCTATTCATTTAATTATAGAAAGGGTGATTTTATCTATACAATTTATCACCCCAAAATGGCATATGTTCCCCGTCGTTAAATGTTGGGTCAATTGCATAATCACCTATAATTTTAATGGGTAAAGTCCCAAAACAGCCACTAAATGTATAGTCCTTCTAACTGTTTCATAATGAGTTTTTTCTGGTTTTCAATGTTATCATTTCTATGATTGTAACGCCAGACATATTCAGCCAGGTAAAGTGGCAAACGTTCTTTCCTAATGGGGCTTGAAGCGATTAATTATCAATATTTTGTAAAGATTCAAATTCTAATTTCTTATTTTTAAACCAATCTTTCATAGCATCTGGAGATTTCATTAATATCATCATTGCTTTCATAGCCTGAATATGTTTTGTATCACCGATAGCGTACATTTCTGTACCATGCTTTTTACTTAATTCTGCTATTTCTTCATCAAAGGTTTCTGCATTGAATTCTTCATTACATGCTCCGCCTAATTCATTACATGTCATTCTTTTCATATAAAAACTTCTGTATTTACAGCAAATCTACCCATCATCCCACAAACAAAAAACCCCACGAATGTGGGTATACGTGGGCAGATCTCCCCGCCATGTGGAGCATTAACCCCAAATGGAAGGTGGTCAATGGGGAAGGGTGTGTCCCACCAAAGTGTGTCCCCATTTTGAGTATGAATGAATAAATATGATTAAAGATGAAACAAAAAAGCCCCATCGTTTGACAGGGCTTTTATAACGAGACGTTTGGTATTTATCTCTTGCGGGACCGAAGGGACTCGAACCCTCGACCTCCGGCTTGACAGGCCAGTAACCTCTCGACGATAACAGTGTAGCTTGGTTGCAATTAGGTTGCAATTCGGCTTCAAAAAGGGGTAGAAATGGTACTCCCGACCGCCCTGAAAATTAGGGCAAAGGGGGAGAGTGCAAACAAGTCGGAATGTAGCGGCACTTTGAAGGACCCCCAACCACCCAGTCTTTGGGGTACCCCCCTTCGTCTTTTATATATACCACGCTTACACAAAAC
>Ga0208879_1001594_pt1 | contig 21171 bp, 20 predicted proteins | sample Knorr_S15_td_Bot_FD_185605 | JGI IMG/M metagenome (GOLD analysis project Ga0208879, IMG submission 185605) | Marine microbial communities from Southern Atlantic Ocean transect - Knorr_S15_td_Bottom_ad_5009_LV_A (SPAdes) (version 2) | ecosystem: Environmental > Aquatic > Marine > Oceanic | place... | reverse complement strand
CGAGGGCTCATAACCCGAAGGTCGTAGGTTCAAATCCTACTCCTGCTACTAAGAAGAAACCCTTTTTATCGAACAGATATTGAGGTTTTTTTGTTAATTGTCTACGTCATCCTTATGCTTATAAGATGCTTCTTAAGAATAATGGTTCAATCCAAATTGTACGGGATCTACTGGGTCACAGCTCAGTGAAGGTAACCGAGATTTATACAAATATCCCACAAGGTTATTTAAAGCAGATTTTTGAGAAAACCATCATTAAAAGTAACATCCAAGCCCAGGCTTAATCTGTATCCCATTCCGTATCCCGTATGTACCCACTTTTCTACATAATATTAGATATTATTTGATAATATGAGGGTAATTATTGGGCAAGAAAAAACCCCCAAAAAAAGGGGGTTTGTCGAGCGGAGAGTAAGAGATTTGAACTCTTGAGACCCTATAAAGGGTCTACGGATTAGCAATCCGCTGCATTACCGCTCTGCCAACTCTCCAATGCGGAGGGGACAGGATTCGAACCTGCAACCCCAGTGGGGCGACGGTTTTCAAAACCGCTCGACAGCCGTTGTCCACCCCTCCGAATAACGTCTAAATTTAATTATATATACCATGAATGAGTCGTTTTTAAAGCGGGAAAATTTAGGTCTATTTTTCAACCCCGCAAAATAAAAATAAAAGGGGAGCACATAATGCTCCCCTTTTATTTAATCGAGAATAATTTAGAGATTCTCAGCGTTCTTTGAAACGTATGATTTCATACCTTCATGACTGGGATTCATTCCTGAATCACCTTTTTCCCAACCGGCAGGACAAACGTCACCATTTTCCGTATGGAATGTAAGGGCATCAATAGTACGAAGCATTTCATCAATATTTCTACCCAATGGTAAATCATTGATAACTGAATGACGAACTACACCTTCTTCATCAATCAAGAAAGAGCCACGAAGGGCAACTTTACCCCCCACAGATGTTTGAATTTCATCATCATCATCAAATACAGTTACATCTTTTGTACCCAAAAGTACATCATAGCTACGAGCAATTGATTTATCAAGATCAGCAATAAGAGGATATCGAACATTACCAATACCACCATTATTAACATCCATCTCTTTCCATTTGAGATGACTAAAGTGTGAATCAACAGAACATCCAAGAACTTGGACGCCTCGCTTTTCAAACTCACCCATACGGTTGTTGAAAGCGATCAATTCAGTCGGTCAGACAAATGTGAAATCTAAAGGATAGAAGAATAATACTACCTTCTTACCCTTATAATCAGCCAAGCTAATATCTTTAAAACTGTTGTCCGGCATTACGGCAGTTGCAGTAAAGTCAGGAGCAGGTTTTGTTACGAGCATAATATCTCCATTATTAAATTGAAAAGGGCTGAATAGTGAATTATCCAGCCTGTAAATTTACATTGATCCGTGATTAGGATACAATAAGTGGGTTAAATATTTATTGATTCCTCAGTGAAATTAGAAGTTCTTTAATGGTTTCATAATTTTGACCACATGTGGAATTAGGGTCCGGGTTTGTATAGGTGAGATTGATTCTAGTAACATAGCGACCATTTCTATCCAGAATAACTAAATCTCGTAAAGTAACATCCCACATATCCCAAGCATCGCCCAATGTATCATCAGCTTCACAAAGCCCAACATTATCACCGGTACAATCAATACCATCATCATAATCTTGTGTCCAAGGGAGGTGTCGGATGCCTTCACAGTTTGAACATAATTCGGGTTGATCGCAAAGCATGCAACCATTTGAATCATTGATATATTGAAAGCCATTCATTCCCATAAAATGGATGTCAGTAATCCCTTCTGACACTAGCTCATTATGTAAGTCATTGAGGACACCGAACCGGTGTCTGCACATGCTTCAGCCAGCCTTCCCGAAATAGTAACAGGATATATCACCTGCAAACGTATCGGGACCAATCATTTGTCCAAAATATTCAGAGTTTGGATTTATATCTTCAGCCAGGAATTGGGGCATATATTGAACCCCTCCAGAGAGAATATAATTGACCATTTGAACAATATCTAAAATATTAACCACATCATCTTCATTGAAATCAGCTTGTTCAATTTGTGCGTCAGTAAATTCCATTGCACCTAAAATATAATTCACGGTTTGGACAATATCTAAAATATTGACCACCCCATCTAGATTAGCATCACCCAATTCAGCTGGACCTTCCACATCCCCCGGGTAGAAAATTTGCTCTGCATAAATTTTGGTAGCGCCCACATACCCTTGCACAGGTGATGCCCATGTAGCCCCTAAATCGGTGGATGTTGAAGCATAATAAAATTGATAGGGTGAGTTACCCCATAGTACTTGTACATCAGGTTCATTTACAGTTACAGAAAGCCAATAGTTGTTACCTCCCAACATAGTATGGCACTCACCAACGGTTACAATGAGGTAGTCATCTAGTACCATGTCCAGAGGATCAAGCTCAATATTCCAAGAATAGATAATTTCTCCTGGGGAGGTATCTGAATCATGATGTAATTTTACATTTACACTTCCCGAATCGGAGTCCACCAGCTTGAGCCAAACATAGAATGCTTCTAACACATAATCGTTAGTTACATAAAAACGATCGGCAACAACAGCCCCATTTTCACCATCATTAGTAAGTAGGTAACCTTCTTGGGTTGTAGGGGGGCCCGCATTAAAGATAGTTGATCTATCCTGTGCGAATACCATCGAAAGTATGCTAAATAGTATTAATCCAAAATATTTCATGTTTTAAATTACTATTTTTCTCCTAATTATCCAAATGGGACAAAAGTTATTCGATATCAATTTTATAGGGGAGGATCATAAGTGTATTTTCATCCATAAGTCCCTCTAATGATCTAAGATATTCCCAATCACTTCTAATGGCTGCCGGTAGAAGATCACTTATTTGTTGCTCTAAATCTATACCCAATATTACTTTAAGTGCTTTTTTAGATTTTTCCTTTCGTGGATATTCCACAATGTGAACGTCACCTTCAATATTGGCACTATTTTTTGCAACTTCAATGGCTGCATGAAGTCCACCTAGTTTATCTACCAATGAAAGTTTAAGTTCATGGGCTCTTTTCCCCGTGAATAAGCGCCCCAATGCAACATCATCTAAATCATCATCTTTTGTGAGATTATGTCGACCTTCAATCACACGGGTTTTAAAACGGGTATATACATCATCAATGGTAGCTTGTAATCGTTCATATTCATCATCATTGATCAATCGTGCACTAGACATGAAATTTGAGTTTTCACCAAAGGTCAGACTTTCCTGATTTATACCAATACTTTTTTTAAATTGAGAAAAATTTAATCGAAGACCAATAACCCCAATTGAGCCCGTAATGGTGGCCTCATCTGCAAGGATTGAATCGGCTTCACAGGCAATATAGTATCCACCCGAAGCAGCCACATCAGACATGGATGCAATAAATGGTTTCACATTGGATGTATCTGTTGTTGTGGTTTTTAATACTTCACTCCACATATGATCAGAGGCCACAGCGGACCCGCCACCACTATCAATTCGGAGTACAATGGCTTTTATACTTTTATCCTCACGGGCAGATTTTATGGCCTTCATGATTGTCTTGTCACCCATTATGGATGAACCTGAAGGGCCAGGATTGCTCTTCCCTGATTGGATGCCACCCACAGCATAAATAACTGCAATTTTATCTTTCTCTTTAGGTGCCCATTCATGTACATAATCATCTGAGCGATCGATGTCTTTCCATTTTGTTATGGTAACCTTTTCATCATTCAGTTCATCTACGTATTCATCAAATTCATCGGGGTACATGGTGGAGGTTACTAGACCTGCATCAATTGCATCCTGTGTAATTAAATAGGGACCATTATTAATGACTTCTTTTGTATGTTCAGTATCCCATCCTCTGCCTTCGGAAATACCGTTTACAAATACTGTATATAAATCTTCAAATAATTCTGAATAATTTTCACGCATTTCATCTGACATTTTTCGGTTTAATAATGCATCACCAGCTGTTTTGTAGGATTTTCCATCATAATTTACCCGAAATACTTCAGGGACAATAGATAGAGTATCTAATAGTCCGCGATAGAAACTGATATTGACACTAAGCCCTTTTAGTCCCACATCGGTCATCTCAGGAATATATATTTCATCTGCCATTGAGATAAAGAAATAGGCACTATTTGATATACCATACTCAGAAAAGATAATTATTTTTTTACCTGAATTTTTAAAAGCTTGAAGTGTACGCCGTATTGCATTACGTTTAGCAAAACCAGCACTCACTGAACCTAAATCAATAATAAGGCCATCAAGATTATCATCATCAGCCAATGCATTCACATTATCAATCCATTTTCTTAATTGAACGCCAGGGTCCCCTGCAAAGAAAGAGAAAATTCCCATATTTTTTGGCTTTTCTTCAATAAATTTTCCCTTTAGGCTCATGCGAACATAGTTCTTATGGTCTTTCTTTTTAATATTAAGGATGGTTTTATCTTGTTGTGAAAGAGTAGTAAATCCAATGCCCAGTAGATTGTCTGAAGACGAAACATATCCACCCCCATGTCCAAGATTCAGGGATAGACTTAAATTTATATTTTCAAATTTGTTTTCATTTAGTATTCCAGACAATGAAAGTTGTACTCCATCTACAGGTTGAATAGATGCGAAGGGCAGAATGATTGCCTTACTGACTTTATCATCCCCTTTATTTTCAAACATCACGTCAGTACCAATGGTAAATCGGTGTTTTAAAAAGGGTCTAAATGCAAGACCAGCACGATAAGAATGAATTGAGTCTAATTCTTCAGAAACAGTGAGGTTATCACCAAAGGATACAAAATTAAAAGGTCTAAATAACCCGCCAATACTGAGGGTATGATGTTTATTCCATGATATACCCATATATGCATTTTTGAATATCTTAGTTCCAAAGCCAATATTTCCATCAGTTGGATTAAATGCATCTGTATTCTCCACATCCTCATAATACAATGAATAACCCCAGCCGTTACCTCGTCCAGCTAAATGAATTGAAAATGGTTTTTCTTCATTAATGGGGATAAAAAATCCAGATTGCTCACCGCGATTAATTCCAAAACCTGCTGGGTTCATAGATGTGGCATCTAAATTATCTGCAGAAGCAACAGATACACCACCCCAGGTGTCATTGCCTGAAAATGCTAACGTTAAGAAGAGGAAGAGGATTGCTATTTTAAAATTCATGGTAGTCCTTTATTGATATATAATTAATAGTATTTGAGAATAAAACCACTTAATAGAATAAGTATTTCGTATATAATTTAATCATCTTAGTGTTTACACCGCTTGAAGTAATTTTACACATTCATTTTTTATATAGAAGGATTGATTATGTCGGTATATTGTGTATTGGGTGGGGGAAGGCAAGGCACTTCAATTGCCTATGATTTACTGAAATTTGGAGATGCCAAAGAAGTTATCATTGCGGATATTAATTTTAATCACGCCAATGCATCCGTAAAACGAAATAAAGAATTACTTCATGTTGATAATGTGAAACCCGTGCAGGTGAATGTGAACAATAAAGTTGAAATGCTTCAACTATTGCAACATGTGGATGTGCTCATCAGTGCGGTACCATATCATTTAAATACCATGGTTACGGACTATGCAATCAAGTCATCAACATCTATGGTTGATTTGGGTGGACATACTGGCATTGTTCTTGCCCAACTGAATCGATCTGATGAGGCTATTGAAAAGGGAATCACCATTGTCCCTGATTGTGGCATGGGTCCTGGCATGAATATTACCATGGCTTTATTAGCCATGGAGCAACTTGATGCCCCTCAACATGTGCGTATTTGGGATGGGGGATTGCCAGTGAATCCTGTGGAGCCATGGAATTATGCCTCATTATTTAATATCAATGGTTTGACCAATGAGTATGATGGCAATGCATTTTTTATCCGGGATGGTAAGGTGACTGAGGTACCTTGTTTTGAGGATGTGGAAGTGCTTTCTTTTGGTGATGAAATTGGTGATCTTGAAGCGGCGGTAACATCGGGCGGACTATCTACCATGCCATGGACTTATGAGGGTAGGTTGAAAACATTAGAGAATAAGACACTTCGGTATTTTGGTCATTGGGATCAAATGATTGCATTTAGAGAATTAGGACTATTTGATTTAGAGCCTATGGAATTTAATGATACGAAGATTATTCCAAGAGAATTCTACCATCAATTATTAGAGCCAAAATTGAATGCGAACCCTAAAGAGGATGTATGTATGATGCGAACTGAAGCAATAGGTGAAAAGGATGGAAATTCTACAAAGGCAGTAGTTGAGACATTAGAATATTATGATGAACAGACGGGCTTCAATGCCATGGAAAAATGGACGGGATGGCATGCCTCAATGATGGGGATTCGTATTGCTAACGGTGAATTAAAATCTGGTGCAATCTCTGTTGAAAATGCCATGAGCGGAGCTTACTTCCTGAAAGAAGCACAAAGACGTGGATATAAAATTGATATTAAAGTTGAAAATTTAGGATAGTTATGAAAATTGTAAAAATCATTCAGTGGGATATGGGGCATCGCGTCATGAATCATCGATCAGTTTGTAAAGGTTTACATGGCCACCGATATAAGGCAGAGATTTGTGTAGAAGGTGATATAGTGAATGAGACTGGTGTATCAGAAGAGGGGATGGTAGTAGATTTTGCCGATATTAAGCGTATTGCAAATTCTTTTATTCACGATAAGCTTGACCATGCATTTATGGTCTGGGATAAAGATGTAGAATTATTAGAATTTTTTAAAACGTCTGAAGGTCATAAACCAGTGGTCGTACCCTTTACCTCTACAGCCGAAAATGTGGCAGCCTATATTTTTAAAGAATTAGACGGCCAATTCAATGATGCCTTTGGAACCGGGCTTCGATTACATTCAATAACATTATGGGAAACTCCTACCAGTTGCGCCATATATGGTGTGAATGATAAATAATTTGAATTCGCTTCGTTCAGTATTTATTTTTTACCGTTTTCATTTTTAATAAATATTATGCATTCCACACCCAAAAAACCAGCGGGAAAGTTGGAGAAAATTAATATATGAATAATTATATTGCCATATTAACAATATTAATTCTCGGAATATCAGTCATAAATAGCCAAGGGATTGATCCAAATAATGAGTTTGAAAGGGCTGCTTCGTCCATTTCTGCTATAGATCTTTTAACCACTGATAATATGGACATTCATGAAACTATTTACAATTATCAGCCCCAGATTGAATATGCACTTGTTTGGCGTGTCCGTGCTGTAAATACATACAAAGCGTTGTGGGAAAAAAAAGTTTTAAAAGCGTCAGATACTAATTATTTGAATTATGCAGCAACCCGTTACAAGGAATTACGAGAAAAACTTTTGGATGGTATTACTCGATTAGCACCTTTGAGCAATGAAAATGTGACTCTTTTAATTAATGATGAAAATCCTACATTTTTCTATCAGAAAAGTAGGATAAGGCAATTATTCGGTGGAACGCCACAGGAATATATCCAAATCAATCCAAATGATGAAGCAGGTAAAGCTGTAGTTAAAAAATTAAAACTTGGGCTTACTTTTGCATTATTGCTGTATGATAATTATCTCATAGCCATAGCTCCCTATGAAGAACACAATAAACTGCGGTTCATTATCAATGAAATTGGTGTAGACCCAGAAGTGGAAGGGTATTTACGAATTGTGTCTGAAAGCTATACAAATAAAAAGAAAATGGCAAGAATGATTCGCGTGATTGGATTGGTTTCCAAAATTGAACAATGGGAAGCAGATCATCCCCAATCTGATTTGGTTGAAAATGATGATGATAATGCATATTTAAATATGATAATTAATGGCAGTCCTTCATATTCTGAAATCAAAGCAAAAGGTAAAACGGAACCGGAATCTATTTTTGCATTAAGCAAATACAATATTTTCAAAAATGAACTGGAAGACCATATTAGACTGATCAGCAATGATGCCACTCACCAGGTGAGTAAATTATTTGGCAATACTGCCGGTATTATAGTTTCCAGGAGGGGAAAAATGGAAAGCATTAATACTGAAGAAAAAAATGCAATAATCTCAAAACTTAAACCGTTAGATATTATTCTTGAAAAAGCTCCATTTCGATTAACAGACCATCTCATACCCGGATATTGGTCTCATGTTGGACTTTGGTGTGGCAACGAACAAGAATTAAAAAAATTAGGTGTTTGGGTAGAATTGCCGATGATATATAACAATGCCCGTGAAAAATATCATTACACAGGCCCCAGTTTCCAGGAGTCAATTAATAATGGGCATATGATTATTGAAGCATTAAGACCCGGCGTTCAAATCAATACATTAGAGCATTTTTTAAATATTGATAATATGGGAGTAATCCGCTATGAGGATTTGACTCTGGAGAAAAAAAAGACATATTTATTGAATGCATTTGAGCAAATTGGCAAAAATTATGATTTTAATTTTGATGTGGAATCTGCAAATGAAATCGTTTGCTCCGAGTTAATTTATGTGGCAATAGATGATGTAGTATGGAATACAGAAAAAACAATCGGCCGTTACACGATTTCACCGGACAATATTGCTCAAAAATTAGCTCAATCAAATTTCCAACCAGTTTTACTGTACCTTGATGGCAAAGAAGTGAAAGAAAATATTCAACAATTATTTCCTGTTAATTAACCATATTTATATAAGAGAAAAACTTTTTTCAAAGTCTCTAAGTTGTATTTTCTAAATTAATAATTATTTAACATTTCCACCCACAAATCAAGCGGAAAGAAGATAGGTTTCATAGGTTCGTGTTTCGCCATTAATTTCTAATTCATCTTTTTCGCCAACATATTTAAAATCAAGTCTTTTAATTAATCTGATACTTTTATCATTATTGGTGAGTATCCCCGCTCTAATTTCTTTAATCCCCAAATTTTTCATAACATAAGCATTAGTTAATTTTAATGCCTCATACATTAAACTTTTACCTTCGGATGCCTTTGATATTGAAAATCCAAGCCAACATTTTTTTTTATCTTTGTATAGTTACAATGTCCAAACATTTTTGTTTTTTCTTTATCAACTATAACAAACTGTGCCGATTCACCATTGTTAACTGATTTTAATTGTTCATTAATTTTATTTTCTTGGTATTTAAAGGTATAAAATCCCTTTGGAGTTGTTGGGTGCCATATTTCTAGATGCTCTTTATTTGAAGAATAGTAGTCTACGCGAATTTGAACATGATTTAAACTTAATATTTCTATATCAAAGTTTTTAGATTGCATTAATATTTATTATAACATTGTTCCACATGTCTTACAGAACTTTGCGTCATCCTCATGATCTTCGTTTGCGCAGTCCGGACAGACAGTATTATTGAATTTCTGTTTCATGAGGCTATATTCTGCAGAAATAATTCCGGTTGGAACTGCTATGGTTGCATACCCAAGAATCATAGCAAAGGATGCAAATAGCCGTCCTAATTCTGTTTGGGGTGAGATATCTCCATAGCCTACTGTTGTGATAGTAACAATTGCCCAGTAAATGCTTCGTGGAATGCTGGTGAATCCATTGGCTTCACCTTCAACTAAATACATAATAGAACCAATAATGGTAACCATTGTAAGTATGAAAAATAAAAATACCGTTATCTTGCGTCGTGATGATATGAGCGCATCCAGTAAAAGGTTAGCTTCTCCAATGTAAAGAATCAATTTTAGTATTCTGAATATTCTTAAAACCCTTAAAATACGGATAACGCTAAGGTATCTACTAGCTGGAAGAATTATGCTAATATAGGTTGGAAGGATTGATAATAAATCGATTATCCCGAAAAAGCTTTTTGTATATAAGAATGGTCTTTTAATGCAATATATTCGGAGGAAATATTCTATGGTAAAGAGAATAGTAAATATCCACTCCATTATATAGAGCATGTCACCGTATTTATTATTATAAAATTGGACGCTATCCAGAAGCACAACAATAACACTGAAGAGAATACTGATTATTAGAAGGACATCAAATCCTTTGCCTGCAGGTGTATCTGATTTAAATATTATTTCATATAGCTTTTCTTTAAGCGTTTGATTATTCATTTAATAATTATTCCTTACAATTCCAGCATATTTCAAAAGATGGAGGGTTATTTTCCTTACAAGATGGGCACTCCCAATTTTCTTTACTTTCATCCAAAGATAAATTATTTTCATAAACAGATATAATATTTTTAGATTCCTTTATTTGATCTTTAGGAACTAAAATATCCACTTGCAACACGTCAACAGGAAGTTCTCCAACACCAATAGACAAATTTTCTCCTAACAGTTTAGATTCTATTGAATATTTTTTTAGTAACCCTTTAATAAAATGGGCCTCATAAGAATTTGCTGCTTTATATATTATTTCATAATCCATATAAAAATTATATATCCCTACTTAGCTAAAGATCCCATAGGGTCCCATGGATCTAAGGCAATAGGCTCTCTCTCAAATAATGCTAATATACGTTTTGGTAAATATTTTTTGTCCACCACCACTTCAAAATTGTATTCGTCAAACCATTTGTCCGTCATGAGAAAATAACCTTTGTTCCCGCCCTTTTCACCCCAACTATTTTCAACTCGCCATTTAGTAGGTTGATTCTTTACTATATCCACACCGGTAAACAGCATAGCATGTGTCATGAGGCTATCACCATATTCTAAACGCGTACCCTTATCCATTTTGAACTCAGTGCCCAATACAGACTCATAATCATAGAGGTCCACGTCCATTACACCTAAATCGCGGTGGTACATCTTACCCACATCACAACCAAACCATACCGCTTCATTATTTTTAAGTGATTTAACCGATGCTCTTTTGATAACATCCATTTCCACATTTGCATATTTGATTATATCCCCATCAATAACATTACCCAAATAACTTACCGTATAAAGTTCGTTCATTTGCTTATTTGACATGGGTGCATGAATCAAGCAGACTTTATCCTTTAATTTTACTTCAACATGCTTTTTATAAAAATCTAATGGAGTCAAGTTTGTGAATCGACTAAACTTTTTATCTTTGTCTCGTACTTGCCAATTAAACGATTCAGGTGGATTCCCTAAAAATATGCACAACATGGAATAAATAGTGGAGAGCATTTCTTCTTTGTCTTTTCGTAAATCGGTAAGCTTTGCCCCTTTTTTATTTTTCTTCCGTAATGTAGATGCAAATTCACGGAGTTTTCGCGTTAAGAATCCATTCATCATACGAGATTGACTGCTCTGAAAACTCTCAGGCATGACTGATTGGGGAAGTAGACCATATTTTTCAATGAGATTCACGAACATATCCCATTGGCCACCATCTTGTACCGGTTCACTGAGTAAATGCATCATAAGTCGAGAATCATACGCTTCATCAAAAGTTTTTAAAATACTTTCAAGGAAGTAATTTGATTTTTCAAGTTTATCGCAAAACATGAAATAGTTTTGAGAGAATTCAAAATTAGTGAGATTATATTTTTCAGCCAGTGAGAGTCGCATGAGATTTAAACCGGCAAATCCCCAACAGCGCCCCGATGCTTTTTGGTTGGTTACTTTCGACATTTCATTGGAGACCATATGAGAATAGGTATGGTCAATTGATCTAAATCCATCCCAGTCCATGGCAATATTATTAATATCGCTGCGAACCAATGCATTCCGTGATATTTTAGCGGTTCCATTAGATTGAAATGCTTTATTGAATTTATTTAGATTTGTTTTTGAAATTGAGTTTTTCATATATATCCTATAATTTGAATATTAAATTATTTTTTCTTTTTCCCTCGTGTGGCACGTTCAATGAGTCCCCATAATGCTTTAGGTACCCGTTCAAGTTTATTAAACTCACCCGCATTAGATATCCATTCACCACCATCAATAGTGACGACCTCACCATTAAAATATCCTGCATAATCTGACAAAAGGTAGGCTGCAAGGTTGGCTAGTTCCTGGTGATTTCCATACCGTTTGAGGGGCAGTGATTTTTCAAAATTTATGAATGTGGAAATGGGTTTAGGGAATAGTCTATCCCAGGCCCCTTTAGTAGGGAATGGGCCTGGCGCAATGGCATTACATCTAATATTATATTTTGCCCATTCCGCTGCCAATGATCGGGTAAGAGCTAGAACACCCCCTTTTGCCGCTGCCGATGGAACCACGAACGCAGAACCTGTCCACGCATATGTGGTTACAATATTTAAAATTGAGGCAGCCTGTTTTTCTTTAATCCAATGTTGCCCCAAAAGGAGGGAATAGTTGTATGTCCCTTTGAGTACAATATCCACCACCACATCGAATGCTTTTGGTGTGAGTCGTTCAGTGGGTGAAATGAAATTTCCTGCAGCATTATTCAGGACGGAGTCAATTTTGTTAAATTTATCTAATGAGGTTTTAATGACACGTTCCACATCTTCCACTTTTCGTACATCGGATGAAATAGCTAATACCTCACCATCCCCTAATATAGAAAATTCATGGGCCGTTTCATCTAATACTTCTTGACGACGACTGGTGATTATGAGATTTGCACCCAATTCTACACAGTACTTCCCGATTGATTTGCCTAAACCAGTCCCACCCCCGGTTATTAAAATAGTTTTACCTTGTAATGCATTGTCTTTCAACATGCCTTCAAATTTCATTTATATTCTCCATGTGGTTAATCTTGTTTACGAGTAGAAATAAGGGATAAATTTTCGCCTCAATTTTACTACAATTAATATTAATTTTCGCAATTATTATGGAGTTTATATGGTTTCTATTAAATCGATTAATGTGCAATCAGATTCATTAATTAAATTAAGTACAGATTTATTGGTTTTGGCCCAAAAAGAAGGTGGTTCACTGAGTGAATTAGATTCAGGCTTGAATGATATTGTGAGTTCAGCAATAGCCCTTGAATCATTTACGGGAGAAAGTGGAAAAACGGTTAATACCTATGGTGATGGAACCACAAATCGGGTATCTGTTTTTGGTTTGGGGAAAGATGAGAAACATACTTCTGACGGCCTTCGTGCGTTGGCATCTAAGATTTCAGCCTATGCCAATTCATTGAAATTAGAGAGTTTTTCAGTAGATGGAGATTCATTTGGATTAGGAGATTCAGATTTTGCACAAGCATTCGCCGAAGGTTTGGTGTTGGGTACCTATGAATTTTTAGATTACAAGTCTAAGAAAAAAGATCCAAATACATTAAATACCGTAAATATTTTGGGTAAAGTTGATGCCTCATCAATTACAAAAGGTGAAATAATTGCCAATGGCGTTGCATATGCACGCGATTTAGGGAATCATCCTGCAAATGAAATGACACCGTCAATATTGGCTAGTAATGCCGAAGAAATCGCAAAGTCAGCTGGAATGAAAGCTACTATTTTTGATGTTAGTGAATTTCAAAAAATGGGACTTGGATCATTTTATGGAGTGGCACAAGGCTCAGTGGGTAGGGTTCCTGCCAAGATGATAATCGTTGAATATAATGGTGGTAAAAAAGGGGATAAACCATTTGCCCTTGTAGGTAAAGGGGTAACCTTTGATTCAGGCGGGATTTCAATTAAACCATCACCGAATATGGGTGACATGAAGTATGATATGTGTGGTAGTGCTGCAGTGATGGGCGTCATGAAAACGGTAGCAGCATTAAAGCCTGCCCTCAATATCATTTTTGCAATTGGTGCAACTGAAAATATGCCAGATGGAAATGCACAACGTCCGGGTGATATTGTGACTGCATATAATGGTAAAACCATCGAAGTGCTTAATACAGATGCTGAAGGTCGTTTAGTATTGGCAGATGTACTATCATATGTGAATGATAAGTTTTCTCCTGTAGCTATGTTGGATTTTGCAACGTTAACTGGTGCAGTATTAATCGCATTGGGTGATAAGGCCACTGGATTGCTAGGGAATAATAAAGACTTAATGAATGAAGTAAAAGCATCAAGTAAAGCCACCGGTGAGCGCGCATGGGAACTACCACTATGGGACGAATATACAGATGATATTAAATCTGATTTTGCCGATATTAAAAATATAGGTAAAGGTAGGCTTGCTGGTACCATTACAGCGGCTTCATTTTTAAAAGAATTTGTAGGTGATACACCCTGGGTTCACTTTGATATCGCCGGTACAGCATGGGGTCCTAAAAAACCTGCATATCAACCTAAAATTGGATCAACAGGTGTGGCGGTTCGATTAGTATACAATTTACTTGAAAATCGTGTAAAATAGTTTTGGTGCTATATCGAGGATGTTAATAAATTTAACCCTTGTCAGGCGGCGTAGCTCAGTTGGTTAGAGCACCGGAATCATAATCCGGGTGTCCGGGGTTCGAGTCCCTGCGCCGCCACAATATCATTTTAAGGAAAAATATTAGATATTTAACCCCTAAAACTGCAAAGTTTGGAGACCACATGAATATCAGAAAAATTCTGATTCCCTTTTATCTTCTTTTATCAATCCAATTTATATCAGCTATTGAATTATCTTCAAAAATTTCTCAATTAGAAGAATATAAAAATTTAATTCAATCTCAAAATAATGCTCAAGTTTCAGTTGATTATGGAATCCCCAGTTCTGATACATTATTTTCCTTATATGAAATTAGTTCTGAAAAACAAGATTCTGAAACAATATATTTTGGATACGATTATTTTACTAATAGAAATAGTATTGAAATTTGGGATAATCTGCCCGCATCTCGAGATTATATACTTGGACCCGGCGATGAGTTAATTATCAATATTTGGGGTGATACTCAAGTTAATTCTAATCATATGATTGATAGACAAGGTAAACTCTTTTTAGATAAAGTGGGATTGGTTTCATTGTCAGGTCAAACGTTGGGAAATGCTAAAGAGATTCTTATAAATAGACTTAGCAATATCTACTCAACCCTATCTGGTAAAAATCCCACCAGTTCACTGGATGTATCATTAGGTGAATTAAAATCATTAAATATATCTATAGTTGGAGAAGCTGAATATCCAGGATTACATAAAGTTCATCCTTTTTCTACATTAACCACATGTTTATTTCAAGTTGGAGGTGTAAAGTATTCAGGTTCACTTCGAGATATCAAAATTTATCGAAATAATGAATTATATAAATCATTTGATTTCTATACTTTTTTTACCAATTCAATCCTTTCTCAAGATATTCAATTAAAAGATGGAGATGTAATTTCTATTCCCAATCGCATGTCAACTGTAGAAATTCAGGGGTCAATAAACAGACCTGCACATTATGAAATGATTGTAAATGAGTCTATTAATGAATTGGTTGACTATGCAGGAGGGCTAACCTCCAACGCTTCAGGTACAGTGGTCGTTGATAGAATGTCTATTAAGGATAAAATTCAATATCTTCAACCCGGAGAGTGGAGTGGTTTTATCATCAAAAATGGGGATATAGTTACTGTTTTTGAAAAACCATTATCAATTCGCTCCGTGGCCATTTATGGTCAAGTGAAATTGCCTGGTGAATACCCATTTTCAGAAAAAATGAGCGTTTTAGAATTACTATCGATTGCTGGGGGCATCCATGACCCCACCTTTATAGAATCAATGTATTTGAAAAAAGCTCAAGTGGTAAGACGTTCTTATTCTACTGAGTATCCTGAAGTCATATTGGTTGATCTAGAAAAAGCAATTGAGGGTATTCCTACACATAATATTGAATTAGAAAATTTGGATGTAATCATTGTTAATCAAAATCCAAATTATGAATCACCTAAGCGCATAGAAATAACAGGTGAAGTAAATATTCCAGGTGTGTATACGATTCAAAAAAATGGTGAAACTTTGGATGATATTCTACATCGTGCAGGTGGATTTACATCCAAAGCATTTAAGGATGGTATCCAAATGTATCGGGATCAAACCCAAGTTGTTTTACAAGCGTATGACATTGTAGTTAGAAATGGGGACAGTTTATTTGTTCCCGGGCATCCTGGTGTTGTATTTGTAAAAGGGGAAGTCTATAATCCGGGTTTAATTCAGTTTAGAAAAGGACGAACCCTTCGACATTATATTGAAAGTGCAGGTGGATATAATAATTTTGCAGATAGTGACCAAATTGCAGTTTTTTATGCCAATGGAGATGTAAAAATTAAGAAATGGTACTCTAATCCAAAAATTGAAGAAGGTGCAACCATTGTGGTATATCCAAAAGAGATTGCTGTACCTTTTAATTTGACTGTTTTCGCAAAAGATATTTCAACTATCATTGCCTCTCTAGCTACTGTAATAATTCTCACAAATCCATAAATGAACATATTGGTCATAGGTGGTGCCGGTTATATTGGTGCCCATGTAGTTCATGATCTTGTTGACCTAGGTCATGATGTTATCGTATTCGATAATTTATCCTCAGGATTCAAAGAAAACCTTCCACCTAATTGCACATTTATCTTGGGTGACATCCTTGAAAAAGATGATTTGATTTCAGCCCTAAACCAAAATATAGATGCGGTATTTCATTTTGCAGCAGAAAAAGCTGCAGGTGAATCAATGGTAGATGTCCGCCCGTTTTCTCAAACCAATATTTCAGGTACGATTAATATCTTGGATACCATGGTTGAATGTAAAGTTAATAATATCATTTTCTCTTCTACAGCGGCAGTTTATGGAGAGCCAGAATATTTACCCATGGATGAATCACATCCCACCAATCCCACTAATTATTATGGATTTACTAAATTAATAATTGAAGAATTACTACAGTGGTATTCTAAAATACATAATATTAATTTTGCATCATTACGATATTTTAATGCGGTTGGTTATGATGTGAAAAATAGGATATCAACTCCTGAAAAAGATCCGCAAAATTTATTTCCAATAATTATGGAAGTTTTATCGGGTGAAAGAGAATCGATGGAAGTGTATGGTAACGATTATGATACGCCTGATGGTTCATGTATCCGTGATTACATTCATGTGAATGATTTATCAAAAGCACATGTAAACGCATTGACTTATCTAGTAGAGAAAAAAGAAAGTTTATGTGTAAATCTTGGAACCGGAATGGGATATTCTGTTTTAGAGGCCATCAAATCTGCTGAATTGATAACAGATAAAAAGGTTAAGTTTATAATTTCGGGTAGACGTGACGGTGATCCGAATTCACTCTATGCCAAATCAAATTTAGCCAATGAATTATTAAGCTGGTTTCCAGAATATTCAAGTTTAGAAACAATAATGCAGTCTATGTGGAGATTGTATAAAAAAGAATCTGAAAATGCAATTCATTGATTTAAAATCTCAATATAATCTTATAAAAGAAGATGTACTAAATTCCATCGAGACAGTTCTTAATCACGGTCAATATATTATGGGCCCTGAGGTAGTTGAGTTAGAAGAAAAACTTGCTCAATACGTAGGAATAAAATATTGTGTATCTTGCTCATCAGGGACGGATGCACTACTTATGTCTCTTATGGGATTAGATGTTGGTCCCGGTGATGCTGTATTTACCACTCCCTTTACTTTTGTGGCGACTGCAGAGGTTATTAGCCTAGTTGGCGCAACGCCTATATTTGTTGATATTGACAGTAAAACGTATAATATTGATTCACAAAAGCTTGAAATTGAAGTGAAAAGAATAAGTGAAGAGGGAAATCTAATCCCCAAAGCAATTATTCCAGTGGATTTATTCGGATTACCGGCAGATTATAGTTCAATTCAAACTATTGCGAACGAATTCAACCTTTTTGTAATTGAGGATGCAGCTCAAGGATTTGGTGGCTCCATAAATGGTAAAAAGTCGGGTTCATTTGGAGATATGGGTGCAACATCATTTTTCCCTGCCAAACCATTGGGTGGATATGGTGATGGGGGCGCGGTCTTTACCAATGATGGTGATTTATTTGAAAAGTTGCAATCGATAAGAGTCCATGGTAAAGGTGAGAATAAATATGATAATATCCGAATTGGATTAAATGGTCGCCTCGATACTATCCAAGCCGCAATTTTATTAAATAAGCTGAAAATATTCCCCAATGAGTTAGAAAAACGTGAATCAGCAGCTACTCTTTATTCAGAAAAATTACTGCAAAAGTTTACCACTCCATTTATACCTTCTGGGTATAGCTCAGCATGGGCTCAATATTCTATTTTGGCGGATTCAAGTGAGCATCGTAGTGAATGTCAACAACGATTGAAAGATGAAGGAATCCCATCTGCAGTTTATTATCCAATTCCGTTACATTTACAGACGGCCTATAATTATTTAAATTATAAACTTGGCGATTTCCCTATTTCAGAAGAAATGAGTAATCGAATTTTCAGCTTACCCATGCACCCATATTTGACAGAAGTTGAGATTGATCAGATTGCTTCAATATTGAATAATGTGAAAGATAAAAATTATGATTGATGAAAAAATACAAATTATTAAAGATGATGAAATTGATCTACGAGCACTATTTCAAATATTATGGGGTGATCGTAAACTGATTGGTAAAATTACTGGATTCATCACATTCTTAGGTATTCTATATGCATTGTTAGCCACACCATTGTATAAATCAAACATCACTATGTATCCCAGTGGCGAGAGTAGTGGTGGACTTAGTCAACTACAAGGCATGGCATCTATGTTTGGGATGAATATGGGTGGTGGAGAGTCAAAATTTCACATACCTGATATTATCAATTCACGTACTCTTCAGACCAAGATAATATATAAAAAATGGGATTCCAATAGATCTAATTCACCCATTGATTTAATTTCTTATTGGAAAATAAATGTTAAAAATAAATTTTCATTTAATCCATTAAAGTGGTTTTCTACATCTGATGGAAATATGGATTTGAAGTGGGAAGCGTCTGCATTAGAAGAATTATCTGAAAGAATTTCTGTAAAAGAAGATAAAACAGGGCTAATTAATGTGGAGGTGCTCATGGAAGAGCCTGAACTCTCTGCTCAAATCGCAAATTACATTTATTTGGGGCTCGTTGAGTTTACGAACGTAAATCATATTGAAATAGCAAAATTGAATAGAGAATTTATTCAAGAACGACAGCTTGAGGTAAAAGAAATATTAACTACTACTGAGAACAAGTTAAAGGAATTTCGAAGTAAAAATCGAAAAGTGATGGATTCGCCCCAATTACAATTAGAACTTGAACGTTTAATGCGTGATGTGGAAATTCAAACCCAAGTATTTATTACACTTCAACAGCAATATGAGTTAGCGCGAATTGAAGAAGTAAAAGAAACTCCTTCGGTGGTTGTTTTAGATAAGGGGAAACCTGCCGCTGAAAAAGATTCACCCAAACGGAAGTTGGTTGTGATATTATGCATATTTATAGGCTTATTTTTTGGAAATATTTATGTATTAGTTAAAAGGCTTTTCTAAATTAAATAATGAAAAAAGTATTAATTGTATTTGGCACAAGACCTGAAGCCATTAAAATGGCGCCAGTTGTAAAGGCCTTTAGCCAAAGCAATAATTTTGAAACTAAAGTCTGTGTGACGGCACAGCACAGAGAAATGTTAGACCAAGTATTGGAGTTCTTTGAGATCACTCCTGATTATGATTTGGATTTGATGAAGCCTGATCAGAATTTGTATAATTTGACAGGAGAAATTATTAATGGCCTAAAGTCAGTTTTGGAAGAGTTTACTCCTGATTTTGTTTTTGTTCATGGAGATACTACTACTACAATGGCAGCAAGTATTGCAGGATTTTATTCTGGAGCAAAGGTTTGTCATGTGGAGGCTGGGCTAAGAACACACAATAAATACGCACCTTTCCCAGAGGAAATTAATAGACAAGTTACTAGTATAGTTGCTGATTATCATTTTGCTCCAACTGAAAAGTCTAAGCAAAATTTATTGGATGAAAACATTGCAGAAGACCGGATTTTAGTTACCGGGAATACGGTCATTGATGCGCTTTTGCAAGGTGTAGAAAAAGTAAAAAATATTGATAATGAACAGATTAATATGCTCAAAAAGTTAGTGAATCCTAACAAAGATTTGATTTTGGTAACAGGGCACCGAAGGGAGAATCATGGAGAAGGAATTTTAAATATTTGTAAAGCACTGAAAGAAATTGCAGCACAGAATAATGTGCAAATTATTTATCCTGTTCATTTGAATCCGAATGTACAAAAGCCAGTTAATGAAATTTTATCAGAAATAGAAAATATTGATTTGATTGCCCCATTACCTTATGAGGCATTCTTATGGTTGATGAAAAAATCAAAATTAATAATTACTGATAGTGGAGGAGTGCAAGAAGAAGCCCCATCTTTAGGCAAACCAGTTTTAGTAATGCGAGAAACTACAGAAAGACCAGAGGCTGTAGAGGCAGGAACTGTGATTTTGGTAGGTACAAATGTGGATAAAATTTTAAGTGAGACTAATGCACTACTGCAAGATGCAAAAAAATATGAGAGTATGAGTAAATTGCACAACCCTTATGGAGATGGGCAAGCAAGTAAACGAATAGTAGAATTTTTAAGTAGTAAATAAAATGCCAGAATTAAAAGTAGTTATCATGGGATTAGGATATATTGGTTTACCAACTGCAGCCCTTATTGCCAGTAGAGGTATTAAAGTGCAAGGGGTTGATGTTAATCAGTCGGTGGTGGAAACCATTAATAAAGGTAAAATCCATATTGTAGAACCTGCACTGGACGGCTTAGTAAAGCATGTAGTGGAAAAAGGATTACTAAGAGCAAGCACAACCCCTGAAACTGCAGATGTATATTTGATTGCAGTGCCTACTCCTTTTAAGGAAAATCATGAGCCTGATTTGAAATATGTAGAGTCTGCAACAAGAATGATTATGCCAAACTTAAATGAAGGAAACCTTTTTATCATAGAATCAACAAGCCCCGTGGGGACAACTGATAAAATTGCAGATATTATTTTTGATGAACGGCCAGAACTCAAAGGGAAAATAAATATTGCTTATTGCCCAGAGAGAGTATTGCCAGGCAAGGTAATCTATGAATTGGAATATAACGATAGAGTAATTGGCGGATTGGATGAACAATCTACAAAAGCTGCCCAAGATTTTTATCGCCAATTTGTAAAAGGTGAATTGC